>ERZ808044.8-NODE-8-length-315515-cov-7.362927_pt1 | contig 315515 bp, 303 predicted proteins | sample MGYA00380195_ERZ808044 | MGnify/ENA primary metagenome ERZ808044 (study PRJEB31490, sample SAMN06133423) | mouse gut metagenome | isolation source: Z7_2 | host: mice | place: China: Chengdu | collected 2015-05 ...
TATCGGGGTGACAGGATTTGAACCTGCGACCTCCTGGTCCCAAACCAGGCGCTCTAGCCAAGCTGAGCCACACCCCGCCACTATATAAATTCATCGCATCTCGAATCTATATCTCCGTGACACAACAGTTATTATATAGGAACATCCGCAGCTTGTCAACAACTTTTTTTAATTTTTGCCAACAATTTGCAAAAACTATAAATACTCCTGCAAAACCTCCACATTTCCCCCCTCGTCCAACTCCATCACCATATAACTGGGTCTTCGCCCCTCCTGCCTGGGGTACGCCGTACTCCCCGGATTCAGCGTAATCAAATCCGCGTCCCGCGAAAGAGCCGGCCTGTGGGTATGCCCGTACATCACAATATCCGCCCCCCGCTGGCGCGCCTCCTCCTTGAGCCTCTCCTCACTCATTGCCACATAATAATAATGGCCATGTGTAATAAAAATATGATGCCCCATAACATCGAACTCCTCCTCCTTGGGAAGCTCAGAAAAGAAATCATTATTCCCCCTGATAATATGGGCGGGGCATTTTGCCATGGCCGCAATATCCTCCTCCCCTCCCTCAGTATCACCAAGATGAATCAGCATATCCACCGGACGAACCAGCTCAAGAATCCTTTTGAGATTCCTATGGGACTTATGTGTATCGCTAACAATCAATATTTTCATAAGATATCTCTCACCCTTACCTTTTCTCCAATATCGCCCGCATCTTACGAAGCCCTTCCCCCCGATGGCTCAGTTCATTCTTCTTCTCAGGCGTAAGCTGCGCGCTGGTACAGCCAAATTCCGGCAAAAAGAAGATGGGATCATAGCCAAATCCATTTTCCCCGACAATCTCATAACCTATCATACCCTCCATGGTTCCTCTGACCACCTCGCTGCTTCCATCCGGAAATGCCGCCGCAATCGCACATACAAACCTGGCTGTGCGCTGTTCCTTCGGCACTCCATCCAGCCTGTCGATTAACGTCTGATTCTTAATGTCATAAGAGGTGTCCTCTCCCATATACCGCGCCGAATAAATCCCCGGCTCTTTGTTCAGATAGTCGATTTCCAGTCCGGAATCATCCGCCAGGATAACCGCATCCTCAAGGCCGGACATCCGCCTCGCCGCCTTCCCAATCTCCGTTGCCTTAATCAAAGCATTCTCCTCGAAGGTAGTCCCGTCCTCAACAACCTCCGCTTCAATACCCGCTTCCCGCTGTGAAAGAATCTCAGCGCCAAGATCCGCAAGAATCATCCGAATCTCTGCCATCTTATGTTCATTTCCTGTGGCAAATATAATCTTCTTCCCCATATCTTCCTCCTGACTATTGCTTCGTTGTACCGGCATCCCCCGCCCGTCTGGGCGGCTTGGGTCCCTGGAACTGATAAAAATATGTTTTCAGCATCCCGTTATAAATCTTACGGTTCTTGTCCGCCTTACGCCCAAAATACTTCTCCGCTTCTTCATAAGAAGTAATCATGTACGCTGACCAGGAATCAAGCCTCCTGAAGCTGTCTCCAAACGCCTGATAGAGCTTGGGCAATGCCTCCTTCTCCTCCAGCCGTTCCCCATAGGGCGGATTCGTAATCACAAACCCGTATTTCTTCGGATGGTTCAGCTCTCTGACGTCCCTCTCCTGAAAATGAATCAGATGCCCGACCCCCGCCTCTTTTGCATTCCGCCTGGCTACCCTGATGACAGACCGGTCTATATCATATCCCTGGATATCCACCTTTACATCCTCACGGATTCTGTCTCCGGCTTCCTCCACGGCATCATACCACAGCTTCTTTGGAATCAGGTTCGTCCATTCCTCAGCGGTAAATGAACGGTTCATTCCTGGGGCAATATCCGCCGCCATCATCGCCGCCTCAATGGGAAATGTACCGCTTCCGCAGAAGGGATCCACCAGAATCCTGTCCTTCCTCCACGGCGTCAGCATAATCAGCGCCGCCGCAAGAGTCTCGGTGATAGGGGCTTTTCCGGAGACTTCCCTGTAACCCCGTTTATGCAGAGAAACCCCTGACGTGTCAATTCCTATCGTAACCTCATCCTTCATCAGGAACACCCGAATGGGATAAGGCGCGCCGTCCTCAGGAAAATGCTCGATACCATAATGCTCGGCAAGCCGTCTGACCATGGCCTTTTTCATAATGGACTGTATATCCGAAGGGCTGAAAAGCTTGCTCTTTACAGACGCCGCTTTGGCGACCCAGAACCTCCCGTTACGGGGAATAAACGCTTCCCAGGGCAGCGCCCTCGTCCTTTCAAACAACTCCTCGAATGTGACAGCCCTAAAGCTTCCCACTTTCCAGAGGATTCTCTCCGCTGTACGCAGAAAAATGTTGGCATAGCAGACTGCCTCCGCATCCCCGTAAAAAGTCACTCTCCCATCCTCAACTCTGGCAATCTCATACCCTAACTCCAGAATCTCTCTTTTTAACACCGCTTCCAGTCCAAAATGACAGGGGGCGATTAACTCTATTCTATCCATATGGTTACTCCAACTTTATCTCTTAATCGTTACTTCTCCATCTTACTTTTTTCCCTATCTCTTGTCAACAAAAAAGAACGCCGCATAAGACGATTTCTTATGCAGCGCACTTTTCGCTTTTCTGAATTTCTAAAAGGTACAGCCAAGAACTGTACAGGAAATTCTCCTAGTAGTTGTCGCTGTAATTTGTGCTGTTAGAATTTGTGCTGTTAGAGTTCTTGTTCTTTGATGTCGTGTTGGACGCATTCTTGTTAGATGAATTCTGGTTAGATGCGTTCTGGTTGCTTGCGTTCTGGTTGTTTGCATTCTGATTAGATGCGTTTTTGTTAGATGAACTATAATTCTTAGCCATGTCAATTCCTCCTAAATCATTTTTGTTACATGGCTATTATGTCCACTCCGTTGCATAATATGTATTATTTTTTTATTTTTTTTCTAAAATTTGTCTTGCAATTTTATCCATACTATACTATACTAAGATGTGTAGAAAGGATACTTTCTACAACCCCTTATTAATTATTTATACTCCCCTCAAAAGAACGATGGCTCCCCCATCGTTCTTTTACTTTTATTCTCAGCAATTCTTTCATCGCCGCCGCCCTCCAATCAGACGTACAACAAACATGATAATAAGAACCGGAATAATAATCGGCGCAAGTAGCGAAAAGATTCCTCCAATCACAGCCACCACCAGCATGATGATTCCCAATACCCCTAAAATGACCAGCAGCTTCTTCCACCAGGAATTCACACCTATCACGCGTACCCTGGAATTCTGTCCGTTCCCAAAGCTCTGCTGCGCAGGATCATATGTATAGCTCTCCTGTCCGTTCCCCGTATTCTCCATAGCTTCGATAATATTCCTGGCAATAGCCCAAGGGTCGCCAAGCTCGTCAATCACAGCCGCTTCGCTTCTCCCCTTCCTCACCTCGTCGCTGATATACCCGTCATAATAATTGATATTATCCTGTATCACAGAACCACTCAAGTCATTCGCCAGGGCATGTCTCATTTTTTCCAAAAATTCATATTTCGTCATGGTAATTCCCCCTGAGTCAGATTATTTTCCTCATAAAAACCTTGCACTTAGAATAGCACATACCTGCGTTTATTCCAAGTACAAGGTTCTTAAAATTTCCTAATATCTTTATTAAGGGGATAACTATACTTCAAAAATCAAATCGCCATATGACGGCATCGGCCACGCCTCTTTATCCACAATCATCTCAAGCCTGTCAACCGGCGCCCTAAGGGCCTCCATAGCAGGAACCACGTCAAAATGATAGAATCTCGCCTGCGCCTCTCCTTCGCCCATTGCCGCCGCCTTGTCCGTAAGCCGGATTAACTCCGCCAACGCCTGCTTCGTGTTAGCAAGCAGACCGGATATCTCGCCCAGAAACTCAGCCTGTACCGACGCGTCGGCGCCAGCCTCCTTCACCGCAATCACCGTATCCGCCAACTCCTTCGTATACTTGATAACAGCCGGAATAAACTGCTTGCTCGCCATATCAATCATGGTACGCGCCTCGATATTAATCGCCTTCGCATAATTCTCGAACTTTATCTCTGCGCGGGACTCAAGCTCTGCCCTGGTAAATACTTTGAACTTTTCAAACATTGCCACCGCCTTATCCGTGGTAAGTGCGGGAATCGCCTCCACCATAGACCGGATATTCGGCAAGCCCCGTCTTTCGGCCTCTGCCACCCACTCGTCCGAGTAGCCGTTGCCGTTAAATACAATCCTGTAATGCTCGGTAGCATATTTCTTAATCAAATCATGTACTGCCTTACCGAAGTCCTCCGCGCTCTCCAACACGTCGCACGCCTCAGCAAATGCCTCGGCAACAATGGTATTTAACACCACATTCGGCCCTGCAATCGAATCACGTGAGCCTACCATACGGAATTCAAATTTATTTCCCGTAAATGCAAATGGCGACGTCCTATTCCGGTCTGTCGCGTCCTTCGCCAAATCCGGCAGCGTCCGAACGCCTGTCTCCAGCTTGCCTCCCTTTAAGCTGTGGGTCGCCTCCCCTGTGCTGATTAACTGCTCAAGGACATCCTCAAGCTGCTCGCCCAGGAAAACGGAGATAATTGCCGGAGGCGCCTCGTTTGCCCCTAACCTGTGGTCATTTCCCGGATCAGACGCGGATTCGCGCAATAAGTCTGCATGCTCGTCTACGGCCTTCAGCACACAGGTAAGCACAAGCAGAAATTGGATATTTTCGTGAGGAGTCTTGCCCGGATCAAGAAGATTCTTCCCGTCATCCGTTGTAAGCGACCAGTTGTTGTGCTTTCCAGAGCCATTTACTCCGGCAAACGGTTTCTCATGAAGCAGACACTTCATGCCGTGCTGGCACGCGACACGCTTCAATGTCTGCATCACCAGATGGTTATGGTCAACCGCCACATTAGCCTCCGCATAGATTGGCGCCAGCTCATGCTGTGCCGGCGCAACCTCGTTGTGCTGCGTCTTTGCCGTTACTCCAACCCTCCAAAGCTGCTCGTTTACATCCTTCATGAAGCCTGCTATCCTCTGGCGGATAGTCCCGAAGTAGTGATCGTCCAACTCCTGTCCCTTGGGCGGCATAGCGCCGAACAGGGTACGGCCTGTATATATCAAGTCTTTTCTCTGCTGAAACTTCTGCGCATCTACAAGGAAATATTCCTGCTCAGGCCCCACAGACGGCGTAACCTTCTTTGATGTGGTATTTCCAAACAAACGGATGAGCCGCAGGGACTGGGTGTTGACCGCCTCCATAGAGCGCAAAAGCGGGGTTTTCTGGTCAAGCGCCTCCCCTGTGTAAGAACAGAACGCCGTTGGGATACACAGTGTCGCGCCTGCCGCGTCATGCCTTACAAACGCCGGAGAGGTACAGTCCCATGCCGTATATCCTCTCGCCTCAAATGTTGCCCGCAGTCCTCCCGACGGAAATGAGGACGCATCCGGCTCACCTTTGATTAATTCCTTACCGGAAAAGCTCATCAGCACCTTGCCGTTCCCCATGGGTGCGGAAATAAATGAATCGTGTTTTTCGGCTGTCACTCCTGTAAGCGGCTGAAACCAGTGGGTATAATGGGTCGCACCCTTCTCAATGGCCCACTCCTTCATCTCGTGCGCGATAACGTCTGCTGTCGCAAGATCCAACTCCTTGCCTTCCTCAATCGTCTTTTTCAGGTCTTTGTAAACCTTCTTTGGCAGACGCTCTTGCATGACGGTATCATTGAAAACATCTTCTCCGAAAATATCAGCTACATTCAACAGTTCACTCATATGTTTATCATTCCTTTCTTGAAATGCATCAACTCAATTCCGCAATGCAAATGGGAAAGCAAGTTGACATTAAGAAAAGGCACCCCGACCTCCGGTCGGAACGCCTTTGTTCTCTCTACGCCTGTTAGTATACCTCAATCCTCTGAAAAAGGCAAGTAAAAAATTCTTACTTCTTATTACTTCTTACGCTTTCCCAACAGAACCGAATAATTCCATCTTCTCCTTAACCTTTGCGATGATTGCTTCATAACCAGGCTTAAGCAGCTTACGAGGATCGAAGCCCTTGCCTTCGCGGTCTTTTCCAGCCTCAATGTACTCACGGGTAGCGTCCGCAAATACAAGCTGACACTCTGTATTAACGTTAATCTTAGCAACGCCAAGGTCGATTGCCTTCTTAATCATGTCGTCCGGAATTCCTGTACCGCCATGAAGAACTAACGGCATATCTCCTGTAAGCTTCTGGATAGCATCCAGTGTGTCGAAGCTGAGTCCAGCCCAGTTCTCAGGATATTTGCCATGGATATTACCGATACCTGCTGCCAGCATGTCCACGCCAAGGTCAGCGATCATCTTACATTCATTCGGATCTGCACACTCGCCCTGTCCGACAACGCCGTCTTCTTCTCCGCCGATTGCGCCTACCTCTGCCTCTAAGGACATTCCCTTCTCACGGCAGATCTCAATCAATTCTTTTGTCTTGGCAACATTTTCTTCGATTGGGTACTTAGAGCCGTCAAACATGATAGATGTGAAGCCTGCCTCGATACACTTCTTACATCCATCGTAGGAACCGTGGTCAAGATGTGTAGCCACCGGAACAGTGATTCCCATCTCCTCAACCATAGCGGCTACCATGTCCTGTACTGTCTTAAAGCCGGTCATGTACTTTCCTGCGCCCTCGGATACACCTAAGATTACCGGTGACTTTGTCTCCTCGGCTGCTGTCAGGATTGCTTTCGTCCACTCAAGGTTGTTGATGTTGAACTGTCCTACTGCATAGTGGCCTGCAACTGCTTTTTCAAGCATCTCTTTTGCTGATACTAACATATTAATTCCTCCAATTCCTTCTGCCCTTCCAGATGCTTCGGCATCTCCTGGCATGTTATAATTTTCACTATGTCCTATTATATATCATATCGACGGAAAAAACAATGATAGAATTTATAGAAAGCATGTGCTATACTTTTGTTAAATTTCACAAAATGAAAGGAAGTGTTACTTTGTCCGCATTACAACCGCAGCCAGAACTCATCACTCTGGAACAATATGAGGCTTTGCCGGCAGATGTCAGAGCCGAAGTCTACGAAGGACAGATTCATTATATGGCAAGCCCGTCACAGAATCATCAGACGATTTCCACAGAACTTATCACTCTGTTAAATTTCTATATTAAAAGCAAGAACGGCTCCTGCAGAGTTTTTCATGCGCCTTTTGATGTAAAACTATCTGACAATCCTCTTACCATCGTGCAGCCTGACCTTATGATTGTATGTGATAAGGACAAACTGGACGGAAAACGTTGTAACGGTAGTCCGGATTTCGTGATTGAAATCATCTCCCCTGGCAATCCGGCAGACGATTACATCCGCAAGCTCTACTACTACCAGAGGTACGGCGTCCGCGAATATTGGATTGCAGACCCACTACGCAAGACCGTGACCGTTAATTATTTTGAAGAAAATATCATCAGCCTGACTTATCCGTTTGCATCAATTATTAAGGTAAATATTTTTGATGATTTATTTATTAATTTTGCTGATATTGAAAAATTGCTGAGCATGTAGGGAACAGGGAATTTTGAGTATATTGCTTGAAGTTCCCTGATAGATTAAAAATTAGTATCCCTTTCGTTATCTGGCTTAAATACCATAATATCTTTAATATCGCAATCTAAAATATTACACAACGAATCTATCGTGTTTGTTGATACCGATTCATCTTCCATTAAGCGCTTTATTGTCTTGCTGTCTAAATTATATCTTCCACATCTATTTCTTAGATAATAAGTCGTAATTCCTTTTTCAGCTAATATATTTCGTAATATCTCAAATGAAATCATATATCTCACCCTTTACTTTTAAACTATTATCTCATAAAATCAAGGATTTCTGCAACAAAAAATTCCTCTCAAAGATTATTCTTCAAGAGGAATTTCCAGTGACTCCAAGGGGAATCGAACCCCTGAAAAAAACCTCAAAACCGCATAGAAAGGAAGGTTGACACGTCGTCTTACTAGATGTTCTCAAATTTGTTCTCAAACAATTAGAACCTAGAAAGGGGATATACAATGAACTTTAGATTCATTATCATCAAAAATAAGCAACCGATAGCAGGTTTTGGAAATTACATTGACGCTTGTAATTATAAAGATATCCTAACAAATATAAATCACACGGCAGGATATAAGGATAAATTCAAAATCATAGATACACGTACAACTGATATCAAGTCTGTATAGTACCATATAGAACAGAGGATTGAAATGTAGTTCAGTTCTCTGTTCTTTTCATGTAAAAGGTATTGATTATCATATTCATTTATATTCTCAGAGTTCAAACGTCTGAACTCCCTCACACCCTTCCAAATACCTACCTTCTCCTTGGTTGCCCCACCCAACCATCAGTGGTGCCAAAGGCATGACCGAAGCGACGGTTCCCATGGGGTCTTAGGGTCGTTCGGTCAAGCGTACGCATAGATAACGTCACATCCCAAGATTATGCTCGCAGTACCACCAACAAATCCCTTTATATTTCTCATAACGATTCCAAAAATCTAAAACCAATACATTTGAATAGCATGAACTTGCATTTCATAATTTTCCATATATCTATAAGCGAAAATTTAAATTTGTACACTAGCGTTGCAAGAGCTTGCATCCTCCTACTGCTTACCAACCTCTCCCGATTACACAAAGAAAATCCGGAAAACCTCTTTTCTACGTCTTCCGGACAATCCAGTCTTACAAATCAGAGTTCTTTTTGCTGACAAAATTCAATAATTTTATTACATCATTCATACTGACCCCATTTCCATCTACATCTGCCGCCGCCAGTGCTTCACCTGTCAATATTTTTTTCTTAGACACATGGTTCAGACACAGTATTACATCATTCATAGTTATTTCCCCGTCTTTGTCAATATCTCCCTTTTTTACTCCAAAATAATTTGTAAAGGTTAATTTAGATTTGTCTGATACACTCCACGTTGCACCACCATCGGTAGACTTCTTTACAGAAGTTAATGACGGGGTTAGGTTAGAACCATTGGCATCAACCTTTACAGTGACTTTGTATTGTGCTTGGTCTTGTTGAATGCTGTCGTAGTCAGAGGATTCCATTGCGGTCTGGAATACTATGTAGTTGTATGTTCCTGGGTAGAGGAAACATATTTCGGGTGCAACGTTTATGTTGGAAGGAACTACCGTATATGAACCAAAACATCCTTTATTTTCACAATAATAATTATATTCTTTAGATGTTTTATAATAAGTATTACAACCACTGCAATATATGGAACTATACCGTTGAATGTCTTCTACTAGGGAGAGTGTCGCTATTGTGCCCGAAGATGGCTTGATTCTGGCACCGTTTTCATAATAAGCGATTGTATCACTATCTCCACTCGGTAATGGGAACATATTAAATTTGGGGTCGCCTTCTTTTTCTGGGGCGATAGAGTAGGTGAACGAGTCTCCCGCTTTAAAGGCTCTACCCTTCATTTCTACTATGATATTAGTATCTAAGGAATACTTTACAGGCGAATACTTGTATGTGGCATTAAAGCTCTCATTAGAACCACTTAAATCGGTAGTACCCGTTACAGAGTCCTTATTCCATGTATAGTTATCATCCGCTTTATGTGTTATCTGGTAATTTACACCAGTAGGCATAGATTCAGTCTTGAACTGATACCTCGCCGGAAAGGACACACTGCCATTACCATTCTCTAATTCAAGAGTGTGTTCACTTACTACCGTACTTCCAGACATTAATTTATATGGCAAAGAAGTAGTAAGACCTTTACCATTCTTAATAAGATTAAAGTTGTAAGTAAATACTCTATCATTATCCGTATATTGTTTATTGCCATTTACAGTAGTGGATAAAGAGAAGTCACTTACTTCCTGCCTTACGTTATGGTATGTACTGCTACTCTTTAAACTAAGTTGCACAGGGCAGGCATCTGACTGAGGACTGATAGCACCCGCCAACGCACTCCTTGCTTCTTCAACATTCGTTTCTAATTCTTCGCCCTCTGTTTTACCGCTGACCGTCCCCGGCTTTTCCTCCGGGGATATCTCCGGGACATCCTCATTACCGCCTATTTCTTCTACATTCACCTCGTTATTAATATCATTTTCACTCTCGTTCTCAGCCAAAACACCCCCGCCGATTAGGGTTGAACACATCAACGCTATAACCAGAACCGCTATGGCTCTCTTAAAATATCTTCTCATGCCTTATACCTCCTACTGCTAAAAATACAGCGTAGTCCAAATGGCTCACTACGCTGTATCCCCTTCCTTATCTTCCTGCCTTGCAGAACCTTCTCCTATATGCAAACAGAACCACAGCCATTGACAGAACAAACATCAATGTATATAATACTACATCTACTGTATCCCCAGTCTTTGGGCTATTTCCCGTCTTTGCACTATCCTTCTTTGTGCTGTCCGTCTTTGTCCCATCTGCCTTATCCTGTCCCGGCGCCGGTTTCACAGAGCCTTCTTTTACCGTAATCTTACAGCTTGCTTTCTTATCGCCTACCGTTGCGGTAATTTCCGCTTCCCCGGCTTTCAATGCCTTGACCCTTCCATTCTCTACTGATAAAATGGCTGAGTCTGAGCTTGACCATACTACATCCTTCAAATCGGTTGTGTTATCAGGGTTATAAATGACGGTGAGCGTTTCCTCAGTCCCGACTACCATTTCCTTGATAACCTTGTCAAAGGCGATAGAATCCAATGGAATTTCTTTCACTTCGATTTCCGTTTCTTTTTCAACCGTTTCCCCGGCTTTCCCTGCACCGTCAAAGAAGGTAATGACAGCCTTCACTTTTATCTTCCCTTCTTTTACTCCTTTCAGCAAACCGGATACCGTATCAATGGACGCAACTTCTTCATCCGAGACAGCCCATTTGATTTCATATGTATCGGTAATCCCGTTAGCCCCTATGATTTCCTCCACATTCAGGAATTGGGACATCTGCACCGACTGACCTTTCAGGATAACCCCTACCTTTTCAAACTCAATCTTCTCTCCCTGTTCTTCTGTCAGGTGGACTTCCTTCACGTTTACCTCAGCCGTCGCCGTACATACTTTTGCCGCCTTGGTCGTCCTCACTGTGATGGTCGCCGTCCCTTCCTTCACACCGGTAACAGTTCCCGTTGCCGGGTCAACCGCCGCTATTTTCTCGTCACTGGACTCCCAGACAATAGATTTGTCTTCCGTCGTGTCTTCCGGGTCATAAATGACAGATAACCCTACCGTCTTTCCCCTGACTACGTCCACATCCGGGTTCTTAATGGAAATGCCATTTAAGGGGACGCTGACATTGACCACGCATGAAGCGCTGACCCCATCCGCCTCCGCTGTAATAGTGGCGTTCCCGCCTGATACCGCCGTAACGTTGCCGGCATTATCGACGGCAGCGACTGCCGTATTATTACTCGTCCATTTGATAGTGCCGTCGCCCTCCGCATATTTCAATGTCGCCGTCAGTTTGTCTGTACCGCCTTTTACCAGATTAAGCACAGCCTTATCCAACGTAATTACCGGGGTCACGATGTCAAACCTGATACTACCGGCATTGTCCGACGCTACCGGCAGAGAATCGCCCTCTCCCGATACTACGTTAATCTTAGAGCTAAACCCAATTTCCCCGGCAGTTGCAGTATCCAACACCTGAAATGTGGCTGTCATCAAAGTTCCATTCTTTAATATCCCCCCTGACATGTCTAACGGTGCGGCAACTATGGACTGCCCGTCAAAAGCCTTGTTAGGGACTTGACCGAGTCCATTAAATACGTCCCCCGCCACAGGGTCTCCTACCACCTTTAACTTACTTGAATCAAACAGAAGTTCATAAGTAAGCCCTTGCCCCTGTGTATTCCCTGACATGCTGACGGTCACGTCAAAGGTTTCGCCCCGCCGCAATTCACCGGTCTTACTGGCGTTTACCGTGAACTGCACTCCTTCCGCCGCTTTCACCTCTCCCGGCACTGTGGCAATACACAAGCCCAATGTCAGAACAAGGGAAAGCAGGAAGGAAATCGTCTTTTGTAGTTTCCTCATTTTGCTAAATCCTCCTATCACTTTCTTTGTTGCCCTGTCACCCGAAACCCTAGCCTTTTCCATATCCTTTCCCTCCGCATAAGTTCCGGATATCAGTCTTTCTCCCTTACATAATACCCCCCCCCCCGTATTTTTTTGTCAAGTTTATTAATGAATATTATATAGACCTTTTTAAGTCTATATATAAATATTAGTCTATACATCTTTTTTTGTCAATATACAAATGGGATTTACTATTGAATAATAAACATAAAGAAATAATGCACAGAAAGGGGAATAGGTATGATTTCATATGAGCCTCTATGGAATACAATGAAAGAACAAAAGGTGACTACTTACGCCCTTATAAACAAACATGGTTTCAGTCCCCATACAATCACCAACTTAAAACGCAACAACTCCATAACCATGAATACGCTTGAGAAGCTGTGTACTATTTTAAATTGTACGGCAGACAGCGTTGTAAAGTTTATTCCATAAACGGAGTTTCAAACAGTAGCTACTCAAAATAACTTCCGTCGGGACAAGAAACCAAAGTCCCTTCCTTTGGGGGAGGGATTTAGGGAGAGGGACTATCATCCCACCGCACTCCCGACGGGAACAGAGGATGAAAGGGAACGGTTCCCTTCCCGCCACACTTTCCAGATAAGATACAAGAATCTCCAAAAGTAAATCAACACGTTCTTCCCCTTAAAATTTATCCGTCAGATTGTATAGAAAAAACCTGACCCGTACAGCATATTGTCAAACCTACATCTTTTATCTGAGGTCATCTTCCTTTCTGACTCAGTTTCGTGTATAAAATAAGTGTACTGTACAGAACACAATCAAAAGCAATTTATTGGCAGTGAATTAAGCGCTTATAAAACTGTGAAAGGAGGAGATTCTGGTCGTAACCGGATATAGTATTACCCGGCTTGCACAAACAACATAAAAAAATAGAAAAAGCCTTGATTTTACAGGGCTTCACAGGCTCAAAAACCTGTTCGCATAAAATGAACAAAGCGAACAGAATTAAGAAAGTTAAATCAAAAAAGAAAAGTGACAGAACATTTCACAATTATGAAAAGAAAGGAGAATTTATCAATACACGCACTGCAAAGTAAAGTTTTCTATCGCAATGCATGGTATTGTGAAAAGCGTATTAAGAGATTGATAAATTTATCCTTAGTAAAATGTATTGCTAAATAAAGCAAGCAATGACAAATAGTAAAAATTGCACAGATTTATCAAACATATCTTATGAGAAACGCTTGATTTATTGCAATTTGCACAAAAATCTGGTATAATTAATAATATAGACGACGTGGAAAAAGCCATGAAGAAATCTGAACTGGAAAGAATGTTAAAACAACATCCATATAAAATATCATTTTCTTCTGGACGTTGGCAGACATATATTAAAGATGACACGCAAAAATCCGGAAGGAAGAAATTGGTAAAATCCACGCAAGAAAAACTGAATATAGCACTTTATGAATATTATAGGGAACAAGACTCTCAAGCACAACTTGAAAGCGTAACCTTGAAAACACTCTACCCTCAATGGAAAGAGTATAAGTCTTTACATACAACTGCTCAGAATTATATCCGTCGTATCAATAATGATTGGGAAAAGTATTACAAAAATTCCGCTATTATTGATAAGAAAATTAAGGAACTGGATAAACTCACTCTTGATAATTGGGCGCACAAACTCATACAGCAATATGGCATGAGCAAAAACCAGTATTACAACTGCACAATTATCATGAGACAGACTTTAGACTATGCTGTCGATTTAGGCATTATAGACTAAAGCAGAATTGCAAGAACTTTCTAAATTAGCATGGGAAGATTTTTACTCAAACAAAAAGTTGAGATATCAGCTTTCCCCCCTTGCAATTTTATTCCAATTTCAAACAGGGATAAGACTTGGAGAATTATGTGTCGTTCGTTTCTCCGACATTCAAGGTGACTACATTAAGATTGAACGAATGTACCGTTATGAAACCGGCGAAGTCGTCAACCATACAAAAGGCTTTGAAGATAGATTAGTATTGCTTACGGAGACAGCCAAAGAAATTATACAGACAGCAAGAGACTATCAGATACAGCATGGTTATCAAACTAACGGTTATATTTTCTCTTGTACTGGGAAACCGCTTTCCGAAGCATCTATTTCGGGATTATATGATAAATATTGTAACGAAATCGGAACTATACATAAATCTTCCCACAAATCTCGAAAAACCTATATTTCTTCGCTTATTGATGGTCAGGTAAATATTAATACAATTCGTGAAATGGTCGGACACGCTGACGAACGGACAACATATAACAGCTATTGCTTCGACAGGCATACAGAGAGTGAAAAGAGATTGCAAATTGAAAGTGCGCTTTCATAACTATAATGTTCTCAAATGTTCTCAAATATTTTTAATTTGAGTACACCTAGACAAATAGAAAGGAATTTTTTCAGAAGTTCGCGACCCCTTGAAAACACTGGGTTTCTACAAAAAAATTCCTCTCAAAGATTATTCTTCAAGAGGAATTTCCAGTGACTCCAAGGGGAATCGAACCCCTGATTCCAGCGTGAGAGGCTAGCGTCTTGACCGCTTGACCATGGAGCCGTAATTAACTTGTTCATTTCGTACTTGCTTATTATAGCAAACTCATTCTAAATAAGCAAGTACTTTTTTTATTTTTTTACAATTTTTTTCAAAATCCCAATTTTCAAGACCTATTCCGCGCTCTCTCCCCTGCGCGCCTTCAGTTCCTCCGTAATCTTAGCATACTCCTTCTTCGTCAGCGGATAGATAAGCATAGGGATACACGCCAATATTCCTATAATTCCTGGAATGATAGATTCCATATAGAAAAATGCTTTCAGCGTCCCCTCAGCCTGCGTCTGGTTCGGAATATACCCAAGAGCCGCAATCAATGCCAGTACGCTTGAATTTGCAATCGCCACCGCAAGCTTGGAGATAAACGTCTGCGTAGAAGTGATAAACCCTTCATTTCTCTGTCCTATTTTAAGCTCTGCATACTCAATTGTTTCCGCAGTCATCGTTGAAACAATTACCATTCCTGCGCCCACATAAAACAAGAAAAACAGATTGTTGATGAAAAGCGCTACTGCATTATTCTCGAAGAAGAACAGGAACAAGGAATCTAAGAAAAACATAATGTTCAATCCTACGGCTACATACTTTGCCTCAAATTTTTTAATCAGCGCCGGGGCTACTGCTGAACCCAAAAGCATTCCTGGCACACCCGCCAGACCTACAATCGCAACAAGCTGGACATTCCCAAGATTATAAGTCGCATAGTACATATTCAGGCTGGATTTTCCCACAGAAACCAGTTGTAAAACAAATCCAAATATCATAACCATCAAAAGCGGCTTATTCTTCCCGATTGCTTTCATAGTCGTCCCAAAGTTAAACTTCGGTTTATCGACAATACTTCTCTCGTGAACCTGCCTTACATTCAACAAATACAGCACACAGGAAACCACGCCAAACACGATTGCTGTCAAAAAATATCCCTTCTTCATATCTCCCTTTCCAAGCATGGTCACACAAGGGATAATGAGAATACCGGCAATCGTGGTCGTCATACCTGTACAGAGCCTTCCGATTCCAAACATCGTCGCACGCTTTTCCGGCTTATCGGTCATGACAGTCGGCAGACTAAAATAGGACACATCAATCGTAGTGTAAATCATACCGAACAGAATATATGTAACAACTGCATAAATCATATTCCCCGTTTTCCCTAAGGAGGGCACCGTAAAGTTCAGCACCAGCGCTATCGCCAAGGGTAACGGGGCGAACAGCATCGCATTCTTGAATCTTCCGTACTTTGTCCTTGTCCGTTCAATTACAAGCCCAATCATAGGGTCGTTGACACCGTCCCAAACTCTTGCTACAAGAAACATACCAGATATAAACATGGGCGCAAGCATGAATATATCCGTGTAGAAATACATCATCTGGCCATTCCAAAGCTGAAACATAATACACTGTGCCACACCCAACATTCCAAAATGGAAGATTTCACTCTTTGTCACATCCGCCGTGACTGTTTTTATTTTATTATTCATAACATTTTCTCCTAATTTTATCTACTCTCTCCATTTCCTGTCAGGCAGGCAAACAGATCCCCAAAAATCAAATCTCTGTAACAGTAATTTACCACACGTATCTCATGTCTTGAACCGTCAGGCTCTCCCCAGGTCAGATCGTCGTTCAAGACCGGAGAAATCTCCAGGGTAGACGGCGCCCAGGTAGGGTTCTTCAAAAATGCGATTGTCGCCACATCCCAAATAATCCGAGAACAGGCAACATGCTGACTCTGAAACTGCTTCAGATACTCCTCCTCCTGATCCTCCCGATGCAGCAGATAGCTTTTCCGGTACATGGCCGCCGCAAAAATAGCAGCCTGTGGGTTCGCAAACGCATCCAGCACATTCTGGCCAAGATAGTCGCCAATCTCCGTGTTTCCCATAAGCTTTCTCTTAACCTCGTCCGCTGTCACCGCAAGCAGGGACGCTACATTCATGCAGGGAATGTAGACCAACGGAACACCGCTGTTAAAAAGCACCTGGGAAGCAGCTACATCCTGCATAAGATTGAATTCCAACGCATGGTCAAAATACAAAGGCTGTCCGCCTAGCCATACGACCACAATCTTATTGACAATCTCAGGCTCTATCAAAATGGCAGACGCAATGTTGGTAATCGCCCCAAAGGCAGCGACATAGAGTAAGCCCTCCCCGTTCATCGCCCTGTCAACCAGATCTCTTGCCGCTTCACTTTCCACCGCGCCTCCCTGGTCTACAATATAGCCGTCAGAACCACGGAACACCTTATTTTCGTGGGAAAGCCCTAGAAGTCCGTACAATTTGCAGATTTCCTCATAACTCTGTTCCATGCCTGTCCCTGGCGCTTCGGCGTAGGTAAATCCCGCTGCGTGCTCGATCTTCTCCCCTGTAAACATTGCCTTCAGACAATCATGGGAAAAGGGCGCCGCATAAACCGCCTCCACGTCAAACCTGTCCGTTGATTTAAGCGCCCATGCGATTGCAAACTGATCGTCAATCTCATTTTTCGCGTCAGTATCCAGCACCAGGCGAAGCTTCTCACAGGGGACAGATAATCTCCTTCTTCTCTCCTCTTTGGATATACTCGTTTTTTTCATATTAAAAGTACCTCATCCTTATTCTCTCAATTCAGCTAAAAACCCCATTCTTTAAATCCGGTTATCTTCGAGAAATCCGCCGAACAGACCTCCTCCTTACAGGGAATAGACCTGGCTGCCCCGCTTCTCGAAACCGCTATCCCACTTGCGACTGCCGCCGTCTCAAGGGCTCTTTTTACCTCCTTGCCCTCTAGGTACTCAGCAAGAAAATATCCGGCAAAGGTATCTCCCGCCGCAGTAGTGTCAACCGCCGTGGTTTTTAAGATTCCGCACACCTCCTTCTCTCCGTCACTGGTCATGCAAATTGCGCCTCGCTCGCCTAATGTCAGTATAATCGTCTGATTACTCCATCTGGAATGAAGCTCGTTGAGGATTCTGTCATCCCCCTTCTGTCCTGAAAGAACTTCTCCCTCGCCTTCATTGATGAACAGATAATCCACATGAGACAGGTCGCACTCTGCAATCTTCTCATTCATAGGGGATGGGTTAAACGCCACCTTCATCCCCCTCTTGTGCGCACTCTCAATCAGGTAATCAATATGCCCTATCTCATTCTGCAAGATAAGAACGTCACCCTCCTTGAAATGCCCCAGAACCTCATCTATGTATTGATGGGAAATGTCTCCATTCGCCCCCTCCACAATCATGATGCAGTTCTGCCCTGAAGCGTCCACCTGAATAACAGCATGGCCGCACATCTTCTCAGAATGCCGCAGATACGAAGCGTCTACCCCATATTCCGAGAAAATCTTCTCAAATTCCTGTCCGTCCGGACCAACTGCGCCCGCAAAGAAAATCTCCTCTCCTGCTTTCGCCATTGCCATTGCAAGATTGAAGCCCTTCCCTCCGCACGAATCCGAATAAGATCTGACGGCAACCGTTTCCCCTGGACGTACGAACCGATCCAGATGATAGGTTCGGTCAATGTTTAGTGAACTAAATGCAATTTTCTTCATACACACCTCACTTTTTTATTCATTATGTTGGTTTACATGTTTACTAAAATTGTTTCATTGCGTTTATTATATATTCGTTCTAAAATTATGTCAACAAAAATCACTGACTTGATTTTTTTTTGTTTAAATAGTACAATAATGGAAATTGCTTTTTGGCGAAATCTTACAGTTTTTGAAGGGGAAAAATGATGACCATCCGCGACATAGCGAAAGCCGCAGGCGTATCTGCCGCTACCGTATCCAGAATCATCAATCATAAAGACGAGAATATCAGCGAAGAAACACGTATGCGTGTATTACAGATTATTGAAGAACATGAGTATGTACCCTATGCAAAAGTCCGTGACCGGCTGCTGGAATCCAACCGTACCATCGGTGTAATCCTGCCGTCCCTTGGCTCTCCTTTTTTTGCATCATTTGCTGAACATATACAGACCTTGGCTGCGGGTGAGCGCTACACCCTGTCGCTCTATCTCACCCAGAATCAGCCCGACCTTGAAGCACAGGCAATCCGCCACTTCCTGGATATTCACGCCTTAGGAATTCTGTACTTTCCGGAAACCGACAACGGCATCGACACCTTGAAGCACAGCCATGAGCAACTGCGAAGCGCTGTTCTCATGGACTGCGAAGCGCCAGATTTTCCGTTTCCTCAGGTTTACCGTGATTTTTTCAACATTGCAAAAACCGGAACCACTGTCCTCTTAAAACAGAATAACCGGCGTCTTGCTCTCCTCCTCTCCGGGGATTCCAGTTCCCGTGTACTGGAACACCTTGCAGCCGGATACCGTGAGGCCATGCTTTCATTTGGAATCACTCCTGACGACAGCATGATTATAAGTTCAGACAAAGACTTCCATACCGCTTTTGAACAACTGACCGACGCAGGAATCGACGGCGTAATATGCCAGAACGCCTATCTGACAGGGGAGGTTTACTGCATTGCTAACAGGAAGCATTTCTTGATACCATCCGATTTATCGGTATTGTGTCTGGAGGATTCTCTATCATTAGAGCATCTGCTTCCTCCGGTGACTGCGATCCGCACAGACATTTCCCAGATGGCCCAGGCAGCTTACAATGCTTTGCTTACCCAGATTAATGCTGAAAAAAATACATTCATATCCCAGACGGCAGCTTTTAGCCTCATACAGCGCAGAAGTATCCAAGCCCACAAAGAATTTGCCACCAAGATTATCATTGCCGGCAGTTTAAATATGGATATTACACTGAAGGTTCCCCGCCTTCCCCACTTAGGCGAAACGCTGCTTGCGTCCCATCTCGATTACTGGCCCGGCGGGAAGGGCGCGAACCAGGCAATCGGCGTAAGCCGTTTCGGCGCCAATGCATATATGCTCGGCAGACTTGGAATCGACCCCTACGGCAGACAGCTATATGAACAGCTTTCCAACGAAAATGTAGATATGCAGGGGGTTTCCTTTGTCAACAGCCATCCTACGGGAACCGCTTACATCACCGTACAGGGAAACGGCGGGAATACGATTGTCGTCAACCCAGGCGCCAACGCCGCCCTTACCCCCTCTTACGTGACAGAAAACCATTCCCTGTTTTCCGGTGTTCTCTACTGTCTGGTGCAGATGGAAATTCCCTTCCCGTCTGTCGAGAAAATATTTGAAATCTGCGGACAGATGGATATCAAGGTGATATTAAAGCCTTCTCCGGCTCAGATATTGCCTCCGGCTATCCTGCAGGATTTGTTTCTGCTGGTTCCAAACCAGGAGGAAATGGCTGTTCTTTGTCCCACCGAGGACACACCGGAACGCCAGGCCGAGGCTATGCTTTCTCAGGGCGTACACAACGTAATCGTCACCCTGGGGGATAAGGGGTGTATCTATGTGAACCATGAGGGAACCATGCATTTTGACGCTTATCCTTATCCCTCCGTGGATTCCACAGGGGCAAGCGATATCTTTATCAGTTGTCTTGCCGCGCAGCTTGCCAATGGATGTGATATGAAGAAGGCTATTGAGCTGTCTACATTGGCTGCCTCTTTCAGCGTGTCAAAGGAAGGGGTGCAGAATGCGATTTTGAATAGGGAAATGTTGTATGATTTGTATGAGAAGAAATTTTCTATTTCGGTGAACCAGACAGAAAAATAGACGGTATTGCGGAAAGGCTGTTGCTTTAAGCGAGGAATATTCTCGCTTAAAACAGCAGCCTTTACATTGTTATTTTATCTGAAAATAATTGATTATGCCAGTTGCATAACTTCAGCTTCTAATTCTTTGATGTCAGCATCCATCAAGTCAGGAAAACAATCAGATACTTCATCAATTTTTATCTTTCCTAATTTCAAAAGCCTACGAGCATTTTCTTTCGTTTCTTCGTAACGTTCACTCTTAATATAAGACCTCATTATTTGTTCTTCATCAAACAAACTCATCATAATCGTCACAACCTCGTAGACTGTGCTTCTATGAGGATCATCAGCTTATTACCCACAATAAAGCCTAAGTCATTATATAGATTATCAGTCAGCACATTTTCTATTGTTACATCAGTCAATGAATCCTCTGTCGCTGTGGTGTCCTCTGGGTGCAACGTTTTATACAGCTTAAGCAAATAACTCTTATTTTGAAAAAGGTCAAGGAATACACTGTTTTTTGCGGTACGCTTTGCTATGACCTTGTGTGTCTGCTTCATATCCTCCTGCACTTTATCACCTCAATTTCTAAAATCTGTGGCAAAAGATACAATATAGCTTCCTCTTGTTACATCTCAATTATACAAAAAAATGCCCGTCTTTACAATAAAAGACCCTTTAAATTTCTTCATCCCTCCGCTTGGCTTTTGAATTATACAGAAAAATAGACGGTATTGCCAAAAGGCTGTTGCTTTAAGCGCAGAATATTCTCGCTCAAAACAACAGCCCTATATTTATTCATACTTGGCAAGCATATCTGCAAGCATCTTTTTCATCTCATTTCTCATTGCCTCCGGACGCAGCACCTCCACCATAGTCCCCTGGGTTAATAGCCACATTAGCACCCCTCGTCCATAGGCTTCCGCCTCAATGATCCATCCGCCTTCATCCTCTGCCACAACTCTGGCAGTCGGGAGCCTGTCCAAAATAGACGCAAGACTGCTGCCAGTATACCTGAATTGCAGTTTGACCAAACGCCCCATATACATAAACTGGATTCGCTTTCGGAATTCCCCCTCCTCAAACCGGTCACTGTACCTGATTTTAAATTTTCGCCCCACACGCCTGTACTCCCTAATCCGGTCAATCCTGAAAACAGCAGGGTAGTCGTACTTCTGCACGTACTCCCCCTTCTCGTTCTCCTCTACAATATAGGCGTTCAGATAAAAATAATACTCCGAAAACAGGATTGCCAAAGGCTGAATCATCCGCACAACAGCCTGCTCGTTCATATCCTGCTTTTGATAAACGATTTCAAGAAGGTTGCTCTGCTCTATCTCGGCGCCAATCTCCCACAGCTTATCTTTGATGTAAGGTTCATGGTGTATTTCGACATAATGAAACTTCTCATTAGAGATTAAATCCGCTACCAGCTTCATATTTTCTCTGGGAACGCAGCCACTGACAAGTTTATCCAGGATTCTATCAATCTCTGCTTTCGTAAAAGCCCTGCTCTCAAGCAGAATCTTACTCACGGCAAGAATTTCGCTGTTAGACATTAATGTCTGTTCCAGACCAGTCATAACGAACCCTTTATGGGCGCGGTCATAGACAATGTCTCGCATGTCCGGGATTTCGGACACTTTTCTCTCTGAAAGAAATGCTCGGATATCGTTAATGTCGCGTTGAATTGAACGCTCATCAACGCCGAAATGTCTGGAGGCTTCGGATTTATTGATAACTTTGCCTTCGCATAATCTCATGTAAATGTCTAAAATTCTCTTGGTTTTATCCTGCCTGTCCAATACTTTTTACTCCTTTTTTATATCTCTCTGGATATTTCCAACCGGATGAGATGAATTCTCCCTCAATTATACATGATTCCATTCCGAAGCACAATCAACACTTTATCTGTTTAAAACTCTCCTCCATTTATTACTCTTTCATATGGAATCCGAAAATGTTCCTCCGTAACCATACATTCCTGAATTTTGTCTATACGGTAGATAACCGGTGATGTTCCTTCCTTCTCAACATTCTTCTCACCCAAAATATAGGCAATCAGATAAAAATTGAATTCCGAAAACATCACTCTCACAGGTTTTAATTTCTGTGCCGCTTCATTCTGGCTTTTCCAATCCTCATACCTGATTTCTATATACTTCTGCGCCTTAACCGCCTGTTCCAGAATCCAGAGCTGCTCTACAAGTTTCCTGCCATGTTCCGGCTCTATGTATTGGTTCATTCCGTCCTGTAAAATATTTTTCACAAGGGATGATTTTACACCGTCACCACACATTGTAATTAAACTCTGTATAATTGGAAACAATTCAGTTTTCACCATGGCTCTGCTCTCTAGCAAAATCCTGCAGACCACAAGAACCGACTTTTCACTTATCTGCTGGCTCTGTTTCGTCTGAAGCAGATATCCTCCTGTCTGCTTATCAAAAATAATTTCCTGAATACTTCCGGTTTCCATGCATTGATCCTGAAGAAAACACTGGATATCTGAGATATCTCTCTGAATCGTTCTCTGCGAAACTCCGTAGGTTTCACTCATTGCCGCCTTATAAACAATCTTTCCCTGCCTGAGTCTGGTATAAATCGCCAAAATGCGTTTCGCTTTATCTTCTGAATGGTTCTCCATCTAATATCCCTTATTTCTGAGGAATCGCTCTGCTTTTTCAATCGAGTCATCTATTTTTTCATGATTAATTGTATTCAAATCACCTTCCCTTTTGGCTTTTTCAACTAACTGAACTTTACACATATCATACAGAAGCCCTACAAGCAATACAGTGTTTTCTGTGGAAAGTCTTTCTTCAGCAGTAAATTCATGCCAGTCCTTCTTATTTCTGACATTAACAACCTCCCGCAGGCAATTCAAATGCGACTTGTAGATTTTATTTACAGATGACAGCGACATCCTGTATTTGATCGCAACCTTACTAAGCTCTCTCAAATACGCACAGATACGGTCTATTTCTTTTTCTGCCTTATTCATCTGCTCCCACGCCTCGTCAGCTTTGTCAGATAAAGAAGAACCGGTAATGTTAAAGATAACACCGCCAACCAGAAGCCCTACTCCAAGCGTAGCGGCGCCTAATACTGTTGTTCCTAACGCGATACCTCCGCCTCCGGCAGCAAGCGCGCCTCCACCCAAAGCAGCAAGCGTCGCATTAGTTGCAGCCGCGCCACTCAAAGAGGCAATAGCGGTTCCTGTTGACGCTGTCCCAAGCGCCATAACCGCCGCCGTAGTGGCGCCTGCCGCCGCGAAGCCTCCAGCCGTGCCAACAGCCGCGCCGCCTATTCCTCCCAATAACACGCCCGCACCGACTGAAACCTCTTTTAATTTTTCTCCATTATACTCTGGAATCGTAACCCCGTCTTTTGAATACGCCTTAAACTGCGGCCTATTTTTAATTTTCTCAATCACATTAGAAAAATCTTCAAAGCTCTTTAAAATCTCTAATTCCAAACTCCCCAATTCATCCATATCGGAATTTGTTATCTCGCTTTGGGACTCGAATCGTGCAAGATTCTTCTTATGTCGGGAATCAGCAGACTTCATTGTATCATTAGCCTCTTTCATTTTAACTGCACCGTGAATCCCACTTCCTACTCCGGCTACTCCGGCCACAGCCGCGCCGATTCCTAATATTAATGGTAATGGCATATAAAATCCTCCTCACATGTAATTATCTTTTTTATCTTTTAATTCTCTGCAAACCTCATAATTTAGTTTATAATAATCCTCTTTACACATTACATTTTTAAAATAAACCTCATAACTTTCATCTATCCGGCACAAAAGAGGGCGGGTATCATAAATACTGCATATATTCCCACACAAATATTTGCATACGCCATCCCCTCTGTCAAGGGAATGGTAGACAGATGATAATTTAAGATGTCTGCAACATTCTCCACATTTATCACACTTAAACATTTACTCAAACACCAGACAGGAATCTTTATCCTCCATAAACTCATCGAAGCTGTCATAACCTTTCCAGGGTGTCACAATACCTACTTCACAAAAAGCCTGCTTCAATACATAGTTTAGTTCGTTCTCTGTCTGTGCATTTTCAAGCTTATCTGCAATGCTTCCATACTGGGCAGCTTCTTTCTTATATTGCTCGATATCAATATTCATCAACTCCGCCGCGTATCGCTCAAAATAAGCCGCCTGCTGACGATAATAATTAACTTCCGTTTCAATGGTATGTAAACTATTAAGCACTCCAAATACTTTTTGCATCATTTCGCTTCTGTCAAAAAAATACAGCAATGTGCAGCTCATAATTCCTGTTACAAAAGCGCCGCAGAATGTCTGAATCACTTCTCCCAAAACAGGTATCGTACCAATAGGCGTCTTTCCGACTGCCTCACTCACAATCACACCTACCACAACGCTCGCGCCTGTGGCTAATATTTTAACGACTGCCTTCATACGGTCTCCGAAAGCGTAGTTATCCGGATTGATAAAAAGTACCTTTCCCGCTTCAACCAGCGAAACATACGACTGGCGGATGATTCGGACAACATTTTTTGCGGTTGTGAAAAAAATGTTGCAAAGTGTTGTAGTAAGGCTAGATAATGCACCGGCGACAGCGCCATTTAAAAAACGAGAAAAAAGCTCTGCGTATTTTTCTTTTGCCCGTTCAAACCCTCGCGTGATTCCTCGCCCCAAGGTTTCCAGGAATTCTCCCAAATCAAATCTGCCTCTGATATTCTGGAATTCCTCCTTAACAGAAAACCACATCTCAGCAAAGACAAAACCGACTGCCTGACGCGCCCCTAACCTTAAACTTACAGTCCCCGCAGCAAGCATCATATCCTTCGCAAACCTGGGACTCGTATAATAAGCCTTCGCAAGCCTGGCTTCGTATACTTTTCTTGCAGCAGCATCTTTTCTTCGCATATTCGCTTTTTGTTCTTCTGTGTACTCATCTCCATATTTATCGAGAAACTCTGTCATAGAATCTGCTTTTTTCGTACGATTCGTATGCGGGTTTGTTGCGTGCAGATTTTCATCGCTATTAGCCAAATCCACACCGGAAAGCCCTGCTAAAACACGGCCCCTGTCATCATGAATCTCTTTTGCGGAAACAACATGATCTAGGTCACTCTTTCCATTGCGTTCAATCTTTTCGCCAGTATATGAATCAAACAGAGTTCCGTTCTTTTTCTGTTCACTTACCTCCCTGTTTTTAGCAATATACTGTGAATTTTTATGATACTCTGAAGAATTATAATCTCCTCGCTGTTCATAGGCACGTTGATTCGCCTGATTTTTATAAGCCATCTGCTCATCCTGCCCTATTTTACGCACATTATGAATCGTATCCACATCGCCGCCATGCTGATCCCGTACAAAAAAATCCAGTCCAAAAGCTGAAACTAAGCTTTCTATGAGTACGTGTTCATATTGCTTAAAAATGCTTTCCATAATAGGTTCTCCCCTGTCCGGTTCAAAGTTCGCACCCGCACTCATGACATAACTTCCAGCCATTCAATCACCTCCATATTTCTTTCGTTTTCATTTTTATTATACAAAAATACCTGGACATATTCTGTCATCATAGAAAAATTATCCTGATTTTAATTAGCCGTTCAGAAACATGATTGAAAAACCTGTAAAAAACCTGCAAAAATAGAATAGACTTTTGCCTTCTCCCATGTTAAAATAATGTTACTCTCTGAAACATACAAAGACATTTTTCTTCTCATTTTAGTAACAACTTTACAGGGTACACCGCATTTACAGGAAGGGTGATACGATGACAGATCAAGAATTATTATTATCTATATCCAGTATGATGGATAATAAGTTTAAGTCTGAATTACAACCGATAAAAAATGACTTACAGTCTGTCAAAAATGAAGTACAACTCCTTAAGAATGAATTAAAAACTACACAAGATACCACGGCAAATGATATACAAGCCCTTAGAGAAGAAATGCAAAGTACAAAAGATACTGTTATGAATGAGATGCAGTTCGTTAAAGACTCGGTCTCCTATGAAATGCAGTCTGTCAAAGATACTGTTATGAATGAGATGCAGTCTGTCAAGGATTCTGTCTCCAATGAGATGCAGGTCACTAAAGATACCATCATGAACGAGATGCAGTCTGTCAGGGATTCCGTCTCCAATGAGATGCAGGCCACTAAAGATACCATCATGAACGAGATGCAGTCTGTTAAGGATTCCGTCTCCAATGAGATGCAGTCTACCAAAGATACTATCATGAGCGAGATGCAGTCTGTCAGGGATTCTGTCTCCAATGAGATGCAGGCCACTAAAGATACCATCATGAACGAGATGCAGTCTGTTAAGGATTCCGTTTCCAATGAGATGCAGACCGCTAAAGACTCCGTCACGAATGAGATGCAGCTTACCAAAGACTCCATTTCCAATGAGATGCAAGCTACTAAAGATACTGTCATGAATGAGTTACATATCGTAAAAAATGAGTTACATCAGGTAAAACTGTACCAGGAGAATGTTATCATGCCGCGCCTATGTACTATTGAGTCTTGCTATACCGATACATATGACCGATATAGAAATTATAGCAATAAGATGGAAGCCGCTTTTGATGACATCGAATTACTCAAGTCAACCGTATCCGCACACAGCCTAAAGCTACAGCAATTAGCATAACTCCCAACAAAAAATGCAAAGCCCTCGTGCACCCGCACCACCCAAGGGCTTTGCATTTCTATATTTATACCATAGAATGAACAATCCTCACCACAATATTGTCACATTCCTTTTCCAAATACTGCCACATCTCACCGTCATCTCCATAAAATTCCTCAATAAACCTCCTTACACTCCCCCGAACCAACGTCTTCGCTTCTTCTTCCGTATACATACCAAGCAACGCCCGAAGCCTGCCGCGTTCACTCTCACATATTCCCCCCTCGCCAAACTTCTTCTTTAACAAAATATGCCCCGCCACATCCGCAAGAAGAATCCCGCAGAGATTCTCGAACAACTCCTCATATTCCTCCGAATAACCACGCAACACCTGTATTACATATGCTTCCGGAAATTTATTCAAAAACCTCTGCTCTACACAGACACATTTTACGAATTCATATACAGCATCTATCCCTGCTCCCAACTCTTTCAACACCGGATAATCCAACGTAAGAATCGTATCCTGGGGCGCAAACCGAATATCATACCATTTCAAAAACTCCGGAATTGCTCTCACCGTGTCCTCCAAAGCCATATTCCCGTAAGAATGAAAATCCCGTATCAAGGTATGATACAGCTCTTTCATTGCATGAACCTTCGCCTCCACAAGCTGACAGCCCAGTTTATACGCCTCCTTTGCAGGCACTCCTTCTGCCGCCAATACCTTTCCCCCAGACGCCTCATGCCCCACTGAAAAAAATCCCCCAGACTCAGAGCCATGCGTCACGGCCTCCCCTTGCGCGTATTCATTAATACAGTAAATGACCGCCTCCATCAACTGATTTGCCTTCTCATAAGTAACAGACGTGCTCTCATACCCAGTGTATTTCTCCGCCAACTTTGCAACAATCGGAACCAATTCTTCCATCTCATACATAGCTTTTCCTCCGTCAGTAATACTAGTAAGTACACCGTTCTCACTGTAAATCCTTAAGCGCCTCCATATAAAGCTGCGGATCCCATCTCTGAACCTCGTCAAACTGCCCGTATTCCCCCCTTCCTTCTGTCCGCCTGTATCCTCGATACCCGCTTCGCACCGCCTGGGCAAATACATCCAGACACGTCCCCTCCAGATAATCCAAATCCCCGTAGCAGACATTCTCAAACTGTTCCTTCATAAAATGGATTAACTCCTGATCTGTCAGTTCATCTAGCATTTCATTCTTATACAAATAGAAAATCTCCTGAAGCCTGACCATGGTATCCGCATAATTATCCTGATTAATATAGTAGGAATCGCAGAACTCATAAATCAGCCGCGGAAGAATACTCTCACCGAATTCCACCCGCTTCTGCTCTTTCAGCGTGTTCTTTCGCTCTGCAACAATGATCCTCGCCTCCTCCTCGCTTAATGTAAGGCCATACTTCTGCGCGTACTGATTTGTCTCCATCACCTTCCCAATCTGGGTCTGATTAACCACCGCTTCTAACCAGTTTCCTTTACTCAAAGCACATTCCTCCTATTTAAGATAATCACCTGTACTACTTGGATTTATGATTATAGCATCCCATTTCCTGACATACCAGTCTTTTATTTTTGCCATTTTTGTGGTATAATTAAGATGCCAAAAGAGATAGAAAGGCTGTCAGGACAGTAACCAATGTTATCCTGACAGCCTTTTTGCCACTCATTGTCATTCTCTGTTCAATATATGTGTTCTTAAATTACCCTTCTTCAAACAAATCATCCCTCGTAATATTATTCAGCCATTTCATACTCCGGTAATGCTTCAAAACCCACGGCCATTTTGCAAATTCATCCGTACACAGCAGGAAATACACCCACAGCACAGGCAGCTTCAAGATAAAAGCCGAGAAGAAGCCAAGAGGCACAGCATAACACCACATAGTAATCGTATCGCATATAAATCCAAACCGGCTGTCGCCTCCTGCCCGGAAAACTCCTGCAATCAATGTGGTATTCACAGCCGCCCCAAGCACATAGTAAGTATTAATCAGCATCATATATTTCAGATAGTGCATTGCCTGGTCTGTCAAGGTTGCATATCTCAGCACAACAGGCATAGCCCCAAGGACAATCAAACCTCCGATTATTCCCGTAGCGACGGTAAGCTTCATCACCTTCTTTGCACCGTCCTTAGCCTCCTCAAGCTTATTCATACCGATAATATTTCCAAGTAAGATTCCTCCCGCGCTGGCGGTTCCAAAGCACAGAATAGTCCCAAAATTCCGCACCACGGTAACAAAGGAATTTGCGGCCACGGCGTCCGTCCCCATATGCCCCATAATAACAGAATACATGGAAAACGCAACACTCCAGGCAATATCATTTCCCAGGGCAGGCAGAGACAATCTCACAAAATCAGAAAACAACGCCCTGTTCTTCACGAACATATACCGGAAATCCAGCTTAATATCCTTACTTAAAAATGAAACCAAAAAGCAGGCAAAAAGCTCAATCAGCCTGGAGATGGAGGTCGCCAGAGCCACGCCCATAGCGCCTAGCTTCGGCGCCCCAAACAGCCCGAAGATAAATACCGCATTCAGGAGGATATTCAGCGAAAATGCAAGCACATTCATCGCCGTACTGATTACCACCCTGCCGATACTGCGAAGTATCGCAAGATATACCTCCGTAATTCCCCAACACAGATAGCTGACGCTCATGAATCTCAAGTAAGACGCCCCTATTGTGATTAACTCCCTGTCATTGGTAAAAATCTGCATCATAGGTTCTGGTACGAACATGGCAAGACAGGCAAAAAGCAGGGCAATCAACAGCGAAAAACGAAGGGCAATCCCTTCGATTAGCTGAATCGCTTTCATATCTCCTTTGCCAAAATACTGGGCGCTCAGCATTGTCGCGCCTGTTCCCAAACCATAAAACACCATAAACAGGATATTTGCATACTGAGAGGCAAGGGATACTGCCGAGATGGAGGACTGCCCCACATAATTCAGCATCACCACGTCAGCCGAGCTGACCGCCGCGCTCAGAAGATTCTGAATTACAATCGGCAGCACTAATTTGAAAATTTGCTTGTAAAATGTATCTTTATTTGTCATATTTATTCTTTCCTGGAATTCATCCTTTCCTAATTTTTCTGTTCCCTAAACGTCAGCAATACCTCCAATGTCCGCACCAATTCAGACAGCCCCCTTTGATCCTCCTCATCAAACCTTGCAAGATGAGGGCTGTCGATATCCAGTACGCCAATCACCTCTTTGGCATTATGTATCGGAATAACAATCTCTGACAGAGACGCGCTGTCACAGGCAATATGCCCAGGGAATTCATGGACATTCTCTACCCGCATGACTTGATTTTGGGCCGCCGCCGTGCCGCACACACCCCGCCCAACCTCTATCTCTACGCAGGCAGGCTTCCCCTGGAAGGGACCCAGGATTAACCGCCCCTCCTTCATAAGATAAAATCCCACCCAGTTAATATCTGTCAACGCCTGATTCAAAAGAGCAGATACATTTGCCAGATTGGCGGTCAAATCCGTAACCCCGTCTACAAGACCTTGAAGCTGCATTCTTAAGAGCCTGTATAACTCTTTCTTTTCTGTGGGATAAATAATAAGTGACGCCTTCATTCCATAACCTCCTAAAATTCTTTTGTCAGTTCAGTAACGCCATATTGCTCTTTGAAAGCCTCCAAATCCTTTTCATTCCTGATTAACATTATATCGGTAAATTTACCAGTGTGCAGGTCTTTAAAGCCTGCCACCTGCTCTCCGGTGCAAATGCTGCACCGAAGGACAGGCTTCTGAGTATTCGGGTCATACTTTTCTGTTACCGGATTGATTTTAGTTTTTCTGAATAAATGAAACATTACCCTTCTCCCCCCTTAACTCCCAGTAAAATACATACTGCTGCATAACGCCTTCGTACCCCTTATACCTTTTCTTCGGGAAGCCTCTCTTATAGTGCTTCTTCAAAGCCTGCAAAATATGTGTATCCACAGGAAATGCTTCCAGATGATGCAATCCAAAAAGGCAGATACAGTCCGCCACCTTCTCGCCCACACCATACAGCTTCAAAAGCTCTGCCTTCGCCTCTTTATACGGCATATTTTGTACAGCCGCCAGGTCTGTCCCTCCTTCTGCAATACTCCTGGCAGTCCGAACCACATATTTACTCCGATATCCCAGATTACACTCCTTAAGCTTATCCTCCGTAAGAACCGCCAACGCCTCCGGCTTTGGAAACTCATAATATTTTTCCCCTCGGAAATTCTCCCTTTCCTCCCCGTACTGCTCGCAAATATTCTGGATACATCTACGGATTCTCACAATATTATTCTGCTGCGAAATCAGAAACGACGCCGTCATCTCCCATAAGTCCTGGTACAGAATCCGAATTCCTGCGCCGAACCGGATTGCATTTACCAGATACTCGTCCATCGGATTCACAGTCTCCATATAAGCGCCGTAATCCCTCTCCAAATCAAAATATCCCTTCCAGTATCCCTCGAATTCTTCCTCGTCACAGGAAAACCTGCAATCCGTCCCCTTCTGCTCTATCTCAAGATACCGTCCTGCGGAAATGACGCTGTATGTATGTTCATCCCTCTGCCGCATCCGGAAACACTGTCCCGAATCACAAATCTGCCCTATATCAAAATTATCAACTGTTCTTCTGACCATTTATCCTCCCTACATCAACCCGTCCATCTCTGCCTGGGTAATCACATCATTCCTCACCATACTCTGAAGCACCTGCCGCGCCCTCAGCGCCGTCAGCCCATCATCCACTCCCGGCGCATACACAGACGGCGAATTCGGCACTCCCGCCAGTACAGCCGCCTCATAATCCGTAATCTCTGAGGGAATTTTATCAAAATATCCCGTGGAAGCGGCGTAGATTCCCTCATAGCCGCTGCCAAAGCTGGCTGTATTCACGTACAGTTCAAAAATCTCCTCCTTGCTGTACTCTGCCTCAATGTCCATCACCGCAAACACCTCCGCCGCCTTGCGCTCAAGCTTCTTCTCCTGGGTAAAAAGCAGATTCTTGGCAAGCTGCTGCGTAATCGTACTGCCGCCCTCCCTGAAGGACATGGACCTTACATCAGCCCATACAGCCCGACAAACCGCAATCGGGTCAATCCCCCTGTGCTCTCTGAACCTGTGGTCCTCCACAGAAATCACCGCGTTAATATAGAAATCTGTCATCTCAGAATATTTTGTAAAATGTTCTTCTTCACGAATCTTTTCAACCCTGTCTTCAATGGAAATCTGGGAAACCGCGTCCTGATACATCTGATATCCCTTCACTCCGTAGAAAATACCGGCTGATACAGCAATACACAGCATAAGAATCAGCAGCACACATATTGTTTTTCTCACAGGATGTCTTTTCTTCATAGCTTCGCCAACTCCCTTCTGTCTTTCGCTTCTCCGAATCAGATTATCCGGCTTATATATTATAATCTTCGGCTATATACCCCTCTTTCTCAAGCCCTGAGAAAAATTTTGTTCATTTCATTGTGGGTCAAAAGTGGGTACGGCTTGATTTTTCCCCCTCCCCATGCTATACTACTACTCGTTGCAAAGCCCGTCAAAAACCAAGGTCTATGGGGCTTTGTCATCCGCTAAGGCGCGTGTGTTCGAGACCTTCCACACGTAAAACAAAACTAAAGGAGAAGAAACAATGAAAAAATCAAACACAGCTTTTCTAAGCCAGGCAGCCATGATTGCTGCCGTCTACGTGGTGCTCACCTATGTATTCGCACCATTTTCCTTCGGAGAGATCCAGGTAAGAATAGCCGAGGCTCTAACCATCCTCCCGCTGTTTACCCCTGCCGCCGTCCCCGGCCTGTTTATCGGCTGCTTAATCGGCAACATTCTGGGCGGCGCCATCCTGCCGGATATCGTATTCGGAAGCATCGCCACCTTAATCGGGGCAGCCGGTACATATCTGCTGCGAGGTAACCTCCCTGTACTGGCGCCATTACCGCCAATCCTGGCAAATACAATTATCGTACCCTTCGTACTCCGTTTCGGCTACACCGTCATGCTTCCGATTCCGTTTATGATGCTTACAGTAGGCGTCGGGGAGATACTATCCTGCGGCGTACTGGGAATGATACTATATGCTGCCCTGCGAAGATATAAAAATATCATCTTCGTTCCGGTCAGAAAATAAAACATCATAAAAGGACTGCCCCTAAATGCTATCTATCATTTTCGGGCAGTCTTTTTTTCCTATCCAATATACGTGTTCCCGCTTCCCGACGTTATCTGGTCCATCTCATTAATAGGCGCTGCCCGACGTTCATTGCTGTCCGCATCAATATAAACCACGCTTCCCTCCGTATATCCAACCAGAATAACCGCCCGTTCTGCATCCAGCATCCCAATCACAGGATTATCTCTGTCAATCAGGTACAAAATCATCTCCGTCTTGCACCCCGATAAGTCAAGAACCCTTCCGCCGTTCAACTCCTTCAGGATATCCACCGGCGCCTGCCTTTGCTTAAGCTGTCCTGCAATATTCTGTATAACATCATCCTTCCCTTCAATAAAATGCTGCTTACTTCGGTTCCCCTGCTCCCAGATATAGGCTTGTTCAGAATCCACCACACATCCGCTGTATTCAGAAGCCTCTCGAATCGCCTCGCCTGCCCGATTGAATACACCTCGCAACTCACCATATCCGTATACAAAATATTTTCCCGCATAACTAATGTCATCAAAATTAATCTCTCCGGTATCCTCCGTCAAAATCTGCTTAGGCTTTAACACCTTCGGCTCACGGTCAGAAATCCCGTCATTGTATACCAGCCTCATCTGAGTCTCCTTAAGCTCAGTCGTATAACTCTTAAGGTCAATATTGCTTGCCTCTTTCTCCCTGTTGTTGGTAATATAATCGGCAGTCGTACCCGTGTAAGTCTCACCCGCCTTCGTCGCACGGTTCAGCGTAATCATATTCACGTCAAACACAGTGTCCAGCACGTAAATACCTTCCACCTGGTAGGTTTTCACAACCTCTCCTTTGCCGTTCTGTATCTCAAGCTTGTACATGGGAACCGTCACCTCGCCGGATATAGTCCTTCCCGTATCCGCCGTCTTTGCCACCCCATATACAAAATCATTCTTTACAAATCCAAGCGGACGGACACATTCGTCCCCTCCACTCTCTGCCTTCCTCTCCTTTCCGGTCTCAAGGTTCTTCACCGTAACCTTAGTCGCTTCATTCAGCTTTTCTCCCTCCTGCCAAGCAACCAAGTGACCGTCCTTTGACACTACATACTGGCCATCCTCCAGTCCCTCAACCAGAGTATTGCTTCTTCCTTTGGTCAAATCGAATTCATACAGCGTCCCCTCCAACATCACATACAGGTTATTCTTCTCCATACTGTAATAAACCATACGGCTCAGCTCATTGACCGCAAACCCATAAGACTTATTACTGGAAATAAACGCCTTCTCCTCCACAGAATTCTTTTTCGCGCTGTACTCATAAATAGCAACCCCCACTTCTCCCTCATGGGCGCCGCGGCTCATATACCCACTCACGGCAAACATAACAGCGCCTTCCCCGTCGTTTCCAAGCAGCTTAATCTCATGGTGGGGAACCATGTTGCGCACATCGCTGTTCTCCACATCCGTAAAACTGAAAACCAGGGAAACCTCATCCGAATTCTTACTGTAATGCCACAGCTCATTCGCCACAACAAAAGACACTTCGCTTCCGTCCTCATTGACCAGATATGGAATATCCTGAGGCACAATACCAAGCACAATACCATTTTCGCTCAGCATATGCTTCGTCACGTCGAAAATCTGCTCCATAGTCCTGTCATAGTCCAGCAGATAGGTGGTCTGGCTTCCTGCCACATGCCTGACTCGAAAGAATTCCTCCACATGGTACACATCCGTCTCATTCTCCTCGCCCTTGCACCGCGCACGATACTCCAGACGCACAGAGATCGAATCACCGTTCATCTCTGTAATGTCCCAACGCTCCCCCTTCTCCACCATTGGCTCTAAATCGCCCCAGGAAACATGGTCATAGTCCGAGTGAATGGTTACATGCTGAAAGGTAGTGTTATCGCCGTTCTCGTTGGGCTCAATAGCCGTTCCCACTCCTGCGCCTTCCACCTTATTCATTGCATTTGCATGGAAACTGCGGATATAGTCCAGACTCTCCGCCAAGCCCATATCCGCCGCATCTCCGATTCTTGTATAGAAATAGATATCATTTTCACCGCCGGTATTCAATACAATCTCAAGCACATGCTCTCTGTCCGCCGTCACCGCATCGCCAAGCACCACCGTAAAGCTCTCCCCATTCCGTTCTAAAGCGCCCTCCAGAAGCTTCTCTTTGCCGTCCAGCGTGTAGACCGTATAGTTTGCTTTCTTAATCTGGTTCTCATACGCCTGAAGCGTCCCCTCCAGAAGCCCCGCATTCACAGGCGTGATGGTGTCACGCATAGCAGTAATATCCATTGCCCTGGCAAAGCCGCTGAGCGTATTCAGCACATATCCGTTATAGGAAAATGAAATCTGCGGATAGGTAGCAGAACCCATATCAGCAGTCATATTGTCATTCCCCTTATTCGTGTAGTAGCTGAACCCGATAACCGCAGCGATAAACACCAAACCTAAGATTGCCGTATCCCTAAGTTTCTTTATCCAACTCATCTATGACTCCCCTTCTAATTCTAACAGACGCCCAAGGGTCGGCGACACATGCAGGAGCTCCTCACATCTTCTAACCGCCTCCAGGTTCTCCCCCTTTTTCCCCCTTCGGACTCCTCGAATCAGAATATTCTTTGGTGTATGCGCCATGTCGATAAACTCCAAAATCTGTGTATCGTATCCCGCACACTCCAGATACTCAGCCCTAAGCCCATCCGTCACAAGAGCCGCCATTCTCTCCTTAATCAGCCCGTATTTGAAAACAGGCTTCAGCACGTCGCTTTCCATCTGCCCATTCAGCTCATGCTGACAGCAGGGTACGGACAGAATCACCTTTGCCCCCCATGAAACAGCCTTCGCCAGCGCATAGTCCGTCGCCGTGTCACATGCATGAAGCGTAACAACCATATCCACGTGCTCGACTCCTGTGTAGCCTGCAATATCTCCCTCCAAAAATGTCAGCTTCTCATAGCCGTACTTTCTGCCAAGCTCGCTGCAATGGCGGATAACGTCCTTCTTCAAATCCAATCCGATAATCCGTATATCATAGCCCTTACACTCATGCAGATAATAGTACATGGCAAACGTCAGATAGGATTTGCCGCACCCAAAATCTATGATTGTCAGCTCTCGTTCTTTGTCAAGCTCTGGTAAAATATCCTCGATAAACTCCAAAAACCGGTTAATCTGTCGAAATTTGTCGAATCTTGAGTGTACGACCTTTCCCTCCTGAGTCATCACCCCTAAGTCCAAAAGAAACGGAACAGGTACGCCTTCCTCAAGGATATACCGCTTTTTTCTGTTGTGGCTTAAGTCAATCTCCCTTTTCTCACATGCCAAAGCCTTTTTCTTGACTGTCACCCTGCCCTTTTTGCTCACCAATACAGTATAAAGGTACTTGGCCGTCTCCATCTGCATCTGCCGCATATTCTCCATTGCCTTCCTAAGCAGCTCGCACGCCTCCTTCGGTTCTGCGTTCCTGTGAAATGCCTGGTGATTGCAAAATGTCTCAATCTGAAAGATTAATTTCTCCTTCTTAAGCAGCGGACGTACCTTAATTTTCTCTGCCTCCTCCTTCTGTCTCGGATTACTTAACACGGCAGAACGAAACTCTATATTCAGATTATCCTGTAATAATACTTTTAATTCATCCATAGTATTTACTATTGTAATGTTTTTTCCTCATAAACGCAAGTAGGGACATGAACTTTAGGAAAAGTAATCGTAACGCGGAATAAATCCCCGTCCAGATACAATTCAAAATTCCCGCCCTGCATCTGAGTCAGAGTTTTGGCAATGGACAGTCCAAGACCGCTGCCTTCCGTTCCCCTTGAGATATCCCCCCGTATAAACCGTTCCGTCAGTTCATCTGCCGAGATATTAAGGGGCTGGTCGGAAATATTTTTCAGGCTGAACACCGCCGCATCCCCAATGGTATAGAGGTCTGCATATACCCGCGTCCCCTTCATGGCGTACTTGGCCGCGTTATTGTAGATGTTCGCCAGCACCCTCCAAAGCCTTCTGCCGTCGGCGCGGATAATAACCTCGTGCTCTGGAAGAGACATCACCTCCGTCAAATCATTAGCCGTGAATTTCTCCTCAAACTCACCGCTGGTCTGCTGTATCATCTCCACAAAATTAATATTCATATATTCTAAGGTAATATTTCCTGAGCTTACCTTCGACGCCTCCACCACATCCTCTGTAAGCGTCTTGAGCCGCTGAGATTTCTCGTCCAGAATATCCAGATAACGCATAATCTTCGGATCCTCAAAATTCTCCTGCTTCAGAAGATTTACATAGTTGATAATCGACGTCAGCGGAGTCTTAATATCATGGGAAACATTCGTAATCAAATCCGTCTTAAGCCGTTCGCTCTTAATGCTCTCTGCCAGCGCGGCATCAAGCCCCTGCCCGATAGAATTAATCTTCTCTGCAATATTCTTCTGCTCATCCCCCATACCGTCAAGAGGAATCTTGTAGTCCACCTCTCCGCCTGCGATTCTGTCAACTCCTATGTCAATTTTCCGCCTCCCTACCGCCTGCCTGACCATGTAGATAAATATAATCAATTCGCCTGCCAGCATCAGAAATACAGCATAAATATTCCTGTTGCTAATCACGGCAATCCAGTGGACAAGTACGAAAATGGTAAAAATGGCAACTGCTTTCCAAACCGCATGAATGTTTGCAAACACCCCTCTCAGAAAACAGATGATACTCCTAAGCAGACTGTCTCTCCACAGACTCCTTGCCTTGATTCTCCTTACAAGGCTTAAGTAGCCCGCAAGGAACATTGAGCAGGTATATGCGGCAATCACTCCTCCTGCCACCAACGTACCCGATGGGGAAACATACATATAATCCACCTCGTAATACATGAGCTCGGACATGGCGCGGGTAGTATTCACAAGCTGAGAACTACTTGCAAATATCATAACAGGCATTGCCCACACCAGAAGCACAGCCGCTGCCGCCAACTCCGTTTTCCACTGGTCAAACCAGTTGAGCTTCTTATCCGCAACTGCCGTGAGCCATATCAGAACCGCAACAAACAGAATCAGGGATGAAATTCCCAGAATCACCACACCCCGAACAAACGGGCCGTATTTTTCAAATTGCTCTGCTTCTGAATGAAGCGCGTCCTTGATTGGATAATCCGTATCTACACTTATCGCGTAGATAAATCCTTTCTCTTTTCCGCCGGAATATTTGATTCCGTCTCTCCATTCAGCCGCTTCGATTCCTTCAATATTTGACTTAAAATCCTTAAGCTCTGGTTTTATAATCGCATATTTCCCTGTACTCTTAATCTTTTCCAGGTTATTCTCTAATTTCCTGTAATCTCTGAATTCCTTCCGGTTGGTATACACCCGCCCGTTCTCTGTATCTACATATAAATAAGTAAGGTTCGTATCCCCCTCCTTATATCCGTTTTCCATCCATTCATAGGATTTGTAGGCGTCCCAGATACTGTAAATCGTGTTGTTCAGCATGACATAGGCATCGTTCAGCCTTCCATTCCACTCTGGGCTGTCATTTGCCACCTGCATAATATTTTCCGCGTCAATCGGCTTATAAAGCTCATCCAGCCAGCCTCCGTCATAACTCCAACAGTCAATGTAAACGATTTTCCCCTCCATATCCTGAAGCCCTTTAAATGCGGCCTCAGAATTATTGACAAAGTTACCGTCCCGAAGCTCGTCAAGAATATCGTCCTCCGATATTCCCGATTCATCATTTGCAATTACGAACCGAAGCTCTCCTGCATTAATCAGCTTCTTAAATTCACTGTAATAATAATAATGAAAGGTCTTATCCGGCCGTCTGCACACGATAATCTTATCCTCCAACCCTCCCTTGGCCGCATAGAGATCATTGCCTGCAAACCCACTGTCATTCCCCCATGCCACCAGATCACCAAGCGTATAGGCAAGGCCATGGACATTCTCATTCGGGTATTTTACATCCTCCCCATAGTTCTGCATATATCCTTGAATATCTATGATCTTCTGTGGATTATATGCGCCGTCTGACTCAAACAACTCCTGCACCCGTATTCCGTTCATGACCTCATAGTTCAGCTCTATCAGGCGGTTCTTGAAAATATCCGTATCCTCATACTCCCTCGCCCCGCTGCCTGAAAATATTTCTCCCACAAGGGCCGGATAAGACATCACCCACAGGAAGCTCACCACCGCCGCCATAATTAGAACATGCTCGATGATAACCAGCAAACCTTTTGTAAGCTTTGCTCCGTACCATTGTCCCTTCATACAAACTCCCTTCTAAAATTTCTCCACCTTATATCCAACCCCCCACACTACCTTGAGATAACGCGGTTCTTTGGGATTTATCTCAATCTTCTCACGGATATGCCGGATATGTACGGCCACCGTGTTATCTACGCCGATTGCATCCTCGTTCCAGATACTTTCATAGATCTGGTCGATGGAGAAAACTTTTCCCTGATTTTTCACTAATAATAGTAAAATATTATATTCGATAGGGGTCAGCTTTACAGGCTCCCCGTCAACAGTCACTTCCTTCAAGTCGTCGTTAATAGCGAGTCCGCCTGCCTTGTACACCTCCTGGCCCATTGTTTCTGCTGTACTGCCAAGCTGCGTATATCTGCGAAGCTGTGACTTAACCCTTGCCACCAATTCAAGCGGATTAAAGGGCTTAGTCACATAGTCGTCCGCCCCTACATTCAGCCCCAGAATCTTATCCGCATCCTCTGACTTGGCAGATAAAATGATAATCGGCATATTATTCTGCTCTCGAATCTTCAGTGTCGCCCGAATTCCGTCCAACTTTGGCATCATTACATCCAGCACCAGAAGATCCGCCTTCTGGGTTTTCAGCACCCTCAGCGCCTCCTCCCCGTCATACGCCTTCAATACTTCATACCCCTCCTGGGACAGATAGATATCGATCGCTTCTACGATCTCTCTATCATCATCACATACTAATATTTTAGCCATTTTCATCACCTCCCTTATACTATACAAGAATAGCAGTTATTTTTTAAGAGTCATTTGCATAAATTCTTAAGATATTATGAAAACTGGGCTTTGCAGCTCATTAGCAGCATGTCCGATTATGTCGAATTATATCTTAGTATGTCAAAAAATTACTGTCTTTGTCGTCAATGCTTAATGCCCCAATATTTTCGCTATAATGACCTTGTAGCATGCTTTTGTTTCTCAGTGTAAAGTTTTGAGGATATTGTTATGGAGCAGAAAATTGAGTATCTTATCCGTTCTCTTGGCATTGGTGCCACATACCGCGGATACCGCTATCTTAGCTATGGAATTAAACTATGTTTGGAAAATGAAGATTATCTCTTATCTGTCAGTAAAATGTTATATCCCCAGATTGCAAAGCATTACTACACCACAAGTTATAGTGTCGAGAGGGATCTGCGAACCGTAGTTAAAGTATGCTGGGACAGAGGAAACAAGAAGCTTTTACAAGAGATAGCGTTACGGCCATTAACCAATAAGCCGCCGTCCAGTGAATTTTTTGATATACTCACTGCGCACATTAAGCACAAATCAATATCAACACCTTTGGTTTAGGTTATCTTTTTTAAGTTCTTAAGTGCTTCTTAAGAATTTTTCTTTTTCTTTAATGGTTTTAACATACTTTGGACATAATTATCTCTTATACTTTTAATCAGATAGTTGATTAACATCACTATCTCCCCCTCAATAAAGTAAGTGCCGTGTCGGGAAGCCCGGCGGCGCAAAGCTTTACTCTCATTACTTTAGAATAACTATAACTACAACGAACCCCGCAGGCCATATGGTTTGCGGGGTTTCGCTGTGTTCATGCTTCTGCTTACTGTTCAAAAAAGGGAATCCTAAATTTTAGGATTCCCTTTTTGCTTAATAATAAATTATTGATTAATTGTTCTCGCCTGGCCTTGCACTTCTTAACTTGAAGTGTGATACCAGAGACTTCAATAACTGTGACTGGCTGGACAGTTCTTCACTTGCCGCCGCACTCTCCTGAGCTGTTGCAGAGTTCGTCTGTACAACGCTGGAAATCTGATCCATACCCATCGTTACCTGTGTAACCGCCTCTGCCTGGCTGACTGCCGCAGTAGAAATCTTATCCACATATGTAACAGCGCTCTTGGTACTCTCAACCGTCTCAGAAATTGCCTCCGCTGTACGGTCTACGATATTCGTACCATTCTCAACCGCAAGGATCGTACCCTCGATCAATGCCGTCGTATTGCTTGCCGCCTCTGCACTCTTGGAAGCAAGGTTACGTACCTCGTCAGCAACTACGGCAAATCCCTTGCCGGCCTCGCCTGCACGCGCCGCCTCAACCGCTGCATTCAATGCAAGGATATTGGTCTGGAATGCAATGTCCTCAATGGTCTTAATAATCTTGCCAATGTCTCCGGACTTCTGGCTAATCTCGCCCATAGCAGCAATCATATCCTGCATCTGTTCATTGGAGGTTGAAAGCTTCGTCTGAGCCTCCATTACCTTCTCGCTTGCTTCCCTTGCATTCTCAGCAGTATTATTAACCTCTCTTGAAATATCATTAATCGTAGCCGCCAATTCTTCCACAGAACTTGCCTGCTCAGTAGCCCCCTGTGACAATGCCTGCGCACCAGAGGATACCTGATCCGCACCGCTTGCCACCTGATCAGAAGCATCGTTAATCTGTCTCATGGTTGAGCTTAAACTGCGGTTCGTCCTGCGGATAGCTGCCAACAGCGGTTCAAAATCTCCCCTGTAACGCTCATCATTAGCATACAAGTCAAAGTTACCGTTTGCCATCTCATCTAACAGACGCGACAAATCGGAGACAACATCCTCCAATACCTGACAAGTCTCCTTAACGCTACCTACCAGTGCACCGAATTCATCTGCTGATTCATAGTTCAAAGTCTGAGACATCTCACCCTTGGCAAGCCTTTCCATGGCCTCCTCCACTTGATGTACTGGATTTACAATCAGCCTCGTCACGATTGCACAGATAATCATCGCAAGTATGATTGCAATCACTGTGACAACGAGAAGGATAATCTTACTCATGTTTGTGGTCTTCACACTTTCTTCAACCGTGTTGCTGCGTATATTAACCGTCTCCGTAATTAATGCATTGATCTCACTGATTACCTGGTCAAGAAGCGGCGTACATTCGGTTCGTACCATCTCTGCCGCCCCCATATTATCGCCGGACTCTAACCGCGCAATAATGTTCTCGGCAACCCCCATCCATTCTGTCAGCGACGCTTCAAACTCTGCCACCTGCTGCTTATCCAGAATCCCAAGTTCATTCAACCTTTCAAGATTCATCCGGATATTCTCCTCATTCTCCTTAATCGTCTGCAGGTTCTCAGAATCTACTTTTCCAGCAATAATCATATCCCGCATATCCTTCGCCGCAATAAATGTAGAGATACGACACGCCTTTACCGCATCATCTGCCGCAACAGACCCATTCACAAAGCTCGTCAGGTTGTCACTTGCCTTCCTCAACTGTAATATGGAATAAACGGAAAGTAAGGCAGTTAATAACAGCACTATTCCAAATGCCACCAATAATTTCATTCTTATTTTTAAATTCTTAAACATCGCAATCTCCTTCTGTCTGTTCTATATTCGCAGTCGCTTCCTCTGCATCTTCATTCTATGAGTCCCCTTTTTTCTCTGCATCTGTTACTTGAGCGCCGCCATCTTCTCCTGTATCTCCGCTTAGGTCTCCACCTACATTACTTGCATCGCCATTCTGAAGCTTGCGTTCTTCTTCCGCAGCATAATCGGGGAATCCCCCTTCCTCTGCCTGTGCTACGGCATCTTCGGATGCCGCTTCAGGCTCATCTACTCCTTCATCATTTCTTCTAATCATTCCCTTCACTTTTTCTTCTATGTCTAACAATCTAACTCTAAGCCGAAAACCTGCCTTCTTGCACTTATTCCCACAGATTCTCCTAAAAAAACGCCAATTACGGATCATCCAACAGAAACCAATGAGAAACGGATATTTTTCCAATACCGGAAAAAAACGAGTCATGTATTCTCTTGACGGGAACATCCATGCCTGCTTTCTCAAGGCCCATTCTTTATCTCGGTTGCGCCAGTAGAAATCCAGTCTGATCTTCTCACATGGCAACAAGGTTTCGTCCAGGTGCCTATTCTCTCGCCCGCGTGAAATAATGTACTCCTCCAACTCCAACGCAAGCCCATACTGCTGCTCTGCGTCTTCTCCGAACCAGAGCGTTCCAAGAATATTAACCTGATTGTCGAATTCCTCCCAATCCGCCTTATCTAACAATTCCTTTGCAGTCTTCCACCGGAACTGCTCCCCCAGAAGCTTCCGATACTGCCACAGGTCCAAAACGTCCCTTATCTTTAACTTACCCGTAATATACAGCTCTACCATTCTTGCAATCCGGTACAGGTATTCTTCCTCATTCGACAGCATATGTATAGATGTGTAGGGCTCCATGCACCGGAATCTTTTGATCGGTCCCGTAAAATACCGTTGAATAATCTTATTCTCAATCGGTATCGAATCATAGAACACAATCCTGATTCCCGGTATACGCACATATAAAATACCGTTGCATGACGAATCCTCTCTGTGCTCGTAATCCATATCCAACATAATCCTGTTGATCCAGGGCAGATCCTTCTTATTCACAAGAAGCTCTATCTGCCTGATCTGTGCCATCTCAGGCTTGGGATACATCTCACCCGCACTCGAATCAAGTAAAAATAATGCTTCAATATTATATCTCTCCAACTGCCACTTTATGACTTCTTCTGCCTTTTCATAAGCCTCATACAAAAGAAGCGACTTCTTATATTCCTGATAGAATTGATCGTTACAGTCTTCCGAGATATTCTTCTCAATCCCTAATAGTCCGACGTAGACAATATTAACAATCTCCTGATAGTCAGAAACGTCAAGAACCGACTCCCATCTTACATGCTTCCGCATGGATTGAATCGGCTTCTGATTAATAATTGCTGCCAGCAATATTAACACATATCTGATCTCAAAATTAATCGTTCCTTTCCTCCCTTCCAGGCCCCATTAATTAAGTTTCGACTAATTACACCCTTTATACTAATTATCGGACATTATTAGGCAAATATAATATTTTTTCACTATTTTTTTCTTCTTCTCCAAGGATTCTTCTCTCTGCAAAAACATCCATTGCTTTCTGATCATAAATTGACCGTTTAGCGTCCACAGCGAGCCTTCCGGCTACCAGTGTGATACACCGCTTCTTCATGATTGTAACCAGTTCCCTTGCATGGCTGGCTACAAGAATCGTCATCCCCCGATAATTCAGTTCATCGAATAACTGCATCAGATCCCATGCCGAATCCGGATCAAGATTCGCTGTCGGCTCGTCTGCAATCAAGATCTCCGGCTGGACGGCAAGCGCTCTGGAAAGAAGCACTCTCGCCTGTTCTCCCCCTGAAAGCTCATCTGGGTATGCATGATACTTCCCTGCAAGCCCTACAAGCCCCAGAACCTTAATGACCTTTGACCGTATCCGTTCATCTGCATTTCCAGTCGCAAGAATCGCCAACCTTATATTATCATATATTGAGCGATCTTTCAATAGTCCAACTTCTGGTGACATAATTCCTAACCTGCGTCTGTGCAGAGGAACTCTTTTCCGATCCATAGTATCGAGCCTCCTGCCCTCGACAATAATCTGTCCGGAGGTCACCTCCTCCTGCTTCATAATCAGATTCAGCAGCGTACTTTTACCGGCTCCGCTTTTTCCTACTATAAAAACGAATTCCCCCTTATCTACGGTAAAGGAAATATCCTTCAATGCGACTTCATTCTTGTACTCTTTCGTCACATGGTCGAAAATAATCTGTGCCATATACTCCCACCTTAATTTTTTTCCCACAGTTACCGATATTTATTATATACTATGATTTGTAAAAACAGTCAATATAATTTCCGAAATATGGAGACAAAGATGAAAAAGAAATTATTTTACGGAGCCGCCGCCGGAATTGTGATCATAATCTTATTGCTGTGTATGCCATTTTCCCAGATTGATCTGGCATCCGGCACTCTCCGTACAGCCCCGTCTCTACCGGATGCTGCCCCAGATCCAATCGAGAAGCCTGTTGTTACAGACGGGCAGTATTCCCTGACCGTTGAGAGCAGTATTGGGATGCTTACATATTATAATCAGTCTGACGTCCGATGGGCTGACTATCTATATGGCGGTCAGGACCCTGTCAGAAAATATGGCTGCGGCCCTACTGTCCTTGCCATGATTGTGTCAAGCTTCACCAACCAGACCCTTCTGCCCTCTGAGATGGCTGACTGGGCGGCTGCCAATCATTATTGGGCGCCCAGAGGCGGAACCGCCCATAATTTTATTCCGGAATGTGCCGTTGCCTTTGGCCTTCAGGCCAATTCATTTCAGAATTTTACGGTAGAGGGCGTCTTATCCGAACTGTCAAGCGGTCATATCCTGGTAGCATTAATGGGACCAGGACATTTTACCGGAAGCGGCCACTTTATCATTATTACCGATTATTGGACCGGCACCCAAGTACGGGTTGCCGACCCTGCAAGTCTTGAGAATACTCAGACTCCCTGGGAGGTTCAGACGATTCTCGACGAACTGAGCCATGCCGCCAACTCCGGCGGTCCGGTCTGGAGTATCTCCCCCAAATAATTTTCTGATTTCTTGCGAAATTAAGAAGGGGACTTGCCGCATTAAATGCAAAATATACAAGATATGGCTTTGCCCTGCAACTGAGCTTTGCCATATCTTGTATTTTTTACTTCGTGCGACAGCCCCTCCTGTCTTTTTATTGCGCTGATTGATAATAAGAGTCTTTTCCAGTTACCTTTACATTGAGCACCTTATCTATCTCAATCGTTCGGTTTAATACTTGCAATAACTGGCAACTGAGATCCTTAATCTTCCCTGCCTCAAAGCTCTCCTGCTGATACTTATCTTCTCCTCTGAGCCATGAGATGATCTTTTCTTTATCTTCGCCCGCGGCTTCAATCAATAACCGAATCTCCTGCTTTGTCTCCCCAAATTGTTCCAGCTCCTCCTGCCTCATCTTCATAAGCAACTGAACCGCTTCCTGATCATTCCTTGACATTGCATCCGCGAGATCCTTTGTCACTCTTTCTATCTCTACCATATGCACATAATTACGCTGCACTCGTTTTAGGACTTCTGTTAAAAGTTCTTCCTGGTTCTCCATAAATCCTCCTGTTTATACGGCAGCCGTCTTACTTGCTTCTTTGAATGCATCCCGAAGTTCAGCGACAAGGGGCTTCAATTCCTGGATTACAGCGCTGTTCCTGCCAGCCTGCAGCCTGCTGAGTTCAAAGAGAAAGAATTCATACATTCTCCTCAGATCATAGCTGATTCTATACTCCATATTCAGAGTTTTATTAAGATAGTCTACAATCTCTCTCGACCTTTTCACTGATTTATCAAACAAATCATAATTCTTATCATCCAATGCGATCTGAGCCCTGTTGAGACGCTTAATCAGCTCATCATACAAGAGAAGAAGCATCTCGCTGCGTGTCATTGTATTTACAGACTGCATCTTATACTGTTGATATCCATTCTGATACATATTTTTCCCCTCTATTTAATCTTAATAGCCTCCAATCTGGCTTAAGTAACTGCTCTGGCTATTCATCTGGGAGATTAATGTTTCCAGACTCGTAAACTGCCTAATGTAGCGATCCCTCTCTGTTTCCAGTCTTGTCTGGAGTTTCGATATCTGCTTATTAATCTCAGCCAGTTGTTTGTAGAAGGCATTCTCTGTAAGACTTATCGGTGAACTTTTGGAACCAGCTTTTTTAATCAGAATACCTTTATTTTCCATTGAACCAAGGGTCTCTACGTACTTCTCCATTACATTCTTAAGGTTGGTTGCAATTCCATCAAACGTCGTATTGCCGTCGGCATCGATTCCTGCCGTTGATGTAAAGAGCTTCTCTACGGACTCTGGGTCTGTCTCCAGAGCTGCGCGCAATTTAGATTCATCCAACGTCAACTTACCGTTATCTGAGTAAAGGTTAGAAGTTGTGATTCCAATTGCTCGCAAGGCTTCCATATTGCCGCCGCTTATGACAAAACGAAGGTCGCTGCTCAGTGATCTCAGATCGCTATCACCGAATAACAGACCAGATTTCGCCTTTTCCTCCCAGGTCTTTATCTCGCTCTCACTCAATTCCTTCTTCTGCTCGCTGGTAAGCGGCGAATAATCGCGGTCTGGTTTGGTTGTAAGCTCATTGTTCACCAATTCAATAATCTTGTTATATTCTTCTACCATAGACTTGATGCTGTCCACGATGTTATCGGTGTTTACTCTGGCGTCGATCTCAACTGGGTCTGAATCAAAAACCGGTTTACCGTTACTGTCTGTTTCAACTGTGCCGTCATCTTTTAACTTATATCCAAACGTTCCCTTTACACCGATAGAAAGACCATCGACTGTGAAAGAATTGCTGTCACGAATCAATTCTACTACATCGTCAGACCCGTTATATTTTACCGCAACAATAGCATCCTGCCCTGTAACTGCCTCACTTCCATAAGTTCCTGTACCAAAAATTCCATTTAACAACGCTTCCTCTGATTTTTTGGCTGCTTCAATTTGCGCACCAGTCATTCCATCCCAATCCTTACCAAATTTTATAACACCACTAGCGCCTTTCTCAGTTGAAGTAATTGTAAACTTATCAGCCGTTGACTGATAACTTATGGAAACACCAGCTTCCTTAGTGTTATTGATCCTTGACATTAACGAAGATATAGAATCATCTTCATAAACATCAATATCTACACCATTAATTGTAAGTGTTGTTTTCTTTCTAGTACTTGTTGTACCATCCTCATTATTTACAGTCTCCTTTTGGTCAAAATTAACTCCTTCCAAATTCAAACCAGACTCTTTAAACGAAGCGTTCAAGTTCACACGATTTGTTCTGCCCGCTATTCTTCCAAATACGCCATTCGCACCCACAAGGTCACTACTACCTGAAACCAGTGTAAGTGTTGAAGTTTTATCCTTCTCGACACCAGCCGCATCTGTCGCAGCCCAATCTACATTCCCCTTGGCATCTCGCTTTACCGATGCCGGATCATAAGTTGAAAAGCTAAACTTATTTGAATCTATTTCAACCCGAATTCTTCCTTTTCCAAAGGCAGAATCCAACTGTTCTTGCATAGACTTTCTAATAACTTCATTATCCTCAGTCCCATCCAGCCCTTCCGTCGGCATCTTAATTGTCTTAGTCTTTCCATTATAGGAAAACGTCAACTCTTTTCCCGCCACCTTCTGACCAAAGCTAAGAAGGTTTCTCATATTATCCTTTTCAATTGCATTAGCACCAGTTGTTTCGTCAGTTGGTGTACTCTTAATATCTCTTTCAATCGCTTTTCCATCAGCATCTTTACTGGCAAATCCCAATAATTCCAATGCTGAGCCGCCAACCATCTTAAGCCCATTACTGTCTGGATTGCCGGTAACCTGAATCTTATCATCTGCTGAATAGCCAAATGTAATATACTCTGACAACTTCTTGTCATCCTTCACTGCTATCTTTGATAATTGGTCATTAATCGCCTCGCTAATTCCTTCTGCTGAACTGTAATCATAAAGACTGCCATCGGATCTGGTGAGACCTAACGTAACGGAATAACTGTTAGAACCATACTTGAAATCTAACGTCTTACCTACCAATTTTTGTTCAACATATTTATCCCCTTCCATTAACTCTGTCTTACCAATCTCGCCGGTCTGCAATTTCATATTCGAAACATTTCCAGTTGATGACCACTTCGCATCCTTAGCCATCTGCTTTACACCCATAATTGTAATCGCATTCGCCGCACTGGCTGTCCCTGTCACAGAAACAAACTTGCTGTTCGCCCCTGCCGTCGTAATATTATTCCTTCCCCAGAACATAGAACTGAACAAGTTGGTGGAAGACGTCATAGATGCTGTATATTTATTCGCAAATGCGATCATCATATCACTGATAGCGCGGACAGCATCCTGTTTCCACTCAAGCTGCTGCTTCTTCTGCTGCTGCTGTGTAATCTTACTGGTGGTACCGTATGTCATACCTTCAATCAAAGTATCACGGTCCAGTCCGCTTGCCAGGCCGCCGTATCCACGGATACTGTTAGCCGTTGAATTAGTTAATCCGCCTATTGTTGCCATACTAATCTCTCCTTTTCTCTTTCACTCATTAATGCTTATTGTCTGTGCGGTACGATAGCTGTTGTGTACATAAATGCCCCTATATTACTGCCGCACCTTTTTATAAATTCAAATTTATTCTGTACTTATTTATCGGCATATAGTATACTTTAAATAATAGTTAGATAAGTTTAAATTACGAATGGAGGAATTTATTTTGGCTACTATTATCGCACTTACGAACCAGAAAGGCGGCGTAGGCAAGACAACATCATCCAGCGCTCTGGCTGCCGGACTGTTTTCATTTTACAATAAAAAGGTACTGGCAATCGATTTAGATCCTCAGGGAAGCATGGGCTTCAGCCTTGGACTGGACATTGAGAACTGCAGCACCATTTACGACGTATTAAAGGGACAGGTTTCCATCAAAGACGCGATCCAGGATACGGATTACTGTGATATTATTACTTCAAATATTTTGCTGAGCAGCGCCGAACTGGAATTTACATCTTCTGATCGGGATATACTGCTTAAGAGAGCGTTACTCCCTGTGATTGCAGAGTATGACTATATTATTATTGATACTCCGCCGGCTTTGAATGTCCTCACTGTGAATGCTTATGCTGCGTCCGACCATCTGATTATCCCTATGGCTCCGGAGATTTTAAGCCTGCTTGGTGTTTCCCAGTTGAAGGAGACCATAGATTCCGTCCGCCAAAGTGTGAATCCCCATCTGAATGTACTGGGAATCCTCCTGACAAAATATAATCCGAGGACACTTCTTGCCCGTGAGGTAAAGGAGATGGCGGAGAATATTGCATCACAGATAGGTGCATGTGTATTTAACGCTCAGATTCGCACCAGCGTAGCAGTAGCGGAGGCGCCGGCACACGGACTCAGCATCTTTGACCACGCCCCCCACGCGAAGCCATCCCTGGATTACCAGGAATTTATCCGTGAAGTAGTGGACATGACTTCTTCCGAGACAATATAAGGAGGCATAGATAATGGCAAGAAAAAGCAATAAGACGGCGCACGTTTTGAATCTGCTTGCCGGACACGATAACCAACAAACGGCTGACGAGACGCCAGATACGAATTCTTCTGCAACGGCATCGGCAAAGACAGCACTCCCTGAAGAACCTTCTTCTTTAGAATCAGAGGTTACCGCCAGTTCGACTCCGTTACAGAATATATCCGTGATTGATACGACAGGGGAAGATCCTGTCGCTGATCTGATACAGCAGAAATTAACTGCTCAGTTTGAAGATTCGGCTTCAGACAGCCAAGCTGTTCCGGATGATGTTTCCGGGGATGAAGAAATATCTACGGTTATAGCAGAGTCCTCTACTGCGGAAGCGGCAGAGAATTCGCCTGAACCAGATACCGTTTCCCCAACCGCAGTTGATACTGTTACGGATGATTCTGCCACCCTCGACGCAGTTGACACTGTTGCGGATGATTCTGCCACCCTCGACGCAGTTGATACTTATTCTATGGAAGCCGCCTCCGACAATGTTACTGTGCCGACCCCTGAGCCTGTTCCTGCACCAGCTCCTGTTTCTATTCCCACACCTGAGCCTGTTGCATCAGTTCCGATACCTGAACCAGAATCCGTGCCAGGCCCTGGCCCAACAACGGTTCCAAAGGAAGCGCCGGAACCTGAGCCTGTTGCGGAACCTGAACCAGATTTCGTTTATGTAAATGTCATGGAGGCAATCGTAAAAGACAAGATTATCTATTTTATGCGCCAGTTTGATGTCTGCACCTGTGAGCGCTGCGTCGCCGATACGATTGCATTGACAATGAATGGGCTGATGCCAAGATACATTGTTACTTCACCGGCGGCAGTTGACCCGCTTATCAGTTTTTATACTAACAAGTTGATTTCAGATGTGACGGTTGAGGCAACCAAAGCCTGCATAACTGTGAAGGACAATCCAAGACACTAATATATAAGAGTATGATTTTGGGAATCTTTCCAAAGTTGTACTCTTTTCTTGACGGACTTGAATAAATTTTTATATAAGAAAGTTTATCTTAAATATACTCCCCTCCCCAGGCCGGCTCTCCACAGAAAGGCTTCCGCCCTGCCCCTCTACAATGGCTTTTGCCAGAGATAGCCCAAGCCCTGCCCCCTGCCTGTCACTGGAGGTCTTGCTTCGGTAAAACTGCTTGAAAATGTGATGAATATCCTCACTGGCAATACCGCAGCCATTATCCTCCACATTGAAACGAAAAACTGCCGGAGACTGCCTCCAGGATATCCGGATAACACCTCCTTCTTCTGTATGATCTAACGCATTTTTTACAAGATTGCCGACTGCCTCCTTCGTCCACTCCAAATCACAGAAAAGAACCTCCTGAGGCTTCCCTTCCGTTAAAATCTGTTTCCCCTCCCGCCTTGCACGTTCCAGCAGGTCATTTACCGCCTGCTCTACTATTTCCGAAGCAAAACACTCCCTTTGCTCAAAAACAATATTTCCTGTATCCAACCGCGCCATCTTAAGCAGCGACTGAACCAACTGTTCAATCCGTTCCAAAGATTGTGCGGATTTCACGGAAAATTCCTTCACGACATCTACATTTTCAGACTCCTCCATGATGATTTCCATATACATACTCAATGCCGCAATCGGTGTTTTTATTTGATGGGAAATATTTGATATCATATCTCTTAAAAATATTTTCGCCTTATACTCCATCTCACTTTTCGCCTGCAAAGACTGAGCAAGCTGTTCAACGCTTCCAAATAACTGGTAGATTGTCCCCGTCTCTCCGGCAGGCAGATGCCTGGCGAACTGATTTTGGGCGTACCCGTCAATCACCCTCCCTGCATCTTCATATATCTGTTCCCTTTGCCAAAAAAACCTGGCGGCCCCAACCAATATAACCGCTGCAAATGCAAGTCCCACACATAGCAATATCAAAATCAACGGAAGGGAGGTCTGCTCTGTAAGCATCAGCAGATAGCTTGGCGTCTGCTCTGTATGCCCGATTTTGTTAAGCAATTCTACCCCTTCTTCTGTCACCTCCCTGTGATTCCATGCAGCCGCCACTACCCCTGGCGAAACATCTGCCGCAAGCAGATAAGAAGCTGCCGCAAGCTCTCGATTTACAAGTATCCTCCTGATATCCTGCGCTTGAAAAATGCCGCAGATTCCCAACAAACAGACTTGTGCTATACACACTGTCACCAGAAATACATAAAATCTCCGTGTCTGTCTTTCATATAGAAACCTCAATTCCCTCACTCCTTCCACTGGTAGCCGAAACCCCGAACCGTTTTCAGATGTTCAGGCTTTGACGGGTTCTTCTCCAGTTTTTCTCGAAGCCGGCGTACATATACAGATAAGGTATTGTCATCAACAAAATTTCCGGCCCCATCCCAGAGCTTGTCCAGAATCATGCTGCGGGTAAGCACCCTTCCGCTGTTTTTCAGAAACAGGCAGAGAAGCCTGTATTCCGCACCTGTAAACTCTATCGGTTCTTCGCCCAGGAACACTCTGCCTTCCGCTAAGTTTACCAAAACATTTCCCGAACGCAGGACATTCTCCCCCGCCTCTTTATTACTGCGGCGTAATAGCGCACGGATACGTGAACACAGTTCTCCCAATTTGAAGGGTTTTGTAATATAATCATCCCCACCACAGTCCAATCCTCGAATTACGCTAGTCTCCTCATCGGATGCTGTCAGGAAGATAAGCGGTGTCGAATTTCCGGATTGCCGCAGCTTCTCACATAATGTAAATCCATTCCCGTCCGGCAGCGTCACATCAAACAATAGAAGGTCAAAATCTGCGCGAAGTGTAAGCAATTCTTCAGCCTCCTTCATGGTTCTTGCTATCTCTATGTCAAAGCCGTTTTTCTTCAAGGAATATGCCAAGCCGTCAATCAGGCTGATATCATCCTCAAGAAGTAATAGCTTCTGCATATAAACCACCTCCTAAACTCTCTTTCTTAATTATACATGATTTTGCAAAAATATCTGCTTACAAAAATGTAAGATGAAGTCTCTCTATAAAAATATTGCCATAAGCCACTTGCAATGCTACAATAAAATGGAATTAAAGGAGTGGTTTGAATGAAAAGAGAATTTGGCATTGCAAGATGTGGTTTGGCTTGCTGTTTGTGTTCTGAAAATATAAGTTGTAATGGTTGCAGTTCTGATGAATGTCCTGATAAGGAGTGGTGCGTGAATCGAACTTGTACGATTGAGAAAGGACTCACAAATTGTTTTCTCTGTGAAAATGATTGTAACAAGGGCCTTTTGTCAAAAATAAAACCATATGGATTCACAGTATTTGCTAAACGGTATGGTGTTACGGCTTTGCTCGACTGCCTCGAAAGAAACGAAAAAAATGGTGTAGTTTATCATCGTGAAGGTGTGGCCGGAGATTATGATGATTTTGAGGATATAGAGGAATTGATTGAGTTTATAAAAACTGGGAAACGATAGGCAGAAAACCACAGAAAGATAACGCATCCAAAAAGAGAGTGTTTGGAATCCCCTGTATTCCCAGACACTCTCCTTTGTTTACTCAATCCTATACCCATTCACATCATCTTTCTGAAGCTCGTAACATCCCGCCGATTCTTCGGGCTCTGATTTCATGAACCGATCAAAATTGCCGCGAAGGGCAGACGTCTCGCCCTCCTCCATCTGTGTGTCATTCGCCATCCACTCCTCTGCCGTCACCTTCCTGCCCGACTGAAGCTCTTTCGTAATTTCTTCCAGCTTTTTCTCCAACACTTCGATGCTTTCTTCCGAAGCCCCTGCATCGCCGGAGGTTCCCTTCATAAGCAGCAGAGAATTCTGAAGCGACTGCTTTTCCGTCTCCAGAGATTTCCGTTTCTTTTCCGCCGTTTTCATACCTCCTAAGCCAAGCCGATTCGTCTGCCCGTCCTTCTTCATCATTTCCAATGGATTAACATAGCCTGGTTTTACGTTTCTTACCATAATCTTTCACCTCCGAATATATTTTCATTAAATATATCGGACAGCATGATAACTTTAGAAGCAGGTTCTCGTAAACGGTCACTCTCCCTTCGTAAACGGCTTCATGCACAACAGTATCGTCAGCCTGAAAGTATCGCCGCCGGACTCAATCTCCATTGTTCCCTCATATTTTTCTACCGTATGTTTTATATTCTTCAATCCAGTCCCAAATTCTGGCTTACCATGCCCGAAATCCGTATTCACAATCTCAAGAACCAGAAAATGATACCGTTTCCGAACCGTAATCCATATCTCAGGCTCTCCCTTATCTTCACTCATACATGCCTGTATCGCATTATCAAGTGCATTTGCCAGAATAATACACAGATCCATATCTTCCACGAAGCAATCTGGCGGAAAGTTCACATCATATTTTACTATAATTCCATTTGACCTTGCAAAACGTATCTTTTCATTTAACAATATATCTGCCACCGGATTGCCCGTCTCAATTCCAATCAGCAGACGGTCAGAAGCGCCGTGCAGATGCTCAAAATATTCCCCTGCCTCATCATACTTTTTCTCACGAAACAGACCGGACAGAACTAAAAAATGATTGTCAATATCATGCTGGAATCTACGGTAATGCTCATTCCTCTTTTTTGCTTCCGCTAAATAGATACGCTGCTTCTGCACCTGGTCCTCCAAACCCTTTTGTTCTCTTTCCTGTACCGACAGCACATTAATTTTATGCACCAGCTTTAGAATAATGAAGAATACCGCGCATGTCCCCAGAAGCCATGCCAACGCCCATAATACGGGCTGTTCCTCAAAGAATCTATCTCCCATGGCTTCAGAGTTCATCCACATATCCAGGCCAAGCCCGCTGCGGATTACCCATACAATAAATACACATGGCAGAAGAAGCATATACAAATAGGAAGAAATCCTCTGCTGGCCCGTATCCGCATATTTCTTAGAAACATACCTCAATGTGGCGGCAAGCAGTAAAACCAATACACTGGACATGAGCATTTGAAGTACAATCCCCATGTGCTTATCCATAGCCTGTTCTGACAGCCAACACATGAGAATCGTCTGGAAGCCTTCCATAAAAGTAAAAAGCGTCAAAATAATCAGGGTCGGGGCAACTGTAAAGCCCCACTTGAGCTTCAAAACGAATCTCGTAAAACATACGATAATACTTGTATGCAGAAGTAATCTGAGAACTCCGCCGCTTTGTTCATACATTACCCATAATGTAAGCAGGTCACTTAACAGCACATACGGCGCCATATATTTTTTCGCCCGAATTTTGGTAAAATCCTGAATGAAACAAAACTCCGCCATAAACAGACAACTATTAACGCACAACCACCAGACATAAAATCCGGCTGAAAGCATCTGCCCTTGTTCCATCATATCACCTCATTTTTCAGGAATTCTAACAGGCTTTTCATAAATTCTGACTGTTTTCGTCTGGATATCATGATTTGTTCTCCATTTGTCAGAACAGCCGTCCCTTTTTCCTGACCTGCGACACAACTCATATTTACAATAAAACTTCTGTGGCATCGAAAAAAGCGCTCATCCAATCTGGTTTCTAATACCTCCAGCGAACCAGAATAGTCAAATGTCCCTTGCGCCGTATGGATACTGACCCGATGATTGAGAACCTCGCAATATAAGATATCGCGAATCAAAATTACATGGGTTTCTCCGGCTTTTGTAAGCGTCACTGTTTTATCGTCCATCTGGCCTGACCTACGTATTGCCCTGTCCATAGCCAGATACAGGCGTTCGTCTGTAACCGGCTTAAGCAGATAGTGAACCGCTTCAACCTCAAATGCTTCCAGGGCATACTCTTGATAGGAGGTGATAAAAATAATGCGGCTTTTGCCAGAAATCTTCCTTGCCACCTCCATACCATTAAGCCCCGGAAGCCTCATATCTAAAAGGATAATGTCAAAAGCGGCAGCTTCCTTCAGCAGTTCTTCTCCTGACGTATAGGTTTTGATATTCGCAGTTAATCGTCTTTTCTTTATATATCTTTCTGCTTTTTTCCGTAATTCTTCTAATATATATGTCTCATCCTCGCAAATGGCTATCGAAAGCCTTTTGCTTATCATCACCATTTACTTATTCTCCTCCATCAGGAATTCAATCGCATTCTTGTGGATAATTCCCTCCTGTGAAAAAACCAGCCTGCTGTTTCAGACTGGTTCTTCCTATATCTCCTCAATTATTTCCCTGGCTGGCCATAATACGCATTAGCGCCATGCTTCCGGTAATAATGCTTATCCTGTAACTCCTGCGGCGCCGGCTTATTCTGTGGATTAATCATCTCACACCGAGCCGCCATCTTCGCCACCTCCTCTAAGACAACTGCATTATGCACAGCCTCATGCGCATCCTTGCCCCAGGTAAATGGCCCGTGGTTCTTGCACAGTACCGCCGGAGTAGCATTATAATCCAGCTTTTTCGCCTCGAATTCATCTGCAATCAAAACGCCTGTATTCTTTTCATACGCCTCGTCGATTTCTTCCTTTGTCAGATTCCTTACACAGGGAACCTCTCCATAGAGATAATCGGCATGAGTCGTCCCATAACACGGAATCCCTCTCCCTGCCTGCGCCCAGCTTGTCGCCCAGGAGGAATGAGTATGCACGATGCCGCCCACCTCTGGGAAACGGTTGTACAACACCACATGGGTTGCCGTATCTGAAGAAGGATTGTATTCCCCCTCCACCTTATTTCCATTCAAATCAACGACTACCATATCCTCCGGCGTCAGCTTATCGTACTCCACGCCGCTGGGCTTAATCACAAACAGCCCCTTCTCGCGGTCAATTCCGCTTACATTTCCCCAGGTAAATGTAACCAGCCCGTACTTCGGAAGCAGCATATTGGCTTCATACACTTCCTTTTTCAGTTGCTCTAGCATAATTTTAACTCCTTTTTCTAAATCAGGCTCTTAAGCGCCTCTTTCTCGATTGCCACACCCTTCTTGTACCGTTCTATGAATACCTCATATCCTTCCACATCCTTCGGGTCTGGTTCCATCCTGCTTCCTGCATTTCCTCCAAATACCTTCTTTGCCAGATAATCCTCCAGGTTCTCTCCCTCTGCCTTATTCTTCATATAAGCCGCAAGAAGCGCTACACCCCAGGGACCGCCCTCTCCTGCCGTCTCCATAACAGATACAGGTGCATTAATGGCCGCCGCAAGGATTCTCTGTCCGACGCCCTTTGTCTTAAACAGGCCGCCATGTCCCAAAATCGAATCAATCGCCACATCTTCTTCCTTCATGAGCAAGTCCATACCTACCTTGATTGCCCCTAACGCTGTAAACAGATTCACACGCATGAAGTTAGCCAGATTGAACTTACTCTCTGGTGACCTTACGAACAATGGACGCCCTTCATCCACACCTGTGATAAATTCTCCGGAGAGATAGCCGTAGGATAACAGCCCGCCGCAGTCTGCGTCGCCCTCCAGAGCCTTATTGTACAGCGTGCCAAATAGCTGGTTCATATCCACTTTTATTCCGAAGCTCTCTGCAAATTCTCGGAAAATTCCTACCCATGCATTCAAATCCGAGGTACAGTTGTTGGCATGTACCATCGCAACCAGGCTTCCGTCCGGCGTGGTCACAAGGTCAATCTCCGGATACACCTTCTTAAGCTCTTTCTCAAGCACTATCATGGCAAATACACTGGTTCCTGCCGAAACATTACCAGTACGCTTCGCAACACTGTTAGTTGCGGCCATCCCCGTTCCGGCGTCGCCCTCCGGCGGACATAAGGGGATTCCCGCCTCAAGATTACCGCTTTCATCAAGAAGTTTTACGCCTTCTTCTGTCAATACGCCCGCTTCTTCTCCGGCAACCATAACCTTCGGCATAATATCCCTTAATTTCCATGGGAAATTCTTATCAGCCACTAGCTCGTCGAATTTCTGGACCATTTCCTCGTTGAAATCCTTCTTCTCCACATCAATGGGGAACATACCGGATGCATCCCCAATACCCAGAGCTTTCACGCCTGTCAGCTTCCAGTGAATATAGCCTGACAATGTCGTGAAATACGCCACATCCTTCACATGGTCTTCTCCATTCAAAATTGCCTGATACAGATGGGCAATACTCCAACGAAGCGGAATATTATACTGGAATAAATCAATCAGCTTCTCCGCCGCCGGCCCTGTGGTTGAATTCCTCCAGGTACGGAAGGGAACCAGAAGATTTCCCTCCTTATCAAATGCCATATATCCATGCATCATTGCGCTGAAGCCGATGGAACCGATCTTCTTAAGCGTCACCCCGTATTTGTTCTGCACATCTGCCGCCAGATTCCGGTAACTGTCCCGAAGCCCTGTCCAAATATCGTCCAGCGAATACGTCCAGTTCCCATTCTCCAAACGGTTCTCCCACTCGTGGTCACCCGATGCAATCGGCTTATGGTTCTCGTCGATTAGAACCGCTTTAATTCTGGTTGAGCCTAACTCAATACCAAGGACTGACCTGCCGCTTTCAATTACTTCTTTTACGTTGCTCATGCGTTACTCCTCCTATTTGCGGTACGCGACACTGTTCCACAACAGCTCGTTCCTGAACTGGCGGATTGTCGTGTCTTTGTCGATATAGACGGCCTCAATACCCATATATGCCGCCCAATCGCCCATTTGCTCGGAAGTCAGATCATAAGAAAACGCAGTATGATGCGCGCCGCCTGCAAGAATCCAAGCCTCAGCGCCTGTCTGAAGGTTCGGCTCTGGCGTCCAGAATGCAGTCGCAACCGGAAGCTTCGGCATAGGCTTCTCTACCTTCTTGCAGTTTACGTCATTGATAATCAAGCGGAACCTGTCTCCAAGATCAATCAGTGAGGTTGCAATCGCCGGACCTGTCTTTGAGGTAAACACCAGTCTCGCCGGATCTTCCCTGTCTCCCATAGAAAGCGGCTGCTCTTTGATACTGATCTTACCCTCAGCAACCGACGGACATACCTCCAACATATGCGCCTGCAAGATGCCTTCTTTTCCTGGCACCAGATTATATGTATAATCCTCCATGAACGAGGTTCCCTTGGCATCCTTCATGCCCTGGGTCATAATCTTCATAAGGCGTACCATGGCCGCTGTCTTCCAGTCGCCTTCTCCTGCAAATCCGTAGCCCTTCTCCATCAATCTCTGAATTGCCAGGCCCGGAAGCTGCTTTAAGCTGCCCAAATCTCCAAAATGGGTCACAATCGCCTGATAATTCTTCTCCTCCAGGAACCTCTCGAATCCAATCTCGATTCCTGCCTGTACCGCTACATGCTCTCTGAATTCCTTCTCATCTCTGCCTTCCAAAAGTATCTCATACTTATCATAATATTCTTGAACCCGTTCGTCAATATCTCCTTTGGAAACAGCCTCCACTTCTGCCGCGATTTCATTTACCGGATAGGCGTCAACCTCCCAACCAAACTTAATCTGGGCCTCCACCTTGTCGCCCTCCGTCACGGCAACATTCCTCATATTATCGGCAATACGCATAACACGGATATGGCTGCTTTCGATTACACCTACTGCCGTGCGCATCCAAGAGCCAATTTTCTTCTGAACGTCCCCGTCCTCCCAGTATCCCATAATAACCTTGCGTTCCATGCCAAGCCTGCTGAAAATATGTCCATACTCTCTGTCCCCGTGAGCCGCCTGGTTCTCATTCATGAAATCCATATCAATGGTGTCGTATGGAATCTCTCTGTTGAACTGGGTGTGGAAATGAAGCAATGGCTTTCTGTATTCCTGAAGCCCCAGAATCCAAGATTTTGCCGGAGAAAATGTATGCATCCATGTGATGACTCCCGCACAGTTCTCGTCTGTATTCGCCTCGTTCAGAGTCCTTCTAATCAGCTCGTTGGTAATCAGCGTTGGTTTCCACACTACCTCATATGGAAGATTACCGGAAGCATTCAGCGCCTCCACGATTTTCTGTGAGTGCTCTGCCACATGAGCCAGGCATACATCTCCATATAAATCCTGTGAACCGGTACAGAACCAGAACTGGTAACTTTTTGATTTTAACATGATAATTTCCTCACTTTCTTCAAAATGCATCTGAATGTATTTTTTATTTATTATAAGGAAATATAAGAATTTTCTGCAAGTTCATAACTCTGCCTGTTGAAAGAAAAAGTTACCTAATCCGACTTGATATAATACAAGGTTGCATAGCTATTCATATATAAAAGCGAAATCTCTGGGCATAAAATATTTTTATAGAACCGCTAGAATGTTTATGATAAAATAATATTATCGAATGATTTATATTTTGTGCTATACTATTTTATGGAGGTGCTAAAAATGTTGAATATTCGCAATGAAGAACCACGGGACTATGAAACCATAGAAAATATAACACGAAATGCATTTTATAATTTATATGTACCCGGATGTGTAGAACATTATCTTGTCCATACAATGCGGGGGCATAATGATTTTATCCATGAATTGGACTTCGTATTAGAACTTGACGGTGTGGTCATTGGAAATATTATGTATACAAAGGCGACCCTGACAGACAGTGATGGTAATATAAAAAATATTCTGACTTTTGGGCCGCTTTGCATAGAACCAGAATATCAGCGCAGAGGTTATGGAAAGCTGCTTATTCAGCATTCCTTTGAAAAAGCAATGGCTATGGGATATGACACAGTAGTTATTTTTGGCTCGCCGTCTAATTATGTCTCCAGTGGATTTGTAAGCTGCAAGAAGCACAATGTCTGTGTGGAAGGCGGAAGGTTTCCGGCTGCCATGTTGGTAAAGGAACTTAAAACAGGGGCGCTGGATGGCCGTAGGTGGTATTACAAAGACAGCCCCGTAATGGAGGTACTGCCAGAAAAAGCAAATGCTTATGATGATACCCTGCTCCCAAAAGAACGCAAACACACGCCTACACAGGAAGAATTTTATATCATGAGCCATTCTTTTGTGGAATGATACAACTAAGCACCCACCAGGCTATTTGTTGTCCTTACGGTCACTGTCAAAATACCAAATTAAGGGATTGACATTCCCACAGCCTTATGACATACTAATACCAAACCCTTTACGGGAGTGGATTTTTCAAGAGCAATCTTTTTTCGCCACACAATTACTGAGAAGTTTTTGTGTGGCGTTTTTATGTTGAAACGGAGGTATATTTTATGGAGCAAACATTTATGAAAGAAAAGAAGATTCTGCCCCTCGTCCTGTCCATGTCCCTGCCTATGGTCATTTCCATGGCAGTCAATTCCCTGTACAACATCGTGGACAGCTACTTCGTGGCAAAATTGAGCGAGGATGCCATGACCGCGCTGGCTCTGGTTTATCCCATCCAGAACATGATTAACGCCATCGCAATCGGCTTCGCAATCGGAATCAATGCAACGACAGCCTATTTTCTAGGCGCGGGCGACCAGGCCAATGCCGACAAATCCGCCTCCCAGGGATGGTTATTGAATTTTCTTCACGGAATCATCCTAACCATCCTGTGCATTGCCATCATGCCCCCGTTTCTTAAGATGTTTTCCTCGGATGAAACGGTAATCAAGATGGCGCTTAACTATTCAAACCGTGCATTTTTATTTTCCGCGGTTATCGCCCTGACCCTGGTATATGAGAAGCTTTTCCAGGCAGTCGGAAAGATGAAGGTATCCATGTTCTGTATGATGCTTGGCTTCGTCGCAAATATCATACTGGACCCGCTAATGATTTTTGGAATCGGCTTCTTTCCCGCAATGGGTATCGCAGGGGCAGCATACGCAACCGGAATCGGGCAGGTATTGACACTGATTGCGTACCTGGTATTCTGCAAGGCAGACCCTATTCCCGTAAAGGTGAAACGCGAATATCTGAAACCAGAGAAAGACATCGCAATGAAGCTATACTCTGTGGGGCTGTCCGCAACCCTAAGCCTTGCCCTTCCCTCCCTGCTTATTTCAGTTTTAAACGGGATTCTTGCCGCATTTTCCGAAACATACGTACTTGTACTTGGCGCTTATTATAAACTGCAAACCTTTATCTACCTGACAGCAAACGGAATCATCCAGGGCATCCGCCCCTTAATGGGCTACAATTACGGCGCAGGGGAAAAAGAACGTGTCCGGAAAATATTCAGGACCACGCTTATCCTCACCATGGGCGTCATGTGTATCGGAACAATCCTGTGCTGGCTGATTCCGGCTCAGTTAATCGGTCTGTTTACCTCGAATTCACAGACCATCCAAATCGGTGTGACAGCCCTGCACATTATCAGCCTTGGATTTATTGTATCGGCAGTTTCCGTCACCTGCTCAGGCGCTTTAGAAGGATTGGGGAAAGGAACTCCGTCGCTGTGCATCTCGCTGCTTCGGTACGTGATACTGATTATGCCCGCCGCCTTTCTTTTAAGCCGGCTCTTTGGCGCGGACGGCGTCTGGTATTCCTTCTGCTTTACAGAATTCGTATCAGCGGTACTATCCTACCTGATCTATCGGAGGCAGGAAGCACGATAGCCGCAATAACCAATAAATACTAAAAAATAACTTGAATATCATCATATTTTATAGTATTATCTCATCAGGGATTGCCGAATAGTAGGCGATTCTTGCATATCATTGTGCTTATATAGAAAATCTACGCATATATGCAGCGGGAATCAGGTGAGAATCCTGAGCGATGGGGTCACTGTGAGGGTCATGCCCGAAGCCAGACTACCTGCATATATGTAGAATGGGGCTTCCGTCCAAAGCGAAACATTCTATCTCTATTGCACTATTAAGGGGGAAGTTTGCTTAAATAAGCAAACTTTTTTGTTTCTTTGGAAATCTTGCAATGATATTCAAACTCAAAAAAGAAAGGAACAAAAGAAATGGAACAGAAAACACAAAAACAATCCAGCAAAAAAGTAATCATTCTAATCGCAGCGGTTCTTATCGCCGCAGTCGCCATGTTTGGCATCTACAAGGTATTTATGCCTAAAGGCCAGACCGGCGCTAAGGAGATTACCGTAACCGTGGTACACGCCGATAAATCCTCCAAGGACTTCGTCTACCAGACAGACGCAGCTTATCTTGGGGAGGTATTAAAGAGTGAAGAACTTGTAGAAGGAACCGAGGGCGAATTCGGAATGTTTATCACCTCCGTAGACGGCGAGACAGCCGACGATTCCAAAGAGCAATGGTGGTGCATTACCAAGGGCGGCGAAACCCTTAACACCTCCGCTGACCAGACGCCAATTGAAGACGGGGAGAAGTTTGAATTAACATTGACAGAAGGATATTAAAAATGACAATGCGTAAAGTCAACACAGGAGAACTGGTGAGCATGGCGCTTCTGAGCGCAATCCTGCTCATTGGGCAGGTGGGCATGTCCTACCTTCCCAATATAGAAATCGTGTCCCTTCTAATATACATATATACCCAGGTATACCGAAAAAAGGTATTCTTTATCATCTATGTATTCGTATTTCTGGAGGGATGTATCTATGGGGTTGGTCTGTGGTGGTTCGGCTACCTGTACATATGGAGTATTCTGGCGCTGATTGTCCTGTTAAATAAAAAGCGGCAAACGTCAGTCCTTACGACCAGCGCCATCCTTGGGGCATATGGGCTTTCCTTTGGCTTTTTGTATTCCATCCCCTACTTTTTGGCAGGGGGATGGGCAGCGGGCTTCTCCTACTGGGTGTCCGGAATCCCCTTCGACCTGCTCCACTGTGGGGGAAATATTGCCGTCTCGTTAGTCTGCTACCGGCCTCTTTGCGCACTGATTGGGAAACTGTCCCAGATGAACTCAAAGAACATGTAATCTTTTATTATACCCAAGGGGGATATCGCTTTGACTCTGTCTAATTTATGCAGCCATATAACCACAACCGAAAGCAGGCTACTGCCTCAAGAACACAAGCTTGGGCCTCGCCTGGTATGTCCGGAATACGCAAAGCTGTCCCAGGAGGTCAAGACCTATCCCCTTCCCCCAAGCGAACGGATTTTTGCCCTGTGCTGGAACATTGGCGCTGCCAATTCCTCAGAGCCAGAGCGCCCATTGCCGGTCTTGCGCGCCACCCTCTGCCCTGCGCCTGAGCGCTTCTGCTATCAACTGCCATTTACCTCTGGTACAAAGACGCAACTACATACACACGACTATATCGAACTGGCTTACGTGGTAGAAGGCGAATTCCGCCAGCGAATCCTGGGACGCGACATCGTGTTTTCCAAGGGAGAGCTGTGCCTGATTGATAAGAACTGTCTGCACCAGGATTATCTTCTTGAGAAGCCTGCCATCGTTCTGTTTCTTGGCATTGCCAATGATATTTTTGCCGAGATTATGGATGAAAATGTTGCCGCGCAGAAGATTATCTCTTTTCTGCAAGCCGCACTCCTGAAACAAAAGGATTTGCAGCAATACCTGCATTTCCGCCCTGGTTCAGACTCCTGTGCCACAGAAGAATTAGAACAATGCCTGTCCCTTCTGCTTAACGAGCTGTACCACGGCAGAATCGGTTATCACTATATCTGTAAGGGGCTTCTGCTTCGCATCTTCCGGATAATCAGCACAAAGTACGATTTTTCTTTATCCAAAGAACTGAGAAAAACCATGAACTGGATTATTTTTGAGGAGATTTCAGACTACATCAAACGCCATTACGCCACGGTTACCATCCATGAGCTGGTAAAAGAATTCCATTTTCAGGAGGATTATTTTAACCGGATTATCAAAAACAAGACCGGACTTACCTACTCCGACTATGTGCAGCAGCTTCGCCTTGAACATGCTGAACATATGCTAATCTCCTCCAACCGGAGTGTGGAGGAGATTACAGAGCTTGTTGGATATCACAACAAAGGATACTTCTATAAGATTTTTAAGGAAAAATACGGCACAACCCCTTCGAGATACCGCAAGAAGGGCTAAAATCACTCACTGAACCGTACCCTGTCAATCAGAGAATCCTTTCGCACAGACTTTCCGATTCCGACTGCCAGCAGAATCTGAAGCAGGATTAGTACAACAGTCACGATAAGAGCTGCCGCCGCCGGATAATGATAAGTGGTAATATTAAACATCCCATCCTTCTTTGCGTACAGGAATAAGGGATATCCAAGGATGCTTCCCAGTCCCACGGATATCAGAAGCGTGCCTGCTGTGTAGAAAAGCCCCTCCATCTGGAGCATTTTCATAAGCTGCGAATCAGACATTCCAATGGCCTGCATCATGCCAAGCTCTTTCTTTCGCACATGGACGCTGTTTAACATGGTATTAACCAGATTCATCACACTAATCAATGCCAGAATCCCAAGAAACGCATAGGTGGCGCCGCTGGTGGTCGCCATGGCTGATTTCCAGTTGTCATACCGACTTTTCCAGGTTTCCATCTGAATCTTTCCGGATGACTTTACGATTTCCTCTAAAGACTCGAAAAGCGTCTGGTCATAATCCTTATCCGCAATTACGTGGAAATACATGTCTGCATTATTTTCACATAACCGGTCTGCCGCTTCTTTTGCCATAATCAGCCAAGCATAGTTCGTCAGTCCACTCCTGTAATTCCCGACTGCCGCAATCTCAACCTCCTTCTCATACTCTCGGTCCCCGTCATGAACCGTCAGCTTAAGCTTGCTTCCCACGTCCAAATCCGGATACCAGTGGTTTAACGCACTATCCATAATCACCTTATCTCCGGATTTCAATTCCTCATAGGTCACCTTTCCTCTCTCAATCCCCTTTTCCAGTTCTTTTGCGTATTCCTCCGGAACTCCGTTGATTGCATTAGAATCACCCTCCATAAACATGTCGCCTGTTACTTTGATTGAGGAAAATGTATCAACCTTCTCTACCCCAGGAAGCTTCTCAATCTGCTGCCTTAATGTCTCATCCATGGGGTTATCCTTTTGTACCTCCGACCATTTTAGTTCCGGATGCTCCTTGTCATTCTCCTCTATAATGGGCGAAATCTCGTACTGGCCTACCATTGAGCTGTCGGCGCTCTCCCTTGGGTTCGCACAGGAAAGCACCGTGGCAACCACCATCAAAAATACACCCGTAGCCGCCATGGAAATGATCGTAATCGCGCTTTTCTTCTTATTATCCATCAGATTTCTTAAGGTCAGACATCCGATGGTAATATATTCATAGCCTTTTCTGCTGCTGCGAACCTTTTTTCCTGTTCCCTGGGCGCGCATTGCCTCTACTTCAGAGATTTTTGCCGCCTTATGCATGGGACGAAGCAGAGAAATATATACGGTACATAAGGTCACTGTTACCGCAATCAGATACGCCCACCAATAAAAGAGGGATACCTCGCCGCTTGCCACTATTTCTCCCATAGCTCTCATAAACTCGCTCTCATCACCGAACATACGTATAAAAAGGGACATGACAGCCTTGGATGACAGCGTGCCAAGCGCTAAACCAACCGGAATGGCAAAGATGGCAACGCACAAGCCCTCACGCAGCACAATCTGTTTAATCTGACGCCTCGTGGCGCCAATTGCCTTAAGCCTTCCAAACTCCTGAATCCTCTGGTTCATAGAAACATAATAGATACTGTAAATGGTAATGATTCCCGCCAGCATGATAATCGCCATAATCACAATAACCGCAGGTATGGTAACAGGATCTATATAGTTGGCCGCCAGATACTCCATATTGATATTCGTTTCATTTTCCGAGATTCCAAATTGGCCGGCAATGTTCTTAATCGTTTCTTCTATATTATCTGTCGTGGTTTTATCCGAATCATTAATCTGTAAAAGAAAGCGATAGGCAATATCTTCTTTTGGAACCTCCTCCTTCAAAAATGCTTCTGATACCAGGGACGTATAGATCCGATTCTCCAGATTGCTGTCGCTGTCTTCAAAAAATCCGCAGATTTGGAATTCCTTTGTCTCTGTCAGATCCAATTCCCCTCCTCGGTATATCTGGTAGGGGACGGTGATTGTATCTCCAATATCCCCCTGCTGCCCCAGTTCCTTAAGAATTCCCTCCGAAACCACAATCTCATCTTCTCGTTCGGGTAATCCTCCTTTGGCAATTTCCATTTTATATAACTCAAGCCCTTTCGCATCCATAAACATCATGGCAACATCCGCATCGTCCAAGTTCATATACCCCGCGTCACTTCTAAGCCCATATGCGGAAATATCATGATGCGCGGCCAGTTGGCTGACCGTCTCCTCATCCACATTCCGGTAAAGGGCGTGCCAGGACGGATACATCTTTCTTACTGCCGCAAATTGGTAATCTGCCATCCCCTTTCCCACCGTAGGAATTACAAATAGTAACAGCGTGGTCAGCACGATTGCAATCCCAATGAGTATATTCCTGCTCTTGTAGTATTTCATATTGTCATAAGCGACTCTCGTTGTCATCTTCATCAGCAATTCACCGCCTTACCGTCTTCAATCTCAATCATTCGGTCTGACATCTGGGCAATCATTTCGTCATGAGTAATCATAACCAACGTCTGTCCCATATCCTTCACGCAGCTTTTCAAAAGGCTCATCACCTCTAACTCTGTCTGTGAGTCAAGATTCCCTGTGGGTTCGTCCGCCAGAATCATGGCCGGACTTGTCACCAATGCCCTGGCAATGGCTGTCCGCTGCTTCTGTCCGCCTGACAGGGCGTTAGGCATGGCATCCTTTTTATCCGCAATCCCTATCTTCTCAAGAACCTCCTCCACGTCTTCCCTTCTCACCTTCCGGTTATCAAGCCCTAAGGGAAGCACAATATTCTCCCACACATTTAACGATGGAATCAGATTAAAGTCCTGGAAGATGAACCCTATCTTTTTTCTGCGGAACTCTGCCAGCCTGTCGTCCTTCAGTGCAAAGATATCCTTTCCTTCTATCCATACCTTCCCTTCATCCGGTCTGTCCAAGCCTCCAATCAAGTGTAGAAGCGTAGACTTTCCGGAACCGGAACGGCCTACGATTGCCGTAAATTTTCCTCTCTCTATTTCCAAGTCCGTATGGTCTACCGCCCGAACCTGATTTTCACCTGTCCCGTAATACTTCACCAGATTTTCCACCACTAAAATCTTACTGCTGTCTGTCTTCATAGATTACCTCCTGCATTTTTATTATAACCAGATTATACCTGCCTAACATTGCAAAACCCTTACAAAAACCATAACAGTTTTGTAAGGGTTTTGATGCTATCCCCGACTTGGTAGTGTAATCCGGAATACCGCGCCTTTTTCCGGCCTCGTCTTAGCAGAAATGGTTCCGCCCTGGCGTTCCAGTATCATCCTTGCAAGATACAGGCCCACGCCTGCGCCCTCCTCCGCCATCTTTTTCGCGTTCTCTCCGCGGTAGAATCTGTGGTAAATTCTAAATAATTCCTCCTTCTGTATCCCGATTCCTTCGTCCTCTATCTCTATCAGGACATTCCGAACCAGAGGCTTCACACGCACCGTTATTTTCGTATGCTCTCCTGAATACTTCACAGCATTGTCAAGCACATTGACAAAGGCTTCCTCCGTCCATTTCCCGTCGTGGCAGATTTCCATGTCTTCTTCTATCTCCACCTGAAGCTCAATATCCTTGTTCCTGGCTTTCATGTAAATCTGGCTCACAGCCCCCGCAATCGTCTTTTTCAGGCTTGCAGGGACAGGCTTAATCTGAATCATACGGGTTTCCAACCGCGACAGGTTGACCAACTCCTTCAAAAGTACCTCCAGCTTCTCGATTTCCTTTTCCTCCTGCTCATGGAATTCCAGACGCTCTTTACTGGTAAGCTGATAATCAGATACCAGCTCATAACTCATCCTAAGGGACGCAAGAGGCGTCTTTAACTGGTGCGAGATGTCCGTAATCAGAGCCTTAGTGCTGTCTTCTTCTTCCTGGCACGCTCGTTTCAATGCCGCAAAATATACGCCCAACTCCCTCAGCGCTTCCCACACTTTCCGCCATTCCTCCGAATTCACCCCATAATCCTTTTCGTAATCCGGAATGTCTCCAAATTTCCCTCTCCGGAATTGTTCCAGGCTCTCGTGCAGTATGAGAAGATTTTCCCTGGAATCATCCCGCTTTCTGCAATCCCAATACCCTGCCAACGCTATCGCCAATAATCCTGCCAGTATGCCGGCTCCCCAGAATATCCCCCATGGCTTATGGGCAGCGGTACTGTCTTCCTCATAACCGTACTTGTCTTTTAAGATTTTCAGTTGGTCACTGTTGTCCTTATCATACTCCGGCTTCTCCCATGCCTCTATGATTTCCGCCTCAAGCTCAGGATGCGCCGCAATCAGCCCATACATCCTCTGCCGGTCATTCATAACCTCATATTTTTCCAGGGCGAACATAAATACCGAAAAAAGCACAAAAAATACAAGATAAATGATGATATATTTTCTTACCTTCTTACGACTTTTTCGGTCCATATATACCCTAATCCTCTCACATTGGAAATCGCGTCTGTCTTTAGCTTATTCTTCAATCTGCTGATATTCACTGTCACCGTGTTCTCATCCACAAACTGTCCGTCCACATCCCAGACATGCTCTAAAATACTGTCCTTGGATACAATCTGTCCCCCGTTCTCCCAGAGATAGGTCAATAGCTGCATCTCCTTCTTGCTAAGCGATACCTCCCTGCCTCTTTGATACACCTTCATCTCCCGACAATTAAGCTCTATATCCCCGCATACCATAATGTTCTTATATTCTTCTGTGCTGTCAATCCGTCTCATAAGGGCGTTTACCTTGGATACCAGCACCATCAGGGAAAATGGCTTCGTAATATAATCGTCCGCCCCTGTCTCATATCCATTTACCATATCAATCTCCGAATCCAACGCCGTCAGATAGATAAAATATGTGCTGCCAAGCTCACGAATCTTCCTTCCTAGCTCTAAACCGCTTCCGTCCGGAAGTGTGATGTCGCAGATAATGAGAGAATAGCTCTCCCCCTCAAGGCACTTCATGGCTTCCGCCAGCGTAAACGCCGAGGTGACCGCGTAACCCGCTTTCTGCAAAGTCAGCGTTATCCCACGGTTTAAGCTCTTGTCATCCTCCAGTAACAGTATTTTCTGCATGGCGTCTATTCCCTTTCTTCATGTATGTGCTTATTTCGTCTTGCGCTTTTTAGGCTTAGGCTCTGGAAGCTCATGGTATGTTGCTTTTACAAGCTTCGTCAATGCTTCTGCGTCCTCCACATCTTCCACAAGGAAATAATTTTTCGCCCCTTCGTAGGGCGGCGCCTTGGGTAAATCAGGGCGTATCTCCTGTCCTGCCTTGGTAATCTTGAGGAATAGCTGGTCGTCGCAGATTACGCCGAAAATCTTGCCGTTGCAGTAGATTCCATATTCTCCGAACATCTTTCTGTATGTAATGTCTCCGGCCTCGTGAAGCTGGTCTGCAATATATTCTACAAATTCAATTTTTGATGCCATATTTCTTTTCTTCCTTTCCGCTATATGTCGTTATCAAAGATATTTTCTCCGAATTCCTTCCGCAAATTCCAGAACATCCTTCCGAAACTCGGACGGCTCAAGTAACTCCGCGCCTCCCCCAAAGGAAGCAATCCACCCCACAATGCTTGTCTTGTCCACAAACCCAAAAGAAAAGAGCAGCGTACCGTCCGGCTGTTCGATAAAGCTGTCAGGCCCGTATTCTTCCACCAGTCTCCATTTATATTCCGGCTGTATCCTGGCTTTTACCTGGTAGGCATTGGGGAATATCCGTTCAGGAGACAAATCAGGCAAAGGAGGATTAGGACATTTTTCAAAAACCTCCCCCATCTGAAGTTCTGTCATCCTCCCTAATTTAAACAGGCGGAAATCCTCTCTTTTTACGCACCAGCCCCATACATACCAACCAGCCCATTGGAACAGCAGGTCATAAGGCTCTATGGTCCGCCTCGATTCTCCTTTCGGCGCATGGTAACAGAAAGAAACCCTCCGTCCGGAAATAATTGCGCTGTGCAGCAATTCTATTTTAGGGGCAAGCGTGTCCTTGTACCAGGAGGAAAGGTCAATCAAAATATGCGTATCCCCTGCGAGAAGGTTTGACGCGCCTGCGGATAATTTTTCCATCAACTGCGCATAGCGGTTCGTACCGCATACACTGTCAAGACTCCGAAGCCCCGCCAGTATTGCCTGCATGTCCGACGTGCTAAGCAGCGTACGCTCAATCTTATACCCTTCCATAATAGAAACACCGCCGTTTACCCCTTGCTCTGTCACAAGGGGAATTCCCGCCATGCACAACGCTTCAATATCCCGATTAATCGTTCGGCGGGAAACCTCGAACTTCTCTGCAAGGTAGGGCGCAGTCACTTTTTCCTGCTGTAAAAGAATCGATAATATCCCAATCATCCGGTCAAGCTTCATCCCGCCGTCTCCTTTCGTGTTAAAGGTCTATGGCTTTCACCGGATGTCGGATTACCGTCTTTAAATTCTCCGGCTTACATCTGCGCGCATCACTCAGATAAATCTCATGGTGAAAACGCTGTCCGCCCATATCCGGCTGATAACCTTGTGCCCTGGCAAATGTATCCATCCCTTCTATGGTCGCCGGCTCGTCATCATATGCGCCTAAATGCATACACTGTACACATAAGCCCTCATCATAGGGGAAAAACTCCACTTTAGAAAAATCTGTTTTTTTCTTTGCCTCAGCCTCCGCTATCGCCCATTCAAACTCATCCCTTGTCACAAATTCCGGCAGACGAATCATGGATATCCACTCAAAATCTTCTTTTCTGGAATAGTCTATCCCTTCTATACCCTCCTGCCACCAAAGCCCTTCCAACGGAGGAACCACATAATCAAAATACCCGTCGATTCTATGGTCGCCTTTCTTGCTCATCTTTATTGTAAATGCAATTCCGTAAAGCAGTCCGATTGACTGCTTGTATGCGCCGCCCTCCTCGTTGGGATTCCCCTTGCCGCGCACGGCGATAAAATTCATAGGGGGAACTGTTATTAACTCCGGTTTCTTTTTCGGCAGATAAAATTCCTTATATTCTTTCTTATAGTCAAATGCCATGATTTTATGATCCTTTCTTCTATTCCCTTGTTTGTTTTCATCCTGCAGGTTGTTTAGGATAAGTATACCATAAAATCACGACAAGGGTATGTCATGTTTAAAAATATGCTAAGCCTCATCTGGCAGAATTTTATCTTTCTCTGCTTTTTTAATTATAACTAATACAACGAAAGATATCAATCCTGCTCACAATCCTTGACAAATTTTCTTTATTCCGTAGAATAGATTCTATAACACTTTCACCAAATCTACGGAGGTTAAACCAGCCATGAATCAAGAAAAAGTTAAGTTCGGGTAGAGGATATCCAAGAACCCTTGATGCAGGAAATCCGCTATCTGGACAAATTAATCGACGAGCTGGCAAAAGGAAAAGCCATGGATAAAATTTTACGAAAATAAAGGAGAATAACAATGCGAGGTAAAATCTACGAATTTCATGCAATCATAGAAGCCGTACCAGACAAGGGCGGCGCATATATCCGTTTCCCCCTTGATATCAAAAAAGAATTCGGAAAAGGCAGAGTCAAGGCACAAGTCACCTTTGACGGTGAACCCTACCGCGGAAGCATCGTAAACATGGGAGTGAAAAATGCCGATGGTTCTGTCTGCTATATTATCGGAATCCGCAAGGATATCCGCAGTAAAATCGGTAAACAGCCTGGCGACGACGTCCTTGTAACCGTCACCCCACTTCTGGAAACTCCAGGCGAATCGTAAGCATTTGCCCCTTAAGCTCAGCCGCCGCCTGCCCTCCCATTCTCTGCGCCAACTCCTTCACTATAAAAAGCCCAAGTCCGGAGGAGCCTCTCCGGCGGGCCAAATCCGCTTTATAGAACCGTTCAAAAATCAGTTCCGGATCCGGCATACTGGTTTCTGACACCTGATTTTCAAAAGAAATACAGCATCCCCTCTGGCGAATCACAAGCCCGCCTCCGCCATGCAAAAGCCCATTCTGGATTAGATTGTGAAAAATCCGCCTAAGACATTCCTCGTCCGCCCTTACCCTGAATCCCTCTGACTCAAAATCCACCTCCGGAGAAACTTCCCTTTCTTCAAACTGGCGGTACAAGCCCACCAGACATTCTGAAAGAAGGGGCAATACCTGAAGCTCGCACATATTCAGCTCAAACTCCGCGCCGGTAAGCTTCGTATACAGAAACAATTCCTCCAGCATATCCCCCAACTCTTTCAATCGGTTTTCCGCAATCTGAAGATAATGCTCACATTTTGGCGAGACTTCACATTCCTGGGCAAGCTGGACATACCCCGCCGCCCCAGTAAGGGGCGTGCGGATATCATGTGCAAGGCCGGTGATATTCTGCTTCAACTGTTTTTCTGCTTTCTCATACTGCCTGTGATTCTGAAACCAATACTGCCTGAGCCGGTTTAACTGCCCGCATAACGCCAGCACCTCCCGCTGACGGCACCCTGCGCCAATCTCCATGTGGCTTCCTCGCTCAATCTCCTCAAGCTGCCTGCGCAGAGAACGGATTGCAAGGATACTGCGGATATACTGTATTGCCAAAATAATACAAACACCAATCAATACCACTGTTAAAATAACCATGTCTATATGTCCTTCTTCTTCAAAACAACTCCCGCAATCACAGTATACAAAACCAGGAAACCAAATCCCACCACATATACATATAGGTTCTTTACAGAAGTATATTTCTGCGGTCCCATTGCACAGGTCAAATAAATCGAATATTTCAGCCATTCTCCCATATGAATCATATTAAGAATCCCATACAGCGACATCACAACAACACCGCCGCCTAACAGCACCGCCGCCACTGAGCCTGCCGCCACGCTTCTGGTCAGAATGCAGATAAATATAATCAGAGCTGCAAATGCTGTTGTCACAAGCCACACCCATGACAGGTAAAATACGATATCCCTCCACCCCGCATAGGGCACCAGATTTCCAAACATACGATTCATCAGCACCGCAAACAGCAGATGGAGTACCAGATACCCAAAATCAACAATCCCCGCTGTCAAAACCTTGCTTCCTATATAGTTCCACCGATTCTGATGCAGCGCCATAATATTTTTTATAAAACCACTCTGAAAATCCGCACATACAAACAACATCACCCAAATACCGAATATAAGGTTATACATCCCTCCATCCAGACAAATCTGCCGGAAAAAGCCCAGAGTATCTACGCCATCCAGTATACTCCCCGATTCCTTTACTTCTTCTGGAGTAAGCATACCAAGAGGCACCGAAATTTCCTGTCCCTGGGGAGTCTCAAGCAGCCACATCATTCCAAAAACCAACACAGTTGCTAACAGTAGCAGCCCAAAACAGACATAAACAGACTTACTTCTCTTTACTCGATATAAATCCATTCGCAACAGATTAAACATACTGCCTCCCCCCTTCCATGCGCTCTAAGAAATACTCCTCCAAATCCATCCGATGGAACCCCGAAGCATACACCGAAATCTGGTTCTCAATCAACATCTGATTCAGCGCCGCGCCATCCTCGACCCCGTAAATCCGAATTCTCCTGGCATCCGCCGCCTCCGTCTGCACCTCTGGAAATGTCTCCTGAATCAAAGCCAATGCACGGCTTACCTCCTGCACCTCAATCTGAAAATAATCCTGGCACCTTTCCTCCAATTCCTCCCTGGTAAGCTGCTCAACCATTTCCCCGTCCTTGATAATCCCGTAGTCCGTTGCTATCTTGCTAAGCTCACCCAGGATATGGGAACTAATCAGAATCGTTTTTCCCTCCTCATGAAGCCTGAAAATCAACTGCCGAAGCTCTCGGATTCCCTCCGGATCAAGTCCGTTAATGGGTTCGTCTAAAATTAGTAGGTCAGGATTTCCAAGCAGCGCCAGCGCGACGCCAAGACGCTGCTTCATCCCCATGGAGAAATGCTTCACCTTCTTCCTGCCCGCATTTGCAAGCCCTGTCACGCTTAAGACCTCGTCCACGCTCTTTTCATCCGTAAGCCCCATGCATTTTGCCTTCATCACCACATTCTGCCTTGCCGTCAAATGGAGAAATACCCCCGCCGACTCAATCAAGACTCCTAATCTTCGCCGCACCACAGGATCGCTGACTGGTTTCCCAAATAACCGGATTTCTCCCTCCGTCGGGCTTGCAATTCCGCAGAGCATTTTCAGGGTAGTTGATTTCCCTGCGCCGTTTCTGCCGATAAACCCGTAGATTTCTCCTTCCCGAATCTTCAAATCCAACTGCTTCACCGCGGCCTTATCGCCGTATATTTTTGTAAGAGCCGTTGTCTCTATGGCAAATGTATTTCTTTCTGAATTCACTTTATCCTACTCTCCTTTCCAACCGTCTGCCTGTTTTCAGTAACAGTCTAATATAAGAGTTTTCAAAAAGCGCTCAGAAAAGTTTAAGAAAGTTTAAAGCCCATCCCCCATACCGTCTGAATGTAGGAATCTGTACCACTCTTTTTTAATTTGGAACGGATATTGCTGATATGTACATTGATGGTCTTATCCTCCGCCAGATATTCCTCTCCCCATGCATACTCATAGATCATCTGCTTCGTAAAGACCCGTTTTGGATTGCGAATTAACAACTCCATAATCAGAAATTCATGCCTTGTCAACTCCACCTGTACTCCCTGGGCCGTCATTTCCTGCGTATCCGGATTCAGCGTCCACCCACGGTAAGAATAGACGCGCGGCTCGTAATCTGTCTGCATTGTCTTACCGGCATTTCCCCCATCGGCAAAAGTCCCAGAACTGCCATCCCTGTCCTGCTTCTTACGACGGCGGAACTGCACCTGTATTCTCACCAACAACTCCGGCAGGTCAAAGGGCTTGCACAGATAGTCCTCCGCGCCTGCTGACAATACCTCAACCTTACTGTCCAGGCCACTCTTGGCTGATAACACTATAACCGGTGATTTTTCTGAAAATACAGACACCAGTTCTTCTCCGGAGATTCCAGGGAGCATCAAATCCAAAAGAACTAAGTCATACTCCTCCATAGAAAATAACAGCTTCGCCTCACTTCCGGAAAATGCCTGCGTACATGCGTATCCATGATTTTCCAGATAGTCTTTCAGCATCTGGTTATTCTTTGCGTCATCCTCTACAATCAAAATCTTCTGCACAGCCCTTGCCTCCACTCTTAACCATATATCTAAAAAGAGAGATCGGCAAATAACCGTTCTCTCCTATTAAATCACCTTATCCACAATGATGCCCGCATCCGCCTTCTCCATGCTGATGCTCATGATGGCTGCAAACCGTATCCGGATCATAATTAAGCTCTCCCGCCAGATAAGCCTCCACCTGCGCATCCGCATCTCCCTGCGCCCCTGGGAACAGCTTAATGCCCGCCTCAGCCAAGGCATTGCGGGCGCCGCCGCCAATACCGCCGCAAATCAGCACGTCAACATTACCCTGTAACAGAAAGCCCGCCAGAGCGCCGTGTCCCTGTCCGTTGGTGCCAATCACCTCGCTCTTAACGACCTTCCCGTCCTCTACATCATACACCTTAAACTGCTCAGAATGTCCAAAATGCTGAAAAACCTGTCCGTCCTCATATGTGACTGCAATTCTCATAAAATCATCTCTCCTTATCTCTAATTCTTCTTCAACTCAATAATCCTCTGGTTACTGCTCCCTTTAAATACCAGCGTTACATCCTTAAGCTCGTCCACAAACTCACCGTCCACCAGCACATCTATATAGGACAGCATCTCGTCCGTCACCTCTGTATAGACCTTCCCGCCGCCGACAAGGTCCACATCATACAGATAACCGCTGTAACACCAGACATCTTTTTCGGGATACCTCTCCTTAATCCGTCTCAAAAGCCCTGTCAGAACCCCCTGGTTCTCCGGCTCAAACGGTTCCCCGCCAAGCAATGAAAACCCTTGAATATACTCCGGCTCAAGAAGCCGCAGCACTTCCTCCTCCGTCTCCTCGGTATAAGGCTGACCATACTTAAAATCCCAAGTCTCCGGATTAAAGCATCCCTTACAATGATGCCGGCATCCCGAAACAAACAGGCTGACTCTGACCCCTGGTCCATTTGCAATATCACATTCTTTTATCTTTCCATAATGCATATTCTCACCTTCACTTCAAAGGACAGGCTTCAGCCTCCGGCTTACTTACAGGTGAAGCACCCTGTCCTTAATCTCCTGGGTACGCCCCTGGTTCCAGAACTGTGTGCCGATATACCCGCAAGTCCGTCGCGCCACGAACATCTTATCCTGATCCTTGTTCTGACAGTTGGGACACTCCCAGATGAGCTTTCCTGTCCCATCCTCCTTGATCGCAATCTCACCGTCATATCCACAGCATTCACAATAATCGCTCTTTGTATTCAATTCCGCATACATGATATTGTCATAAATGAACTTCATCACCGCCAGCACCGCCGGAATATTATTCTGCATGTTCGGCACCTCAATATAGCTGATTGCGCCGCCCGGAGACAGCTTCTGAAAATCCGCCTCGAACTTCAGCTTCTTAAATGCGTCAATATCCTCGGATACATGCACATGATAGCTGTTGGTAATATAGTTCTTATCTGTAACGCCTTCAATGATGCCAAAACGCTTCTGTAAGCATTTGGCAAATTTATAAGTGGTAGACTCCATAGGCGTTCCATATACAGAATAACTGATATGCTCAGCCTCTCTCCACTCCTTACACTTATCGTTCAATCTCTGCATAACCGCCAGTGCAAAGGGCCTTGCCTCCGGATCTGTATGAGACTTTCCAAGCATCCGCATACACATCTCGTAAAGCCCTGCATAGCCAAGGGAAATCGTCGAATAACCGTTATACAATAAATCGTCGATTACCTGCCCCTTGTTAAGCCTTGCCAGCGCACCGTACTGCCACAGAATCGGCGCCACATCCGACACCGTCCCCAACAGCCTCTCATGCCTGCACCTAAGCCCTCTGTGGCACAACTCCAGACGCTCATCCAGAATCTCCCAGAACCTATCCATATCTCCCTCGGAAGAACAAGCCACGTCCACCAGGTTAATCGTCACCACACCCTGGTTGAACCTGCCGTAGAACTTATGGCTTCCATCCTCATTCCTCTGGGAATCCTCCACAGTCAGGAAGGAACGGCATCCCATGCAAGGATAAACATCTCCCTGCTTCAGTTCCTTCATAATCTTCGCGGAAATATAATCCGGAACCATACGCTTCGCCGTACACTCCGCCGCCAGCTCTGTCAGATGGAAATACTTAGTGCCCGATTTCACATTGTCCTCGTCCAATACATAAATTAACTTCGGAAATGCCGGTGTAATCCAGACACCCTTCTCGTTCTTCACACCCTGCATTCTCTGAACCAGCACTTCTTCTATAATCAGAGCCAGGTCATCCCTCACCTGACCCTCCTCTACTTCATCCAAATACATAAAAATTGTAACAAACGGCGCCTGTCCGTTACACGTCATCAGCGTAATCAACTGATACTGAATCGTCTGAATACCGCTTTTAACCTCATCCCGCAGGCGGCGCTCTGTCACTCTGCTGATGATATCCTCGTCCATGCTCTCGCCGCACTCCTTACGCTCGGCAATCACACTCTTGCGCAGCTTCTGTCTGCTGATATCCACAAAAGGAGCCAGATGCGCCAGCGTAAACGACTGTCCGCCATACTGATTACTTGCAACCTGCGCCACAATCTGCGTTGTCACATTACAAGCGGTAAAAAAGCTGTGCGGCTTCTCAATCAGCGTCTCACTGATGACAGTACCGTTCTGAAGCATATCAGCCAGATTAATCAAGTCACAGTTATGCTCTTTTTGAGCAAAATAATCGGAATCATGGAAATGAATGATTCCTTCCTCGTGTGCATTCACAATCTCCGCCGGAAGCAGCACACGCTTGGATAAATCCTTGCTGACCTCTCCCGCCATATAGTCTCTCTGAGTCGAGTTGATTACCGGATTCTTGTTGGAATTCTCCTGTGTAACCTCCTCGTTAATATTCTCTATCAGAGAAAGGATACCGTTATCCGTGGTATTGGACTTACGCTTCAACTCCCGTCTGTAACGATAACGCACGTACTTCTGAGCCACCTCGTAACCGCGCATCTCCATAATACCGCGTTCAACCATATCCTGGATATCTTCTACATTAACAGCATGGGGTAATTCTCCTACCTTTGATGCGATATTATCCGCAATCGCAACAATCTGATATTCATTCATCTGATGAATCCTGTCCACCTCACAATTCGCAGCCTTGACCGCATTCACGATCTTCGACAGGTCAAACAGGACTTCCTCCCCATTCCGCTTGATCACATTCGTCTTAACATCCACACCCATTGTATTCCCTCGCTTTCACACATACAAAATATTGATACTCCCTTGTCAATCCACACAATATGTTGGGTCACGTACTATCATACACTAAACTTGAAAGAAAGGGAAGGGAAAGTTTTAAAAAATTTTCAACAAATATCTCCCTTAATTTTCTGTATGTTTTCTCCATTTACGATACTTGACAACAATTTTCGGCATTTTCCTGCTAAACCAAAAGACCTGCCCTATCCTACACAACCCCAAGATGGCAAAACGCTTTCCACAAGCCGTCCTCCTTGATGGGCGCCGTCACATAATCGGCAATCTCCTTCACCCACGGCGAGCCATTCCCCATGGCAATCCCTGTACCGGCAAAACGGATCATCTCAATGTCATTGTCCCCATCCCCAATTGCTACCGTATCCTCCCTGCCACATTCCTTTACCTTTAAAATCTGCCGGATGGCCTCATCCTTGGTAATATAATTCGGCGTAATCTCCCCTGTCCATCTTTCTGTATAAGGCAGCCAAATATGCGTAATATGGAACGAATACCCCCATTTGGACAGAATTTCCCTGCTCACCTCGTCTCGGCTGAACACAATCAACTGCTCTACATCCGGAACCTCCAACAGTGATTCCACTGGCCTTGGCATCAAAGCCTCCGATTCGTCCACACAAAGCTTCTCACATAATTCGGTATAAATCCTGCAATAATCCTCCCAGTTCTCCTGAAAGACATAGCACTCTTTATTATTTCCCATCTCCACAACACAATCATGCTCTAAAAGGTCTTTCATAAGCTCAATATACGCCAACTGCGTAAAATACTTATGGCCAATCCTTTCTCCATGATACTCTATATATCCGCCTGAGCTTGCAATCACTCCGTCAAATCCGATATCCCGAATCTTCTTCTCAATACGGCAGTATAACCGCCCTGTATTAAGAATCACCTCATGACCGTTCTGCCTTGCTTTGCGGATTGCCTCCACCGAAGACTCTAAAACTGTACCGTCGAAATCCCTTATTGTACCGTCAATGTCAAGAAATATTACTTTCCCCATCAGTCTAACCCTCTCTCACAGATGCCTTCTCTAATCTCACTACTATTTTACCATATATTGTACAATATCTCTGTTCGATTTTAAATACAATTTACAATTTCGTTACTATTTTTTCCAAAATGTTTACACATACAATAAAACGGCAGCACCCCGTAATCTTACAGAATACTGCCGTCCTTTTCATCTTCTTCTGACTCTACCATCTTGAGAATGTCACATACATCACACTCCAGGTAATCGCACACCTTCTCCAGCGTATGCAGGTCCACACGGACTACCTTATTCTTACAGTAATTATTTAACTGAGTGCGCTGTAACCTACACCAATAACAGAGCGTTGTCTTGCTGACTCCTTTCTCAGCCAGAACCCTCTCAATATCAATCACTATTTTTCTCATATTTCAACCCCACACTACATCTTTTCGATTAGTATACCCAGATTTGACTTGAAAAAATAGATGTAATAAATTACACTGTAAATAGTTGCACGGTTTCTCTTTGACACAAAAGGAGGTATATATGAAGAAAAAGAAATGGTTACCAGTCATTCCAGTGATTATCCTGCTGCTGATTATCTGCATGGAGGAGGCAAAGCCCTATGAGGTCCTTTCATCTACAATCGAGTCGTCCCCGAACCTTACAGAGAATGAGATTACTCTCGTAGTCCACAGCCTTCTCCCCATCGACACAGATGAGTTGGCAAAAGAATTCATCGAAAACCATATGCGTTTGAACGGAGACAGGCCAAATCAGTATTTTGAACTAGAGCTTTACCGAACCAGTCTGCATTATAAGTCTGGGAAAATATATGATACCATCCTGTGCAATGAAAAGGGAGAGCGTGTATCGGAGGTTCTATTTTAGTACACTACAACTTGCGAAAACAGAAAAGATGTAGTAATGTGTTGAGAGAATAAAAAATCAATATTTAAAAAGGAGATTTTTATGATTTTCGATACACATGCTCATTACGATGATGAACAATTTAATAATGACCGGGAGGAACTGCTCCGTTCCATGGCGGACAACGGAGTGGGAATAATCGTCAACGTCAGCGCCGCCTGCGATTCCTGCGAGCGCGTCGTAAACATGGCTCAGGATTATCCCTTTATGTATGCCGCTGTCGGCGTCCATCCGGACGAAGTAGGCGGTCTGGATGACGAAGCCTTCGCCCGCATGAAGGAATTATTCAAGAGAGAGAAGGTTGTTGCCGTAGGGGAGATTGGCCTGGATTATTATTGGGACAATGAGTCCCACGATATACAGAAAAAATGGTTTATCCGGCAGCTTGAGCTTGCAAGAGAATTAAACCTTCCGGTTCTCATCCACAGCCGAGAGGCGGCAAGTGATACCATGGAGATTATGAAGGAGTATGCCAAGGGGCTTGACGGCATCATCCACTGTTATTCATACTCGAAAGAGATGGCACAGGAGTATGTAAAGATGGGCTTCTATATTGGAGTAGGCGGGGTAGTTACTTTTAAAAATGCCAGAAAATTAAAGGAAACTGTGGAGGTCCTTCCGCTTACTTCTATCGTCCTTGAGACAGACTGCCCCTATCTCGCGCCAGAGCCATACAGGGGGAAACGGAATCATTCCGCATATATCCGCTATGTGGCTGAGGCGGTTGCGCAGCTCAAGGGCGTGACCTGTGAGGAAGTGATTGCCCAGACGGAGGTTAATGCGAAGAAGCTGTACAGGATTTAAAAAATTGCCGGCTAACCCCTTACTCATATTTACCTACAATACTGCCCTGCTGAATAATATGTCCTCTTGCCCTTTTTATAAAATGACTTTTTGTAGGAAGGCCGGTTAAATCTATCTCACTGTCAAGAGCGTATATTGTAAAGCGATATAAATGTTGTCTGCCTTTGGGCGGTTTGGGGCCGGCATATTTATACCAGCCATAAGCGATACCCTGTCTGGCGTTTCCTAAACCTGAAACAATTTTGCCGCCTGGAATCGCCTTGTCTATCTTTTCTCTGGCTGGTATATTAAAGATAAGCCAGTGGGTAAAAGCCTTAAATATTGGATGCTTGACATCCTCAAGAATAATGGCGAGAGTTTTTGCATATGGAGATAGGTTTTTTATTCTAAATTCAGGAGAAATATCCTGCCCCCGCCCTGTATTTTCTGTGGAAAATTTTTCTCCATTTTTCATACTGCTGCATTCAAAAATCAGACTTTCCATGTTATTTCATACCTCCCTCCAATTCTTTTCCATCGTATGATAGCAGAGATAATCCCCACCCTCTGTTTCAATCTTCTCGTAGGTTTTTATTTTATACCCACGCCTCAAATACATGCTTTCCGCAGGAAAAGATGCATCTATATGTACCGTATGATATTCAATACGATTAAATCTAAACCTCATCCCTTCGGATATATGGTCTTTCTAATATTTTCCCGTCTGTGGAGATAGTCTCCATTCTCCACGGAATAAACTTACCACTCTTTTGCAAAGCCTGTTTTACCGCATGTTCAATTCCTCCACAGCAGGGAACCTCCATCCTTACAACCGTAACACTCCTAATCTCATTTTCCCCGATAATAGCAGCCAGCTTGTCCGTATAATCACCTTCGTCAAGCTTGGGACATCCAATCAGCGTAATATGGTTTCGGATAAATTCATTGTGGAAATTTCCATAGGCATAAGCCGTACAGTCAGCCGCAACCAACAGATTGGCATGTTCAAAATACGGCGCCTTAACTGGCGCAAGTTTTATCTGTACAGGCCACTGCCTTAACTGGCTTGCAATCGGCTCTGCGCTGCATGAAGCCTCTGAAGCCGCAGAAGCTCGTGTAATTGCTCTCGCCCTCGTTCCAGGGCAGCCGCAGGGAAGATCCGAAGCCTTCGCCTCCTTTGCCGCAAGTACAGCCGCCTCATCATAAGCAGGCGCTTCCCGTTCTTCAAATGAAATAGCATCCACAGGACACGTCGGAAGACAGTCTCCCAGACCGTCGCAATAATCCTCGCGGGTAAGCTTTGCCTTCCCGTCTATCATTTCAATGGCGCCTTCATGACAGGCAGACGCACACGCGCCGCAACCGTTACATTTTTCTTCATCAATTTTAATAATTTTCCTAATCATTTGGAATCCTCCCCTTGTTTTTATGCCATTATCATAATACAATAGAAAAAATAATTCTGTTGTATTTACAACAAAAAGAGGATTTCATATGGAAAAATATGTTTCTATTCTTAAAAAGACACAGTTGTTTGCCAGAGTCGAACAGGACGAACTTACCGCAATGCTCGGATGTCTCCAGACAAAATCCCATACTTATAAAAAAGGCGAATATGTTTACCGTCAGGGGGACGCTATTGACCATATTACTGTTTTAGTAGATGGAAAACTTCATATCCAACGAGACGATTATTGGGGCAACCGGAGTATTATCAATATCATTGATATTGGCGAAATGTTTGGGGAAGCCTATGTCTCCCCTCAAAGCGGCCCTATCCTGAATGATGTCGTTGCCGTGGAGGACAGCGTCATCATATTTTTTGACGTGCGTAAAATATTGACGGTCTGTTCCTCCTCCTGCCGCTTCCATTCCATGGTAATACAGAATCTCTTTTTTGCAATCTCTGATAAGAACAGAAAACTCGTGCAGAAGCTAGGGCATATGTCAAAGCGTTCCACACGAGAAAAACTGATTTCTTATCTGTCGGAAGAAGCAAAAAAGCAGAATAATAACTCGATTACCATACCCTTCAACCGTCAGCAGCTTGCGGATTTTCTTTCGGTAGACCGAAGCGCAATGTCAAATGAACTGTGCAAAATGCGTGATGACGGGCTTCTGACATTTGATAGAAATAGGTTTACTCTGTTATAGGATTCCCTATAACAGCCCTGCCCTAAGTTCCTCCGGCGTCTTAGCTGATAAAAGCGCCGGTGCAATATCGAACACAGACCTTGCCCCACATTCTCCCGCCTTCGCCAGACGATACGCCGCCCTTGCATAGCAGATTAGCACGCTGGCCGTAAATTCCGGATTAGAATCCAGCTTCAGAGAATACTCAATAATATGCTGATTCCCGTTTTCCCCAGTCTCACCGCTTCGAATCACAAACCCGCCGTGAGGCATCTTACTGTGCTTTTCCTTTAATTCCTCCTCCGTGATAAACGTCACCGTTGTCTCATACTCGTCAAAATAATTGGGCATCGTCTTAATCGCCTTCTCAATCGCCTGCAAATCTGCGCCTTCCTCCGGAACCACATAACATTCCCTGAGGTGCTTATCCCTCGTAGTCAACTCCGGTGCGCTTCCACTCCTGACACGCTCTACCGCCGCCTCAATCGGCACCGTATACTGGATACCGTTCTTTACGCCCTCCACTCTGCGGATTGCGTCTGAATGCCCCTGGCTCACGCCCTTGCCCCAGAACGTATACGTATTTCCCTGGGGAAGAATCGCCTCCGCATACAGACGGTTCAGTGAAAACATTCCTGGGTCCCATCCAACGGAAATAATCCCAATCTTTCCGCCCGACTTTGCCGCCTTGTCTACATTTCCGAAATACTCCGGAATTCTCGCATGAGTATCAAAACTGTCAACCGTGTTAAAATTCGCCGCAATCTCTGGCCCCATCACAGGCAAATCCGTCGCTGATCCGCCGCAAAGCACCAGAACGTCAATCTCCTCCTTCATGGACAACAGCTCATCCATATGCTTAACAGCCGCGCCCTCAGTAAGAATCTTCACAGAAGCCGGCTCGCGCCTGGTAAACACAGCCTTCAACTCCATATCCTCATTGCGGGCAACAGAAAGCTCTACGCCCCTTCCGATATTTCCATATCCTACGATTCCAATTCTTATCTTCTCCATATAAGCAACCTCCTACTTTTAGCAAATCTCCGCCCCTGCCGGCATCTCCTTCTCCGGCGTCATAAGCGCAAGAACCCCGTCCGCGTCCTCAGCACACAAAAGCATCCCCTCAGACAATACGCCGGCCAGCTTCGCCGGTTTCAGATTCACAAGCACCATAACCTTTTTCCCGACCATTTCCTCCGGCTTATAGTGAGCCTTGATGCCAGATACAATCTGCTTCACCTGACTGCCCACCTTCACCTGAGAACACAAAAGCTTCTTCGATTTCTTTACCTCCTCACAGGCAATAATCTCGCCAACCTGGAACTGCATTTTCCCAAATTCCTCGAAGGTAATCTCAGGCTTCGCCTCTATATCAATCACAGGCGTGTCATTATCCGCGCTTTCCTCCTCTTTCACAGGCGGATGAAGCTCCTCCACCTTCTTCATCACCTCATCTACATCTAGCCTTGCAAATAAAATCTCCGGCTTGTCCGTCACCCTGCCGTCGCCAAGCTGAGAAAGAATCTTTTCAGAGGTTTCCGGCATAAACGACCCGATTAAGACTGCCCCTGCCTTGATACTTTCAATCAGATTGTAAAGCACCGTTTCCAGACGGTCCTTCTTAGCCTCGTCCTTTGCCAGAGCCCACGGCATCGTTTCGTCGATATATTTATTACAACGCTTAAACAGATTAAAAATCTCTGTAATCGCATCCGCAACCCTCAGGCTTTCCATCTTAGAATCCACAGCCTTCGGCGTATTCTCTGTAACGGCTTTTAAATCTGCGTCCACAGCCTTTTCTTCCTCCGTCTGCGCAACTCCCTTATTGGTTACCGCACCGCCGAAATACTTGTTCGTCATGGAAACCGTCCGGTTCACCAGATTGCCAAGGGTATTGGCAAGGTCAGAATTCATACGCTCAACCATCAATTCCCAGGTAATCACACCGTCATTGTCAAATGGCATCTCATGAAGCACAAAGTACCTCACAGCGTCCACCCCGAAGAAATCCACCAGTTCATCCGCATACAGCACATTTCCCTTGGACTTGCTCATCTTGCCATCCCCCTGCAAAAGCCACGGATGTCCGAAAATCTGCTTCGGAAGGGGTAAATCAAGAGCCATCAGGAAAATCGGCCAGTAAATAGTATGGAACCGGATAATATCCTTTCCAATCAAATGTAAATCTGCCGGCCATTCCTTCTTAAACTGCTCTGTACTCTCTCCATCACACTCATACCCGATTCCCGTGATATAGTTCGTCAACGCATCCAGCCACACGTAGACAACATGCTTCGGGTCAAAGTCCACAGGAATTCCCCATTTAAACGAAGTCCTGGACACACACAGATCCTGTAACCCAGGAAGCAGGAAATTATTCATCATCTCATTTTTCCTTGATACAGGCTGGATGAATTCCGGATGAGCGTTGATATGCTCAATCAGGCGGTCCGCATATTTGCTCATTTTGAAGAAATACGCTTCCTCCTTGGCAGGCGAAACCTCACGCCCGCAGTCCGGACATTTACCGTCCACCAACTGGGACTCTGTAAAGAAGGACTCGCAGGGCGTACAGTACATTCCTTCATAATGGCCCTTGTAAATATCCCCCTGGTCGTACAATTTCTTGAAAATCTTCTGCACCTGCTTCTCATGGTCCTCATCCGTTGTACGGATGAATTTATCATAGGAGGTATTCATCAAATCCCAAATCCGGCGGATTTCTCCTGCAACATTATCTACATATTCCTTTGGCGTAATGCCTGCCTCCAGCGCCTTTAACTCAATCTTCTGGCCATGCTCGTCTGTTCCTGTCTGGAAGAATACGTCATACCCTTTGCTTCTCTTGTACCTGGCAATAGCGTCCGCCAGAATAATCTCATAAGTATTCCCAATGTGAGGCTTTCCTGACGTATAGGCAATCGCTGTTGTCATATAATACTTTGGTTTTTCACTCATTTTCTTTCTCTCCCTTCCTGATAAGTCAACCTACAATAAAAAACCGCCCTCTCAATATATTTTAAAATACATCAAGAAGACGGAATCTCACCGTGTTACCACTTCTCATTCATCCTGCCCTCACGGGCAGAACCTCATTAAGTGCTGCCTTTCTCTGGCAACACTCTTACGCTATAACGGGCGAACCCATCGCAGCCTGTATCGAAGATTCTTCGATAGTCGGTGCGCTGCTCAGAAGCCATCTTCAACCAATCTCCCTCTATCCCTCTCAGCATCCCCATCCGCCGGTTTCATCCGGTTCATGGTTCCAAACCGCAAGAGTCTGTCATAACCCTTCTCCTTTAGTTCTGCGGGAATTCTCTGTAAGACTTCAAATGGCCTACTTTCTTCATCATCGCTTTTTTCATTGATTATGTTCAAAATCCTATCATATACTTGCTCTGCTTGTCAAGTACGGTTTTTATACCACGGCTGTTTACTGGCCAATATCCGCCAAAGTATCTTCCACTAAAGCAAAATCAATCTCCAATTCACCATCGAAAATCCCAACCGGAATCTTGTCTATCATGCCATATATGGTCGGAAAACCATCCTTTTCAAAAAAGTGGACAATGACTTTCCGCCGGTCTGTATCCACCATCCAATATTCCCTGACCCCTGCCGCCATATACTTGTAAAGCTTCAGGAACATATCCTTCTTCTGAGTTGACTCAGACAGTATCTCAATAATAAAATCCGGCGCCCCCATGATACATCTCCTGATAATCTTGTCTTTGTCACAGATAATCAAGACATCCGGCTGTACCATCGTCTTATCGTCACAGTCAAGCTGTACGTCCACCGGTGCAGACAATACTCTGCACTTGCCCTTTTTCCCGCTTATGTAATGAAAAATCTGTGTGCAAATCTCCATAGACGCCGCCTGATGTCCGGTTGTCGGCGCCGTCATCTCATAGAATTTCCCGTCAATCAATTCCACCCTCTGATCCTCCGGCAGCGCATAATAATCCTCCAGCGTATAGTCCTTCTTCTTTACCTCATACGCGCCCGTCTCCCGTACCTCGTTTCCATAACGCTCTGGCTTCAGCACTTTTTCCAATGCCTGCAAAGCTTCACGATCCGCCAAGCCCGCCTCTCCCTTAAACATCTTTTGTACTGTCTCTATCGGAATTCCTGACAATTCCGAAATCTTCTCATATGTATAGCCCTTCAATTCTCGGTAATACTCCATCAATACTATATTCATGTAACCATCCTTTCTCCAAAATATACCAAAATTTAAGGTTGCCTATACACTTATGACCTCTCTATTATATGGTAAAATTTTCCTGTCTACAAGCCAAAATGCCCACTTACGCCAGACTTGTCCAAAAATCCTGCATGTCACCCGCATTTCCCGCATATACATATAAAAAACATGGAAGGTTTCTTATGTCAAAAAAACGCTCTGCAATCATCGCCTCCCTGTTTCTGGCGGCTCTTTTCGTATCTGTCGTTCTGTTCCGCCATTTTAGCGGAAATGAAAACCAACAGTTTGAAGCCTACACGAAAGAGCTTTTTCGCCAGGAAGTAGCCGGAAGCACGATTTCCCTACATTACACGCTAAAGGACCCCGAAGCCTATGGAATTGAACAGACGCCCATAACCTTCGGATACTGCACCACAGATACCACGGCAATCTGCGCTTCTGCGGAAAATGCAATCGCCGTACTTCACTCCTTTGACCGAAACCGTTTATCGAAAAAAAATCGGCTTACCTATGATATCCTTGAAAATTATATGGCTTCCGCCCATGAGCTTGCCCCTTATGCGCTCTATGAAGAACCTCTGGCGCCTTTAACCGGCACCCAGGCGCAGCTTCCTGTCCTGCTGTCGGAATACCAGTTCTACAACCAGTCGGATATCGACACCTATCTAAAGCTGCTGACCAAAACGCCGGAATATTTTCATTCCATTCTGGAATTTGAACAGGCAAAGTCGGCCTCCGGCCTGTTTATGGCCTCTTACTCTGCCGACGCCATCATAACAGAGTGTCAGGCTTTTATTGACATGGGCGACCAGAACTATCTCTATTCCTCTTTTGAGGAACGGCTTGCAGGCACAGAACTGCCCGATGAAACGAAGAAATCTTACATAGAAACAAACTCAGAGCACATTAAGAGCTATATCTTTCCGGCGTATGCCGAACTAAAAGACGGGCTAACCGCCCTACGCGAAACGGGAAAGAACAATAACGGGCTTTGCCATCTGCCGGACGGCAGGAGGTTCTATGAGCTTACCGTCGCCTCCGAGACCGGCTCGTCCAGATCCATACCGGAGTTACAGCAGTTGACCCAGGGACAGATGTTCAAAGACTTAACAGACATGCAGAAAATCCTGTCGCCAACCGCAGAGGGGGCTTCTGTATCCTCCGACCTTTTTAAAACCCAGGGAACGCTTCTTGAGAATTCCGATCCTGCGGCAATTCTTAACGACCTGAAAGACAAACTGACAGATAATTTTCCGAAGCCTCCTAAAGTCAACACGGAAATCAAATATGTCCAGAAATCCATGGAGGAATATCTAAGCCCTGCTTTTTATATGATACCTGCCATTGACAATTCCACTGACAATGTCATTTACATTAACCAGGGACACCTGCCGGATGACCTGTCGCTCTTTACGACTCTTGCCCATGAAGGTTACCCTGGCCATCTGTATCAGACCACCTACTATGCCAGCAGGAAGCCGGATCTCATCCGGAATCTGCTGAACTACGGCGGATATGTAGAAGGATGGGCAACCTACTGTGAGATGATGAGCTACTATTACGCCCCTGTTTCTAACGAGCAGGCAACGCTGATGCAGAAAAATACCTCCGTAATCCTGGGACTTTACGCGCTTGCCGATATGGGGATTCATTACGAGGGATGGACGCTTCTGGACGCTGTTTCTTTCTTCCGAAGCTATGGGATTACTGATACAGACACCATTGAAAAGATATATGATTTAATCATTGCCGATCCGGCAAATTACCTGAAATATTACATTGGATATGTTGAATTCCTTGAGATGAAAAAAGAAGCCCTTGAGGCATGGGGAGATGATTTCTCTCAGGAAAAATTCCATAAGGCCGTGCTTGATATCGGGCCTGCGCCCTTTGAACTGGTGCGGGAATATGCGCTAAAAAAATAGATAAAAGTCTGTGCAGGTGCTTTACGGCAGCGAACCACACTTCGGGGCTGCCCTTCCCTCCACAGACTGCACAGCCCTGAATTTCCCGTTTACCGGTACGGTTCGCTAGCCTATCACAACCTCCATCCTGACTCCGTCCTTCCCGCTAAGACCAGTGAGGAAGTGATAGCGCACCAGTTCCTCTGCTTCTTCACAGGCATAGACGTTGAAATAGCTATGTCTCATAAACTCTGAAAGGTGTAAAAAAACATTTTTTGCCAAAACATAAGAAAATTTCTCTAATAATATATTAATACAAATCTTCTGGCTCTCATCGGACTTGACATTGTACTCGCTTACTCCGTCCTCAACTCCGAGAAACAACCGAATCTCCTGAAGCATCCCCGGCTCTGCGTGCGGACGGAATTCTTCAAAAATTTTCAACTTTTCTGCCGTCATATTCTTCTGCTCATCCTGGCCTGAAAGGGGTATTACTGTTACCCCAAAAACAGCCGATAACAAAGATACACTAGCACCATTACCGCCACGCAGGCGGCTTCCGCCAGAATAAGCTTCTCCTTTCCCTTCTTCCCGTCTTTTCGCAACTCCTCCGGCTCAAACAGCATCCCCCAAGGGCTGTGCTTCTGCATAGTAAGGGCAATTCCCTTCTTATCATTCTCTCCAATAGCTCTCAGGAATTCACGCCAGTTTCCCTCCAGAAGCTTCATACCTCTGATTAAGTCGGCCTGCATATTCTGGTTTTTCATCAACGCCTGGAAGAAGCCGGCCCGTTCTGAATAAGCCTCCTGCTGCCGGTATGCCGCGTCCTCTTTTTTCTCTATAAATATCTTATATGCGTATTGAAGCCCCTCCTGGGCCGCTTTCTGAGGGTTGTTCGTTTTATCGTAAATATTGGTCGTGTAATGATATACTTTATAGACGCCCTTCTGGGCAAGATAATAATCCACCATCTGGTTGATAGCGCTCTTTACAGGAACCTTCAATGCACTGTCCTTTCCAGAGCTTGCCGCATACATCTGCCCCTTGATCGAAGTAAGCGCCGCAAGAAGCCCTGTCACTTCCTCGTTCTTAGCGGTAATCTCCGGATTCTTAAGCAAATTACCCTTTCCGTTCATATGTGCGGCAAAAGTGTTGGCCCTTTCCAGCTCTTTTCCCGTAACAGCCGCCTTTCCTCCCGCAATGCCAGGCGCCGCGGCAGCGTCCTTTGTGGCTCTGCTTAAGACCTGATTCCTCTGGCTGATCTGCTGTTCTCCGGTGCGGCTTTTGACATCGAACTCCTGGTTAATCTGAACATTCCTTCCCTTAGTTACACTATAAATTCTTCCTTCCTCCTCATTTGCTGCGGACAGACCTCCGGAGGATGCATTTGAAACAGTAGCGGTATACATACCTTTCTCGCCCCTGCCGCTTTTGTACTCCTGCATCTGTGTTTCCGGCATGAAATATCGGGTGTTTCCCGTAGTCTTCATGGTACCCCGTGTATAAAATCTGTCCGCAGCCCTGGGAGAAATCGACTCGCCTGTGGTCTGCTTATATACGCTGGATTTTACAATCTTAACTGCCTCTGTCTGCCCTGCCCTCTCCAACAGCTCTAGCAGTTCATTCAGATCCTCCTCCAGCAAAAGATTCAGCTTTTGAGACAAAACCTCATTCAGCCGTTCCATCTGAGCCGCCTGTTCGTCTCCTATTGTGTGCGTCAAAATCGCTTCCAGAAGCGCTAGGTAAAGCTTGGATAATTCCTTCAACTGCGCTGAAAGTATCTCGTCCCCATCAGGAAACCATGCCTGAAATGCTTCCCACAACTCCATCTCCATCTCAAGGGTCCATTTGATATTCGCATCCTTCAGAAGCTTCCCTTCTATCCCAAACCACTTACTCTGCTTGGAAAGTTCAGAGGTATCCCGCTTCTCCTCGGTCCGGTCGCGGCTACCGTCCTCCCTTTCGGCTTTCCTGTCCGCGCGCTCTTTCTCCAGAGCCTCCTTCGCTTCTGCGGCATGTCTGGCAGCCTCCGTAATCAATACCTGTCCTGCCTCCATCTGCGCGCACTTTCTTGCTATCCTGCTCTCTGCTGCCACAGACGCAGCCGCTGGCATGGCTGAATCTCCTCCTGCTTCTTTCACCCTTGGCATCCTCTATCCCCCTCCGTCTGAGCGCCTGACGCCTCGTTCTTACAATAAATATCGACGCAATCACAAATGACGTAACCTTTTATCCTATAATTTCTCAAAACATATCTTGGAAAAAAAAGGAACGGGTAATTCCTTCCCGTCCCTTGCTTACTTCCATATTCTGATTGAAGCCTGTTATTTAACTCCTGCTTTCTCATAGTAGCTGTCAAACAGATCGCCGATTGCACTGTGCGTATCCTGACAAATAGACGGTAAGGACTTGCCCCATGACTTGGTAGCCTGCTCAAATCCCTTCTCTACCGCTGCCTGCATCTCTTTCATCTTATCCGGATCGTCACCTGCAAGCGCATAAGCAAAATCAAAGATTCTCTGTGATGTCTGCTTTACACCCCAGTATCCGTCCTCAGAAATCGCCTGCTGAGCCTCTGCCTTGGTCTGTGCGTCTACTGTGAAGTTGCCGCTGGCAATCCTTCTCCACATATCGTCGCCCTGTGCGCTCACGCCCGTAATTCCCTGCTTCTGGAACATCTGGGTCATCATGTTGGTAAAACGTGCCATCTGGTTATCCAGATCAGCCTTCAGGCTCTGAACCAGTGAAGCTCTCTCGGAATCACTCATCTTGTTCGTTACTTTTGTGTCTTTACTAAATTCTACGCGGTCTGTGTTAGCCTGGGAATTCTTGTTGCCCACAGCGCTTACCGCATCCTTGTTCTGCTCCTGTGCAGCCTTGTCTGCTGCCGCTGTCTTGTTCGCATTTACAGAAGTATAGCCAGTTGTTGCCTGGACATTCTGATAATAAAGGTCGTCGATTTTCACAGCATTTCCTCCTTTTCTTCTTCTCATGATCTAGTACAGAATTGCACTAGCGTGCTAAGAAAATCATATTTATGTTTATATTACTTATATCGGCGGCAACATGAAAAAATTAAGGAACTCCATGTAAATAACTTCCAGTTTTCCGCTATAAGCCTATCTTCCTTTGCTCATCCTGACACAGCGCTCACACCACACATACAGATCCTCATACACCTGCTCTCGGTTCGTCTCATTCAAAAGCTCATGACGGCAGCCCGCATACAGTTTAATAGCAACCTTCTTAAATCCCGCGGATTTGTACTTCTTATATACTTTCTTGACACCCTTGCCATAGGCCCCCACCGGATCGTCCGCCCCGGCGGTAAAAAGTATAGGCAGCTCTCTCGGAATCCTTCCGATACTTCCTGCTCTGGCCAGCACCTTCATTCCCTCAAACATCTGGTAATACCCGCCAACCGTAAACCGGAACATACACAGCGGGTCTTCTACATACCGTCTGCAATGCTCTGCATCCGAAGTAACCCATTCTCTCCCTGTCTCGCCTGGTTCAAATCTCTTATTAAAACTTCCAAAACTTAAATTATCCACAAATTCGCTGCGATATCTCCATCCCTTAAACAGAGCCGTCACACGGCATATAAGCTGTCCGGCTTTAAGCACCGCCAAAGGCTGGTATCCCGTCCCCATAATAACTGCGCCTGCAAGTCCGTTTCCATGCTCGGTCAAATACTGCCGAAGCAGAAACGAACCCATACTGTGACCTAGCATCAGATAAGGAACGCCTGGATACTTCTTAGAAGTAATCACCCGAAGCTGATGGATGTCTCCAATTACACACCGATTCCCATTCTTTTCAGGAAAATATCCATAATCCGCCTCGTCCGTCACAGACTTACCATGTCCCAAATGGTCATGTCCCGTCACATAATAACCCCGCCCGCACAGATACTCGGCAAATTCATGGTAACGCTCAATGTATTCCACCATCCCGTGGCAGATCTGAAGTATCCCCTTAGGCTCATCCTCAGGTATCCATTCCACGGCATGCACCTGTGTCTTCCCGTCTCTGGAAAGATAATAAAATTCCTTCTTCATCTTTATCTGTCTTCCATCCTTACATAATCTCTATGCTCAGCCAGCGGCTTGTAAGCTGGCCTAATAATCTTGTCAACGTTCCTTAACTCCTCCAGTCTGTGAGCACTCCATCCCACAATACGCGCAGCCGCGAAGATAGGCGTATACAATGCCGGCGGCAGGTCAAGCATACTGTACACAAGGCCACTGTAAAAGTCCACATTCGCATTAACGCCCTTATAAATCTTCCGCTTCTCGGCAATCACCTTGGGCGCCATATTTTCAACCATCTCGTAGAGTGCATATTCCTCCTCACACCCCTTCTCCTGTGCGAGCTGCTTCACGAATACCTTGAAAATATCCGCCCTTGGGTCAGACACAGAATAGATAGCATGTCCCATTCCGTAGATCAGACCTTTACGGTCAAATGCATTCTTTTCCAGAAGGTTAATAAGATATTGGCGTACCTCGTCCTCATCCTTCCAGTCTTTTACCACCTTTTTCATATCCTCAAACATCTGGGTTACCTTAATGTTAGCGCCGCCATGCTTAGGGCCCTTCAGAGAAGCCAGGGCAGCCGCAATCGTAGAGTATGTATCCGTTCCTGAGGACGTGACAACATGGGTCGTAAATGTAGAATTATTACCGCCGCCGTGATCCATGTGAAGCACCAACGCCATATCCAGAATCTTCGCCTCCAACTCCGTATACTTTCGATCCTCCCGAAGCATCATCAGAATATTCTCAGCCGTAGATAATTCCTGGGAAGGCGCATAGATAAACAGATCCTCGCCCAAACGGTAGTTATATGCATGATAGCCGTAAACCATCAACATAGGAAATTCACTGATCAGGTTCAGGCATTGGCGCAGCACATTAGGGATTGACGTATCGTCCGCCTTATCATCATAGGAATATAGATTCAAAATCGAACGAGACAGGCTGATCATCATGTCACGGCTTGGCGCCTTCATGATTACGTCTCTTACAAATGTCGGCGGCAGAGTCCTGCGTTCAACCAGCGTATCATGGAATACTGCCAATTCCTTCTCATTCGGCAACTCGCCAAACAACAGAAGATAGGCAATCTCCTCAAAACCGAAATGATGATCCTCAAGGAAGCCTTTCACCAAATCCTTGATATTATATCCGCGGTAATACAGATTACCGGCACAGGGAACCTCCACCCCGTCTACCAGCTTCTTCGCGCACACATCGGAAATATTCGTGAGTCCTGCGAGAACCCCCTTTCCGTTAAGGTCGCGAAGCCCCCTCTTTACTTCATATTTTGTATACAGCTCCTTGTCAATACCGTTATTTTGGTCGCACAACTGAGCAAAATGCTCAATCTCCGGCGTCACCTCAAACAGTGAAAACTCCTTCTTCCTATCCATATACACCTCTCCTTTTTTTGTTCTGTAAAACCATCAGTTACCATCTATGATGAAAGGCAAATCCGCAGAGTCTCTTATGTATTCGCAAGATAATTGCTCAACTCTGCAAACTCCTCCAGTGTCAGGGACTCCCCTCTGACACTGGCGCCCTTGCCTAGCTTCTCAATCGCCTCCGTAATTAATTCTTTAGAAAAATCTAACCTGTCCGAATTCTTCAACCCATTGGCAAGCGTCTTCCTTCTCTGGCTAAAGGAAGCGCGGATAATATCAAAAAGCAGCCGTTCATCCACGACCTCCACAGGGGGATGCTCATGGCAGGCCAGCCGTATTACCGCAGACCCCACCTTTGGCCTTGGCATGAAGCAGTTGGGCGGCACATTCGCCACAATATAGGGGCTTGCGTAATACTGTACCGCCAGGGACAGCGCGCCGTAATCCTTACTGCCCGGCCCTGTCTGCATCCTGTCCGCAACCTCCTTCTGCACCATGACCGTAATACTTTCTATCGGCACATGCTCCTCGAACAGCCCCATAATAATGGGAGTCGTGATATAATAGGGAAGATTCGCCACTACTTTCACCGGCCTCCCTTTATTTTCCTTATCTACAAGGCTTCGGATGTCCAATTTTAAAACATCCTCATTGATAATCCTCACATTCCCATATCCCCCAAGCGTCTCCGACAGTATGGGAATCAAATTCTTATCAATCTCCACAGCTATAACCTTTCCCGCCGCCTCGGCAAGATACTGTGTCATCGTTCCGATTCCCGGCCCGATCTCAAGCACCATATCTTCTCTTTTAATATCTGCCGCACGGATAATCTTATCTAGCACATGGGTATCAATCAGAAAATTCTGACCAAACTTCTTCTGAAATGAAAAGTTATACTTCCGCAGAATCTTTATAGTGTTCTGTGGAATTCCTAAGACTGGCTTATTCATATGTGTCTCCTGAATTGTGGTAATGAACATTATTATACATTATTTCCCGCTTGAAAAACATAGAAAAAACATTAAATAAAGATTAAATTTCCATTAGTTTTGTGATATACTCTTTATATCTTAAAAGGGAGGTTTACACATGGCTTTAGCGCAGGCAAAACTTAAAAGGCTCGATGATATCTATGCCCTTCCGGACGGGCAGCGTGCAGAACTAATCGACGGGCAGATGTATATGATGGCGCCGCCAAATACAGCACACCAGAAAATCAGTTGGAAATTGCACCAGACCATCGCAAATTACATCGACTCAATGGGCGGAAATTGTGATGTATTCGCCGCCCCATTTGCTGTCTTTTTAAATAAAGATGATTTTAATTATGTAGAACCTGACCTCTCTGTAATCTGTGACAGAAATAAAATTAATGACAAAGGATGTTCTGGCGCGCCTGATTGGATTATTGAGATTGTCTCCCCGTCAACCCAGACAATGGACTACGGAATAAAACTTTTCAAGTACCGTACAGCTAATGTTCGGGAATATTGGATTGTGAATCCTGTCACTCACATTGTCAATGTGTATGATTTGGAGCACGATGAAAAGACTCGGCAGTACAGCTTCAACGACAATATCCCCGTATGCATTTATGAGAATTTTAGCATCTGCATTTCCGGCTTATTATAGTGAAATGTTTTCACATGGGGCAGCTACCGCCTGACCTTCTTCACCCCAAAGTAAATCAGCACACAGGCCGCTGCCCCCGCGAGTCCCCAGGCCCACATCGGCACGTCATGAATATTATAACACCGTACATTAATCCACATCTGGTTAATCGCCTTATTCTGCCCGTCGTCAAAATTCACCATCAGCGCAGACCGTTCCATAGCGTCCCCTGTGGGATAGCGGGCAAATAGCTGCCGGTACACCTGATCCGAAGGCGCCGTAATCACATACGCATCGTCCTCCCCAAAGAAATAGCCAAGGTCATACTCCGAAGTATCCGTCTCATCCTCTCCGGCGCCATAGCAATAGTCGGCATACTCAAAGATACGCATATCGTCGCCTCCGGAAATGACGGAGGTATACCCCACATAATACATATTCCGAATCACATTGTCCGGCCTGGAATTAAAATTAATAAACGCCTCCGCTACGTGCTGCTTTGCAGCGTCCCCGTTAATCCCGCTTTTCAGCATTACCCATCCGTCAAAATAAATATTGGTGGCTTCCCTGGGGACTGCAAATGCAAGAGGAAAGCCGTCTTCATCCGCCTGGTCCATAGTATACACGCCGTCTCCTGACCACTGGTAGTTTGCCGCCACCTTTCCGGTCACCATGTCCGCCTTACCGGAATCCGTTTCAAAGGAATAGGCATTATCCTTCACATCCTGAAGATACTCCTGCGCCCTGGCAAGCGTCTCCTTGGAGGTGTCGTTCATCTCCTCCTCAAGCCGCTTCTGGTAATCCGGTGCGTTTATGAATTCCTCTGAGGTCAAAAGCTCTGATTTAATAGCGCCTACCGCGGCAAAATAAGAATCCCGCACATTGTCCTTCAGCGTAATCTTTCTCCGGTATGCCGGATCATTCAGAATCTTCCAGCTTGAAGCATCCTCTGCGCTTACCAGCTCCGGATTATATACAATCCCTGTAATCCCCCACATGTACCCTGCCGCATAGTCGGCCCAGGGCCTGCCTTCTATTTCATTTTTTTCAAAAATATCTCTGATATAGGGCGACACTCCATTTGTATAGTAATTGTTCTGATCCGAAGTATCAAAAAAATCCTCCGACAGCGGCACAAGCTGATCCTCTGTCAATAGTTTCATAATCATATACTCCGACGGACATACCAGGTCATAGGTATCCCCCAGAGTCAGCATGTTATACAGATCCTCATTCGTTCCGAAGGTAGAATACTCAATCTTCACACGGATTCCATAAGTGTCATAATACCATTCAGCGAAATCCTTCATCATGGTATTTTCTCCGATAATATCCCCGCTGTCAAGCTCTATGGTTTCCTCCTCGTCCCAGTCTCCAAGGTCAATATATTCCTCCCAGTTGCAGATACGTAAGGTGACCTCCTTCTCATCTCTGCCATCCGCCGCATTTACCGCCACAGAACCGACAGAAGATGAAAAACACAGCCCAAACGCCGTACAGACAGCCATTCCCCTAGCAACAGCCCTTATACCTCTCAACAATCCCACAGTCACACCCCCTTCCTTTCCTGTACCTGCCCCGCAGCGCGGACATTCATAATCACCGAAAACAGTACCACCAGAAGAAATATTACCGTAGATAATGCCCACAGAGCCGTCTTAATTGTAGTCTGGGCGCCTTTGGTCGCATTTACCACATAGGTACTAATCGTGTCAAATGTGGCCGGCTTGGTATAGGTTGCCACAAAATAATCATCCAGCGACAGAGTCACAGCCATAGCGAAGCCAGATATAATCCCCGGAAAAATCTGCGGGATTACCACCCGTGTCAGCGCAACAAGGGGAGTAGCCCCCAAATCCAGAGCCGCCTCGTAGATACTGGAATCCATCTGCTTAAGCTTTGGAATCACGGACAAAAACACAAACGGCGCACAGAGGGTCACATGTCCCACCACCAGGGGAATAAATGTATCCTTACTGATACCGAACACAACTACCAGAAGAATACAGATAGAGAAACCTGTCACCACATCCGCATTCACCACCGGCACCTGATTCATCGTGGTTATCGCCGACGCCATGCCCTTCCTGGAATAGAACGAGCCGATTGCGCCTATTGTCCCAAGAACTGTGGCAATCACAGCCGAACCCAGGGCAAGGGATACGGTCCCAAGAATCATATTTACCAACTCAGGCGTAGTAAAAAGGGTCACATAGTTATGCATGGAAAATCCACGGATTGCACCGATATTCGTGGCATCCGTGAAGCTGTATACCGCCAGCACCAGAATCGGCAGATATAGAAACAGAAGGACAAATATGATAACCAACCATTTCCACGCTTTTCTCATCATAGCAACGCCCCTCCTCTCGTATTGTCCTCCTTTGCCCCGCCGGATAACAGCGTAAACAGACAGATGATTCCCAGAAGAATCAACGCGATCATGGAACCTCCGTTCCAGTTATACGCCGCAAAATAGCTTCCAATCAGGCTTCCCATAATGTAAGTGCTGTTGTAAAGCATATCCAGCACCACATAATTTGTCATGGCAGGCAGGAAAACCATGGATACCCCGCTTAAAATCCCCGGCAGCGACAGCGGCAGGGTCACCTTCAAAAATGCCTGCGCCTCTCCGGCGCCCAAATCTCTCGCCGCCTCCAAAAGCGCACCGTCCAGCTTCGAGATGGTCGTATAGATTGGCAGAATCATAAAAGGCAGAAAGTCATAGCTCATACCAAGCACCGTATTGAGAAACGGATGGTACGCCAGATTCCCCTCAAGCCAGGTGAGAATCTCCTTCAACGCGGTTATGCGCAGAGAAAAATTAATCCACATAGGCATAATAAAAATCAGCACAATGACCGTCTTTCCCTTCATTCTGCCTGTGGCAAGGATATACGCCAAAGGGTATGCAAGCAAAAGGCACGCCACCGTGGTGACCGACGCGATACCAAAACTATAACAAAGGGTGCCAAGGGTGTTCGGGTCAGTAAAAAAACCTGTCAGATTTTGGACGGTAAACTGCCCCTGCCCGTCTGTAAATGCATAGTAAAGCAGCACAATCAAAGGCGCCACGACAAAAAGCGCGAGAAAAAGCGCATATGGAATTCCCAGATATTTTCTGGAAAAGGTACGTTTCTTCATGTATCAGCCTCCTACTTCTTTACTGAAAAAATCATCTTATCCACAGGCATCAATAAACCGACTTGATCCTCCATATTCCAGAGATACTCGTCATTTACCACAAAATCCTGTTCCAAATCCGTGTGTATCACATAACTGTAATGGTCGCCCTTGTAAATCAGGTTACTGATATATCCCTGCACCAGTCCGACCTCCTGGTCGTCCGTAAGCTCGATATCCTGGGGCTTAATGCTAATCTTGATTCGTACTTTTTTCGGGTCAAGCTCAAGACCTTTGGCATCAAGCCAGCTTCCGTCCTCTGACATGACGCTTCCTTTAACAATATCCGTCAGGCTCACGTCCAGAACCGTACCATTGTACTCCAGCTCATAATTCTTATTAATCTCCGCCGCAAAAATATTGGTGTGGTCCTCCGCAAGCATGACATGAATATTGTCCGGCTCAACCTGAACCCCCACACGGTCCCCTACCCTGGCAGAATGGACAGACTGGGCAACAATCTCATTTTTCCCGGACTCCACGGTAATCTCATAGTGCATCCCTTTGAAAATTACAGAGGTTACAGTCCCACGAAGCCTCCCCTGCTCAGGCGCAGTCAGGTTTACATCCTCCGGACGCACCACGGCAGTAATGTGGGTTCCTTCCTCAATATCGTCCACACAAGGGAACTCCCCTCCGCAGAAACGTACCTTTAACTTCCCTGTCATAATTCCGTTGAAAATATTACTGTCCCCGATAAAATCAGCTACAAATGCATTAATCGGCTCATTGTAAATATCCTCCGGCGTGCCAATCTGCTGCAGCTTTCCCTCCGACATGACCACAATCTTATCCGACATGGTGAGGGCCTCCTCCTGGTCGTGGGTCACATAGATAAACGTAATACCAAGCTCTCGGTGCATTTCCTTAAGCTCTAACTGCATCTCCTTGCGCATTTTTAAATCCAGCGCCCCCAAAGGCTCATCCAACAGGAGAATCTGCGGCTCATTGACCACCGCCCGCGCAATCGCCACCCTCTGCTGCTGCCCGCCGGACAGGGTGTCAATCCTCCGGTTCTCAAAGCCCTCCAAATCCACCAACTCCAGAACCTTCTTCACCTTTTTGACAATCGCTTTCTCAGGAGTATTCTTCTGACGCAGGCCAAAGGCGATATTCTCGTAAATGTTCATGTGCGGGAACAACGCATACCGCTGAAACACGGTGTTAATCGGCCTCTTATTCGGCGGCAGGCTGGTAATCGGCGTGCCGTTTAAAAGAATCTCCCCCTCTGTCGGAATGTCGAAGCCGGCAATCATCCGCAGCGTCGTGGTCTTTCCGCATCCGGAGGGCCCCAAAAATGTGATGAATTCCCCCTGCTTCACCTCAAGATTAAAATCGGACACCGCCGTATAGCCGTCCTCGTAGGTCTTGGTAATATGCTTCAATTCAATAATATTCGTCGTCTGTTCCATCTTCATCCCCCTTTGCTTTTATCAGAACGTAGGCGGCGTGCTGACCCAGATAAATTTTGCCGGCCTGCTGCCTGTGTTCTCGATCCGATGCTTACGCTTCGCCGGATAGTAGAAGCTCTCTCCTGCTTTCACCGAGTAAACCTCATCCCCCAGATGCAGCTTAAGCCTTCCCGATATGAGATACCCAAATTCCTCGCCGTCATGGGGTTTATCCTCCTCCAGGCTTTGATGGGGCTGAACCACCACCAGCAGCGGCTCCATCTGGTATCTCTGTGCCGTGGGGACAATCCACTGAATACTGTTCCCTGCCTCATCCACTTTCTCGAAAAAACCTTCCTCCGAAAATACCACGTGTTCTTTTTCTGTTTCCTTGAAAAACTCAGAGGCAGTCGTCCCCAGGCACTCGATTAAGTCAAGTAGTGTCACGATGGACGGGGATACCTGCCCCCTTTCCAGTTGGGAAATGAAGCCCTTGGTCAGCTCTGTCCTGTCGGCCAGCTCTTGCTGCGTCAGTCCGTTCCGGTTCCTCAAATCCTTAAGCTTATTCCCGATGTGCTCATTCACATATTCCAGCTCCATAATGTATACCTCGTAACTAAACCAAAAATATTTTTTTACTAAACTTACACGCTGAATTAATTATACTCTTATTAAACTTTTTGTCAATTATAAATGTGATTATTTTGGTATAATTTCTCAACAATTCTCCGCTGACTTCATAACCTAATATAAAAGCCTACAAAAAGGAGAATATAAAGCCTATGGCTATCGGTTACTTACTTATACAGGCCCGTACTGCCGGCGACGCTCTCCCCTTAAGCGGCGTACAGGTCAGAATCTCGGATATGGATTCCAACACGCTCTACGTACTGACAACAGATGAAAACGGAGAAACGCCCGTCATTTCCCTGGAAACCATTGATAAAAGTTTTTCACAGACTCCTTACTTTAATGGACTGCCTTTTATAAGCTACTCGGTACTTGCGCAAAACTTTGGCTTTGATTCCCTGTTTGTCACAGATATTCCTATTTTTGACGAGGAAACTGCCGTATTGCCTGTTGTCCTCACTCCAATGCTAAAGACACAGCGTCAGCCTGCCACAAGGGAAATCTCCGTCGGGAAACCCGCAGTCGCCATGAGAGATACCAGTGAACAGGAGGGAACATATATTGAACCACGTATCCTGCGGCAGGTTGTAATCCCGAATCTGATTACCGTCCATCTTGGAACGCCTAGTTCTAACGCGCAGAATGTACGGGTATCCTTTCCCGAATACGTAAAAAATGTAGCAAGCAGCGAAATCTATCCCACCTGGCCAGAAGCGTCCCTGACCGCAAATATTTACGCGATTATTACTTTTGCGCTGAACAGAATCTATACAGAATGGTACAGAAGCAGAGGTTATAATTTTGATATTACCAACAGTACAGCCTACGACCAGTATTTTGTACAGGGACGCCCAATCTACGACTCTATCAGCAGGATTGTGGATGAAATTTTCAATGAATATGTGCGCAGGAGAGGGCATAACGCCCCTTATTTCACCTCCTTCTGCAACGGAACAACGGCTACCTGTCAGGGCTTGTCTCAGTGGGGAACCGTAACTTTGGCTAACCAGGGGATGACTCCGATACAGATTCTCCGTTCCTACTATCCAAGTGATATAGAGATTGCAGAGACGGAAATCGTCACAGGAATTTTGTCCTCTTATCCCGGAACCCCTCTCAGGGTTGGAAGCACGGGACTCGACGTTCAGACAATCCAGACTTATCTGAACCGTATCCGGAGGAATTACCCCGCGATACCTGCTATAACGGATGAAGCAGGCGTTTTTCAGGACAGCACAAGAGCAGCCGTAACAAAATTCCAGAGTATCTTCAACCTTACGCCAGACGGTATCGTGGGGAAATCTACCTGGTATAAAATTTCCAGTCTGTATACGGCAGTTACCAGACTGGCCGAGTTAGACAGTGAGGGCGGCGCTCTTGGAATCGGTACTGTACCTCCAAGCAGCGTACTAAGACAAGGCTCGTCCGGACCAGACGTCATTACTTTGCAGTACCTTCTGGATGTTATTTCAGAGTATTATCCGGAAGTCCCAGGACTTTCACAGGATGGAATCTTCGGCAGCGGTACGCGCCAGTCGGTTGTCGCTTTCCAACGTGCAATGCAGTTGGACGCCGACGGCGTTGTGGGACCTCTTACATGGAAGGCGCTGTATAATACTTACCAAGGGATTATTCAGAATGTACCGTCACAGAAGCCGGATGAGACGGATACTTTCCAGTACACCGTCCAGCCAGGAGATACGCTCTGGCTGATTTCCAGGCGGTATGGCACTACCGTTGAGGCAATTAAACGGCTGAACGGACTGAACGGGGATATGCTGTATATCGGGCAGGTGCTTAAGATTCCTGCTTCTCAGGCGGGAGGGTATCGGGAGTATACCGTCCAGGCAGGGGATAGCCTTTGGCTGCTGGCACGAAGGTTCGGTACCACGGTTGAGGAAATTATGAGGCTGAACGGGCTGACGAGCGACCTGATTAATGTAGGGCAGGTGCTTAAGATACCTTATGGGAACCAGTCGTAAAAACATCTGCTTTACCTTGACAAACCAACCGATAGTATGTTAATATCAAAACATACTATCGGTATGTTAAGGAGGCAAAAACTATGGCCAGAAATAAGCATCCGGAAGAAACCGTTAATTTAATACTGGATGTTGCTTCCCGCCTGTTTATGGAGAAAGGGTATGAACGGACTTCCATCCAGGAAATCATTAATAATCTGGGCGGACTTAGCAAAGGTGCGATCTATCATCATTTTAAATCAAAAGATGATATTCTAGTCGCTGTTACATCCAAAATGACAGCCGAATCTAATCGGCTGCTTGCGGCCATCCGGGAACGCACTGACCTTAACGGAAAAGAAAAGCTGAAGGTCCTTTTTAAAGAAGCGCTTGTTCGGCCTGTTCAGAATGAGCTCTTTTCCATGGCTTTGGATTTCCGCAATAACCCCAAGCTTCTTTCCAGCTTTTTGCAGGAAACCATAGAGAACGCAGCCCCCAATTATATTTTGCCGATTATCAGACAGGGAATCTCCGATGGCTCTATCGAAACAGATTATCCTAAGGAACTGGCTGAGCTCATTATACTTGTGGCAAATATATGGACAAATCCTATGATATTTAACTGCTCTGCGGAAGAAGCCTATCGTAAGTTTATGGTATTTGGCCAGATGCTTAAAGGCTTGGGGCTGGATATCGTGGACAGCGACATGGTAGAAAGAGTGCAGGAGTTGACGTCTATCTATCAAAAAACGAATAAAGTCCGTTACAATTCTGCTCTATAAGTAGGGCAGAAAATTTTTAAGCAGATACATACCGACATGCGGTATTAATCTGATATATAATAATATGGAGGTTTGGAACATGAATCAAAAACTATTTTCAAAAGATTTCACATTAGTCGTCATCGGCCAGATCATCTCACTGTTTGGCAATGCAGCTTTACGATTTGCACTACCATTATATTTATTGAATTTGACAGGTTCTTCTGCGCTTTACGGAACGGTAATGGCATGTGCCTTTATTCCGTCTATCCTGCTGTCGCCTGTTGGCGGTATTGTTGCAGACAGGGTAAACAAAAGAAATATAATGGTTATCTTGGATTTCTTTACGGCAGCGGTTATTCTGACATTCCTCCTGCTGATGGACGGGGTCAATATTGTCGCTCTTTTAACAGCCACACTGATGATTCTGTATGGCATTGCGGGCGCCTACCAACCTTCAGTTCAGGCAAGTATCCCTGCCCTTGTGAAGCAGGAGAATATTATGGCAGCCAATTCAATCATCAATATCATAAGCAATTTTGCGGCTTTAATCGGTCCGGTGCTTGGCGGCGTCTTATACAGTGCATATGGACTGAAGCCAGTATTATGGATCTGCACGGTATGCTTTGTCTTATCGGCAGTCATGGAGATTTTTATTTACATACCGTTCCAAAAACCAACATCTGGCGGCAGCATATGGCGAACGGTAAAGTCTGATTTTTCGGAAAGTATTCGATTTATCCGGCAAGATAAGCCAGTAATTGGGAAAACGCTTTTGATTGTCTGTGGAATTAATCTGTTTCTGTCTGCAATGATCATAGTCGCATTGCCATATCTGGTTACAGAAGTATTCGATTTGGGCGCAGCGCAGGCAAACCGGCTTTACGGCTTCGCCCAGGGCGCTATGGCCGCAGGCGGACTTACAGGCGGAATCTGCGCAGGCATATTCGCAGATAAACTATCCATTCAAAAAGCAGGGAACCTGATTGTAGCTGCTGCCGTTTGTATATTTCCTATTGCTGCCGCGCTGATCTTATTTTCGTCGGGGATGATTAACTATATTGTTATCACTTTATGTTGTTTTATCATTATGATATTTTCGACCATTTTTACTGTTCAGATGCTGTCCTTCATGCAAAAGGAAACGCCTCAGAATTTAATTGGAAAGGTGATTGCTGTTGCGCTTACCTTTTCCATGTGCGCACAGCCCTTGGGCAATGCATTGTATGGGGTCTTGTTTGAGCTTTGTGAGGGGTTTGAATATGCCGCTGTATTATTTTCAGGCGTTGTGTCGCTGATTATTGCTGTAAGGGCTAGAAGAATTTTTAAGATTTTTCAGTAGTATAATCTTTAATAACAAAAATGGATTACCATCCTCTTTGACAAAAGGATTTGATAATCCATTTTTTTACTAACGTCTTAAGCTTCAACTCCTATCTCATAATCTCCTCAATCTCCTCAATCGTCCTTGGAATATCCGCAGACAGATTCCGGCACCCGTCCTCTGTAATCAGGCAGTTATCCTCCAGACGGAATCCGATTCCCCATTCTTCATGGTAAATACCTATATCCACACAGAATACCATTCCCGGCGCAGTCTCAGCCTCGCGCGCCGACACCATATCATGTACGTCAAAGCCTATATGGTGCGCGCCGCCATGCCACATATAAGTACCAATCTCATCAAATGAACCGCACACCCCGGCTTCCCGAAGCTGTTCAAAATTATACTTCTTTATCATCTTGTCCACATCCATCATGGGAATCCCTGGCTTCAAGATGCCAAACATATACTGAGAAGTCCGATACGCACACTCGTACAACAATTTTTGCCGTTCCGTATACTTTCCATTGCAAGGCCACGCCCTGGAAACATCCGTCACCAGATAATCCCAACGCACGCCTACATCATTTAGCACCATATCTCCATCCTGCGCCTGACCTTTGTAGCTGTCATAGTGAATACAGAAATTATTCTTTCCGGCGCTGATAATCGACGAAAATCCTGGCTCAAGAACTCCGAACTGAGCTAACGCATAATCATACTCCGCCTTATACTGATATTCATACATTCCTGGCCTTGAATGTTCCATCATGGCCATAATTCCCGCCTTTGTAATACGCTCTGCCTGCTCAAGCGCCTCAATTTCGCAAGGCTTTTTAATCAAACGCATTTTCTTAAGGATTGGAAGGGCATTTTTTAACTCTATCTGAGGATACCCCGTCTCTATGTACTGCCGCATCCAGTCCGCACCATTCCAATTCCTGCGCCCCACTTTGTGGTCTATGTCAAGATAAATGCTTTGAATACGCTTCTCTCGGACCATCTCTGCAAAATAAGACTGCCATTCGTCGAAATATGCGATATCCTTCATTCCGGATATTCCTGCCGCATCCTCCGGCTTGATTCGTGCCCCGTTCCAACGTTCCTCAAATGCATCCGGCGCAAGGATAAACAGCTTCTCCGCCAGACCTTCTCCATCTTTATACAGCATCAGAATGCTGTCCCTCTGCTCGATTCCTGTCAAATATATAAAATTACGGTTCGCATAAAACGGATAATCATCATCCGCCGATTTCCGCAATGCTTCGCCGCTTAAAAAGATTGCTAGCTCTCCTGACTCCATATATTTTCCGAAGGCTCGCCTGTTGTCCACATAAAATGACGTTTTCATTGTATTCTATCTCCTTTGTAAATATATTTTTCCCCAGAACTGGACATAAAAAACCACCGCCCCCGGAGTTCTCAAAAGCCTCCAAAAACAGTGATTTTCAAGTGCGCGATCAGGGGCTCGAACCCTGGACACCCTGATTAAGAGTCAGGTGCTCTACCAACTGAGCTAATCGCGCATGATTCTTAAGTTTTCTTTATTATTTCCTTAACACAAACGCTATTATATAACATGTTTCACGGAAATGCAAGAGGTTTTTTCAAATTTTTTTATTTTTTTTATTTTCAAGCTTCTTCATAAGATTTTTGGCGAAATTACCGCCTCAATCTCGCCAAAAATCCTCATATTATCCCAACTGCTTTGCAATCTCCCTCAGTGTGCGGTCTACATTATTTCCATGAACGTACACAATCTTCTGTCCTTTCTTTCTCTCATTCATAATCTTATAGTACAGGCCATGCTTCAAAATATCAGTATTCACAATAATATATTTTTTATTATGTAACACAGACGGATCAAAATTCATATAATCCGACGCTAAAAACTGGCTGCCTGGCAGACACCGTCGCAGCTTCTTCTGCCAATTACGATGTCCGCCAATTACGATACTCCTCTCTAACCTACCGACATCGAACATCTGACTTCCCTCCTCGTCCGGCTCAGTCTCCGCCTCATCTGCCTCCTTCTTACAGAATACAAACTCCCTCAGCTTAATAAGCTCTGCTTTCTCCTTCTCATGCTGCTCATCCTTCCTGATACTCTCCCACTTCATCCTCTCCATCTGCCGTTCTGCCTCTGCCAGCTCATGCTCTTTTTCCTTCTTCTGCTGCTCAAGATTTTGTATCCTCTCTGCCATGCGCGCTCTCTCATACTCCATATTCTTTACGGCGCTTTCCTCACAGACTCTCTGGTACTGTATCTCCTCCGGTATCTCGCTTTCATACATGGCCTCAATCTGCTGTATATATTTGCACAGGGTCGCGAGCAACAGAACATACTTATATCGTTCCCAGTCTTTTTCCTCAAAAATCGTACACAACATCTCTGCCTCCCACTTTTCCAAACATATTCCATATAAAGCCCGCGTCTCCATACCGAATATATTCAGCAGATTCTCCATCTTTTCCCACCTCTCACACATCTCCTGATTTTCCTTCTCCAAAAATTCACTCACATAATATGCCCCCGGTTCCCAGTGCTCTCTTAAGAATTTCCTGTAAAGCCGCTTCCCCTCCGCCATATCAACCTCCGTCTCCTGCGGATGCAGCCGTCTTTCCTCATAGATTTTCAGCATACAGACCACCTGGCAGAATTGATAATCTAAAAGCCTTGGAATGTCCAGATCCTCTGCGATTACCATTTCAATAACCATCTGGCATAAGCTAAGCTCTACTAATATATCCTTTTTCATAATCTCCTCGAACTGCTTACCTGTTAAATGGTCAAGCTTCTTAACCACATTTTTCAATGACTTGTAACCCGCATAAATGATATTCATAACCATCCGGTACTTTTCCTCAGACTCCTCCTGCCTGAGCAAAAGCAGTAACCCAACCATCAGCCTTGCCGCCTTCCTCTCATCCAGCAGAAATTTGCGCAAAAATCTTTCCGACTGGTATTCAGACCCCTGAAATATCCTAAGGCACTCCTTCTCACAGCCCGCTAAAGACTCTAACAGCATACTCCGGCACCGGTTGTTTCTTACAATTCCATAGACAATAAACGGAATCACATCGACCTTTGTTTCCTTCTGGTGCATCACCCGTATCGGTTCAAGCAGTCTGCGATGAATCTCCGATAACTTCTCGAACCTCCCGTCCTCCAATTTTTCACCAAATATTTCCTCATAGATCTGCTCGCGCTTTTCCTCATTCAGCTCTACTCTCAGCGCATAAACCCCGCTTTTCTCCTCATTCTCCAGAGAGCACATCCTCCTCCCGCACTCCGATACTACCACCGGACTCGCCAACATTTTCGATGCCAGAACGGGAGTTTCCATGCACATATCTACAAATGCTGCCTTTGTATTCACCTTACACCGCAGCCCATTAAATATTATCATATTCTTGTCCATCTCAATCCTCCTGAAAATACTGCGCAAAACCATTCGACTAATTTCTCTGAACCTGCGAATCTACTGCAACATAGGCATCCCTCCCATATAAAGTGCTGCAACTCTTGACATTGAAATAATCTGGCGAACCGCCAAAGATAAAAAATGAAAATCTCAGAATACATGAAGCTCATATACACATTTCATTTGATGTAAATAATTCTAGCACAGCTTTTCTAATGCTACAAGAAAAACCGTTCGACAAATTCTGCAAAAATTTTCTGTTGATACAATATTTGAGCTGTTACTCAGAAGGCTCATATTTCCTGCCGAGTCAGCATATAATGAAAAGCAGAGGTGTCTTTCTATGAAAACTGTAAAATTAAACTTAAAACTAATGGTTATAAATCGTGTTAAAAAAATACTAAATCCGAAAAAATATATCTCCCAAAAGGACAGGCCCTATGCGCTAGCCGCAATCCTGCTTGGCTTTCTGAATCACTTTCTCTACCAGATATCCAAAGGCTCGGCCTTCGTCGCCCTTTTCTGTCCGGTAAATGAGTCCGTCTGGGAGCATTTAAAGCTGATATTCTTTCCAATCCTTTTTGTATCCGCAGCGGAATACTTAAGATTTCGTCCGGAAACAGTTCGCTTCTTCTACTACCGTTTTTTGGCCGTCTTGTGCGCCATGATTGCAACTGTTACGTTGTTCTACACTTATACAGGAATCACAGGGAAAAATTTTCTTGTAATAGATATCCTAATCTTTCTTATTAGCATTTTATTCGGATTTTATATGGATGCACATTTTTATCAAAGAAGCATGCCGAATACATCCCAGGCAGCGACCTTTTCGTTGTGGATTGTCACATCCCTGTTCTATTTTGTATTTACATGCTTCCCTCCGGACATCCCTCTCTTTTTTTCCGCGCTTTAAAGGGAGAGGCGCCAGCCTCCCCCTTAACCTTTATTTCCATATGCCGTCCATCTGACAAACCAAAAGACGTTTTACCTTCTCCTGCTCATGGAATTCGGCGCGAAAGACTCCATCACAGCAATCCCGATAGAACAGCTTCGTTCCCACAGCCTCGCCGTCGTTCAGATAGACCTCCACAAGTCTCCTGTCCACGAATATCTCTGCTTTCCAAAGCTGTTCCATTTCTGTCACAAACTGTATGTTTTCTGATTTGACTCCTTTCGTCCAAAGCCGAACCTGAGAGCCTTCCCGCAGTAACCAAATTTCTCCTGCCTTAGAAACTCCTAACAATATACAAAAATCTGTATCACCGGCGAAATCAATCCTTACATAGTAACAATTTCTCTCTAACTGCTCTAACGACAGATTTTGTCCCGCCACGTCGCAGATATTTTTCCGGCACAACTGATAGATTTCCTCCACCGGCTTCTGACACAGCCGCCCGTTCCGGACAGAAAGCTCTCTGGGAATCGTCATTGCACCGCATGAACCATTGACCTCCGGCATATGCTCTTGATAAAAATCCGCCGTCCATCCAATGGCAATCCGCCGCCCTTTATGCTCAAATGACTGTACCGCATAAAAATTACTTCCAAAATCATAGATTCCTTTATTCTTCGGATAGAACCTGCCCTCCTCATAATCGCCGATATACCAATAAGTAGGCTGGTATCTCTGCTGCTCATCCCAATACAACATCCACGAACCTGCTGCTACGAACTGCCCGTCTAACTCAAAGAAATCCGGACACTCAAACGTATGGACTCCTTCCGTCCGTTCTTCAACCAACACACCTTCATATCTCCATTTCTCCATATCCTCTGAACCAAAGCGCGCAAGCGTCGGAATTCCGTTTATCTTTGTTCCGATTACCATTTGCCAGCGTCCGTCCTGCCAGTAGACCTTTGGGTCGCGGAAATTTTCAAAGGCAAAAGTATCGTCTGGCCGTTCTACCACCATAACTTCTTCGCCAAAATGAATACTGTCCTTTGACCTTACCATGGTCTGATACTGACGGGTATTCTCCTTGGTTTCCTGGGGCGGCCCTATATGGCGCGTCAGATAGAAAACAATCTCATCCTCAAGGGGCACGGCGCTTCCCGAAAAAGCGCCTCCTCTTAATTCTTTCTGCGTAAGAATCTCCTCCTGTGGCTGCAATGTGTAGGGTAAATGAATCCAATGCACCAGATCCCTGCTCGCCGCATGGCCCCAGTACATCACGTCCCACTCCTGACTATGAGGATTAGCCTGGTAATACAGGTGATAATAGCCCTTATAATAACATAGGCCGTTAGGGTCGTTAATCCAGTTCTTGTATGCATTAAAATGGTACTGCTCTCGGTTAGGCGTGTCGTACCACGCGCCCAGATTTACGGTTTCTGTCCATTTATCTTCCTCTGCCGCATATTCAAGAAAACAAACGCCTGTATCCATTATATCCTCGGCTTTCGACAGGTAGGCAATGCTTACCATGCAATCCAAAAGCTCTAGTTCATACTCTGAGGCATTTTCAACAGGTATTCTATGTAATTGATATCGGACAACGCCTGCCGGATATTTTCGCCAATCTTCCCCAGACTTACGCAGCCGCAGGCTTCCTTGTTTTCCCTCCCGTGATTTCAGAAAGATTTCCAGACATTTGTAATCTCCTGTATGTATCCTTCCCATTGCTTGTCTCTCCCTTCAATCCAAATTCAAACCTTCTTTTTAGCACTGAAAATATTATAAAGGGTATGGTCGGAGATTGCAAATCCTGTCTTTATCAAATAGTCCCTTAGACGCCAAGTTGTTCAAACCATTCACACATTCTTTATATTCCATTGTAAAACCTTCACCCGCTTCCAACAGTTCTTTAATTTTTTCCTGTCTCATCGCCTTCCTCCCTAAATCTATGTAAATATTCTTATCATTAGTATCAACATATAATATAACCCCTTCTACACAATTTCATTAATCCCGCTTACATTATCTACCCGAAATATTTTCGTAACCTTTTTCTTCTTCTCCCGCGTCTCCACCATAACCCACTCCTCATCCACATCTACCAAAATTCCCTTGATGGAAAACAAAATATCAACCATCAACGGTTCTTTCAATAAAATCTCACAGGTCTTTCCTCGATACTCTGGAAGAATCTTCCGAAAAGAACGATTAGGCTTTCTATTATTCCCCTCTCCCATTTTGCAAATGATATAAATCAAAAGCCCAATTATGATACACAAGAGTAACTTCATTGTCCCTCCTCCTCAATCACAAACCCATCCACAGCATTCACATCTATCAGCTTTATAACGGTTTCCTTTTTAAGCAGCGTGTTTTCCTTTGTTCGGATATATTCCACCCGAATCCAATCCTCTGTCACCTCCAAAACCTTCACTTTCCCCTTAGACCCGAACCCTGCATCCATCTCCAAAAACAGATCCGTATCCGAATAACTAATCCTGACATATTTCCCCACAAGGCATTTTAATATCCGCTGATCCGGCTTGCTTTTCTCCTTTATAACGAACTGTACCCCGTCTCCCACCAAGTCATCCAGGCTGACCTGATATATTTTCGCAATCTCCGCCGCCTTATCTAACGCCGGTGCCCCTTGCCCACATTCCCAATTCGAGATTGTCTGCCGCGTAACATTTAATCGCTCTGCCAAATCCTGCTGGCTGTAACCATATTTCTTACGAAGGGCAACTAATTTCTCTCCAAGCATATTCTGTCTCCTTTCTCCTCCTTCAGTGTACGCTAAAGGATGGAAAATAACCAGCAAATTACTTTGGAATTACCGCAAATTTATTTTACAATGGCAAATAAACTCTAGTGCCACTGCGTCGTATGCTCGTCAACCACCTTCAATGTATCATGGTCTACAAGAAAGAAGCCTAATATCTGTGTATCCATAACTACATTTCCGTTCTCGTCGCAATACTCCTCCTCATAGACAAACTCGTCCTGCCCCTCGTAATTCTTCATATAATCATAGGTAATCTTCTGTACCCTGTATCCCTTCACACCGCCGTCGAATTCTGTTTCCTCCCGATATACGACAGCATAAGGCCATCCCTTTGCATCCATCATCGGCGTAAATGTCGTATCAATGCCCTCGGAAGCCTCAATGCCCGCAAGACTTCCATCAGCATAAAGATAATCCGCTATCGCCTCCATCTCCCTGTCGATACGCTGAAATTTCTCCTCTTGCGTCTCCTCCTCGTAAAACAGCTCGCCATCGTCAATTATTTCCGTCTCGTCATCAAAATCCCTCATATCTGACACAACTCTCCGGACAATCCTCGAACTATACTGGAATACATAGTACACACTAAACCCAATATTCACAATCATTGAGATAACGGCAGCAACTACAATCAAAACCGCTTTCCATTTTTTCATAGCGACGCACCTCCTCAGAATTTCCTAATACTATGATTTATTCTACCATCTGTTTAAATACTAATCAACCTCGCCCCTTCCCCAGATACAAACAAAAAGAGCAAAGCCCTTATCCCCCGATAAAGGCTTCACCCTATCTATTTCCCTTGCATCCTCTTAATCACCTTAAGCCTGGTAAATTCTTCCCTTTCCTTCTCCTCCAGCGCATTGTTAATCGTATACACCAGATTACTATACATGGGAATTGTAATATTCTTAAGCGCATTCGCCCGCTTCTGGGTCTTCTTAATATTCGCCGCAAGACGATACGCCGCATTCTCAACCTCAGCCAGCTTAATCGTCAGTTGCTTCACCGCCCGAAAGGCTTCTCTTGCAATATCAATCGACTCCTTTGTGGTACCAAAGGCATATGTCAGATCATTCTGCTTATCGTCATACTTGATATGCGGAATCTCCGTCCCCATAATACTCCTTGCCTGGATACGGATTGACTCCTCAATGGGAACGGTAAACGCCAATTCCTGCACCTTACTGATTCCCTGCTCAATATTCGCACGCTGAAGGCACGCATACGCCCTGGTAAAAGTGATATCAATTTCCTCCTGTATATTCTTCGCCTCGTCAATCAACTCCATCAATTCCTTAAGAAGAATATTCCGCTTCTTATCCATAAGGTCATACCCCTGATGGGCAAGCGCAAGAGAATTCTTGGCAAGCATCAGATTACCCTTGGTGGGAAATTCTCTTGGGTCCATATACCGCCCTCCTTATCACTCTCTGCCGCCGTCGCCTGGCTCTGCCGTCTGGGGATAATACTTCTCAACCAGCTTCGTATCAATCCTGTCAAGTTCTTCTTTCGGCAGGACTCCCAACAACTCCCATCCAAGATTCAGCGTATCCTGAATCGTCCTGTTCTCCGTAGGCCCCTGGCCGATATAACGCTTCTCAAACTCCTCGCCGAATTTCAGATACTTCTTATCAAGCGGAGACAACTCATCCTCACCGATAACCGAAGCCAAGTTCCTGGCCTCCCCCACCTTCGCATAGGCGGAAAACAACTGATTGGCAAGCCCCTGGTGGTCTTCCCTGGTATACCCCTCGCCAATTCCGTCCTTCATCAGACGGGACAGGGACGGCAGAATACTAATGGGCGGATAGACCGCCTGTCCGTGCAGATTCCGGTCAAGAACAACCTGCCCCTCCGTTATATATCCCGTCAAGTCCGGAATCGGATGAGTAATATCATCATTAGGCATGGTCAGAATCGGAAGCTGCGTCACAGACCCATTGGACCCCTGCACAATTCCCGCACGCTCATACAGAGTAGCCAGCTCACTATAAAGATACCCCGGATATCCCTTTCTTGACGGAATCTCCCCTCTTGAGGAGGATACTTCACGCATCGCCTCTGCAAATGAAGTCATATCCGTCAGGATAACCAGAATATGCATATTACACTCAAACGCCAGATATTCCGCAACCGTAAGCGCAACCTTCGGCGTAATCAGACGCTCTACCACAGGGTCATTTGCCAGGTTCAGGAACATACACACATGGTCAGATACACCACTCTCCTCAAAGGTCTTACGAAAGAACTCAGCAACGTCATGCTTTACGCCCATAGCCCCAAACACAACGGCAAAATTCTCATTGGTTCCATCCCCAAGGGACGCCTGCTTTACAATCTGCGCCGCCAACTGGTCGTGAGGCAGACCATTTCCCGAAAAAATGGGAAGCTTCTGCCCGCGAATCAGTGTGGTCAATCCGTCAATGGCTGAGATTCCTGTACGGATATAGTTCCTGGGGTACTCCCTGCGCACGGGGTTTAAAGGCAGGCCGTTTACATCCCTCTTTTCCGACGCCCCGATAGAGCCAAGCCCGTCAATCGGCACTCCCACGCCGTTAAATGTACGCCCTAACACCTCCGGCGAAACAGCGACCTCCATGGGATGGCCGGTCAGCCTGGTATGGGTATTCCGAAGCGACATATTCTCCGTCCCCTCGAACACCTGGATCATCGCCTTATCCTCATACAACTCCACAATACGCCCCATCTTCTTCGTATTGCCATCTACCACAAACTCCACGATCTCATCAAAAAACGCACCCTGCAGCCCCTCCAGCACAACAAGAGGGCCGTTGATACTGCTGAGTCCCAGATATTCTATTGACATGTACAGTTCCCTCCTTATGCGTTCTTCGCAATCACGCGATTATAGAATTCATCAATATCTCTCTTATACAAATCCAACAACTGCAAATTGTCATTAGGCACGTCATACTTTATGGCAATAACCTTCTCGAAAATACCCTCTGCCTTCAATACAGACATAGGCTGCCCCATTGCCACCAGATGCCGCGCAGTCTTGTACAGATACAGAATTACCTCCATCATCTTAAACTGCTTCTCCATAGACACACAGGTGTCGTCCTTATGAAATGCATTCTGCTGCAAAAATCCCAGACGGATAACCTTCGCAATCTCAAGAATCAGCTTCTGGTCATCCGGAAGCACATCCCCGCCGATAAGCTTTACGATTTCCATCAGGCTGCTTTCCTGATTTAAAATCGCCATCATCCGGTTCCGGTAGTCTACAAACTTGGGAGACACATGATCCGCATACCAGCCGCTTAAGTCGCTCAGGTACTCGCTGTAACTGCTCAGCCAGTGAATCGCCGGAAAATGTCTGGAATACGCCAGAGACTTATCAAGCCCCCAGAAGCACCGGACAAAACGCTTCGTATTCTGAGTCACAGGCTCAGAGAAATCTCCCCCCTGAGGAGAAACCGCGCCGATAATCGACACAGAACCCGTCTCTCCGTTTAAAGTCTGCATCATGCCCGCCCTCTCATAGAAGGCCGACAGCCGAGACGCCAGATACGCCGGAAATCCCTCCTCAGCGGGCATCTCCTCCAAACGTCCGGAAAGCTCACGCAAAGCCTCCGCCCAACGGGAGGTAGAATCCGCCATAATCGCCACGTCATATCCCATATCCCGATAATACTCCGCCAAAGTAAGCCCCGTATAAATAGAAGCCTCACGGGCAGCAACCGGCATATTGGAAGTATTTGCAATCAGCGTGGTCCGATCCATCAATGGATTGCCCGTTTTAGGATCCACCAACTCCGAAAATTCTTCCAATACCTGGGTCATCTCATTTCCACGCTCACCGCATCCGATATAAATAATAATATCCGCATCCGCCCACTTGGCAATCTGATGCTGCGTCATGGTTTTCCCTGTTCCGAAACCGCCGGGAATCGCCGCCGTCCCCCCCTTTGCAATGGGGAACATGGTATCCAGAATCCTCTGCCCTGTCACAAGAGGTACGGTGGCCGGAAACCGGTGGCTTACCGGACGCGGCACACGAATCGGCCATTTCTGAGTCATAGTAAGCTCTTTCCTGCTGCCATCCGACAATTTCAACACAACCAGGACATCCTGGATCGTATAGTCGCCATCCGGAACCACAGACACCACAGTACCCTCCACATCCGGAGGCACCATGCATTTGTGCAGAATCGCCTGCGTCTCCTGCACCTCGGCAATCACTGTCCCTGCGTGAACCGCCTCGCCTAAAGCCACAGTAATGTGAGTCTCCCACAATCTATCCACATCCAGCGAATCTACGCTGACACCTCTGGTAATAAACGCGCCGCCATTATCGGCAATCCGTTCCAGAGGTCGCTCGATTCCGTCAAAAATATTATTCAGTATCCCAGGCGCAAGGGTCACGGAAACCGCCGCCCCAGTAGCCTCCACCGTCTCTCCCGGACGAAGCCCTGACGTCTCCTCGTACACCTGGATGGTCGTTATATCCTTGTCAAGAGAGATAACCTCGCCAACCAGCTTCTCCTCACCGACATACACCATCTCCGACATCTTAAACTCCGTCTTATCCTTCAGGTAAATGACAGGCCCGTTAATCCCGTAGATTTTTCCAGCCGTAACACTATCCAACCTGCACACCTCCCTTGAACATGAACTTCCTGTATTCGTTCTCAATCGCGCCCTTAAAGGCATGGTCAATCAAAATATTCTTCTCCTGGATTACCGCACGCACGCCGCCGATAAAGTCCTCCTTGCTCACAGTCAGGGCCATGCCCGTATGGTCCTCAAGATACTCCTTCTTATCCTCATCCGATGGATTAATATAGATCGTCATGGGCGCGCCGTTAGCAAATTTTGCCGCCTTCTCGATATAAGCAATCAAAAGGCGCGGATATTCCTCTGACTTCATATATTCCTGAACTACTTCACGGACTTCCTCAAACAACTCCGTTTTCAGTTCCTTCTGGATTTTACTCAATTCCCGCTTCAACTCAAGCTGCGCCTTGGACATCGCCATATTAAGCTGCTGCTGCGCGCCGACACGCTCAGTCTTCACCCGTGTCTCCGCCTGGCGGACCATCTCCGCCCTATGTTGCTCAAACACGCCAAGCAGCGCATCCTCATGCAGCTTCATGATCGCATTGCCCTCTGCCCTTGCTTCCTCCATTGCCGCCGCCTGCAGATGTGATATCTTATCATCAATCGTCAAGTCTGCCACCTCCCGATATCATTTATAGTTTCAGTCCAATCGCCTCATTTACATAAGAAGTGATAAAGTCTTTCTTGCGTCCGGTTCCGTGCCTGTCAGGAATCTCAATCAGCAGAGGCATGGTACGTCCAAGCTTAATCTCGTCAATCAAGTCCGGAAATTCCCTGCCAAACTTCTCTGTCAGCAGGATAATCCCCACAGTCTTATCGTTCATAGCAGTTTCAATCGCATCCCGCAGCTCATCTCTCTCATGGACAACGATTCCGTCTACTCCTGCAAGCCTCATTCCCGTCAGCGTATCGACATTATCACTGATCAGATACATCTTCATCTTACAATTTACCCAGGATCATGAAGGAGATGATCAATCCGTACAGACAGACACCTTCCGCAAGACCTACGAAAATGAGAGACTTACCCAAAGCGCTTGAATCCTCACTGATAGCGCCCAGGGCTGCGCTGGCTGCACTGGCAACGGCAATACCGCCGCCCACACAGGAAAGGCCGGTTGAAAGCGCAGCGGCTAGATATCCAAATCCGACAGCATTAGAAGCAGTCTCGGCAACATCTGCCGCCTGAGCCGGCGCACCGCCAAACATCATAATCCCTGCAATGGCAAACGCGCCGAAATAGAAGAACGCATTTACCCCAATGGCCCTCTTGTAACGCTTCTTCGTCTTTTCTCCAATCAGAAAGTACCCGAATGGAATGATGATGCTAAGCACCAGTGCCGCAATAAGTAATAATTTCACCGTTAAAGTCATGACATATATCCTCCTTATATCTACTATTTACTCTGCTTGTTAAATGGTTTAAATTCCCGTCCGCTTCCTTTGTAGAAACGGCTGAACATCTCATAATATTCCAGACGGAGTACCTGAATCCCTACGATCAGGCCCTCCAGGGCACACACGACTACATTTCCCAAAATAATGCCGAATAAGTTGGGTGTTCCGTTCTCTGCACCCGACAGCATCAGCACCACCTCCATAATCGCCGCATGGCTTACTGCAAACGCCCCGATACGCACATAGGAAAGGGTGTTGGAAAAATAGCTCAGAAGCGTCTCAAACAGTTCAAAGAAGCCTTGAACCAGAAACATTGCCTTGCTTTCCTCCATCTTCTTGTGGTTGTGCTCTACCAGATTCGTAAGCGGCTCCTTGAACAGAAAAATCAGTATCGGAATTCCAAGGAATACGGCCATCATTACATTTCCCGGAACCTTGTGTCCGGTCATATACAGTACGATGGTCAGCACAAGGAACCCATAGAACACAAGCCCCGCAACACCGTTTGTGGAAAACCACAGATTCTCCGTGTCGTGGGATTTTGCCGCGTTAATAATCTGGAAAATCATAACCAGAATATTCAGGGCCATACCAAACGCAATCGCAATAATAAACACCGTATTCAACTGGCCGATAAACGGCAGATTCGTCATTGCCTCCACAGGACGCATCCAGACCGCGGGAATGATATCCTCAAATCCAAAGATACTGCCGAACATCACGCCAAAAATCATAGAAAATATACCCGCAATGGACACAATCCCCGCCAGACTCATCTTTTTCTTTATGTAAATCAGACCGCCAATCAGGAACAGGCAGAAGCCCTGCCCCACGTCGCCGAACATTGCGCCAAAGATAAATGTATAAGTTAGCGCCACAAACATGGTCGGATCCATCTCATCATGGGCCGGCAGCCCGTACATTTTGATAAACAGCTCAAAGGGCTTAAAAAACCTGGGATTCTTAAGCTTCGTGGGTGGCTCTCCAAAGAACTTCTCACGGTCCTCCTCCACCACAATAAACACTCTGTCATCGTCTTTTGCTTCCTCCATCAGAGCCGCTACGTCGCCTTCTCCCATCCAACCGCAGAGAATATAATAATCCTCCTTAGTATCCCCTACGTCCGTCCTTGCCGCCATCTTTCGCACATCAAAGTTATTTGACAATTCCTCAAGCCTCTTTCTGGCGCCTAAAATTTTAGCGGCATGGCTGCTTACCAGTTCTTCAATCTTCCGGTCAATCTCCTCTATCTCCTTTTTGACCTCCTCGATATCCTTCTGCATACTCATGCAGGCATCCTTCGGAGTCCCGATAAATTCTGACGGAATCGCAATCCTCTCAAAATGCAGAGAATTAAATGCCGAATCTACCTTGCTCGTATCCACATTTGATACGAAGTAGCACCCATAGACATAATTTTCATTCCTTGTCCCCTCCAGGAACACAGCCTGCAAATCACCGAACAGATACTTCTCAAGCCTCTTGTAATAGTCCACTCCAATCCGTCCGAAACGAATCTTCATGTACCTGTAATGCATCGTCTTATGCAGCTCTAAGTCAAGAGGTGAAAATGGCTCTAACACATTCAGCCGTTCTCTTACTTCATTCTCCTTCTTGTTCAGCAACTCCTTCTTTTCCTGCAAATCCAGATAATCGTGGTTAATCTCCCGAATAAAAGCAAGCATCTGCTCTTTCGACATAGACTGGTCGATATAATCTGCTTCCTGCGGTAAAAGAGCAGCGAACTGCTCTGCCTTTGCCAGGGCGTCTTTATAGGGGTTCACCTCCACAAAAGGCAGAAGATTATCTGTCGTCTTAAGCTCAGTGACCGCATTCTCAAGCTGCATCTCATATTTGGACAGATATTTGTCGCACACACGGTCTATATCCATTCTCGGACCGCTGATGCTCAAAAACTTCATCTTAACAATCATTGCATCACACCTCCTAAGTATCCTAACGTTTCTCTTGAAGATAAGCCGTAACGGATACATTCAAGGGCCGTAGTTAGTTTATATATCTCCTCTTCCTTCAAAAACAGATAGGTATTCACCGTCGCTATGGAATAGGGATCCCGTCTCCGGTCACTGATATACTGACGCCGCAGGCACTCCTTGTAGGTAGCCTCCAACGTCTTTCCGCTGATATCCGCAAATTTCCTGGCATAATACGTCTCCTCCAGACGCTTCTCGTATTCCTCGACAGTGGGCGTCTCCACCAGCCCCTTAAACTCATCCACGCTAAGCCTGTACTGAACCGGAATAGTCATGGAATAGATGTCCGGCGGCAGTTTATGATAATACTTCTTCGCCCGATAAATCCACTGGATATTCAAAAGGTCAATCTTCATGCCAATATCCCGCACATACATTTCCCGTTCCTTGCCATTTAGGATTCTACGGTTCTTTCTCCACATCTCGGAGAAATAATACAGGTCAAGGGTCAGGTCATAGTCGAACAATGTAGCGCCTTCCGTCTCCCTGAGAGCCTTAAGCGGCGCATAATATTCCGTATCCTTAAGATTGTCAATCAACTCCTCCACATTCCGCGACGTAATCAGACGGTCTATGGATATCTGGGAATATTTATCAAAAAATTCCTTCTTGTACGCTATATCAAAGGGCATATCATAGTGGTTGAAAACGATACGGAGACAGTAATTAATCAAGTCGATTTCATACCGCTTCCAATAAAGCTTCAGGAACTTCTTCTGTTCCATCCCTGCAAACCGGAAGATTCTCGTATAGTCATCAAACAACGACTGATACAGTATCTTCTCCATATTCCCCCTGTGATACAGCGATACATCCATCTGTTCTACGTATCTTGCATAGGCCGGCTTCCCTTTCAGATACTCGATTGCCTCCGGCACGCTTCTTAGATTCGCGATATTCTCAAAATCCCGACTGGTAAGAAGCTTAGCCTGCATCGCCCGTATCTTCGTTGTAAGCCCGCTGTACGACATCACATTCCCCATGCCCTACACCTCTACAATATGCGCCAGAATCTCCCTGGCATACGCAGTATGGTTTTCCTCGAATTCCTTCTTTAAGTTGTCAATCGTGGATCGGTTCTTTTCCCGCTGCTCTTTGAGAATCCTCTCCATCTTCTCATCTGCCTCCTGCCTTATCTGCGCTAACTGCTTTTGAGTCTCGTCCTCAATCGTCTCGTCAAAATGATCTCGCTCTGCCTGGATCTTCTTCTCGATCTCGCTCTTTTGGGCATGTGCATGCTCCACAATCGCTTCCGCCGTCGCCTCGATATCAGCCAGTTTCTTTACAACCGTGTTCATTGAGCCGCCTCCATTCCTTTACTTACCTGGGATTCTTCATCATATGTGCAACATTTTTTGCCGACATTTCCCGCCATTTTGCACACAATTATAATATACTCCGTTTTTTCCAAAATTCCATAGTAAAAATCAACAAAAAATCCTTTATTTGTTATGTTTTTCACACACTTATATTTAATTGACTTTTTCTCCTCCTCATTATAAACTAAGAAAAGTATGAAAACGCTTGAAAACAGGGGGAATCTCATATGCGTCTGAGAAATATACCGCGCGCCTGGGGCGTGTTAAATGAGTGTAAAGAAGTTGTTAAAAATGAGTCTGAATACCGTGGGAGATGGCAGGAGGTGTTCGGAAATTCCAATCCTGTCCATATAGAAATCGGGATGGGGAAAGGCCAGTTTCTTCTGGCCCTGGCAAGACAGAATCCAAAGATTAATTATATCGGAATCGAACGGTATTCCAGCGTCCTTTTGCGTGCGGTGGAGAAGCTTTCAGACGACAGCGAAGCCCCGCCCTCTAATATCCGCTTTATCTGCATGGACGCCCGTAACGTTACAGACGTATTTGCATTTGGTGAAGTTGACTGCATTTACCTGAATTTTTCCGACCCATGGCCCAAGGCAAGGCATGCCGCAAGGAGGCTTACCTCCAGGGAATTTCTGGCGCGGTACCATAAGATTCTGGTATCTGACGGGGTCATAGAGTTTAAGACGGACAATCGGCTGCTCTTTGACTTCTCGGTTGCGGAGGTGAATGCTTCTTCGGAATTTGTGCTTAAGGGATGTACTTATGACTTGCATCATGATATTGAGATGAACCAGGGGAATATAATGACAGAGTATGAGGAGAAATTTTCGGCTCTTGGAAATCCGATTTATAAATTAATTGCCAGAAGGGAACCTTGATGTTTCCTTCTGGCAATTATACTTTGATAGCAGTTCCTTAATGACTGGCTTTCTAATGAAGCAGTTGAAGCACAAGCTCAGGACGTTTGCTTGCCTGCGCAATAATACTCTGCTGAGGCTGGCTTAAAATATCGTTTTTAATCTTCTCCATCATAAGTCCTGCCATGTCCGCATCCCGTATACGGCTTTCCGCATCTTTCAAGTTGGTAGTAGCGTGGGTCAGCGCCTGGTACGCGTGCTCAAGGCGGTTGTAATCTGCCCCCATGACCGCCCTGCTGTCAGCAATACTGTCGTGTGCTAGGTCAACCTTCTTAAGAAGGTCGAGAGGCTTCTGGTCTTTATCCGTAAGATCTACCAGCTTCGGCGGGTTCAGCCGTAGCTGAGTCAGGGACAGGAAGGGCAGGTGTATGGGTATCATCTCAGGCTCTGGGTTGTGTCCTGCATAGATCTCGACCTCACAGTGCCGGAAATTCAACAACTGGCCTTCGGGCGGCTCAGGAGGAACAATTTCTTCCTTGGTTACTGTGTAGATGAAATTAGTAAACACGCCGCTTTCCACAGAGCCGATGTATTCCTGACCAGTCGAAGCGTCGTATACGATACCCAAACGTTTGTCCTGAATAACCAGGGACGTGGGCGGATCGCCGACTTCCATATCCGTATAATGCTTCAGGCTCGGCTTTACCTGATCGACGATGCTTTTTACAATCTGATCCCCTCTGGTAACCTTGGACAGCTCTACCGGAATGTTGTGGATCGTGCGGGTTACTGTCTGGCCGTTGATGGTGACGTCATGGGTAAAGGACGGAGGCGCGCTGCCGTCGTTTTCCCAACAAAAGTACACGTTGATGTATTCTCCCTCACAGGTTGCACAATTGACCCTGAACCCCTTTCCCAACAGGGTATCAAGATTGTTGGTGTTGATTGATGAGAAGTCCAGTATCTTCTGCTCATGGCCAACGGTGGTGCCGCCGGAAAACTGCACTGGGCCGTCCTTAATAATTCCGGATACGCCATCGGCGCCATCGGAAACTGATACCTGATAGGAATTACAGGTGCGCCGCCACTGGATAGACAACGACGCAGGATTCTTGCTTTCATCCACGGTGACTTGACAGTCTTTCCCAAACGCGTTAGTTGCCTTGACAGCAGCTTCCACAGCGGCCGCCAAATCCGTAAAACTCTTACAGCCGGAAATGTCGATATCGTTGTAATCAGAACGAAGGCCGGTTCCGTCGGTAAATTCCCATCGGTATATGCTGCTGCCGCTTCCATTGGTGATTCCGAAGCCTTTACCAATAAGTTTAGCGGCGTCAAAAGGCTTCTCGACGGTAAAAGGAACGGATACTTCCTGGTTGAAATAAATATAGTTTGAAGACAGTACATATTCGCTGGCCGGTATCGCAGGTTTGACCTCAATAGTGTTTCCCTGTATTGTAAAAGAATTGGCAGAGGTGTTGGGGTTTGACGTGAAAATCAGCGAATTCCCCTGTTCCTTTACAGTGCCGCTGCCATACTTCTTAATCATATCCACCACCTCGGCGCGAATCTGAGCCGGAGTTTTGCCGTTCATATCATGTGTATACAGCGAACCTGACGGATTGTACATCGTAGTACCATCGGTTGTAATCGGGGTAGCCGGATCCTGACTATCATAAAAAATGTGTGAATACGAGCCAAGCTTGAAGGAAAAGGGAGGTTTGAAGGAACTAACATCCGGAATCTGTACGGTGTATGTTCCTCCTACCTCCGCAGAAGGCGGGGTAGAGCTCGTATGGAAATTAAGCGGCGCAGTCGTCCATTTCGGCCTGGCAGTAGCGGAAGTATCCTCTTGCTTGCCCTCTGTGTATTCCCGTATATACGCCTCATGCTGCGTACCGGAAGACGCGGAGGCAGGAAGACTAAGGCTAATCTCAAGATTGGGAGCCGTATACTGTATACTCTTAATGCTGGTATCAAGAGGAGACGTGTTCTTAAGCCCATTTATAACAGTACTGATGTAATCTGCTTTGCTAATCGTATCTGGAGGTTGACTAAAAATCTGCTTATAAGGAATATTAACGTCAGACGGACTCAATCCATTTATGTGGACTTTTAGCGTATTCCTTCTCAAATTTGCAACATCAATCGGCTCTTTAATGTTAGACATATCGAAGGAAAGGGACAAATCCGTTCCAAATTCTGGTTGGTTGTTTGTAATACCATTGCCGTCCACTTCTCCAATCGTTGCTTTTCCCTCCGGATTTTGCACCTTCATGTTGTTTTTATATATCCCTGTCCCGTTTGGCACAGTGTAATGGGTAGTGGTTCCATTCGCCTCAACAGGGTACGTATAGTAGTCGAGCTCTGCCGTCAGGGTTACCGTTTTCGAGGTTTCATCTACATCAACCTTGTCGATATCAGGAAACTTGGCAAGCTGTTCCATGGCCTCCTTGACTGTTTGGATATTTTTGATCGAAATGATACGAGGATCTGAATAGTACTCGTTCTGATTAGCATCTTTCCTGAAAGTATAGGTATAGCTGCCAATCTTAATCGATTTCTTATCCAATAAGTCCGCATAGTTCATTACCAGGTCGTCCGCCAGTTGGAACGTGGCAGTAGCAGGCTTTGCCTCCACAGGCGGGGCAAACTCCTCACTTTTCACAAAATCCATCTCACCCCACAATTGCTGATCCACGACTTTGTTAAAATCCTCCACATAGGTGTAAACAGGCTCGTCAGAGTCATTGGGGATACTGCGAAAAAGGGGAATGGTATTGTACCTGCTGGTTGATGTAATGTGGTCAATCTCTCCAAAGAGCTGGTTGATCTCCTCGCTCATGTAGAGACGCTCCTGGTCGCTGTAAGTGCCGTTGCTTGCCTGCAAACAAAGCTCTCTGGCGCGGCGCAGCATCTCGCCTACCTCCTCCAGCGCGCCGTCTGCGGTCCGCGAAATGTCGATTCCCTCGGAAACATTGAGCTCGCAGCGCTCCAGCTCAGTTATCTGGGCGCGCATCTTCTCCGATACGGCAAGACCTGCCGCATCATCCGCCGCATGTCGAATCCTGAAGCCTGATGAGAGCTTCTCCAGATTCTTTGCTATTGAATTGTCAGTATTCTTTTTTTGGCGCAGAGCATACAAAGCCGGTATGTTGGTTTGGATTATCATTACTTTCATCCTGCCTTTCTGCCTTACCATGAATTTGTGAGAAACCGTACGAAAATACTATGACTGGAACTAATTTATATTATTATACTACAAAAAAATACAATTTTAAAGTAATTTCTACCCTATATCTATCTACCCTATATCTTTTCTCTATTTTTATTCACAAACCCTCCTCCTCCTGCATATATAATATTGAAGAACTTATGTCTGGAAGTATGCATATGGGACGCAAAAAAAGAAAGAAAAGTATCCGGCAGAAAATTTGTGAATTCACCTACCATAGAAAGGGTCTCCACCAAAAAATACTCTGCCTGAAAAAATCTATGGATGAAGTATGCCGCACCCTGAATCCCGACTGCTGAACTTCGGGCTTTACAAATACTCTGGCAATAAGGAAGGTATAATCTATGCAGCATTTAACATCACAAAATTTTTCCACAGAGACAGCGCGGGGACCGCTTCCGGTTATTGTCATGTTCTACGCGGTCTGGTGTGGAAAATGCGCCATGATGAAACCAATCGTAGAGGAAATAGAGAAAAAATACCGCGGACGGATTCGCTTCTGCGAAGTAGAAATCGACGAATCCCCTCTGCTCGCAGCAGATTACGAGGCAGATATTGTTCCAACCTTCGTCTTTTTCCGCAATGGAAAATTCCTTGGAAGTATGCAGGGAATTATAGACGAAAATGTATTTGAACGCCGTCTACAAAAAATCTTTAGAAATAGTTAAGGCTTATTTTATTTGCAAATACAGAAGAATATGTTATATTAGGGGAGATTCAAAGAAGAATACTCAGATAAAAAGGGGGTATAGGTGGTTAGACACCGAACAATTATGAAAAATATAAAAAAAATAATACCTGTTATGATGGCAGCAGCGCTTACCTGCACAGCCGTTCCCATGGCGGCACATGCGGACGGCGCTAAGGTTGTCACGATTGGCGCCAATCTGACAGATGAGCAGAGAAAATCCATGTACGACTATTTTGGAACCACACCGGAGGCGGTAAACACTATCGAAGTCAATAACGCTGACGAGCGTAAATATATGGAAGGGATTGCGTCAGAGGCACAGATTGGAAACCAAACGTATAGCTGCTCTTACGTAGAGCCTACCACCAGCGGAGGCATCCAGGTCAAAGTTGGGAATCTTACCTTCGTAACCAGCTCTATGATTGCATCTACTTTGCTAACCTCCGGAGTTGAGAACTGCAACGTGGTTGCAGCCGCACCCTTCGAGGTATCCGGCACCGGCGCTCTGACCGGAATCATGATGGCATACGAGAAAGCCAGCGGCGAGACCCTCAGTGAAGAACAGAAGTCCGCCGCCACAGAGGAGCTCGTGACCACAGGCGCGCTTGCCGATGCAATCGGCAAGGAGGATGCTGAGAAGCTGATGAACGAAGTAAAAAAAGAGGTCATTGAGAAGGATCTGACGGATACAGACAAGATTCAGGACGCCATCACAGATGCGGCGAAGGATTCTAACATAACTCTGACCGAAGAACAGATGGCACAGATTAACTCACTGATGAAGAACATTTCCCAATATGATTATGATGTAAAGTCCTTGAAAAAGACCCTTGAGAATCTGGAGGGCAAGGCAGAGGACAGCGGTTTCTTCTCCAACCTGTGGACTTCTGTGAAGAACTTCTTCACAGGCGGCTCTGACAGCAGCGACGGTGGCATCATCAATGACACCAAGGACGAGATTCTCGGAGATAATGCCGTAATCGACAGTACATTGGAGTCTCTCGGCAAAGACAACAATCAAGAGGACAATGGAGACAGCGAAGATGACGGCGGCTTCTGGGATAAGGTAACAGGCTTCTTTAAAAACTTATTCGGCGGTAGCGACGACGACTCCTCGGAAGATGCCGAGACAGAAGATAATACCGAAAACAATGAGGAGGCTATTCCGGAAAATTCAGATGGCAGCGAAGGAACCGATAACACCGGACTTGACGGGAATTCAAATATTGATGATGTGAATCCCGAAGGGACAGAGAACGGAATCAATAATGCAAACGAAGGAACCGACGCGGATACTCCCGCTGATATAAACGAAACCAACGGAGACACCTCTGATAACACCGGCACTGGTACAGATACTACCGTTACTGGCACAGACGCCAGTACTGTAAATCCTTAATAAATATCAGTACACAAAAAGCCTGAGGCAAAAAGTATTCACCATCTGCCCCAGGCTTTTCCTCTAAAATTCAAAAATTGCAACTCCGTAAGGCGGCAGCTTATACGCAAATGAGAATGGCCTTCCGTCACATTCCTTCTTCACAGCCTTATAAATCTCTGGTCTTTCTTCGCCCTTTCCGCCATACTTCTCCTCATCACTGTTCATAATCAGCTTGTACTGCTTCTTACGCGGCACGCCAACTCGATAATCATCCCGCGCCATAGGTGTAAAGTTGCACACAAACAGCAGATTCTTCTTCTTTCCTCTGGAATGTCTTACAAAACTGAAAATACTCCTGCTGGCATCATCCGCATTAATCCACTCGAACCCATCCCAACTGTCATCCAACTCATACATCGCCTTGTTGCGCTTATAGAGATGCAGAAGATCCTTCACCCAGTTCTGAACCTGCCTGTGCTCATCCTCCGCAAGCAGGAACCAGTCAAGCTCTCTCTCCTCACTCCACTCCCGAAGCTGAGCAAACTCTTGTCCCATGAACAGAAGCTTCTTACCGGCATGTCCCATCATAAACGCATATCCAACCTTGAGATTCGCATATTTATCGAAACCAAGCCCTGGCATCTTATTCAGCATAGAGCATTTCAGATGTACCACCTCGTCGTGAGACAATACCAGAATGTAATGTTCACTATGAGCATAACTCATAGCAAATGTCATCTGGTGGTGATGATCTTTCCTAAAATAAGGATCTAACTTCATATATTCTGTAAAATCATGCATCCAGCCCATATTCCATTTCAAGCTGAAGCCAAGCCCTTCATCCTCTACACTGCCTGTCACCATAGGCCACGCAGTAGACTCCTCGGCAATCATAACCGCACCTGGATTCCTTCCCAGAACCACAGAATTCAGATGTTTAAAGAAGTCAATCGCCTCTAAATTCTTATTGCCGCCGTATTTATTCGCAATCCACTGTCCATCCTGCTTACCGTAATCCAGATAAAGCATGGAAGCCACAGCATCCACCCTCAGACCATCCACATGGAACTGTTCAATCCAGTACAAAGCATTAGAAATCAGGAAATTACGGACTTCGTTCTTTCCATAGTCAAATATCTTCGTTCCCCAGTCAGGGTGTTCGCCCTTCTTCGGGTCTGCATATTCATAAGTAGGCGTACCGTCAAAATCAGCCAGTCCATGAATATCTCTCGGAAAATGTGCCGGAACCCAATCGAGAATTACTCCGATCTTATTCCGATGGAAATAGTTAATCATCCACGCAAAATCCTCCGGCGTCCCATACCTGGAGGTTGGCGCAAAATATCCAATTACCTGATATCCCCATGAGCCGTCAAACGGATGCTCTGCAATTCCGATTAACTCCACATGGGTATATCCCATCTCCTTGAGATACTTGACACACTCCTTTCCAAACTCCCGATAATTGTAGAAGCCGTCGTCTTCCCTTCCCGGATGGCGTTTCCAAGAGCCAATATGTGCTTCATAGATAGACATCGGTTCTTCCGTATGCTTCCATGTCTTGCGGTTCTCCATCCATACATTGTCTGTCCATGTAATCTTCGTAAGATCAGCAACCCTGGACGCCGTCCCTGGTCTTAACTCCGCATAATTTCCAAACGGATCTGCCTTAAATACGAATTCTCCCTGATAAGTCTCCACACAGAACTTGTACAGGTCATACTCTTTCACATCTGGAATAAAACAGGTGTATATGCCAAGAGGTTCTTCCCTCTCCATCGGATTCGCTTCCATATTCCATTCATTGAAATCTCCAACTACGGACACGGAACGCGCATGGGGCGCCCATACTGCAAAATATACGCCCTCTTTCCTTCCCTTCTTCGCCTTATGGGCTCCGAGTTTTTTGTAAATCTCATAATGATTCCCCTGCCCAAAAAGATACTGATCCAGTTCACCGATTTCATATGGTTTTGGTTTTTTTACTGCCATATAGTCATCCCTCACATTCTGTTGCGATATTACTATTATTATACTTTAGACTGGCGCAAAAATAAAGGGTTTTGACCAATCTTAACAGCCAAAACCCCTTTTTTCTTGTATTAAATCCTAAAATCTTCTTCTTTCAGAATAATCCTGTCTGATTCATCCGTGCTCTTTCCAAATACTCTCCTTGCCAGATGCTTAACATTGGCCTTCTGGGAATGTTCAATCGCCTCGTCCATAATATCCTTAACCTCAGCAACCGAAACCGCATGGTCCTCTCTCTGCATTACATCAATCCTGCTGTATAGTGCAAGAATTCCCATCTCATCCAATTTATATCCGTTTTCCTTCGCATAAGTCTGCCCGAAGGTTACCAGCTCATCATTAATGAACACCGGAAGTTCAAGCCTTGACGTAAACTTCTTCTTAAACTCCGGATTAGCCGTCAGAATACGCTCTAACGGTTTTCTCTGATCCTCCAGTACAAAAAGGAGTTCTCCGGTTTTCTTCTCCATCAAGTGATTCAACTCCTTGACGGTTCTGGAATTCAGTTTACCCGCCTTCTCAATGATGATTGCGCCGCCTCTGAGCTTCTGAATAATATTCGTCAATTCCTTCTTATTCAGAGATTCTCCGGTCACAATCGCAACCTTTCCTTGCTTGAGATTCCTCTGTTTCTGGATTGCCTTTACAATATCTACCGCAAGCACCGTCTTTCCAGAGCCTTTTCGCCCTATTACCAACAGATTGCCCGTCTTAGAGGTTCCTTCTTTCCGTGCCCGTCTGTCATTGTCCAGTACCTCTACAAGCTGCTCGCTCATTCCTCTGACTGGTACAAAGTAGGAGAACAGCTTCTTCTGTTCCTCTGTAAGCCCCGCTTTCAACCCAATCTCACTGGTAGCGCTCAGATCATATCGGCCTGTAACCACAAATCCTGTATCAAAGGGAACACCTTTTCCTTTGGACTTTTTAATTCTTGCCTGTATCTCCTCCTCCGAAGGTTCTTCAATCTCAAGGTCTCCTTCGCCAAAGTCTTCACTGTCAAAATCTTCTTCCTCGAAGTCGTCCTCCTCCTCGAAATCGTCCTCCTCAAACTCCTCGTCTTCAAAGTTTTCCTCAGAATCTTCCTCGAAGTCGTCTTCTTCAAAGTCTTCCTCGTCGAAATCGTCTTCACCGTAATCAGTATCAGAATCTTCTATATAATCTCCAACATCTTCAAAGTCTTCCTCATAGTCTTGTTCCTCGAAGTCGTCTTCTTCAAAGTCTTCTCCCTCGGAATCTTCCTCCTCAAAATCTTCTTCCTCGAAGTCGTCCTCCTCCTCGAAGTCATCCTCCTCCTCGAAATCGTCTTCTTCCTCGAAGTCGTCTTCTTCAAAGTCTTCTCCCTCGGAATCTTCCTCCTCAAAATCTTCTTCCTCGAAGCCTTCTACTTCATCTTCAAAGTCCTCTCCTTCAGCATCTTCAAAGTCTTCTTCCTCAAAGCTCTCCTCGAAATCTTCTTCCTCGAAAGTCTCCTCCTTGAAGTCTTCTTCCTCAAAGTCGTCCTCCTCGAAAGTCTCCTCCTTAAAGTCTTCTTCCTCAAAGCCTTCTTCGCGTGCTTGACCCTCCTCGAAAGCCTCCTCCTTAAAGTCTTCTTCCTCAAAGCCTTCTTCGCGTGCTTGACCCTCCTCGAAAGCCTCGGTTGCACCACTCTCCTCGAAAGTCTCCTCCTCGAAGCCTTCCTCGCTATCATCTAAATCATCCGCAGAACCATCGGCATCTAAATCATACTCACCCTCGGCTGCCGAATCACTTTCCTCAAAGTCGTCCTCGAAATCGTCTTCTGCATCGTCTAAATCATCCTCTAAGTCATATTCGCCGTAGTCCTCTATACCAAGGTCATCCTCGTCAAATTCCCCTTCATCAAAATCTTCGTCCGAATCCTGGCCCTGATATCTATTCTCAACAATTTCACTGATAAGTTCTTCGTCCGCAGCCGGTTCTCCAAAAATATCAGTGTCCCCAAATTCAGCCGAATTACCCCCAAGTTCTTCCATAAGCCTCACAATATCGTCTGGAATCCTCTGCGTCTTGCCTCCTGCCACAATGGCCGGTCTTTCTTCCGGTAACTCCGCTGCAATATTCTCCTTCGTTGTCTGCTTAACCTTCTTCACAGCTTTATTCTTCTCTGCTGCTTTTTCCTTGGCGGCTTCCTTTGCGGATTTCCTTGCGGCTTCTTCCTCCGCGGCGATCCTTGCGGCTTCTTCCTGTATAGCTTTTCTTAATTCTTCCTTCTCCGCGGCTTTTCTCGCTACTTCTTCATCTTCCGTTTTCTTCGCAGCCTCCGCCTCCGCAGCCTTTCTCGCAGCTTCCGCCTCCGCGGCTTTTCTAACCACTTCCTCTGCGGCCTTTACTTCTGCCGATCTCCTTGCAAATTCACGGGCAGCTCTTTCTTGTGCGGCCTTTCTTGCGGCCTCCTCCTCTGCGGCAATCCTCGCAGCTTCTTCTTCCGCCGCTTTCCTTACCGCTTCCTCCTCCGCGGCCTTTCTTGCGGCTTCTTCTTCCGCCGCTTTCCTTACCGCTTCTTCCTCTGCCGCTTTTCTTGCGGCTTCCTCCTCCGCGGCTTTCCGCGCGGCTTCTCTTGCAGCTTCTTCCTCTGCCGCTTTTCTCACTTCTTCTGCTGCCTTCCTTGCAGCCTCCTCCTCCGCGGCCTTTCTTGCGGCTTCTTCTCGCGCGGCCTTTCTTGCAGCTTTCTCCTCCGCGGCTTTCCGCGCGGCCTCTTTCTCCTCTGCGGCCTTTCTTGCGGCTTCTTTCTCCTCTGCGGCCTTTCTTGCGGCTTCTTTCTCCTCTGCGGCCTTTCTTGCGGCTTCCTCCTCCGCGGCCTTCCTCTCTGCGGCCTTTCTCAATGCTTCCCTCTCCGCAAGCTTCTGTAAGGCTTCCGGCGTAATCCTCTGAGTCGCACCCGCCTGAAGCGTCTTTCTTTCTTCCTCTGCCTTTCTCTCCGCCTCACGGCGTTCCAGTTCCTTACGAAGACCAATCTCATCCCGTTCTCTGCGGAGCCTCTCGTCATCTTCCTCTTTCTGACGTTCAATAGCTTCCGCATTCGCCTTCTGCTTCGCCTCCCACTCCTGGAGAATCTCCTCAATTTTCATCTGGCCAGTCGCGCGAAGCGCATCCGTCTTTTTATCAAGCGGTCTTGGCGCAGGTTTTCTCGAAGCCCTGACAGCCCCCGCTTCCGACGCCCCAGGTTCGTTCCTTTCTTCTTTTGTCTCCACCTTCTCCGCCTCTATCTCCGGTTTCGGTTCCGCTTTTCTCGCATCGGCTCCCCGCTTCTCCACAAGCGCATCCATATGTATCTGGCCGGTAACCTGACGGATTCCCTCTTTTACCTTTGCAACCGTCTTCTCAACACTACGGATTCCGTTTGCAAATGCCATTCCATTTGCAAGCGCCTCTTGAAGCGTAGCCCCTTTTACTACTTTAGAAATCGGCTGGCTCTTTCCAAAATTAGACGTATTCTGCCCTACATTAGCGCCATCTTCGATCAAATCATCCTTTTCTTCCTGTGCCTCCTCTGCCTCCAACGCCTCCTGATCCGCCCTAAGAGCCGTCTCCGTCACTCTGCGAAGCACCTCTTTCCTGACCGGCGCCTCCTTGCGGATCACTTCCTCCAACGGAACCGGAGGCTTTGCAGAAGTATTCTTCTTGGCAGTACGGGGTTTTTTGGACGCGCCAGGGCGTGAATCATACTTCTCCTGCTGAAGCGGTGTCAACGGCTTATACTGCATCTTAAGCTCCATAGCTTGATACACATACCTGCCCTCACTGAACCACAGGATTAAGTCGTCACATTCCTCCAGACACTCCGCCGTCATCCCCGCCTCATGGTACAGGCGAGCCAGCTCGTAAGCCCATTTTTCGATATATTCCGCCTTCTTAAAATCCTCCAGTGATGCAATCTGATCACTAAGCGGCGCCCCCTGCGCCCTCAATATCTTGTACTTTAATATATACTGATTCGGATCCTTGGGAGCCAGCTTCACAAACTCCTCATAACAATCCGCTGCTTCTTCAATATCACCAATCCTCAGAGCCAAAAGCCCCAAGCGATACGCGATCTTCCTACTCCCCGGAGACCGATCAAACGCAACAAATAAAATATCCCGGCTTTTCTGGTATTCACCGTTATATTCATAGATTTCACTTACTGTATTCAGAGTAGAAACATTCTTGACCCTGCGCCAGTCAATCGTATCGGCAATCTCCATTGCCTTTTTATACTGCTTCTTCTCCATATACTCCTGCATCTGCTCTGTTTTCACCCTATATTCATATTTATCCAAACTTCTCACCTCAAAAAATTTGTTAAAACTGCAATATTCTACACTTTTACGTTTATCATTCTATCATACGCCATGTACAATGTCAAAAATATACGAATAAAATTGTCAAAAAACACCGCGATTTTTTCTGCTCTCTCTAAAGATGCGCAAACCTACTATTAAGATATGCTTTCCACCGTTCAATGAGACAATTCATTTCACAATCGAGCAGGGAATACGGTCCCTACTCCCCGCGCTAGCGGCATATTTCATCTGCACGTGCCTGCACATAAATAAGGCTGCCGTATCTTTACAGCAGCCCTAACCTCTATGAAATTTTATTCTTTACATATATAATATAAAGCGGAGGATTCCTCTTGATTACCGGTTCCCATACACTCTCCTTATACCCTTCTTATTCCCTATACATTCCCTGAGGAATGAATGGAACTACCCCTCTGGTATAAATCCGATCTGTCAGCTAATGTCCCTTCCTGACATATTCTAACATCATCCAAATCTTCCCGAACTATAACGTGGTATCTTTTCAATATGCCTGCAAATGTGAATCATCTTCTATATCCGGCTCTTTTCTCTCCGACTTTTTTATCTCATTCAAATACCGGCTTATCTATCTCCTCTATAGTCAAGGCTTATTCTTTGGGAACCTTCATCTGCCATACCACTGACATATTGAGATATTGTTTCTTTTACGTTGTCCAATGGATTAAGCCCCCTTTACTAAATGATTTCCAAAACTATTATATCTTTCCGATACTTCTTTTGGATTGATTACATAATATCACTCCCTTCAGCATTTGTCAATACTATTTTCAATATATTTATTTATAAATTTATTATTCTAATATAAATATATAATTTTCAGATTTCAATATTTATTACATACAATTTATACTATTTTATAATCCTTAATTGTAAACCTTTCATTTTATTCGGTTGACATTTTGCGTTTCTTCCTCTATACTTCTTATACAGGAAAACTTGTATAAATTTACATATGAAGGAGAGATGCTATGAAAAATATTACAACCACAAACCAAAGCAAACAGTCCAGACGTTTTACCACCCACCGGCTTGTCCTAATCGCAATGATAACGGCCATTACCTGCATACTTGCACCGTTCTCTATCCCAATTCCGGTCAGCCCCGTACCAATTTCACTTACTAACCTGGTTCTTCTAATCAGTATCTACGTGCTCGGCTGGAAAGACGCTACTATCAGCTTCCTTATCTATCTGCTGCTCGGCGCCGCCGGTCTGCCGGTTTTCTCCGGTTTCGCAGGCGGACTCGGCAAGATTGCCGGCCCAACCGGAGGATACCTGGTCGGTTTTATTTTCATGACTATTATAGCGGGAATATTCGTTGAACGCTTTTTTGACAAACGTTTTCTGATTGTGGCTGGTATGGTGATTGCAACTATTGTCGCCTATATCTTCGGTACTGCATGGTTAGCGTTTCAGATGGAGATATCATTCACAGCGGCGTTGTCCATCGGCGTGATTCCGTATATTGCCGGAGATACAGCCAAAATTATCCTGGCTGTCATCACAGGTCCGATTCTTCGGACTCGGCTCCAACATTTGAATTAAAATACTAATACAAGAAAAACGGCGGTTTTGAATTTTCATCCAGACCGCCGTTTTCTTAACCTCTTTTAACGCATTCCCGTCATCTACAAAATCAAATCATCCACCTTCTGATAATCCTTCAAACTATACGCCTCTATAATATTCCCCTGAATCACATACAGCGTATCTCCTATATAAATACCTCTCGGATTCCGCATCCCGTTTCCGTTAATATCCTCCTCCATATTACAGATAAACCCTTTATCCTCATCATACTCAAAGAGAAAATACCTCTGCCCGCCCTCCGTATAACCGGAGAAACCGATTATATTTTTCTTCCAGTCAACCAACGCCGCCTTATAATCATAAGCCACATCCGTACTGTACACATTCTTAAGTACATACGTATTCTTCTCCTTCACATCCGACTTATCCGAGATATCAAACATCGTAATCTTAGCGCCATCCGTAGTCATAGTCTCCTCATCCACATTCATACCAATCCCAAGCAGGCGGTCCTCCCCATAGAAATGAAGGTACTCTGAGAAGCCTGGTATCTTAAGCTCGCCGATAATCTTTGGCTTCTTCGGGTCAGAAAAATCCACGCTGAATAAGGGGTCAGTCTCCCGAAACGTCACAAAATATCCTGTATCTCCCATGAACCGCGCTGAGTATATCCTCTCATCCTTTGCCAGATTCTCAATCGCACCGATTTCCTCCAATTCTTCATCCAGGACATACACAGAATTGGTATCATCATCTGTCGTCACCACCCTGAGATTTCCTTCATATTCGTCAATGGAAAAGGAATCATTCAGATAACCGTCAAAACTTCCCTGAGCTTTGGCTTCCAATTTTCCATCCTTGTACGCAACCTTACGAATAGTCGTAACACAACCATTCCATTGCCCCCACTCAGTCTCATAGAAATAAATATTCTTATTACTTACATAAACCTGGCCGCCTTTTGAGAAAATAGCCTTGCTGTCCTTCGTCTTATCCGGCCTGTTAAGGTCCACAGATGTAATCACCTCGTACATATTCGCCTGCTTGACCGGCGGAAGGTAGATATCCCTCTCCAAAACAGGCTCGCCGTTAATCAAAGGAACATATGTCCTCGGCTCATTTTGCGCCACCTCGCCCCAGATATGGACCTCGCTGAACAGATAAAGATACCCGTTCACCATCCTGGAGGAACGATACTCCCCACTCTGGGTCACTTTTCCCTCCTCCTTTGGCTTCTCAGGCTCCTGAATATCATAGGTAACCGCTATTGTCGCGCCATTGTCGCCCATACCGCCATTGGTATAAAAAGGATCCTCCATCATACTGCCGCCATTCTGCCGCCCATAGATGACTACCATCTTCTTCATATCCGGAACAACATAAAATTCCCGAACATACCCTTTATCTTCTATCTCAACAGAAGCCACCTTCTTCATACTCTGATCCTTTGTATCGACAACGGCAATCTCATTCCCATTGTCCTCAAGAACATAGAGATACCTTCCGTCCGTCTTTGCAATATCGGCCTCATCCACTCCCTCCTGCCGCACATTCGTCTGAGAATAATCGTCAGCCAGCTCTGCCGCATCCGCCGTCGCTGCCGGCGCTTCCAAAGAATCCTCCATGATTGCAATCTCCTCTCCCGAAGATTTCGTACTGCCGGCGCTTCCATTCATCTCACCGCCCTCAGCGCTCTCGGTAATCATGTCCCTTGCCATATCGCCGGCATCCATCTGGTATGACTTCTGTTCCTCCTCAAGCTTCTTCCTGTATGCTTCATAATAATCAAATACCTGGTCATAGCTCTCTGCCTGGGCAATGGTCTTACTACTGCTAATCTCAGCACGCTCTGGCATATCCCTCCTGGAATTATCAGTCTCCCCTTTGGGTCCGGACACATTCCAAGCGGCAAACCCGATTACAGCCACCAGACAAGCCGCCGCAAGGGCACTTATCTGACGTACCCCCCATCTTCTTTTATGTTTTCCAAAGGACGCCCTGGCTTCCTTCTCCTCAAGCATCCGCTGGATATTCTCCGGCTCAAGGCTTTGGGGAATTTTAACCTCCTCAGTCTTTTTCCTGACCTGCTCTAATACATCCTGTTCTCTCTTATCCATACAGCCGCCTCCTTTGACTCATCTCAATACACATTCCATCTTTTTTAGCGCGCGGCTTCTCTTAGACCGCACAGTATTAGGGTTCAGCTTCAGCGCATTTCCAATCTCCTGGCTGTTATATCCTCCGAAAACAGACAGCCCTACAATCGTCTGTTCTTCCTCCTCCAGAAGAAAAAAAGCTTTCCGCACATCTAAAGCCAGCCCCATATCTGTCTCCTCACAAGAAGCCTCAAACAATTCCCCCTCAGAGGTATGGCTGCTTTCCTTCGCCGCATTGCGCCATTTCTTCTTGCAGATATTGGACAAAATCGTGAATATCCAGCTCTTGAACGCATCCTCCTTCTTAAGCTTTCCGATATTCTCATAAGCCGCCACCACCGCCTCACTTACTGCATCCTCCGCATCCTGCGGATTCCTCATCATACACAGGGCAAACCGGTACAGGTCTTTATAGACCGTCTCATACATTTGCGCAAATGTTTTTGTGTCGCATCTCATATCTTCTCCTCCCTGTTTTTGAAACCGCTTGATGATTCCAACCCACCAGCCCGTCAGGGCACACATTATTGGCGTACCCCTTGGTATATATGTAAGAGTCAAAAAAGGGGGCTGCTGTTGCAGCTCCCCGCAAAAAAATTATAAAAATATCTTATCCTTTATAATAATTAATCAGGCATCCCTTTTCAATAATCTCACGTTCAGCATCCGTCATGTCTCCAAGCTTCAGCGTAATCTCCTTCCACGCGTCTCCGTCTCCGACCACATAAGCCTTAACTTCAGAAGCCTTTTCTTTCACCGCTTTTTTTATCTCCGGCACAAAGATATAGTCTCCATTCTTAAAGCTAAGCTTCTCATGGCATTCCTCAGTAATAAACGGAAGCATTCCCCAGTTAATCAGATTCGAGCGATACCTTTTGGTGGCATATTCATTGGCAATATTCGCCCATCCGCCAAGAACCTTCTGGCAGGATGCCGCCTGTTCCCTCGCTGAGCCGTCTCCTGGCTTCACAGCAAATATGGTGCTTCCGATTCCAAGATTCTCCCTGTCAATATCCGGATACGTCTCATGAAGCTTCTCCATCACCGGTTTAAGCTCAGCCAACGCCTCAACCGGACACTGAGCTGCCTCGATTGCCTTCTGTGCCTTCTGTACCTCCTTCGCACGCCCCACATACGCCGGATCCTTCCTGGACAGGGCAAACTCTGCCAGGCCAAGCGGATTTGAACGATAGGAGGACGTCTCTCCGGAAGGAATCAGCTCATCCGTAGTTGTAACCGGATCGTGAATCTCAGACACCACTTTCAGAAGCAGATTCTCCGGCAGCGCAGCCATCTTGGGCCAATCCTTGATATTCGGTCCAAACTTAATCTTAACCGATGAATCCGCCTCACCCTTGCTGTCAAATACACGGTTTTCATAGATTTTCTGGTCAAAGTGATATTTCCGTCCTGTGAATTCCACCTCCAGGTCAGTCGCCGGTGTCAGGAAGCCCTTGTTTGCCGCCGTCGCCGCAATAGAACGGGCGTCCATCAGTGCAACAGACGCAATCTGCCCACTCTGAAGCTTAGATCCTTCACGGTTCGGGAAATTCCGTGTAGAGTGGCGGATAGAAAACGCATTGTTTGCCGGAGTATCACCCGCACCGAAGCAAGGCCCGCAGAATGCCGTCTTCACAATCGTTCCCGCCTGCATCAAGTCTGCAACAGCGCCATTCTTCACCAACTCCATATAGATAGGGGTACTTGCCGGATACACACTGAACGTAAATTCATCTGCGCCAATGTAGCGGCCCTTAATAATATCCGCCGCCGCACAGATATTTTCAAATCCGCCCCCTGCGCATCCTGCAATAATCCCCTGCTCTACATATAGCTTCCCGTCAACAATCTTATCCTGCAAAGTATAATCCACAGCGCCGTCAAGGCTTACCAGTGCCTTCTGCTCTACGTCATGAAGTACATCCTTAAGGTTTGCATTTACCTCGTCAATCGTATAGACATTGGACGGATGGAACGGCATTGCAATCATTGGCTTAATCTCACTTAAGTCTACATATACCATACCGTCATAATATGCCGTATCTCCTGGGTTCAACTCCTTATAGTCTTCTGTCCTTCCATGAATCTCATAGAACTCCTGAATCTTCTCATCCGTCCTCCAGATAGAGGAAAGACAGGTTGTCTCTGTGGTCATAACATCTATTCCGATACGGAAATCCGCACTCAGCTTTGACACGCCGGGTCCCACAAACTCCATAACCTTGTTATTCACATAACCATTTCCAAATGTAGCGCCAATAATCGCAAGAGCCACGTCCTGAGGCCCCACACCCTTCATAGGCTCGCCGTCCAGATAGATTGCTACCACGTCGGGCATCTTAATATCATAGGTCTTATTCAACAACTGCTTAACCAGCTCTGGGCCGCCCTCGCCCATAGCCATGGTTCCCAACGCGCCATAGCGTGTATGGCTGTCCGAGCCAAGAATCATCCTGCCGCCGCCTGCAAGCATCTCCCTCGCATACTGGTGGATAACTGCCTGGTGGGGCGGTACATACACGCCGCCGTACCGTTTTGCGCAGGTAAGCCCAAACATGTGGTCATCCTCATTGATGGTCCCGCCTACTGCGCACAAAGAATTATGGCAGTTCGTCAGTACATAGGGAATCGGAAATCGCTCAAGCCCCGACGCCCTCGCCGTCTGGATAATCCCCACAAACGTAATGTCATGGGAGGTCAGCTTGTCAAATTTAATCTGAAGCCGTTCCATGCTGCCGGAAGTATTGTGGTCGGCAAGGATGCGGTATGCCATCGTTTCCCTGGCCGCCTCTGCCTGAGACACCTCCTGTCCGGTCTTTTCCTTTATCTCACGGGCATCCTCATAAATCTCCGTCCCATTTAACAGATAGACGCCCTTATCGTATAATTTCACCATATTATTGTCTCCTCCTGATACTTGTATACTGCGCAGCTTCTATCTATGCACAGCCGAATAACTCTGCATATACTTCATATGATCCGCCACCATCATAGCAATCTTAAACGTCAGCGCATCTTCAAACACTCTGACATCTAAGCCTGTCCGCTTCTGAATCTTCTCAAGCCGGTACACCAGCGTATTCCGATGCACATAGAGCTGTCTGGCCGTCTCGGAAATATTCAGGTTATTATCAAAAAATGTGTACACCGTAATCAATTCTTCTTCCTCAAACTGATCCGCCGTATTCCCCTCAAATACTTCATTAAGGAACATCTCACATAAAGATGCGGGCAACTGATGAATCAACCGACCAATTCCAAGCTCATTGTAGGCAAGGATATTCTTGTCTGCATAGAACACCCGCCCCACCTCCAACGCCATTCCGGCCTCCTTGTAAGACTTGGATACATCCTTCAATTCACTGATTATAGTTCCGTAAGCAATCCGGACACTGACCATAGCCTCCATATTCAGCGTATCAACCAATTCTCTTGCAATCTGGTCCAACTGCGGGTAATCATCCGTATTCTCTAGCGCCCTGACCAGAATCACATGCTTCTCGTCCACCGCCGTCACAAAATCCTTTGTACCTGTGGCATACAGTCCTTTCAGCGTCTCAAGGATTAGGTTCTCCCCTTCATTCTTCGACTCTACCAGGAAAACCGCCCTCCTAAGCTCTACCGGAATCTTCATCTTCTTCGCCTGGTTGTACACATCCACCAACAGCATATTATCCAGAATCAAATTCTGAATAAAACGGTTCTTATCCATCTTCTCCTTGTAAGCAAACAGAAGATTCTCCAACTGGCTGACCCCAAGCCTGCCCGCCATCTCCATCTGCGGGCATCCCCCTTTCAGCACAAGGCTGTAACAAGGGTCTTCGTCATCATGCACAAGAAATATCCCCATATCCTTCTCTATGCGAAAGAGAAGCTCCTCCGCCGCAACCGTGGGCACCGCCTCACAAAATGACGCAACAACCCCGTCAAGCCCTGTCATCCTCTCATTGGTCATGACAAGACAGATTCCCTTCATATCCCATATCGCACATTCTAATCCGGTAATTCTCTTAATATCCTGTACTGCTTTATGTAGTATCTGATTCGATAACACTGGAATTCCCTCCTGTTCTTTGATGAGCACACGCCTTATTTTATCACAGGATAACCAGAATGTACAGGCTATGTCAAAGAAAAAGCCAGACACCCAATGGTGTCTGGCTCTCTTGCCATCACTAAAAACTAGTTTGTAATTGTGTTCTCAGTCTCTTTATCGAATACATGGATTCTGTCAGCATCCAGAGCAAACTTAACGGTATCGCCTGTTCTTGCAGTCGTTCTTGGGTCAACTCTTGCTGTCATAGTAGAGCCTTCGTAATCGAAGTGCAGGTAAACCTCTGCACCGAGCATCTCGTATACACGGATTGTAGCTTCGATAATCGTGTTAGGAGACTTCGCAAGGAAATCTGGCTCATCATGTACATCCTCTGGACGGATACCAAGTACAACAGTCTTTCCGTCATATCCGCCGTCAATCAGCTTCTTAGCCTTAGCTTCCGGAAGCTCGATAGATGCAGGTCCTGCAACGAGAGCTACCTTCTTACCATTCACCTTACACTTAGCGTCTACAAAGTTCATCTGAGGTGATCCGATGAATCCTGCTACGAACAGGTTGCACGGACGATCATACAATGTCTGAGGAGTATCAACCTGCTGAACAACACCTGCGCTCATAACTACGATTCTTGTACCAAGCGTCATAGCCTCTGTCTGGTCATGTGTTACATAGATAATCGTTGTGCCCAGTCTCTGATGCAGCTTGGAGATCTCAATACGCATCTGTCCACGCAGCTTAGCATCCAAGTTAGAAAGAGGCTCATCCATAAGGAATACCTTAGGATTACGAACGATAGCACGTCCCATAGCAACACGCTGTCTCTGACCACCGGAAAGAGCCTTCGGCTTACGGTCTAACAATGCTTCCAGGTCAAGAATCTTAGCAGCCTCGCGTACCATCTTGTCAATCTGATCCTTCGGTACTTTTCTCAGCTTAAGACCAAAAGCCATGTTATCATATACTGTCATATGTGGATAAAGAGCATAATTCTGGAATACCATCGCGATATCTCTGTCCTTAGGCTCTACATCGTTGACCATCTTATCTCCGATCCATAATTCTCCGGATGAAATATCCTCCAGACCGGCTACCATACGAAGTGTTGTTGACTTACCACATCCTGAAGGGCCTACGAAGATGACGAATTCCTTATCTTCAATCTCAAGGTTGAAGTCTTTTACAGCTTCAAATCCATTAGGATATGTCTTATTAATGTGTTTTAATGATAAACTTGCCATTTTGGGTTTCCTCCATTAAAAAAAATTTCTTTGTATCTGTGATACCGTCTTGCTTTAATTAAAAGTATATAAAAAAAGTTCAGTTTAGGGTATACCCAAGTTGAACAATTTTTTCACAAAATAATATACAAGTTGACCAAGGATACTTATTCACTCTGTCAATAATGCCTTATAGATATCTCTCTTACTGACTCCCCGATCCTTTGCCACCTTCTTCATAGCCTCCTTTTTCTCCATTCCCTCCCCCAGATAGAAGTTCATATGGTCCTCGACGCTCATCTCCTCCCATGCTTCCCTCTCTTTGGCACAGACCTCCTCGCGGCTCTTTCCTTCTATTATAATGACACATTCCCCTTTCGGCTCGTGGTCTTTATAATATCGAACCGCCTCCTCCATGTCCGACGAAAACACTGTCTCATGCTTCTTCGTCAATTCACGGCAAACACTGATTCTCCTGTTTCCAAGAGCCTGAAAAAGAGCCTCTAACGTCCGCACCAGCCTGTGGGGCGCCTCGTAGAGCACCATGGTGCGCATCTCACGCTTCATCTCCTCAAGAATCGCCTGCTGCTCTTTCTTATCCGCCGGCAAAAATGCCTCGAACGCAAATCGCCTGGTAGGCAGTCCGGATATGGTAAGCCCTGTGATACACGCCGCCGCGCCCGGAACCGCCGTCACGGTAACTCCCGCCTCGCGGCACATCCGCACCAACTCCTCGCCTGGGTCTGAAATCGCCGGCGTTCCCGCATCCGTAATCAGCGCGATATTCTCGCCGCAAAGAAGCCTCTCCACCAGCTTTTTCCCTTTCTCTATCTTATTGTACTCATGATAACTGGTCATGGGCTTTTTAATCTCAAAATGGTTCAAAAGCTTAATACTGTTGCGGGTATCCTCGGCTGCAATCAAATCCACTTCTTTCAGAACCCGAATACAGCGAAATGTCATATCCTCCAGATTGCCGATTGGCGTTGCACATAGATATAATGTTCCTGGCATGGCAAATCTCCTTCATTCGTCACTATAAATCCTCAGCACTTCCTCCGTATAACTCCCGCCCTTCTGATACACAAGCAACGGCGGCTCTACCTTCATACGGGGATTCCCTCCCCTAAGCCCCTCGATTAAAACCATGTTCGGCTCTTTGTCCACAAAAGGGTGTACCAGTCTCATCCGCTTCGGCTCTATCCGGTATGCAGACATCTTCGCCAGTATCTCCGGCAGACGAAACGGCCTGTGAACCATATAGAATCTTCCCTTTGGCGTCAGAAGCCTTGCGCTCTCCCGCAGGATATCCTCCAACGTGCACAATACCTCATGTCTTGCGATATACAATGCTTCATTTTCATTCTTAAGCCCGTGCTCGCCTATCATATAAGGCGGATTCACGGTAATGGCCTGGAAAGAAGCCGCGCCAAAGATTTTCGATGCTTCTTTAATATCGCCTTCTACTATGTCTATCTTATCCTCAAGCCCGTTATATTTTACACTTCTTCGCGCCAGACTGACGCTCTCCTTTTGTATCTCCAGACCGGTATAATGGGAGCCTTCATTCTTCGCACTCAGCAAAATAGGCAGGATTCCCGTACCTGTCCCAAGATCCAAAGCCTTCTCACAAGGCTTTACCTTCGCAAAAGAAGACAGGAGAACCGCATCCATCCCAAAGCAGAAGCTTTCAGGGTTCTGTATAATCTTATACCCCTTAATCTGCAGGTCGTCCAGGCGTTCTCCCTCTCTTATATATTCTCTATTCATCATCCAACTTCGATGCCGCGTTCCTTTCCTCCAACGCCTTAAGCTCTGCCATTTCCTCCCGCGACAGCCTCATATCCTTCTTTTTGCGCCTCGACTTAAACCTAAGCTCTTTGGCCTTGTACTCACGTATCTCCTTTTCATCATTGTCCAGGGTCACGATTACCTTTACAAGCTGTCGAAGCACATTGACTGACTGCACCTCTCCCTTCAGGCCGTCCGGCGTTGTCACGCGGTCCCCGTTAGAAGGCAGGCGGCTGTTCAACTCCTCGTAAGTCTCCTCCTCGTTAGTCAGACAGCACATAAGCCTCCCGCATACTCCTGATATCTTGGACGGATTCAGAGACAAATTCTGTTCCTTAGCCATCTTAATGGACACTGGGGCAAATTCCGTCAGATACGTGTGGCAGCACAAGGGACGCCCGCATATTCCAATCCCGCCGCGAATCTTCGTCTCATCCCGCACGCCAATCTGCCTTAACTCAATCCTTGTGCGGAACACGCTCGCCAAATCCTTCACCAGCTCACGGAAATCAATCCGCCCGTCCGCAGTAAAATAAAAGAGCACCTTATTATTGTCAAATGTATATTCCGCGTCGATAAGCTTCATCTCAAGTCCATGCTTGCGTATCTTCTCAAGACAAATGCCAAACGCCTCCTTCTCCTTCTCTCGGTTCTTCTCCTCCTTGCGGATATCCTCCTGCGTCGCAATCCGGATTACAGACTTCAACGGCTGCGTAATCTTGCCGTCCTCCACGTCCTTCGGCCCTGTGACCACAGAACCAAACTCCACGCCTCTCGCCGTCTCAACAATCACCTTATCCCCTGTCTTGACCTCATATTTCCCCGGTGCGAAGAAATAAATCTTTCCCGCAGGGCGGAATCTTACTCCAATCACTCTCGTCATACGATTAATTCTCCTTCATTGTCAGGAACAAAAGCTCCATGACCAGATCAAAATTCACATTGGCCTTAAGCCGCGCCTTCGCCTTATCAAGACTGCTGATAATCAACTGAATCCCTTCATAGGAACTCTTTCTCGCCTGTTCACGGATATCTTCAATCTGGTCCTTAAACACAACCGTGTCCATATCCTTAGTCGCCTTGTATAACAAAACGTCCCGATACCACACCGCAATGATATCCAGATAGTCAGTAATCTCTAATTTATATGCAGTAATGCCATTCACAGCCTGGACAATATCGCTTAATTCCATCCCGTGAACATGCCTAAGAAGCTGGACCGCCTCCTCGCGAATCTCATTGAAATGTTCTGAGTTCGCCAGCATAATGGCGTGTCCCATGTTGCCCTGTGCAAATGCCGTACACAAGTCTGCCTTGTAATCCGGCACTTTAAGGCTCTCCATCAGATATTTTTTAATTAATTTGTCCTTAATATAGCGAAGCCTCAGCATGACGCACCTGGAATTAATCGTAGGCAGAAGCACCTCCGCATTCTCGGTCAGCAGCATAATCACAGCATACTTGGGCGGCTCCTCGATCGTCTTAAGCAATGCATTCTGCGCCTGTACAGTCATCAAGTCTGCATGGTCAATAATATAGACCTTATACGGCCCCTGGTAAGGCTTTATCATAATGGTATTATTTACCTGGTCACGAATATCGTCCACGCTGATGGAATTAGGCTTCTCGTGGGTGACTCTGATGATATCCGGATGATTGCCAGTCTCTGCCTGACGGCAGGAATGACAGGTATTGCATGGCTCAGGGCCCTTCTTCTCACATAACAGCGTCATTGCGAAAAGGTACGCCAACAACTTCTTTCCGGCGCCCCGTTCCCCATTCAAAATGTATGCGTGGGATACCTGGTCCATCTTCACAGCATTCTTGATATAATTAATAATGTCCTTGTGGCCTACCACATCTTTAAAGCTTCCCATGTTGTATTTCCCCTATCATTTCTTCTAAGCATCTTGTTCCGTCATGATTCTGGATTCTTCTGGTAATCCCATACCTTAAAAGGTTCTCCTCGGAATAATCCTCTGAATCTGCAAGAAATCTCCTGCATAGCTCTTTATAATCCGGAGCCTGCCTTACCTCCTCGCGTCTAATCGCACGCTTCAGACGCTCTCCGTCCTCCACTTCTATATAAAGCGGAACCACGTTATCCAATCCATAGTATTCCCTTATCCTGCCATAAGATTCCAGCGTCCCTATCACAAGATAATCTGCATGCTTAAGGTCTACCTGCCCGTCGTCAACCGTCGCATATCTCCATATCCCGTGCACCGTACTGTATGCCCTCTGCTCGATTAACCTGCCTTGCCTCTCATATGTACTTAATGTATCCTCTGACACAAAAAAGTACTCTACCCCGTCCCGTTCCCCGTCCCGCCTTGGTCTGGTGGTGTAGGGAGTAATGGACTTAAGCCTCGGCAAAGCCTCTTTCAGTTCTTTCAGAAGGGTGTCCTTTCCGGAAGAACTCTTTCCCATCATATAGTAGATCTTACCCATGCGCCAAAACCTCAATATAAGAATCCCTCTTTAATCCCTCAATAGAAAAACCCATCTCATAATACCATTGTAACACATCTGCCGCCTCTTGCGATACCCTTTCTCCCGCAACAATTAAAGGAATTCCTGGAGGATAAAGGTATGCATACTCCACAGACACATATCCCACGCTATCCCTCCACAGCCTGGCTTCTGTATGCTTCACTCCTGCTTCACGAAAATGTTCAAGCATTTCTTGTATTTCCGAACTATTATATACCATATCAGGCGCCGGAAGGCAAGGAATATTCCTTTTTTTTTTGGAAACCTCCTCCTTCCCGTCTGCTTTCTGCGTCAATCTCCTTCAAGGCATGGCTAAGCCTCCTAAATCCTTCCTGCGTATCCCCAACCGACGTCATAGCAAGGACATATTTACCAGCCGCCATCTCCATCTGAAGATGATAGTCTTTTAGAAGTATCCCGTAGAGCTGCTTCCCCGTAAGCCCCGTATCTCCTGTGGAAATAACCACCTTTGAAGGGTCATATCTGTCTGTCCCAATCAGCCTCAGCCTCTCAAGCCCTGAAAGTTCATCCCGAAGCCTTTGAAGCTTCTTGACATATGGTACAAACAATTCCTCCCTCCGGTTTTCCAGCAAATCAACACAAGAATCTATACTTGCCATCAACACGTAGGACGGGCTGCTGCTTTGCAGCATATGAAGAAACCTGCGTACCTTCTCACGTCTGACTAGATTGCCATTCATATGCAGAAGGGCGGTCTGAGTCAGCGACGGAAGTGTTTTATGCAGACTGTGAATGACGATATCCGCCCCCTTCCTGTTGGAATTCTCCGGAAAATAAGGATGAAAACCGAAATGCGCCCCATGAGCTTCATCTACAATAATGGGAATTCCTTTCTCATGAACCGCTTTCGCGATTTCCTCCACGTCAGATACTACCCCCTCATAGGTAGGAGACACAATCACAACCGCCCGAATCTTCGGGTTCGCTCTCAAAGCCTCCCTGACCTCCTCTGGAGAAACCTCTGTATTCATCTGCATAGACGCATGAAATCCCGGTGCCAGATACACCGGGTTCAATCCATTTATCTCTATGGCGTGATACACAGACTTGTGGCAATTTCTTGCCACAAGCACAGTATCACCTCTCTTTGTCACGCCTGCAACAGCGCTTAGGATTCCTACGCTGCTTCCATTGACAAGGAAATGTGTCTCCTCCCCATGGTACACCTTCGCCGCCCGTTCCTGGGCGCTTTTAAGAATCCCGTCTGCATGGTGAAGGTCGTCAAACCCTTCAATCTCCGTAATATCAATGGCATAGGCCGGCTCTGACCCTAACATGTTAAGCCGTCTCTTATGCCCTGGCATATGGAAACCATAGTAATCCGACCTGCCATACTCCGCCAGTCTGTCATATAAACTCCCCATTATAACCTCTTAAGAAGTTCTTCTCTCTCCTTCTCAAATCCTGGCTTTCCAAGAAGCGCAAACATATTCTTCTTATAACTCTCTACACCTGGCTGGTTAAATGGATTCACACCCAGAATATATCCGCTTACACCGCAGGCAAACTCGAAGAAATAGAACAACTGTCCCAGTGAGAACTCGTCCTGCTTAGGAATCTTTACAACCAGGTTCGGGACATTTCCATCCGTATGCGCAAGCATAGTACCGTTCATAGCGCTCTTATTGACAAAATCAACCGTCTTTCCTGTCAGATAATTCAATCCGTCCAGATCAACCGGTTCTTCTTCGATTATGATTTCTTCTGTGGACTCCTCTACATTCAGAACCGTCTCGAACATGATACGGCTTCCGTCCTGGATAAACTGTCCCATGGAGTGAAGATCTGTCGTAAGGTCAACAGACGCGGGATAGATTCCCTTCTGATCCTTACCCTCGCTCTCACCGTAGAGCTGCTTCCACCACTCTGAAACATAGTGAAGGCTTGGCTCATAATTGGCAAGAATCTCGACTGCCTTTCCCTTCCGAAGCAAAATGTTGCGGATTGCAGCATATGTCACAGCATCATTCTCCTCATAGGCATCGTTCAGCGCATGTTCTCTGGCATCAGCCGCGCCCTCCATAAGCTTGTCAATATCCGCGCCGCTGACTGCAATCGGAAGAAGACCTACTGCTGTCAATACAGAGAAACGGCCTCCTACATCATCCGGAACAACAAACGACTCATATCCTTCCTCTGTGGCCAGATTCTTAAGAGCGCCTCTCGCCTTGTCAGTGGTTGCGTAAATCCTCTTTGCCGCCCCATCCTTGCCATACTTCTTCTCTAACATTCCCTTGAAAATACGGAAGGCAATCGCCGGCTCAGTCGTTGTTCCTGACTTGGAGATAATGTTTACAGAAAAATCTCTCTCTCCGATCACATCAACCAGATGCTTTAAGTATGTACTGCTGATGCTGTTTCCAACAAAATAAATCTCCGGTGTCTTGCGGATCTCCTTTGATACCATGTTATAGAAATTGTGACGCAGGAATTCAATCGCTGCCCTTGCGCCAAGATAAGAGCCTCCAATACCAATCACGAGAAGAACCTCTGAATCTCCTTTGATTCTCTCAGCAGCTTCCTTAATCCTTGCAAATTCTTCCTTATCATAATCCACAGGAAGATCAATCCAGCCAAGGAAATCATTTCCCGCGCCTTCTCTGCCAAGAAGTTCTGCTTTTGCATTCTCTGCAATCTTCTTCATTGATTCAATCTCATGCTCTGAAATAAATGTCTTTGCTTTAGAATAATCAAATGTAACTCTGCTCATATTAGGGCTCCTTCCTTACTATGCGGGAAAATCTGCGTAAGACCTTTCCCGCTTATTAATGGTATTTTTATACATCTATTATTCTACCAAATCAGGCGGCTATAATCAAGCCATAAACTCCTCAAGAATCCTCCTGATTACAACATCCCTGTCCACATCCTCCTCTGGTTTTTCCCTTCTTTGTACCCGTTCTTTCTGCAATGTCTGCCGTCCCTGTGAATTTCTTGCAGGATTTGAAGGCTCAGGCGTTTCGATCACTACCTTCTCTGTGGAATCCCTGGCAGTCTCCGGAATCGGAATCTCCACAATGTTCTCCTTGCGTTTCTCCCTCCCTTTGGGCGCTTCTATTTCCACCGGCTCCTTTTGCTTTGGCTCTGGCGTCCAAAATGTTGTAACTCCTTCATTCTGATTCTGCTCTGGCATACGAAACGCGCTGACTCCGTCATTCTGACTTGCTTCTTGCAGCCGTATCTCTGACATTCTCTCCTGCGTGCGAAAATCGTTATATGTATTTTCCTCCGGCTCTGCTTCCTGGGTACGCAAACCCGATTCCCCTGCTTTCAATTCTGCCGCAAGAAATGCGCTTACCGCGCTCTGCCCCTTTGAAGCCTCCCGCTTCTTTGCTGTGTAAACCTCGTCCGCCTGTTCAAGATTTCTTACAGCAAACAAATCCTCCTCAGTCTCCTTCTCCCTGACTGCATATGCTTCTTTGGCATTGCCCTGCTCATCCGCCGGCATAACGCCAAACTCTGCTGACGAACCCTCATGTGCCAACACCTTAATCTCCTTTTGGTAAGATTTCTCGAATCTGTGGCGGCACACATTTTCCAGGAAATCCACCATATAATTTTGAACTGCCTCCAACTGGTACTTCTCATCCGTAAGCAGATGGACCAAATATACAAATGCGGCAAGTCCGCCTCCGACTGCACCTGTTTTCCATACCAGATCGCTCATCCCATTTACGCCGTATTCAAGCCCTGCGCCAACCGCACCCGTCAACAGGCATAACGCTGCCGCCGCTTTCTCCATTCTTCTCCAACTGTGGAGCCTAAGGCCCAGTACCTTATACTCATATAGATACTTGTCCACAAATACCTTGACATTTTCTACCTTGTCGCTGACCATGCTGGCGTGTTCAAATTTGGCACGTACCAGGCGCATCAGCGGATGGGTGCTTTTATTCATATTTCCCGCTGCACGTACCAAACGTTTCAAAGCGACATTGACAATAAACTTACTCATAATCCCTACGGCTGTCAGGATTCCCATTAGCACGAATATTATGTGCCTGTCCAACATTGTTTCTAACATAAAAAGCCCTCCTTCTGTATAGAATTATAACTGAAATTCTAAAGGAGAGCTTAAAAACCGTTCTACATATTCCGCGCGCCTTAAGGGCGAATCTGTCATTTCCCAAGGAATTGTGAAACCTGTTCTTTCTATATAATTGTCAATAATTCCTTTACAAGCCTTACGCTGTGGGCGATTGCCTGCCGTTCAAAGGTAGGATAATCTACGCTGGCGCTGTTGTCAGCTTTGTCCGAAATGGCACGTATTATGACATACGAAACTTGATTCAGATACGCCGCGTGAGCGATTCCCGCCCCCTCCATCTCCACACACAGGGGATGAAAATTCTTGACAATCTTGTCCTTCACCTCGCGGGATGCAATAAACTGGTCGCCGCTTGCTACCCTTCCGGTAAATGTATGGATATCCGGATTCGCTTTCTCACTTGCCCAAACAGCCTTCTTCACCAGTTCTTCATCTGCCGGAAAAGACATTACCTCCATTCTCGGCACCTGTCCAACCGGATATCCGAATTCTGTGGCATCCATGTCATGATGCAGGGCGTCTGTGGAGATTACCATATCCCCAATATCAATCTTCGCATCCAGAGAACCTGCGATTCCTGTGTTAATCAGCATGTCTGCCCCGAACCTGTCCACAAGTATCTGCGCGCATATTCCTGCATTTACCTTGCCAATTCCACTCCTTACAATCACGGCCTCCTTGCCGCACAATATCCCCTTGCAGAATACCATGGATGCCTTCTCTACCGTCTCCTGTACCTCCATGGCCTCCTTAAGCGCCGCTACTTCTTCTTCCATTGCACCGATAATTCCTATCATTGCTTTATTATCCTCCTGTGTCCATTCATTTATATGCATATTATAGCGAAAAATAGTTCGTATTTCAATTCCATTTATTTTTATAAAATTTTGCTTGTAACTGCCTAAGTTCAATGTATAATAATATTAAGGCAGGAGTTGTTTTGTAGAGAGGAGTTCTTATGGCTGAAAAAGATGTTGCAGAAAAGACATTGGAAGCATATAATGACGTATTTGCCGATATAGTTAATGTACTCCTTTTTCAAGGTAACCCCTTAATAAAAGAGACAGAATTAGAAGAAGAACGCACTTACTCCAGCTATAAGGCAGATGGAAAGCTTCACGCCCAGGAACGGGACGTTGCAAAATACTGGCATTCTGGCCTGATACGGATTGCTCTGTTCGGTCTGGAGAACCAGACCGCAGTAGATAGAGATATGCCCCTAAGAATAATCGGATACGATGGGGCTGCTTATCGCTCACAGCTTTTGTCAGATACCCAGACTATGCGCTATCCGATTATTACTTTAGTATTGTATTTTGGTTATAAGAAAAACTGGAAAGCCCCTACAAGCCTTTACGAATGTTTGTCGATTCCAGAGGAATTAAAGCCATTTGTCAATGATTATAAGATGAACTTGTTCCAGATTGCATATCTGAGTGAAGAACAAGTACAGATGTTCCAGAGCGATTTCCGGATTGTAGCTGATTATTTTGTCCAGATGAGGAAGAATAATGATTATATTGCGCCGGACACTACAATCAAGCATGTGCATGAGTTACTGCAATTAATGTCTGTAATGACAAAGGATAACCGTTATAATGATGTATATAGTCCTGATATGGAAGGGAGGAACGTAAATATGTGCGAGGTTCTTGACAGGGTTGAACATAGAGGCGAGCTTAGAGGCGAAACCAGGGGATTAGATACTGCTTTTTCATTAGTGCAATTTCTGATGGAAAATAATCGATTGAATGACTTAAAGAAAGCATCCGAAGACGAAGCTTTTAGAAATAAACTCTTGACTGAGTTTTTTCCAAATAAAGAAAAGTAAAATCAATCATTAAAGGAGGAAGATGGATATGGAGTTTAGACCATCTGGCGTCTGTTCACGGTTAATCAAGGTGGATGTGGACGGAGACGTTATTAAGAATGTACAATTTGTCGGCGGCTGCGCCGGAAATACCCAGGGCATTGCAAGCCTGGTGGTTGGTATGAATGTACATGACGCAATCTCACGTATGGAGGGGATTACGTGCGGCTTCAAGCCTACCTCTTGTCCGGATCAGCTTGCCAAGGCGCTTCGCCAGGCAATCGGGGAAGCATAATGCATAGGGCATAGCTTTTAGCTTTAGACAGAACACATAACTGGAAAAGGATACGAAGTGTATTGTAACCTCGTATCCTTTCAGATTATTCTCGTTCTCTTAATTTGTTTGGGAGGGCTGCAGGAAGTACCGTCTACGACGACTTTGACCCGTTTCGTGGGCCTACGGTTTCTCAATGTAAGGTCGAAATTAAATTAATAGTTCCATCGTTTGCACCGTAGACGGTACTTCCTACAGCCCTCCCTTACTTTCCGCTATCTTTAGTTTTTTAGACTAACTCTGTCTTCAGATTGCAATTTTCAATATTCAATTTTTAATTTAGTATGTCGTTTGTCGTCTTTAATTTGTCGCTTACTTTTTGCCTGTTTGTCTTACTCTCTTATACTTTGGACGAATGGTTCTTTATGGCTTTTCGATGTATACACCGTCGGTAAAGGACTCACCTACGTCAAGATGAGCTGAATGAATGCAACGAACTCGGTAATAATAATCGCCTTCTACCTCCAAAGTCCGATTTGAACTAACTCTATCTGCATTGTCATTCTGTTTATACCAGTTATCATAATAAGTCCATGCCGTATCGCCTTTTTTAGCACGTTCTATAATAACTGATACCCTTACACTATTAACCTCATGTTCGGCAATGGTTGTTCCACCTGCATAAATCTTACCAGGACCCAATCTCACGCATTTGGAATACCCTGCCATTAGGTCTAATCCCCTTGTAAATGACGTAGCATAGCCAATGGATTCACCATCGTGAGTCAAGTATGAACCATCCAAGATAGGGTCTTCTGATGCTGCTTGAACATTATTTGTTGATATTAGTAGCATGCAAATCACCAACATAAATGTACAACATACAGATAGCACCTTTTTCTTCACTCTTACACCTCCAATCCCACTTTTATCCCTCATATATATAAACACATAACTTTATAAAAACTGACGCACTTTACGATAAAAAATGTAAATTTTCTACAATTAGTTCAAATTCTGACTGTTCCATTATTCCATATAAAAAATATTTTAATTCCATTTCTTTAAAACTTGCAGAATACCTCACTACTTCTTCCCCTACTACTTGATATTTTTTTATTTCAATATCTTTTCCGTGTACTTTCATAGGATATTCATCAATCACCTCATCTGCAATTTCAAATCCAAGCGCCGCCTTTTTATGAGAAGCACTTATAAGATAACTTAATTTGTTTCCATTAAATTCATAATACAGTTCAGCAGTCTGCATTACCTCATCTAATTTCATATTTACAAATTTCATATTTTCCGATATAATTACTAATCTTACTGGCTCTACTCCAAATTCCTCTCCTATTTTCCGATACGCTTCTTCTTCATCTACATTATCAATAACCAAATTATCTTCACCTGAATTTACTTTTTCAACTTTTCTATCACCAACCATCCGAGTCACCATCTTGATAATCCTCTCAGGCCCGCCCATACTCGTCAATCCCACGGCCATCGCTAACACCACAGCCGCAGCAAGCCCAAAGTATGCCTTCTTAACCCGCTTCTTCTTCCGAACAACCTTCCCCTCTCTCTGTGCCCTTTCTTCTTCCTCCATCACCCTTCTGCCGATTTCCAGTGCCTTGAGGTCTTCCTCAGACATATTGGCGTACAGATTATCCTGCTTCTTTTTCCTCACCGTCCCTATTTCTATAATATTATCTATCTTTTTGACATCTTCTCCCTTTTCTTCCTTTTCCTTCTCTACCTTCCCGCTTTTCTCTAACCTCTCTATCTCCTCACTAATTTTCAAATACAACGATTCCTTCATCCCTACCGGCACACTGATATCGTCGTCCTTCCCAAGCGCTGCATCTTCCTCCTTCGCAGCCCTCTTGAAGTCTTGTTTTATCATCTGTTCCAGTAATTCATCATTATTTTTCATCATTATACCTCTCATCAAATATATGCGACCTTATATACTGTATTGTATATCCCGAAATCTTCTTCTTTCTCTTGACCAAATCACTTCTAAACGTATAATATAATTATAACAGATTGTCATACAGACAACGTTCTATGCTTTATCAAGATTGGGAGGTCATTATGAAACGCATTATCTTAACTGGCGGCGGCACCGCAGGCCACGTAACACCTAATATTGCCCTTTTGCCACGGCTCAAAGAATTACAATATGATATTCACTATATCGGTTCTTACCATGGTATTGAAAAGGAGTTAATCGAACAGTTTGGAATTCCATATCACGGAATATCTTCTGGAAAATTACGCCGTTATTTCAGTATTCAGAATTTTACGGATCCATTTCGCGTAATCAAGGGATTAGGCGAAGCAAAAAAACTGGTGAAGATACTGAATCCTGACGTAATCTTTTCCAAGGGTGGGTTTGTCTCTGTTCCTGTCGTACTGGCGGGAAAGGGCCGTCATGTACCAACGATTATCCACGAATCTGATATGACGCCTGGTCTTGCCAACAAGCTGTCTATCCCTTCCGCAACCAAAGTCTGCTGTAACTTCCCAGAGACTTTGACTCATCTTCCAGAGGGAAAGGCAATCTTGACAGGTTCACCAATCCGGCAGGAATTATTGTCCGGTGACAAATATAAAGCAAAAGAATTCCTTAAATTCACCTCCGACAAGCCTGTAATCATGGTCGTCGGCGGAAGTCTTGGTTCTGTGGCAGTCAACGAGGCAGTACGGGGTGTCCTGCCTGAACTTTTAAAGACATTCCAAGTCATTCACCTCTGTGGCAAAGGAAAGCTTGACGAATCCCTCAAGGACATGGAAGGTTATGCCCAATTTGAGTACGTCAAAGAAGAATTAAAAGACCTCTTTGCCTTAACAGATATCGTTATCTCCAGAGCCGGAGCCAACGCCATCTGTGAACTGCTTGCCCTCCATAAGCCGAATCTTTTGATTCCGCTTTCTGTCAATGCAAGCCGCGGTGACCAGATTTTGAATGCCCGTTCATTTGAACGTCAGGGATATAGTGTCGTCCTGGAAGAAGAAGCGCTCAGCAAGGAAGAGCTTCTTAATTCCATTATGTCATTATATAAGAACAGAGCTTCTTACATAGATGCCATGAAGAATTCTCCGCAGCAGAATTCTATTGACACAATCATAGACCTGATTGAAACTGCCGTTAATAAGTAGTTTCCAAACCATTAGTTCCGTATAGGCACGTGTATCGACGTATTCCGACAAAAAATGTCGATACTTATAGATAAAAAACAGGTGTCAGTATCGGCACCTGTTTTACGCTTTATTCAAGTGATCATACTCCTCTGCGTAATTTTCGCGTATCCATTTCTTTGCCCGATACAATATACTGTGCAGAACATCCAGCGTCACTTCCATATTTTCCGCAACCTCTTTCTGCGGCTTTTCTAAAACATATGTAATCGTAACAGCTTCATACCACCTGGGGTTCTTCTCGTACAATGCCTCAAATATTCCTTTCTTCAATTCCACAAACTGCTGATCTTTTATCTTCCTCACAAAGAATTCTTCCGGATTTTCCACAGATTCTGAGAGCCGCACCTCTGCTTCACCCTCCATTTCTTCCACCAAACATTCTTTTTTACGGTCTCTTTTCAAATTCAGAGCCATATATTTTGTCGTCAGAAGCAGCCACGCCCTGGCTGCTTCTTTCTCAACATTTTCCATATTTGTAAGTAATTTCATAAATACATTCTGTACAATTTCTTCTGCCGAATGGTGATTTCCGGAATACTTTACTGCCACTTTATATACTCGATCAAAATTTTCTTCGTAAATTACATTGAAGTCTGCTTTTGTTATTAACTCAGCTTCCACTTACTACTCATCCTTCACTCTCTTAAACTATTTTATCTTAGCCAGTAATTCCTCTCTATCCTCATCGGTCAGTTTGCCCATCTTCCAATTCAATCCAATACCGTCATTCTTGTATCTTGGAATCATATGCAGATGGAAATGAAATACGGTCTGACCAGCCGCCTCTCCATTATTCTGTACAATATTATATCCATCACATCCAAGAATGTCCGTAAGCTTTGTAATCATCTTCTTTGCCAGCACAAGAACCTTTGCTGCTAATCCATCATCAAGCTCATACAGATTCGCATAGTGCTCCTTGGGAATAATCAATGCATGTCCCTTTGTAGCCGGACTTACATCCAGGATTACCCTGAAATCTTCATCCTCATACAAAGTAGCCGTAGGAATATCCCCATTCGCGAGTTTGCAGAATATACAATTCTCATCCTTCATATCAATATCATCCTTTCTTAAAAATAGTAATTGATTATTTCCTCCGCCAATGCTAAACTGTTAATTCAGAAAGGCGGTAAATACTATGTTTTCAGTTACAGATTACGACAAATTACAACAAATTATGGAAGAAAGCCCTGATAAAAAAGAACTCCTTACAAGACTTCTGGAATCTCATCGAATGGAAGTCAGCGCCATTAGCCACGAAATTCGGAATCCCTTAACTCTTGTATACAGTACACTTCAATTAATTGAAGCACAGCATCCGGAGGTTCTGGAATTCCACCACTGGGATTCTATGCACCAGGATATTGAATACATGTCTCAGCTATTGGACGAGCTTTCTTCCTATAACAATGGAGAGAAACTGTCCCTTGCCAGAACAGATACCACAGTCTTTCTTAAGACTCTTGTTCTGTCATTTGCTTCATCTATTCTGGATACTAATATCGAATTCACCTCCAGAATTGCATCCGACTTACCATCCATCATAGTTGATCCTGTAAAACTGAAACAGACACTTCTGAATCTTCTGAGCAATGCGAAAGATGCTGTCCTTTCACTATCTGATTCAGAATCGCCTTCTATCCGTCTGGACACAGAATACAACAGCCATGCCGTCCATATCTCGATTTCAGACAATGGTTCCGGAATCGATACCAAAGATATTCCTTTTATCTTTGACCCATTCGTTACATATAAGAAAAATGGAACTGGTCTTGGACTTGCGATTACAAGACGGATTATTACAGCTCATGGCGGCTCCATTCAGGTAAAATCAACTCTCGGAAAAGGTACTGTCTTTACAGTTTCCCTTCCAGTACAGAAAAATCCCTGATACAAAACCTGTAATCAAACCGCCTATGTGTGCCAGGTTGTCCACTCCACTACTGGAGAATCCATAATACAGGCTGATGATAATCATAAATGCAAGACCTTTACCAGAGATATCCCCAATCCGTCCCCGATTACGTATTGCTACATATAATAATGCCCCGATTATCCCAAAAATTGCCCCCGATGCCCCTGCCGAGATGCTATAATCCATTGTCCGAAATTCATACCATGCAGACAGAATATTACCGCCCAGACCGCTAAGGATATAGATTAACAGGAACTTAAACCTCCCTATCTCTATCTCCAGATTCCACCCAATCAATACCAGCGTCACCATATTATTAATCAGATGCTCAAATCCAAAATGAAGGAACATGCTGGTAAATAAACGGTAATATTCTCCATCCTCCAACACCTTCGGAACAAACATAGCGCCATGCCCTAATAAGAACATCCCATCCTCTGTCATTCCCTGCCAAGAAAGTGCAAAGAATACTATCACATTAATTACTGCCAATAAAATAGTACATGGAGCAGCGATTCTATCTTTATATAACAACAACGTCACCCTCCAGTATATGTTCTCATTATTCCTGCATAGTATACCATATTCTTCCTGATAAAGTAACCTATATCTGACAAAATTATTGTAACATATCTAAATGGCAAAGTCATTATCACTTTTGGGTAAAATCTAGTAAGAAAAATCTTCTTCTTCAATATGTAATCCGTCCCAATCTCCCCATTTTGACTTTCTTCGTTTATTCAAAATTCTCTTTACAGGCGTCCACACAGTATCCGATTCCCTCATCATTCCGCTTCCAATTTCCTGCTCTGTAATCCAGTCTCTCCCCCTCAAATCATCTTCAAACTCCTCCCCGTCTTTATCACTGACCCTGTTCTCGCAATTCTCTGTTATATGTTCATCCTTTTGAAGATTCTGGAGACATTCTGCCGCCAGCTTCTCCAAGCTATAATTCTCATCCATAGTCTTCTTATGTAAAAGAAATACCATACGAATACATTCCTGATCCTGATAATCTGCCTGCTTCACAAAATACTCTGTCAATATATGAAATTCCTCCCATAGCTCTTGCTTTGCTAACGGATAATAACAGAAGAAATACCTCCCATCCTCATAAAAGATATATTCTGGCTTCAATAAAATACAATGGATATTCAACAAAAATGTTTCTGCCTCCTTAACTACACTTCTAAAATCTCTAAGAAACATTTTTATGTCTTTAACATTTATTTTACTTCTTTCAAACATTGCCTGCATTGATATCTTTCCGCTGACATCATAATCATAATAACTTTTTTCATTAACTCCCCTTCCGCCCATCTTCAAAATTCCATTCAGATTATTTGCCTTCAGCATACGAATCTGATAGTCTTCTTTATAGAAAATATCCTCCTCAATCGTTATCTTACGCTCCATCCTTACAACCAATCCTCCTCTCCCTTTAGCCGTCTTAAATCTCTGATTTTTTTCTCCGGCTCTGTAACCGCGGCCTTCTTGATAACCGAAATACTCATATATTTTCTTGATGCACCTGCAATAACTTCAATCTCATCCTTTTCCACTTTTACTGATACCTGCAAACGAGCAAACATAACACATTTATTTTTTGTCCTTTGATTGAAAAGAGTCTCTAATTCTTCTTCTTTGACCCCCTCCTTCTCCCTCGCCTTTGTACTCCCCACAATGGCTGTCTCGTATGCAGCGCCGGACAATATAATTTTGTCATGATAATAGAATACTGATAAAATACACCCCATAATCAGAAATAGAATTATAGGCATTAAAAATGACATTTCTACCGTCATGCTTCCCTGCACTTTGTAATCGTTCACTCAATCACTCCTCCTGTGAGAATACTGAATAGATATCCTGCTGCCAAAAAAGGAATAAAGGGCAGTTTATATTTTCGTGACATTTTCTTTACTGAAAGACAAATAACTGCTGCCGCCAAAAGAAAAAAGAATGCCGCCAAAAGAACCTCTAATATTTTCCATAACCCAAGATAAATTCCCATAATGAGTATTATCCAACTATCACCATATCCCATTCCCTCTCTGGTAACCATACTGATCAGCAAAAATAATACTCCTATTCCTATTCCCCCTGCCATCAGCCAGACGTCACCTTTTTCTATCAAAAGCTGATATCCCAGAACTGCCAGGTTGACGGATATCAAAATATACACCGGTATTCTTCGAGAGCGAATGTCTGCAATAGATAAGCCTGCCAACACAACCATACATATAAACTGGCCTATCGTCCACATCTTACGCAAGCCCCCTTTCCGACGGCTTCTGACAAAGGAACCGCATAGACCGTCCGCTTTAATCCGCTGCAGGAAAGTGAACTGTGATACCTGTTTCCTGTATCAGTGATATACACCCCGTTTCCGCCATTTCTCATACAATGCTCACAGGGATAATATTTCCCCCCGCTTTCATTCCGCAGACCTCCAATGTCACCTGATGAAACCATGTGGATGGATAATTCCAGATACGTACAGTGATAATCCTTATGATAAACCATCCCCGTCTCTGTAATGTAGACTGTCTCCTCTTTCTCCAAGCCAAATCCTGTTTTTTCATATCCGACCCACGCCTTAACACGTATTTTTTCTTGATATTTAATAGGCTTTATACCAAACATTGGAATCGGCAGCCGCACCTGATATGTAACCATCAGCTCTCCAATTCCAGTCCGTGAGGAAATCTGCGAACCATTACACCTCACACCTGAGCTTCCTCCAATTACAATACTTCTGTCCAACCGTTCTGCCCCAATAGAATTTACTACGTCCCGTTCCAACCGAGAGGGCATAACCATTGTAACCAAAAAGGCTTCCTCCGCCGCATTCTTCCCTGCATATTGCAGCGCAGACCGCATTGCAGTCTGAACTGCCATGATTTCCATCAGATACAATAGACTTACTACTGCCAGAAAGAAAATCGGAACCGCCATAGAAGCCTCCACCGTTATACTGGCTTTGATAGAGGCAGATGCAGATACCCTTCCAGACAGATAAGAATTTTTAAAATGTGAGGGGGAGTGTTGTAATTTGCGTCGCACGAATCCTACTCCTTTCTATTTGGTTTTATATGTCTGTTTATTCTGGATTAAATTCTGATACCCGAAAGGGCATCTGTATCCGCCTCTTTTTTCTTCTCATACACATGTGTGCCAGTTTTATTGGTCATTTATAGCCATAGTAGGTTTTAAACTGGTAACAGACTCCTCTCCTCAGACTGCAAACCGAGGAGACTTCCATCCTGCTGATACAAAAATCTGCACGAAAATAGGGCTGGCCATAAAGCTTCTGCATATTCTTCTCTATGATTCCAAGCGACCTCAATGCTGTCACCTCCTTCTTTGCCAGAAACAGCAGCATACGAAGATATTCCGAATATCCAAGTCCGTTTTCATCATCCCTACCCTCACTGTGATCCTCGTCCGTTCCAAGAGTAAGGAGTTTGGAAAACTGTAATTGCCAGCTTTCCTTTGACTTCACTAACGGTACTCTCTTTCCTTTCAGCAAAGACCTGACATCCATGATCGCTTCCCCATATGCCCATGCCAGCAGAATCCCCTGGGCCGCCGCCTCCGTAATGGCAGGAACCGCAAGAAGTGTACACAGCGCCATAGCCGCTGTCTCTGCCTCTGCCCTCATCTCACTGTCTGTCTGAATATATGCATAATTGGGAACGAATCTGAAAAGCAAAATTTTCCTGACTACAAATTCCAGATTTTCTTTATCACTGTTTTTTCCTGCCAGAATGTATTCCAACTCATAATCCAACATTCCTCCTGTATACTCCGCATCTGTAAACTTTGAGAAATGCCCAAGGAGATATTCCCCAAACAGCAGAGAGGACAGATTCCCGTTTTCTTCCGCAACATCCGAGAAATCGCCATAACCCTGATTCCGTTCTCTGAGAGCTAACATTCCTTGGCCTTCTACACTTTTTTCTGACACAGCTTTATCCCTTGGCATTACTAATGTCAACATAGGAGACTTCTTCAATTCCCCTATATACTTTATGGGATTGTCCTTCTCAGGCAGTTCCCCTTCGTTTTCCCTAAGCAGTCCATCCATGCGGTCTTTCCAGAGTTCCTCCTCCTTCGCGTAATCCTGTGCGCTATCCTCCTGCTGCCCCCACACAGAAGTCATTCCTGCCAACTCCTTCATGGCGTCTAAACCATATTTATGCTTCATATAAGCAGAAACCTGGCCAAAAAAAGAACTGCAGCCTTTGTCAGTTAAAAACTGAAGCCTTTTCACTTTATGTTCTAACCTGCCCTCATCATAATATCCCAACCGTTCGGTTATGTTCTTCTCTGTATACTGGCCTGTCTCATAACTGCCCTCCAGGGCAAAGATATCATATTCTTCCAGCAATTCCTTCTGGTATTCCGCAAATACACATTCCATTGCCCGATTTGTATCCGCCCTTCGATAATTTTTTGCAAGCTGAATGGACGCACTCTCTATGATTCCGCCGATAAACGTAATCAACAGAATGAAAATCAGACTTAAATAAGCCGTCACTTCTCCACGATACTCTTTTTGAAGCAGGCCATATGTACCTATCCCATATACTGGCATCAGATTCCAGAGCTTTCGCTTACAATCTTCTGAAAAATATTCTGCACCAGACTGGTAAGCTGAGACTTGAATATAATGACCAGGCCAATCAACACCACCAGAATCAAGATTACCTCTACTACCCCGATTCCGTCCTCCTCTCTTAACTTCTCCTTCACCTTTGATAAAATATAGCGTATTCTTTGCATACTGCCTTTTCTTCTATTTCTTATAAACTGTGCCATATCAGAAAACCTCCTTCGCTTTATACTATATCTGTACAGATAGAAACGCAGGGACAATTACAATCACCAACACAACAGCCAGCATCAGGAACATGGGCAGCAACAGCTTTGTCCCTGCTTCTTCTCCAAGCCGCTTCGCCCTCGCCTTCCTCTCCTCAAACGCCTGAATTGCCTCAAGCTTCAACAACTGCGTCATTCCTTTTGTGCCCTTCCTCAGATTTTGTGACAGCAGGGCGCCAAACTTTACGTATACCTGAATATCACAACGCCGTCCAAAATTCTCATAGCTTTCTGACTCCGTAACGCCGCTGTCCATCTCATGGCAGGTGCGGTTCATCTCCTCATAAGCATATCTCTCTCCCCATAAATCCTTCTGGCGTCCATAGTCCTCCACTACCTTCCGCCAGGCACGCTTCACCGTCATACCCGCCCCAAGAAAAAGGCTCATTTTGTTCACAATCTCTGGATAATCCAGAAGCATCTGATTCTTTCGCTTTTCCTTCTCCTTTTCCCTGTTCTGGATTTCCAGTGCATACAGCAATACTCCGATAAGCATTGCCATGATAACCAGCGCCAATCCTCTGGTGTCCATTTTTCGATAATAAACTGCCTCCCTGTTTAAAATCTGGTTTGGAAGCTGAAACCTCCTGTTAGTACGGCTTCCTTCCTCCTTCTTCTGAAGTTCTTCCTCAATCTGGATTTTCCCCTTCTCATCCATTGTCCCAGGGAATACATTTACCGTACACTGATATAACGCCTGTTCCTCCTTATTTTCGCAATACGTAAGAACCGCGCTTAATTTGACAAGCGTTCCCTCCTCCTTTAAGTAGTCCGGCTGCAGTTCTCCCCTGACATTCATTACGTCATAACGGTCCAATTCCCATGATACCTCTATCGGCTCGTCTGGAATCCGCGTCAGAAGCCTCATATTGTGTTCAATCCTGTCAAGACTTTCATTCTCTCCCAGAATCAGCCCCTCCAGCTTCGGAATAACCCTGTCAAACAGCCGCCTGATTTCCTCGGCTGTATACTGCTGCTCGGCAACATCAACCTCTAGCGAGAGCTTTTCCGTCTCTCCCTCTATTGCCACCTCGAATTTTTCCATCTTACTGCCCTTGCCATAGGCATTTCTCTCTATAACACCATCTGTCTCCCTGACAGACTGTAAAAAATCAAAGGCCAGAAGAAGCATCCCAAAAAACATCATACCTCCAACCAACCCATATTTTCGCCTCAGACCTCGATTCTTATCAGCCTCACTCCAAGATAGTAAGCGCCGATATAGATTCCCAGGCATACAGTCATCACCACCAATCCAAATATATTTCCATACAGGCTGTCCATAAATTCCGGAAAACTCAAAGACATATATCCGATAATAGTGTACGGGATTGCCGACATCACACGGAATTCATATCTTTTTGCCGCAAGCATTGTTTCTATCTCCCGTCTCACATCAATCTTGTCTCCAATCTGTCTTACCGTGTCCTGTATAATGGCAATCATATTCCCCCCGCTTTTCTTTGCCGCCGAAAATACAGTTACAAAATTCCGTACATCTTCTGTCTGAACCCGCAGCCCAAATTCTTCTAAAATCTTTTCCATAGGTACATGAATCCGCAACTGCCTGGCAATTATCTCCAATTCCTTTGAAATTCTTGCCCTTTCCGGATAAATTAACCGAATTTCCTTCTGTGCCTCCCTGAATGCATTTTCCACAGAATATCCTGTATTTAACGCCGAAGATACCGACTGTATTGCCTCTTTAAACTGTACCTGGAATTCCATCTCCTTCTTTCCGGCACATTCCTCCTCCATCATACGGAAATGCCAGAGAAAAAGAGGCAGCAGCAAAAACGCCATCCACAAAGAACGGTAGTATAACCATGATGTGGCTACTGTTATCCCCAAAGCCTTCGAGCCGTTCCACAGATGCTCTCTATACGTGATATCCTGCTGCCAGCAGCTTCTCTTTATGGGTAATCTCCTGTACTTTCCTCCATTCCCCCTGTATCCTTCCTTCTTTCTCCTGAAGCTCTGTAAATTGATACAATGTCTGCAATCGAATCTCACCATCCCAATACCCTAATACCTCTGTCACCTCCAATACCTTCCGGCTCTTATCCCTCAGTCTTCCCAGATGGACAATCACATCAATTCCGGACGCAATCTGTCTCTGAATCGCAGTCAGAGGCAGGTCCATCCCCATGAGCACCATTGTCTCAAGCCTGCTCAGCATATCTCTGGGGCTGTTGGCATGTCCGGTGCTGAGGCTCCCGTCATGGCCTGTATTCAATGCCTGAAGCATATCAATGGCTTCCTCTGAACGCACCTCCCCAACTATGATGCGGTCCGGACGCATTCGCAGAGCAGACTTAATCAAATCCCTAATAGTCACAGCCCCGACTCCCTCCACATTCGCATTCCTTGCCTCCAGCCTTACCAGATTCGGAACCTCCTGAATCTTTAATTCCGCATTGTCCTCAATCGTAATAATTCTCTCTGTCTTGGGAATAAACTGCGATAATGCATTTAAGAAGGTGGTCTTACCAGAGCCGGTTCCCCCACTTATGAATATGTTGTATCCGGCTGCCACAAGCCTGGCAAGAAACCCTGATACTTCATTGCTGATGGAATTCCACGAGATCAGTTGTCCCATGGTAATTGCCTCTTTTGAAAATTTACGGATCGTCACGATAGGACCATCCAGCGCGATGGGCTTAAGAACAATATTCACCCTAGAGCCGTCGGCAAGCCTTGCATCCACAATCGGAGAAGCCTCATTCACCAAACGGTTAGAGCCTGATGCAATCTGCTGCACCACATCCTCTAATTTATCTCCGGATATGAAACGCCTGTCCGATTGAAAAACCTTTCCGTCTCTCTCATAAAATATATTCTGCGTCCCGTTGATCATAATCTCGGTGATAGTATCATCCTCTAAAAATTCCTGCAAAAGATCCAGTTTCCGGAATGCATTGAATAACTCCCTGCCAAGCGCCGTCTTTTCCGCCAGAGAAAGATACTCCTCCTCTGAAGCCTCCTTAAGCACACGGTAGATCAGACGGGTCAACTCCTCATCTTCAATCTCCTTGGTCATGTCCAATTCTTCCAGAATCCTTAAATGAAGCTGTTCTGAGCGCATCATGGAATCAACTCCTTCTTTACCATCTTCTTTTTCACATCGTCAAATCCCAGAAGATGCAGCTCGTCCTCCATCTGCATAAGCTTCGCTGTGGCCAGCGTATCTTTTACGACTGGCACAAAAATCTCCGTACAAACCCGAAGCAAACCATACACGTCCCTAAGCCCTTCATCTAAGTCCAGAATCAGCACGTCATAGATACTCTGTTCTTCAATCTGGCGAAGCAGGCTCACCCACTCCTCCAGAGTAACCATCCTGATATCCTCTGACACTCTCACCGGAAGCAGATAATCTAATACCCCCATATGCTCTACCAGAGTGGAAAGTATTACACCCAGATTCCGATTCTCCTGCCTGGAATAATACAGTGCATCTGCCAGGGTATGCCCTTCCTTCGGAAAATGCCCTCCAATTCCTCCATAAATCTCCATATTGAGGTAAAGCACATTTTCCGAAGCAGCCAGCTCTTGTCCCAACCTTAATCCGTAGCTTGTCTTACCGCTTCTGTGTACCGGAGAAAAGATACCGATAATCTTAAAATTCTTCGTCTTAACCCCGCGAAAATACATATCCTCCGCTTCATTCTTCTGGCTGCACTTGCAGATAATCTCTGACAAAAGAACTTCTCCTGACTGGTATTTGAACACAGCCGTCTCATCAGGATTCGTCTCTGCACTTCCGGATTCAGAAAGTACAAATACATTGCCCGCCCGAAGCCCTTTTCGTTCATTTATAGGATAATTGCCTCCTATAAGCAGGACATCGATTGGATGTTCTTGCAGAATTGCCTGTACCTGTGAAAGACCGTTACATACCTGTACTTGAAAAGCAAACTCCTTTTTCTTCATCAGAAACATGGCGAATGCCGCGGCGTAACCTTCCTCTCGGTCACAAATTACAAAACTCCTGCTGCTCACATAATATCCCTCCTACTCTGCTGCTTCTTCATTACTCTGTGAATTGCTGCCGATACGGCATCGAACACTTTGAATCTCTATTGAATCTATCAGATACAAGCTACATGAGATGTAACTTGTAGAATGATTATAAACCTCTCGTATATGATTTGTCTATCCCATTTTCAGAAAAAGCCAAAGTTTGTGCAACCTTCACATAATTCCGTAAAAAGAAATCCCATAAAGGAGTGCAACACCAGGAGTTCCAAGGATTCCGGATGTCAAAACCGTCCACGGGTTCAGCCCTACCTGTACAGTAATCCCCTGTGCGCTAAGGAATTCATTTACAAAGAATATCATTGCACATCCTATGATTGCCCGAACAATAAAGTTTGTAAATAGCTGCGGCTTCTGCTCTGACATATTCCTTTTCCTCCTTAAGATTTATTTCCTGATACCATATATATCCACGACCAGCGTATTTTATTCTCAAAATCTGCTTATACTAGGATTGTTTGGAAATTACTTTTTTAAGAGGTGGATTATGAGATTATTTGAACGTGGAAATGCAGCAGAAGAAGATGTATATAAACGCCTGTCCTACGCCCCTCAGGCGGATACACTGATGGATGAAATTGCCAACGCACGCCTGGAAATAGAAGAAGCATATCTTAATTTTCAGTATGCTTCGGACCCTGACATGATCGATTCCTACATCTACCGAGGCAATGCTGCCTGGCTGCGCTACCGCTTCCTGCTGCGTCAGGCGAAAATCATCTAATTTTTACAATTCAACAATATTTACAATTATAAATATAAAATACCCCATACAGTCATATAGATGAATATATAGACTGTCAGGAGGTATTTTTTTGCGCAGAAAAGTAGAGTTCTTCATACTAATCCTGTTATTGGCAGGATTAATCGTTGTCAGCAGGAATCTGGGAAAATATGTGTCAAGCGGTAAGATTAAACGAGCCGAGAATACCATAGTCATCGATGCCGGACATGGAGGAACACAGTTGCGCAAGTAAGACTGATAACAATATTACTGAAAGAAAGGCAACTGTTGTACCTATCAAAATTAAATATGTGTGAGAGGACAAGCCTTTCAGTTTATAGACGTTCAGAAATGAGCGTCTATTTTTTTACCCAAATGAAAGGAGAATCAAAAAATATGAATAAGATATTGAAACGATTGTTTACAGGTGTTCTCACCCTTGCAACCGTCTTTGCCGCACTACCCACAACTGCTGTCCATGCTGCGGAAACGCAATACTGGACAGAATCAGAGGAACGTGTCGGAATCGTTGAGAAAGTAATGAATGACGGTTCTATCGGCTCTACATTCAACGAGGGGCATATGACTGTCGAGGGCGAGGACGCTTACTGTATCGACATTAACACTGGATTTAAGAATGGATATAAGACCAGAAACGACGCAAGCACACGTATGAGCGCTGAACAGATAGAGGACGTTGCCTTATCCCTTGAATATGTCAAACAGTACACAAAAAATCATTCTGGAATCAGCAGCCAGCACGCTTACCTTTTAAGACAGTTGGTAGTCTGGCAGAGATTGAGCGTCCATCTTGGGTGGAACTGTGACAATGTACGAGCTTCCTATGATGAAATCTCAAAATCCGTACAAGATGAAGTATTCGCCGGAGCGAAAGCCTTTGTAAAAGAAAACAAAGGACGCTATGACTGTTACGGTTATATCTACACTGGCGAGGGGCAGGATTTAGGACAGTTCTATGCAAAGTTAGCTGTCGGGAATGGTAAGATTCAGAAATCTTCCAGTAATGCCACAGTTACAGACGGGAACGACTGTTATTCCTTCTCTGGTGCGACTTATGGTGTTTATTCTGATAAAGGCTGCACGAAGTCTGTTGCCACACTTACGACAAATGCCAGTGGAAATACTGACACTGTGGAATTAAGAGCTGCGACATACTATGTAAAAGAAACGAAAGCTCCAAAAGGATTCCAGTTAGATAAGAACGTCTATACCCTTACGGTCAAGGCTGGTGAAACTTCCACATTGAAAGTCAGCGACACACCAAAAGTCACAGACACTTTGGTTGAGCTTTTCAAAATTGATATGGAAACTTCCAAAGCTACGCCACAAGGTAACGCTTCTTTGGAGGGTGCAGAGTTTGTCTGGAAGTATTATGACGGATATTACACAAAAGACAATCTTCCATCAGAACCAACACGCACATGGACGACAAAGACAATCGCTGAAAAAGACAGCAATAACGAAGTCCATTACATCACAAGATTAGCGGATTCCTACAAGGTGTCTGGTGACAGCTTCTATACACAGAATGGTACTATCTGCCTGCCACTTGGTACTATCACTGTGGAAGAAAAGGCAGCTCCAAACGGTTACTTATTGGAGGGTGCTTATATGCAGGTCGCCGGAAGTTCTGAACAGATAAAAGGTGTCTATGTGGCACAGATTACAGAAGATGGTGAGCTTGCAGCGTTAAGCGGCAGCAACCACTATTCCGTATCAGACAAGGTTATCCGTGGCGGTGTGAAAATCCAAAAAAGAGATTTGGAAACCAAAGATACAAAAGCACAAGGCGGTGCAACTTTGAAAGATACTGCCTTTGAAATCATTTCCTTAAATGATAATGCTGTCTTGGTAGATGGCAAGTTATACAACAAAAATGAAGTTGTCAAGACAATCCATACAGGTGTTGACGGTATCGCTACCACTGCCGCTGATACATTACCATACGGAAAATACCGTATCGAAGAAAGCAACGCCCCAGAGGGATATTTGACGGACGGTGCAAAACCGATTGAATTTGATATTGTGAATGACGGTGAAATCGTAGATTTAACTGACGAAGCAAACTCTGTCTACAATCAGATTAAGCGTGGTGATTTGGAGGGCGTGAAAATCGGTGACGGTACTCACAAGCGACTTGCGAATGTTCCCTTTAGGATCACAAGCAAGACGACTGGTGAGAGCCATATCATTGTGACAGATAAAAACGGTCAGTTTTCCACTTCCTCTGACTGGGTATCTCATAAGCAGAATACCAATGCCGGAAAGACCAGTGAAGATGGTATCTGGTTCGGTACTTCCACACCAGACGACAGCAAAGGAGCATTGCTCTATGATACTTACACAATCGAAGAATTACGCTGTGATTCCAACAAGGGAATGACACTGATTCCTGCTTTTGATGTCGTGGTTTCAAGAAATAAAGTAGTTGTGGATTTAGGTACTTTGACAAATGATTATGAGCCGGAAATCACTATCCATACGACCGCCACAGATAAGGTGACAGGTGAAAAATCAATCGTTGCCGGAAAGAGCGTGACTATCGTTGATACGGTGACTTTGGACGGTTTGAAGAAAGGCACAAAATATCAGTTAAAAGGCTGGCAGATGGTGAAGTCTGAAAATGCACAGCTTCTTGTAGATGGTAAACCTGTGGAGAGTGATTACACATTCACTGCGAAAAAATCAGAAATGGAAGTTGAGGTTTCCTATACATTCAATGCTTCTGCTCTTGGCGGCAAAGACCTTGTAACCTTTGAAGAATTGTATGATTTATCCAATCCAGACGAGCCTATCAAGGTGGCAGAACACAAGGACATTGAGGACGAGGGGCAGACCGTGACTATTGAGGAACGAGTGATTACGATTCATACCAACGCTGCCGACAAAGCCACAGGTGAAAAGATGATTGTTACCAGTAAAGAGGTAACTGTCATTGATACGGTCACTTTAGATGGTTTGGAGAAAGGTACAGCATATCAGCTCAAAGGCTGGCAGATGGTGAAGGCTGAAAACGCACAGCTTTTGATTGACGGTAAACCTGTGGAAAGTGATTACACCTTTACTGCAAAAGATTCCAGTATGGAAGTCGAGATTGCCTTTACATTCAATGCCAGCGAACTTGCAGGCAAAGACCTTGTGACGTTTGAAGAATTATACGATTTATCCAACCCGGACGAGCCTACAAAGGTGGCAGAACATAAAGACATTGAGGACGAGGGGCAAACGGTGACGATTACGGAACGTATCATCACTATGCACACAACCGCTACCGATAAGGCAACAGGCAAAAAGACAACCGAAACTGGTAAGGACGTAACTATCGTTGATACCGTTACTTTAGATGGACTTGAAAAAGGCGTGAAATACACCCTTAAAGGTTGGGAAATGGTGAAATCTGAAAATGCAGAGCTTATCGTGAGTGGTAAGCGTGTAGAAAACAACCTTACTTTCACTGCTACTGACACGAAAATGGAAGTTCAGATTGAATTTACGTTCAGTGCTTCGGAGCTTGGCGGCAAAGAGCTTGTGACCTTTGAAGAATTGTACGATACGTCCAATCCAGACCAGCCAATCAAGGTAGCTGAACATAAGGACATTAAAGATGAGGGGCAGACGGTGGCGGTCAAAGAAAATCCAGATACACCAGACAAAGAAACGCCGGACACGCCTACTACCACAACCAAAACCAGTGATTCACCAAAGACAGGTGACAATACGCCATTTGTCGCATTGTTCGCCATGATGGGAATTTCTGCTGCTGGTCTTATCTTTGCCGGATATAAGAGATTTAGCAGAAAAGGAAAAAGATAATGAGCCTGACACTTGGGAGCCTGTTTGATGGAATCGGTGTATTCCCTCTTGCGGCTTCTCGTCAAGGGATTACTCCCGTGTGGGCCAGCGAGATTGAAAAAGTACCGATTTCCATTACGAAAAGACATTTTCCCGATATGCTCCACTTGGGGGATATTACGAAGCTGAAAGGCTCGGAAATCCCTCCGGTGCATATCATCACATTCGGCTCACCCTGTCAGAACCTTTCCACAATCGGGTTCCGTGAGGGGCTGGCAGGAAGTAAATCGGGGCTTTTCTATCATGCAATCAGAATCATAAAAGAAATGAGGTGTGCGACCAATGGCATATTTCCAGTTATCGCTGTTTGGGAAAACGTCGCAGGAGCGTTTTCATCAAATCACAGGCTGGACTTTAAATCCGTGCTGGAATCATTCACAGATTCCGAGATTCCAATGCCTGATTCTGGAAGATGGGCAAAATGCGGAATGGTTAGAGGGAGTGTCGCTGACATCTGCTGGCGCCTCTTGGACGCCCAGTATTGGGGAGAACCCTCCCTCGTACAGAGAAGAAAGCGCGTCTTTGTCGTGGCAGATTTTGGAGGACAGCGTGCCGCAGAAATATTACTTAAATCCCGTCAACTGTACCCACTTCCTGACACTGGCACAGAGAGCAGGCTATCCGCCACCGGAACCAGTGGAATATCTGCTGCTGAAACAGGGAGGGAAATACCTGTCTTATGTCCCTTTGAGGAAAGACGAATGCGAAGCTGTGCAAAATCGGGGGATATACCCGGATTCCTACGAAGCTTCGGACGGGCAGATGACCCTTTTCCCACTCTTTTAGCTGGTGCGGTCAATATTATTTCGTTCTGGTATGAGGGAAAAGAAAAAGACGGAGTTATCCGCTATCTGACACCGCTTGAATGTGAACGTCTGATGGGGCTTCCCGACAACTGGACGAAGTATGACTATCTCGGAAAACAGACAAGCGACAATGCACGGTGTACCGCACTTGGAAACGCAATCGCCTTACCCTGTGCGGAGTATATCATGGCAGGAATCAAAGAAGTATTGGAGGGATAAAATTTGAAAAACTATCACAACAAAGAACCGCCTGAAACAGATTTATTTTAGGAAAATCAGCATATCGCTGATATTTTATCTAACTTCTGCCTGACTATGATTTATCTTTCTGAATGGGGATTGTCAAGGGTGCGGCAGCACAAAGCAACGCCCTTTACTATCCACAGGCAGACAGATATTATCCTGATGGCAGAATATAACTATATAACAAACCAATCAAAATCAGAAAGAAAAGAGGTAAATAATTTATGGAATTAAGATATGTTATCCCAAACATGGAAAAGACATTCGGGAATTTAGAGTTTGCAGGTGAGAATAAGGTGGAACAGCGCAGGATCAACGGACGTATGACGGTAGTTTCCCGCAGCTTCAACCTTTATTCGGACGTACAGAGGGCAGATGATATTATCGTGGTGCTGCCTGCTTCTGCTGGTGAGAAGAATTTTGAATCAGAGGAAAAAGTAAAACTTATCAATCCCAAAATCACCGCAGAGGGTTATAAAATCGGCACAAGAGGATTCACAAATTATATCTTATCGGCTGACGATATGGTAAAAGCGTAAGGAGGTACAGAGATTATGAGATTAGCAAACGGAATCATTATAGACAAGGAAAAGACTTTCGGGGTATTGAAATTCTCCGCATTAAGACGTGAGGTACATATCCAGAACGAGGACGGTACGGTTTCTGAAGAAATCAAGGAACGCACCTACGATTTGAAGTGTAAGGAGCAAGGACGCATGATACAGGTGAGTATTCCGGCCACTGTTCCGTTAAAGGAATTTGACTACAACGCAGAGGTGGAGATTATCAATCCTGTGGCAGATACGGTGGCAACCGCTACATTTCAAGGTGCAGACGTTGACTGGTACATTAAGGCAGATGATATTGTCTTGAAGAATAAGAACGGTCAGCCAGCAGGAAATAACCACACTCCCAACAATTCACAGCAGCCACAGCATAAAAAATAAAGAAAGGATTTAGCCTATGCCACAATTCAATAAACGTGGGAATCGTATCAGAGCCAGTGACAAGTCACTGGTTTTTCGTTTCTCGGCTGGTTCGCTGCTCCTGCTATTCCTTGTGGTGGTTATGCTGCTGAACCTAAAAACAATCATCACAACGGATTGGAAAGCAATTTCGTTTTTGCAAGATGGCAATGTCCATTTTTCGGTCACGCCATATGGGATAATCACAGTCATTATCGCAGCTCTGGCGTGTGCTGTTGCTGCTATGCTATACCGCAGATTCCAGTATGACAAGGTAAAGCAGCTCTTTCACCGTCAAAAGCTGGCACGCATGATTTTAGAGAATGGCTGGTATGAATCAGAATCCACACAGGATAGCGGATTTTTTAAGGACTTGCCAGCGTCCGGCAAGAAAGAGAAAATCACCTATTTCCCAAAACTGTATTACCGTATGGATAATGGACTATTGTATATCCGTACGGAAATTACATTAGGAAAATATCAAGACCAGCTTTTACGCTTGGAAAAAAAGCTGGAAACAGGCTTGTACTGTGAGCTGGTGTCAAAAGAGCTGCATGATTCCTATGTGGAGTATGTCTTGCTTTATGACACTATCGCTAATAGAATCACTATCAATGAAGTACAGGCGGAACATGGCAGCTTACGTCTAATGAAAAATGTCTGGTGGGAGTATGACAAGCTCCCTCATATGCTGATTGCTGGCGGCACTGGCGGCGGTAAAACTTACTTTATCCTTACTATCATTGAAGCTCTGCTCCGCTGCAATGCGGTCATGTATATCTTAGACCCAAAGAACGCTGACCTTGCGGATTTATCCGTTGTCATGCCGGAAGTATGGTACAAGAAAGACGATATAACCGCCTGTATTGATAGATTCTATGATGGTATGATGGCAAGAAGTGAAGCTATGAAGCTCATGGAGAATTACAGGACGGGGGAAAACTACGCTTATTTAGGACTATCGCCTCACTTCCTTATCTTTGACGAATATGTGGCGTTCATGGAAATGCTCACCACAAAGGAAAATGCTGCTGTTCTTAACAAGCTGAAACAGATAGTCATGCTTGGACGACAGGCAGGATATTTTCTGATTCTCGCCTGTCAGCGTCCAGACGCAAAGTATCTCGGTGACGGAATCCGTGACCAATTCAATTTCCGTGTGGCATTGGGGCGTATGTCGGAACTTGGTTACAGTATGATGTTCGGTGAAGTAGACAAGGACTTTTTTCTGAAACAGATCAAAGGGCGTGGCTACGTTGATACAGGAAACAGTGTCATATCCGAGTTTTACACTCCCCTTGTACCCAAAGGACACGACTTTTTAAAAGAGATAGGAAGATTGTCACAAAACAGGCAGGACGGACAGGCGGCGTGCGAAGCGAAAGCCGCAGGTACGGACTAGCCTGTGTTGGGGTGGCGTAAGCCGCCCCAACCATCTGCCCCCGTTATCTAACAGGGGGGCACAAATCAACAGGAAACAGGCAACAAAATATCAAAAAGTCCTTGAAAACAGAGGACTTTTCAAACATTCAAGGGAGTGTGACAAAATCGGTAACTGTCACATTCCTTTTTTGATGGGAGGGATTTTATCTGAACGATACCGACTGGATAAATGATTTTAAGGAAAAACGGACACAGTACGGCGTTTCCCAGAATCGTCTTGCGGTCATGGCTGGTGTCAGTCGTGAGTATGTCAGCAGGGTTGAATCTGGAAAAGTAGCCTTGACGGAAGAAATCAAGGGGAAATTCACGGACGCTCTGGAAAAGCTGAATCCAGAGAATCCGCTGGAAATGGTCTTGGATTACGTTAGAATCCGATTCCCCACACAGGACGTTAAGCACGTGGTTGAAGATATTCTGCAATTAAAGCTGGACGTAATGATACATGAGGACTACGGATTCTACTCCTATGCGGAACATTATGTGCTAGGTGATGTGTTCGTGCTGACATCACCCGATAAGGAAAAAGGCACGCTATTAGAACTAAAAGGCAAAGGCTGTCGGCAGATGGAAAGCTATCTGCTGGCACAGCATAGGAGCTGGTATGACTTTCTCATGGACGCTCTGGTGGAGGGAGGTGTGATGAAACGTCTTGACCTTGCCATCAACGATATGGCAGGAATCTTGGACATTCCAGAGCTGACAGAGAAATGCAACCATGAAGAATGTATTTCCGTATTCCGCAGTTTCAAGAGCTATCGCAGCGGTGAGCTGGTGAGAAGCAATGAACAGGACAGATACGGAATGGGAAATACGCTTTATATTGGTTCGCTCAAATCAGAGGTTTATTTCTGTATCTACGAAAAGGACTATGAACAGTACGCAAAGTATAACATAGCCATTGAAGATACGAAAATCAAGAACCGTTTTGAAATCCGGCTGAAAAATGAGCGAGCCTATTATGCGGTGCGTGACCTGCTGACCTACCATGACGCAGAGCGTACCGCTTTTGACATTATCAACCGTTATATGCGGTTCGCTGACAGGGAGGTGGAGAAAAGACGCAGCGAATGGCAGACCAATGAGAAATGGGCGTACTTTATCGGCTCTGATCGTGGGCGTTTGAAACTGACGACCAAACCAGAGCCTTACACGCTCACTCGGACGCTGAACTGGATAAGCAGACAGGTAGCTCCCACTTGGAAAGTTTTAGAGAAGATTGACAGTAAAAATGGCACAACTTATCTCAAAGACATTTTAGACCATGCGAAGCTCACGGAGCGTCACAAAAAGCTGATTGAACAGCAGACAACTTCCACAGAGGAAATGATTACAGAAACGGAGGAATGATAACATGAAGCATATCTTATTTGATTTATTCCTGTTCTCTCTTGGAGCAGGTGCAGGTGTGGTGTTGATGTGTCTGGTACAGACAGGAGCAGCCGCAGAAAGAGAAATTGAAATGATGGAAAGGAGAAAGAAATAATGAATTTTGGACAGAACTTATACAACTGGTTTTTATCCAATGCACAGAGCTTGGTACTCATGGCGATTGCTGTTATCGGCGTATATCTCGGTTTCAAGCGTGAGTTTTCCAAACTGATTGGATTCTTGGTGATTGCCTTAATCGCTGTCGGCTTGGTGTTCAATGCTTCTGGCGTGAAAGATGTACTGTTGCAGTTATTCAATAAGATTATCGGGGCGTAAGCTTTAGGAGAAAAATAGAATTGTAGAATATATCAATAACTAGTATAATTTACATATAAATTATATTTTCAAGTGAGGAAAAATATGGACAATATAGAAACTAAAAAGAAACTCGCGAATATATTAAAAAGGGCAAAAAATACTGCTAAACCAGATAAATGTATTATGTGTGACAAACCACAAACAAGTTATTGTAATTCTCATTTAATTCCGCAAATGGTGTTGAAAACTATTGCTGACAGTGGGAAACTTTTATCCCCTAATACTCTAATCGGAATTGAGATTCTTGACATTGAGAAAGGTATCAATAATGCTGGTACATTCCATTTTATTTGTAGAAAATGTGATGGTGAACTTTTTCATAATTACGAAAACCCAGATAAAATGAAAACTTATCCAACTGATATAATGATGGCAGAAATTGCCCTAAAAAATATGTTGTTAATGTTGAGCAAGCGAAATGAAGAAAAGGAAATATTTAATATTGTACAAAACGAAATGAACGGTTTTGAAAATAAGGAGGTTCTTGATGAAATTCAAGGACTAGATCTACAGGAATATCTTGACGCTTTAGATTTATACAAACAAATCATTAAAAATAATTCTACTGGCTGCTTTCAAGTTTTATATTGGAAGAAATTACCGTATGTTGTACCTTTAGCTGCACAATCACCTATTGCAGTTTATAAAGATATGTATGGAGATATTATAAATGATTTGTACGATACTAACCCTAACTATCATATACAAAATCTTCATTTGTGTGTTTTTCCTATTGAAAATGAAACCATTGTATTACTCTTTTATCATAAAAGGGATAAAAACTACCGACGTTTAAGACATCAATTTAATAGTTCATCAGATGAGCAATGTTTAAGATTTATCAATTATTTGATTTTTGCATACACTGAACATTATTTTTTTGCGAAATCAATTAGAGATAAAATAGAGTTTGATGAAAATATGATAAAACTTAGTAAAGAGTCAAATGGAAATCCCAATTTGGGTTTTGTGAATTTTCAAGACTTCTTTACTGAATATATCCCTGTGTCTATGAATGACATACCAAATTTTTTGTCTGAAGAATACAGTTTGCAAAAAACTGAAAGCTAAGGAATGTATTTATTTAAGCAGTAAATCATATCGGTCTGCTGCTTTTTTTATGCAAATTTTTAAGATTGGAGGACAACATGAAAACAGATATATTTGAGGATATGAAAGAACGTGTCGGCTGTGAAAATATTTCCGACTTGCCCTACCGCAAACGTGTGGTGTGGGAAATCATCAAGCAGCACTCACCACTGGATTATCCAAAAGAACAGTTACAAAAGTTTTCTCATTATGTATTTGATGTAGATTATGTTGTTATAATGGGAATACTGGATATGAGGAAAGGAAGTGACCGACCATGCAGGAAATGCGAATCTACCTGTTAAACAATACAAAACCGTATCGTGAGGGTGACGAAGATTATTCCGGTGCTTGGTTCAACTGCCCTGTGGATTTTGAAGAAGTCAGAGAGAAACTTGGCGTTGAGCATGAGGAACAGATTGAGATTGCAGACTATGAGCTGCCCTTTGACCTGCACAGTGATATGCCTCTCTGGGAAATCAACGCCAACTGTCGCATGGTGCTTGAATTGGAGGGTACACCCATTGGCAATGAAATGAAAGCCATTCAGCAAAAATGGTTCACCAGCTTTGATGAATTTATCGACCATAAGGACGAGATACGTTACTATGATGTGGGCGACGGTGCAGCACTGGCAGAATACCTTATTTGTGAGGAAAATATTTTCGGCGAGATTCCTCACGAATTGCAGAAGCATATCGACTACCATTCCTACGGAAATGAGCTGGAAATGGACGACAAATACCTTTTCACAACAAGCGGCGTATTCCGTTATCAGTAAAGGGGTGATGTGGTATCGAAGAAATGCGAATCTATATCGCCAATCTTGGAAAATACAACGAGGGTGAGCTTGTAGGTGCGTGGTTCACACCGCCTGTCGATTATGACGAGATGGCAGAACGTATCGGCTTGAATGATGAATACGAGGAATACGCTATCCATGATTATGAGCTGCCCTTTGAGATTGACGAATACACGCCCATTGAGGAAGTCAACCGTCTTTGTGAAATGGTGGAGGATTTACCAGAGGACATACAGGACGAATTATCAGAACTTCTCTGCTGTTTCAGCAGCTTGGAAGAATTGTGCGAACAAGCAGACGATATTATCCATTATCCCGATTGTAGCGATATGACAGACGTTGCCTATTATTTCATAGAGGAATGTCAAAGTCTGGGTGAGATACCAGACAGGATAAGAAACTACATAGACTATGAAGCCTACGGGCGTGACCTTGATTTAGAGGGGCGTTTCGTCGTTACCAATCATGGCGTGTTTGAATGCCCGTATTAACAACTGAATATTTACCATATGCCAGTGAAATGACACTGGTTATTTTTATGCAGCAGCTTGTGAAAACAGGCTGCTGTTTCCATTTAAGAAAAAGAAAGGAGCTGTAAAAATTGAAGAAAATCAAAAGCTATACAAGCATATGGAGCGTGGAAAAAGTCATTTATGCAATCAACGACTTTCAGCTCCCGTTCCCTGTCACGTTCAGCCAGATGGCTTGGTTTGTCCTGTCGCTGCTTATCGTGATTCTCTTTGGGGAGCTGCCGCCCTTTTCCATGATTGACGGGGCGTTCCTCAAATACTTTGGAATCCCTGTCGCTTTTACATGGTTCGTATCGCAAAAGACCTTTGACGGGAAGAAGCCATTCGGATTCTTGAAATCCTGTATTTCGTTTTGCTTACGACCAAAAGTGACCTATGCAGGAAAAGCCATCAGGCTGAAACATGAAAAATTCAATCCCGTTATTACGACAGTTAGGAGTGTGATGTATGTTCCCGATTAAATACATAGAAAACAATCTGGTGTTCAACCATGACGGTGAGTGCTTCGCCTACTATGAGCTGACGCCTTACAATTATTCGTTCCTGTCACCAGAAGAAAAGTACATGGTGCATGACAACTTCCGTCAGCTTATCGCCCAGAACCGTGACGGAAAAATCCATGCCCTACAGATTGCCACGGAGGACAGCCTGCGTTTGGTACAGGAACGCTCCAAAAAAGGAATCACAGGCAGGCTAAAAGAGATTGCCTGTAAAAAAATAGATGAACAGACAGAAGCGTTGGTTGAAATGATTGGCGAAAATCAGATTGACTACCGCTTTTTTCTTGGCTTCAAGCTGCTGGTAAATGAGGAAGAAATCAATCTGAAAGCCATGCGAAAATCAGCGGCTATGACCTTTGCCGATTTTATCTATGAAGTCAATCACAGGCTCATGGGTGACTTTGTTTCCATGAGTAATGATGAAATCAACCGTTTTCTAAAGATGGAAAAGCTCTTGGAGAGCAAAATCTCACGCCGCTTTCAGTTCCGCAGGCTGGATAAGAACGACTTCGGCTATCTCTTGGAACATATCTACGGGAATACAGGCGTTGCTTACAGTGACTATTCCTATGAGCTGCCAGTGAAGAAATTGAAGCGTGAAACACTGATAAAACGATATGACCTTATCCGACCTACACGCTGTCAGATAACCGAAAATCAGCGATACCTAAAGATTGAGCGTGAAGATCAGACAACGTATGTTGCCTACTTCACGATTAACAATATCGTGGGTGAGCTGGATTTTCCGTCAAGTGAGATATTTTACTATCAACAGCAACAATTCAAGTTCCCTGTTTCCACTTCTATGAATGTGGAAATCGTCACTAATAAAAAGGCTCTGACGACAGTTAGGAATAAAAAGAAAGAGCTGAAAGATTTGGATAACCATGCGTGGGAATCCAACAACGAAACAGGAAGTAACGTCATGGACGCTCTGGATTCGGTCAATGAGCTGGAAACCAACCTCGACCAGTCAAAGGAATCCATGTATAAGCTATCTTACGTTATCCGTGTGGCTGCTGACACGCTGGACGAGCTAAAAAGACGCTGTGATGAAGTCAAAGACTTCTACGACGATTTGAACGTCAAGCTGGTTCGCCCGTTCGGAGATATGCTAGGACTTCATGGTGAATTTATCCCATCAAGCAAGCGTTACATCAATGATTATATTCAGTATGTCACCAGTGACTTTCTCGCCGGACTTGGATTTGGTGCAACACAGCAGCTTGGGGAAACGGACGGTATCTATATCGGCTACAACCTTGACACAGGAAAAAATGTGTACTTGAAGCCTAGCCTTGCGGCACAGGGCGTAAAAGGTTCGGTCACCAATGCTCTTGCGGCAGCATTTTTAGGTTCGCTCGGCGGTGGAAAGTCATTCTGTAACAATCTGATTATCTATTATGCGGTACTGTTTGGAGGAAAAGCAGTCATTGTAGACCCAAAATCAGAGCGTGGCAACTGGCAGGAAACCTTATCCGATATTGCGAACGAAATCAAGATTGTCAATCTTACTAGTGAGGATAAAAACAGAGGACTACTTGACCCGTATGTGATTATGAAGCGTACAAAGGACGCTGAAAGTCTGGCAATCGACATACTCACATTCCTTACGGGTATTTCTTCCCGTGATGGTGAGAAATTCCCTGTATTAAGGCGTGCAATCCGTTCTGTTACCCAAAGCAAGGAGCGTGGTTTGTTGCGTGTCATTGATGAACTCCGCAAAGACGGTTCACCTGTGGCAGAGAATATCGCAGACCATATCGAAAGCATGACAGACTATGACTTTGCACATCTTCTATTTTCGGACGGTGATGTGGAACAATCCATCAGTTTAGACCGACAGCTTAACATCATACAGGTGGCAGACCTTGTTCTGCCGGATAAGGACACGAAGTTTGAGGAATACACCACAATGGAGCTGCTTTCTGTGGCAATGCTTATCGTTATCAGCACCTTTGCCTTAGACTTTATCCATTCTGACCGCAGCATTTTCAAGATGGTAGACTTGGACGAAGCGTGGACGTTCTTGCAGGTGGCACAGGGAAAAGCCCTCTCTAACAAGCTGATTCGTGCTGGTCGTTCCATGAACGCCGCTGTGTACTTTGTCACGCAAAATTCTGGTGATGTGGACGACGAAAAAATGAAGAACAATATCGGATTGAAATTTGCCTTTCGTAGCACAGACATAAAGGAAATCAAAAATACCCTTGAATTTTTCGGTGTTGATAAAGAGGACGAGGGCAATCAGAAAAGGCTTAGGGATTTGGAAAACGGGCAATGTCTGTTTCAAGATTTGTACGGGCGTGTGGGCGTTATCCAGATTCACCCTGTATTCGCTGATTTGTTCCATGCCTTTGATACCAGACCGCCAGTACAGACAGAGGAAATGAGGTGAAGCCTATGCGTAAGAAAAAGATAGTCCACTATCTGCTTATCATGCTTGCAGTGATTCTCGGTGTACTGGTGTTTCTGGCAATCACGGGTACGGTAGCTCATGCGGCTGGACTGGTTGATAATACCGTGAGCGACGCTAACGCCTATTCTAAATATCCCCTAGAGAATTACCAGCTTGATTTTTACGTTGACAGCTCTTGGGATTGGCTACCGTGGAACTGGCTGGACGGAATCGGAAAAAGTATTCAGTATGGCTTGTATGCTATCACAAATTTCGTCTGGACGGTGAGCCTTTATATCTCCAATGCGACAGGCTATGTGGTACAGGAAGCCTACAAGCTGGACTTTATTTCTGATACCGCAAGCTCAATCGGGAAGAACATTCAGACATTAGCTGGCGTTACTTCCAGCGGTTTTTCCAGTGAGGGATTTTATGTGGGATTCCTGCTTATCCTCATTCTGGTAATGGGTATCTATGTAGCTTATACAGGACTTATTAAGAGGGAAACCACAAAAGCGGTTCATGCGGTAATCAATTTTCTTGTGGTATTTATCCTGTCAGCGTCCTTTATTGCCTATGCCCCAAACTATATCAGCAAAATCAACGACTTTTCATCAGATATAAGCAGCTCTGCTTTGTCACTCGGTACAAAGATCGTGCTGCCCGATTCCAACAGTAAGGGAAAAGACAGTGTGGATTTAATTCGTGACAGTCTGTTTTCCATACAAGTGAAACAACCGTGGCTGCTCTTACAGTACGGGGAATCGGATATAGAAACGCTTGGTTCTGACCGTGTGGAAAGCCTGTTATCGGCAAGTCCAGATACAGACGATAGAGAGGACGTTGTTATTGATGAAATTGAGGACAAGGATAATGCGAATTTAAGTGTTACAAAGACCATGAGCCGATTGGGTACAGTCGTATTCCTGTTTATTTTCAATATCGGTATTTCGATTTTTGTATTCCTGCTCACAGGCATGATGATATTTTCACAGGTGCTGTTTATCATCTACGCTATGTTTTTGCCTGTCAGCTTTATTTTGTCTATGATTCCGACTTATGAGGGCATGGCGAAAAAAGCACTTACAAAACTGTTCAATACGATTATGCTTCGTGCCGGCATTACGCTGATTATCACCACAGCTTTCAGCATATCCACTATGTTTTATTCTATTTCTGCTGGTTATCCGTTCTTTATGGTTGCCTTTTTGCAGATAGTGACGTTTGCTGGTATTTACATGAAGCTGGGAGATTTAATGTCTATGTTCAGCTTACAGGCAAACGATACACAGCAGGTTGGCAGACGTATCATGCGTAGACCTTATATGTTCCTAAGCCGCAGAGCCAGACGCTTAGAGCGTAAAATCGGAAGAACGGTTGCGTCTGGTGCTGCTGGCGGTGTTGCTGGTGCGGCGGTTGCTTCTGCTTCAACGAAAAAAGCAGACAATACAAAATCGTCAAGCGGAAGTCATACCAGACCAAACCATAATACGTCCACTCCTTACAGTGGAGGTAGCAGTAAGCCGCCAGCTTTATCCGATAACATGAGTCAGAAGAAAGATTCGTCAAAATCAGAAGTACATAATAGCTTATCCAGCCAGACACAGGAAATGCAATCTACTTCAAAACGTGGAATCATGGATAAAAAATCGGTATCGAAGCAGCCACAGTCAGAGAAGCAGAATCCGCAGCGTCCGATTGTGGATAAGGTGCAGGATAAGCAGGATTCACAGAATAAGGAGCGACAAAGCAATGGATCAGCGACAAAAAGAGCTGCCCAGGTGCATGAGCGACCAGCGACAACGCCTGTTTCTGTAAAATCGGATTCACAGGCGGCAGCTTCAAAGCCGGAACAGAATGTCAAAGAGCGTCCTGTCACGGTGACAAAGGAGCAGCCACAGTCAAGCAAGACTAAAGAGCCTGTAACAAAATCACAGGAGAATGTGAGAACACAGGTTATCAGAGAATCCCGTCCGGCAGATAAACAGGCTTCATCAGCAGTAAGTAAACATTCGCAAGCTGCTACAGATGGTTCACGACAGACTGTGCAGAGAAAGTCGCAGACAAAAACAGTTCAGAAAAAGACCACAAATCAATCTTCTGTGAAGAAATCTACCAGTAAGAAAGGCGGCAAGAAATGAAGTTAAGACATTTCGCTGTGTTCGGTGGGATTTTCACAGTGATTATCTGTCTGCTCCTGTTTTTGTTTATCGTGACCGCAGATGATGAAGAAAGCGGCTCTTCCAGTCTTGATTTTTCTGGACTGAACCTGTCACAAGAAGTCTTGAAACATCAGCCTGCGGTAGAAAAGTATGCAAAGGAATACGGAATCTCTGACTATGTGAACTATCTGCTTGCGATTATGCAGGTGGAATCCGGTGGCACTGGCACGACAGACGTTATGCAAGCCAGTGAATCACTTGGTTTGCCGCTTAATTCCTTGTCTACGGAGGATTCCATCAAACAGGGGTGTAAATACTTCTCGGAGCTTTTGAAATCCGCAGAAGCGAAAGGCTGTGACATCAACACGGTGGTACAGTCCTATAACTATGGCGGCGGCTTCATTGATTACGTTTCCGGTCATGGGAGAAAGTACACTTTTGAGCTGGCGGTCAGCTTCGCAAAGGACAAGTCCGGCGGCGTAACGGTTACATACAATAATGAGATTGCCATAAAAGAAAATGGCGGCTGGCGTTACAAGTACGGGAATATGTTCTATGTAAAATTAGTCAGTCAGTATTTGGCTGTGCCTAGTTTCAGTGACGCAACCGCACAGGCAATCTTCAATGAAGCGTTGAAGTATCAAGGCTGGAAATATGTCTATGGCGGCAGCAATCCAAACACTTCTTTTGATTGTTCTGGTCTTACGTCTTGGTGCTATGCGAAAGCTGGTATCAGCTTACCTCGTACCGCACAGGCACAGTATGACGCTACGCAGCACATACCGCTGTCACAGGCAAAGGCTGGTGACTTGGTATTCTTCCACTCGACCTATAATGCTGGAACATACGTCACTCATGTAGGAATCTATGCAGGAAACAACAGAATGTATCATGCTGGCGACCCTATCGGATATGCAGATTTAACAAGCTCGTACTGGCAGCAACACTTGATTGGTGCCGGACGGGTGAAAACCAAATAAGAAAGGAATGGTGCTATGCTATTTAAGAAAAAGGATAAGGAATCGAAACCAAAGAAAGAGAAAAAAGTGCCTGTGATGAAAGTCGGCACGCATAAGAAAACCGTGATTGCCTTATGGCTGGTGCTGATTGCCAGTGTCAGCTTTGGGGTGTATAAGAATTTCACCGCCATTGATATGCACACGGTATATGAGAAAGAAGTCATTGAACAACGTATTGTTGATACCAACAAGATAGAGAACTTTGTAAAAGCCTTTGCGAAGTCCTATTATTCTTGGAGCAACACGCAGGAATCCATTGAGAAAAGAACCGCAGCCATTAACCAGTACCTTACAAAGAGCTTGCAGGATTTGAATGTCGATACGGTACGACAGGATATACCTACAAGCTCTACGGTGACGGACGTTAAGATTTGGGAGGTTGAAGCGGCTGGAACGGACGACTTTACCGTTGTCTACTCGGTAGATCAAACGGTAACAGAGGGAGAAACTTCTATCGGTTACACTTCCGCTTACATGGTAGTGGTTCATGTAGATGATAACGAAAACATGGTGATTACACAGAATCCGACCATCAGCAGCATACCGACAAAATCCGGCTATGAACCAAAAGCAAAGGAATCAGATGGAACGGTGGACGCTGCCACTACGGAAGAAGTGACAGAGTTCTTGGAAACATTCTTCAAGCTGTACCCTACTGCAACAGAAAAAGAGCTTGCCTACTATGTATCGGGGAATGTGCTGGAACCTGTCAACTGTGATTATGTGTTCTCGGAGCTGGTAAATCCAATCTTTATACAAGACGGTGAACAAGTGAATGTATCGGTATCAGTGAAGTATCTCGACCAGAGGACAAAGGCAACGCAGATTTCACAGTTTGATTTGACGCTGGAAAAAGATAGTAACTGGAAGATTGTAAAATAATATGATAAAAGGCTTGTACCTCATACATAGTATGATTTGCAAGCCTTTTGTATGCCATATTAACTGTGATTTTTTTCGACTTCGATAATCTCCTTTGCAGTTGCAGTCACAATCTGTATACCCGTATCGCTCATATCATCAAGAAGCGCGTCAAGCTGCCGCCGCTGTGTATTCTTTTCCGGCGGCGTATCTAAAAGGAACTGGTCTACGGATATATGATAGCGCAACATAAGTTCAAAGAAAATCTGTAAACTTGGGTGTTGCCCGTTGTTCTCAATATTTGCAAGGTAGCGTGGGGAAATATACATTTCATCGCTTACTTTCTTGCGGCTTTCCTTGCGCTCTTTCCGCGCTGCTTTTATCGCTTCCCCAAAAGCCTTGAAGTCGTATTTTTTTACTGGTCTTTTTGCCATATTCATTCACCCGATTACATTTTACTGTTCCTCTTTCTTTTTGAATATGTCTATACAATTCCTATTGCAAACCTAAATAGTGCCTATTTCTATACTTGCTATTATTCGCTGTACCGTATATAATTATACTGATAATTTTGAAGAAAGGACGAATGACTTATGGAATATATGTCTTGTGCAGAAGCAGCGGGCAAATGGGGCATTTCAGAAAGACGGGTGCAGAAACTTTGTGAGGGGAACCGCATATCGGGTGTTTCAAAATTTGGAAGTATGTGGCTGATACCAAAGAACGCGAAAAAGCCGATTGACGGCAGAACGAAAAAGGGAAAGGAGCTGCGCCATGAATAATTTATTACTTCTGGAAGATGATATAAGCTTAATAGATGGATTACAATACTCTCTTAATAAAAATGGTTTTCATGTTGATATTGCCCGAACCGTTGAGGAAGCAAGAAAGCGTTTGGTTGAAATAGAAAAGTATGATTTGCTCATTCTCGATGTTACATTACCAGACGGAACAGGATTTGAAGTTTGTGAAAAAGTCCGAAAACACAATACACAAATACCAATTATCTTCTTAACTGCTTCTGATGAAGAAGTTAATATAATTCGAGGATTAGATTGCGGTGGAGATGATTATGTCACAAAGCCGTTTAAGTTAGGAGAATTATGTTCCCGTATACGCGCATTACTACGCCGCGCAGGAGTATCAACACAAGATAAAGCAAATGTATTAGAATGTGGGGACATTTCCATTGACCTCTTAGGAAGCCGCGTCCTATTAAATGGTAAATTATTAGAGCTGACAAATGTAGAATATCGTTTACTTTGTCTGTTAGTACGAAATGCTAACCACATTATTTCAAGAGATATTATTTTAAATGACTTATGGGACGGAACAGGGAATTTTGTTGACGATAATACTTTGTCCGTTTATGTTCGTCGGCTTCGTGAAAAAATTGAGAGGGACGCTTCACATCCACAGCACCTAATAACTGTCCGGGGATTTGGCTATCAGTGGAAAGAGGTGGAGCTATGAGCATTTTCCGCGACAAACAAATAAAGTGGTTTTGCTTTTTTATCGTTATATATGCTGCTCTGATTTTCGGTACTGCTATATGGTTTTCTCAAAATCAAATAGCTGCTGCAAAATCTATGTATCTGGAACATGACAGTGCCATTGTATCTTCACTGTTAGAGCAAGGCGTTTCAGAAGAAGTGATTGCAAATGCTATTTCTGCCACAGAAGCAAATAACGCAGGAATAAAATTGTTAAGTGATTTTGGAATTGGTAAAAATACAATGGGAACTTTGCTTCCACATTTTTCACGGTTTCAATATCATTCTTTGAGTATGTCGCTGTTTGTCTGTATTTTCTTAATAGTGCTTTTGTTTATAGGGGTTATTTCTTTCCTTTTGGTAAGAAATCAGCTATACCGACAAGCGGGTAACATTATAAATAACTATATTAACAATGATTATTCCTGCCATTTGCCGCAGCATAGTGAGGGTGCAATCTTCCAGTTGTTCGCTTCTATTGAACAGCTTGCTACTATGCTGCAATCAAAAAATGAAACGGAACACAAAGCAAAGGAATTTTTGAAAACCACAATTTCAGATATTTCACATCAATTAAAGACCCCTTTAGCGGCTTTAATGATGTATCAGGAAATTATAGAAAATGAACCGGATAACATTGATACTGTTATGGAATTTTCCCGCAAAATCGGAACAGCATTAAAACGTATGGAGCAGCTTATTCAATCTATGCTAAAAATCACACGTTTAGATACAGGAAATATTATTTTTGAAAAGGAAAGTTGTTTTGTAAAGGAAGTAGTTGAAAATGCAATTAACGAACTCACAACAAGGGCAATACAGGAAAATAAGCAGATTATCATAGAGGGCGAACCAACAGTACAGATGATTTGTGATATAGACTGGACCAGTGAAGCGATTGGAAATCTGGTAAAAAACGCCTTAGACCATACTGAACCGGGAGGAATCATACGCATTACTTGGGAAAACACGCCTACTATGTTACGACTTTTTGTATCTGATGATGGCAGCGGTATTGCACCAGAAGATATACATCACATTTTCAAACGATTTTATCGTAGCAAACATTCCCTTGATACACAGGGAATTGGATTAGGGCTACCTCTTGTTAAATCTATCATAGAGGGGCAAGGAGGGATTGTTTCTGTACAAAGCATTTTACATGAGGGAACGATTTTTTCACTTTCTTTCCTTACGAAATCGTAAGGTTAAATTCATCAGATTGTAAGCTGCTGTTGCTATTATTTGAAGAAAGGAGGTTATCGCTTTATGGAAATTTTAAGAGTGGAAAACTTATCAAAAACTTATGGAAAAGGTGAAGCAAAAGTAGACGCCTTAAAGAATGTATCATTTTCTCTTGAAAAAGGAGAATTTGCTGCTGTTGTCGGAGAATCCGGTTCTGGAAAAAGCACCTTGCTAAACTGCATTGGGGCTTTAGATACGCCTACTTCCGGCACAATTTTCATTGACGGGCAAAACCTGTTTTCTATGAAAGAAGAAAAAAGGACAATTTTCAGACGGCGCAATATAGGATTTATTTTTCAATCTTTTCAGCTTGTGCCGGAACTAAATGTAGAACAGAACATCATGTTTCCGCTTCTGCTTGATTATCGTAAACCAGACCCGGAAAAAGTTAATGAAATTCTTGTTCTGCTTGGATTGGCAGAGCGTCGCAATCATTTACCGAGCCAGTTATCCGGGGGACAGCAACAAAGGGTAGCGATTGGGAGAGCATTGATTACACAACCAAAACTTATATTAGCTGATGAACCGACCGGAAATCTTGACAGCAAAAATAGCCATGATGTTATGGATATGCTTATCAGTGCTTCCAGACGCTTTCAGCAAACAATTTTGATGATTACACATAATAACAATCTGACAGCTTCGGTTGACAGGGTTTTCCGCGTTAGTGACGGTATTCTAACAGATTTGGGAGGAACAGCAAATGAAACATTATCTTAAACTCGTTCCTATATCTGCAAAAATTCATCACAAACAAAGTAAAATGACCCGTATCTGCATTACTCTTGCGGTACTTTTAGTTGCGGTTATGTTCGGGCTTGCAGATATGTACTTACAAGGGGTTACGCAACATCAAATGCAAGAAAGCGGAAATTGGCATTATAAATTTCATTCTATTGATACACAAACGGCCGCTTTTATTTCAGCGCGACCAGAAACGGTAGCTTTCGGGTGGTATGATACGATTACTGCTGAAGCCGGATATTCAGTAAAAGGACACTCTGTTTCAATCAGCGCACAAGACAAAAATGTTTTTGAGGATATATTTCTAAACAAGATCACAGAGGGGGAATATCCAGACGCACCAAATGAAATAGCCGTATCTTCTTTACTAAAAGATACAGCTTCAGTTTCTTTGAATGAAACGGTTAGCTTATCCAAAACAGACGGAAGTACAACAGACTATTTGATAGTTGGGTTTTTAGATGATACCAGAACATCACGTTTAGTTGCCGGGGAAACGCCGATTATTGTTATGACACCGGAGGGTTTTTCAACTCTTACCGGTTCTGCCGCTGACGAAAGCTACATTGTTCAATTTTCACGCTTATGTAATATACCTGATGCAATCGCAAGTATTAAAGAAAGCAATAACCTATCTGACGAACAGATAACAGGAAATGTGCCGCTTTTAAGCATACAGGGACAGATAGCAGGAAAAACAGGCTTGAACCAGATTTATCAAGTTGCCTTTATTCTTTCTCTTATTGTTATGCTAACTTGTATTCTGATGATTTCAAGTAGTCTTAACAGTAATGTTGCGAAAAGGACAGAATTTTTCGGTATGCTTCGTTGTCTGGGAGCAACAAAAAAGCAGATAATGCGTTTTGTACGATTAGAGGGATTGTATTGGTGCAAAACTGCTATTCCTATGGGGATTATATTATCTATATTGATTGTTTGGATTTTGTCGGCTGCTATGAGAATAATAAACCCACAATGGTTTTCGTCCATGCCGCTTTTTGGTATAAGTTGGATAAGCATAATTGCAAGTATTCTATTAGGACTGATAACTGTTTTACTAGCTGCCCGTTCTCCTGCAAAGAAAGCAGCGAAAGTTTCTCCCCTTACGGCCATATCGGGAAATGCGGAACAAACGGTTTTATTTCGGAAGGCTGCAAATACAAAGACTTTTAAAATTGAAACTGCACTGGGTATTCATCATGCGAAAGCAAAGAAAAGAAATTATATTTTAATGACAGGTGCATTTGCTGTCTGCATTACATTATTCCTTACATTCAGTACGCTTGTTGATTTTATGAAAAATGCTTTTGTACCTCCAGCATATACGCCGGAATTATCCATAGCAAGTGAAACGAATACTTGCTCGATTGATAGTGAACAGTTAGAACAGATTAAGCGAAATGGTGCTGTCAAACGAGCATACGGGCGTATGTTTGCTTATAATGTTCCGGCAGAGAGTAACGGAAAATACTATAATATAAACCTTATTTCCTATGAGGAAAATCAATTTAGGTGGGCGGCGGACTCTTTAATATCCGGCTCCATAGATACAGTTATTCAACAAGAAAACCAAATATTATTTGTACAAACTGAAAATGCTGATATGCAAATTGGCGACAATATAACTCTATCTATCAACAATACGGAACAAATAGTTACTGTTGCAGGAATTTTATCTGACAGTCCTTTATCCCGCATAGAGGGAACGGAAACTTTTTTCTGTTCAGAGGAAACTTTTACTGCGTTGACCGGAGAAACAGGATATACCATTATAGATATTCAGTTTGAGAACAATGCTTCCAGTGCAGATGTAGACGCGATCGTAAGCCTGTTTCCTAATGGTGGCGTGATTTTTTCAGACAGCCTTTCAAACGTTCAACAGCAAAGAAATCTGTACCATACTTTCGCTGTCCTTGTTTACGGCTTTCTGTCTATTATTGTTGCGATTACAATTTTTCATATTATGAATACAATCAATATGGGAGTTGCAGCAAAAATGAAAGAATATGGAGGTATGAGGGCTATTGGAATGAGTGACCGACAGCTTGTAAAAATGATAATTGCAGAAGCGGGCACTTATGCAATAAGCGGAGTAATATGGGGGTGCATGATAGGGATTCCTATGCACTGGGTTATTTATGTAAGTCTGATTACAAATATTTGGGGAACTGTCTGGAACTTTCCAGTTATTCCTCTTGCATTGATAGTTGTCATTGTTTTATTTACCTCCCTCTTAGCAGTACGAGGACCAGCAAAACAATTACAAAATATGTCTATCGTAGATAATATTAGTGTCCAGTAAGACATTTTTAGCGGGAGGCTCTAAATGCTTCCCGCTTTTTCTGACCTTACAAATCCGTAAGCAAAAATTCATCTTAAAGTAAGCTGACATTGATAAAATTAAAAAACAAAGAAAATAATTCAAAATCTGCCGGACGACGGTAAAAGAAAAAAAGCCGTCGCAGAGCAGACGTATTTTCACGCGCCATTTCTAAATTCCGGCGGCTTTGATTTTCAGAGCCGCCGCTTCTTTTTGCCTATCAGCAGTTTACGACGACCCTAATACTATATAAATGGCGGCTAATGGAGGTAGCCGCTATGATATATAGAGCATATCGACAAAGTACGACATATTTCAGTTTGTCAAAAAAAATTCGACCACTACCAGATATATTTCTGCCCTTGAATATGAACTCTTAAATCAATCAAATACTTTTTATAATTCATATGCGCCTGTTTGGAGATTTCAAATAGGTGCATTTTGCATTTTAGGAAATCTTTCAAAAGTTTTTGAAGATTTTTTCCTAAAAGCGCAACAAATAGCTGCTGCGTGGGTAGCTACTGTGCGGAAAGGGGGAGTGAGGGAAAACAGCCCTCACCTACTCTCACGCAGAAAGGAGGTGAAAATTATGAAGTCATCTTCTTTCCAACAGGCTATTCAAGCACAATTTGATTGCCTTACAAAGAAAGTCATTAAAAAAGCAGCAATGAAGTATAACCGCGATATTTCAAGACACTTGAAGCACGAAGTTCCATTCTCTGAAATTTCAGATTTGGAATTGAACAAAGCAGGCGTTTATGACAAATATTCTAGCGATTATACAGTGTTCAATGTTCTTGGCATGGAAGTACAAGTATCTGACGACCAGTTAAGTAAAGCGCTCAAATGTTTACCAGAGAGAAAACGCAATATCATTTTGTTGTCATACTTTATGGATATGTCTGACGCAGAAATCGGAGAGCTTATGAACGTGGTACGCACCACTGTTTACCGTCACAGGACAAGTACTCTGGAAGAATTACGAAAAATGATGGAGGAAGAATAGCATGGGTGGAGACCAAAAACATATACCATTTGCTGTGATTGTGGCGGCTACCAATGGTGTTGAAACCGCAATACAGGAAATCTTGAATTTCTATGATGGGTACATATCAAAGTTGAGCTTACGCAAATTGTATGACGAATACGGTAACGTCTACATGGTGGTGGATTCCGAATTGAAAGGCAGAATACAGGCGGCGGTCATGGATATGATTGCTAATTTTGAGATTGTCGTAATCTAATCATTCTGACGGGCGGGGCATTTCCCCTTTCCTCTGCTCCGCTTGTCAATCTATGACAGTCCATTATCTAAGTAATGGATTTTCATAGACTGGCAAATACAGTCAAGTGTTCTTTGACAACTGAATACAATAATCAGATACGTTTGATATGCAGCGAGCCGACAGACTGGAACGCTATGACCCATGAAAGGAGGGGAAAAAGGTGAGCGACCATGCCAGTGATCTGTAAACAACTGTTGGAAAGGTTGTTGCCATGACCTGTATATCAGAATAATGATACACCCGTATGACACGGTTTGCCCATCAGAATGGGAAAGGTGAAAGTCCTGTGGAGCTTGCCAGAGCCATTTGATTATTGAGAAAAAGGAAAGCAGACAGGTATATTGGATAAGCCTGTTTGCGTATGTTGAGAATAGATAGCCAAAACAAGGAGGGCGATAAAGTTTGGAAAAGAAAGAACCAATCCGATATACAGTGGAAAGAGAGTTTTTATCAAAGTTTACCGCAGAGGAATTGCTTATCCGTATCATCAAATCTCACCTTAATAATAAGGCTCAAAACGGGTAGTCTGGTATGAGAAATCCACAGAAAGCGGCTGTTTTTTATGGTAAAGCGTGGTATAATCTTATTATAGATAGGGCAACAGTTGAATGGGTGGATATATGAAACTTCAAAAGGTATTGAACTTATTCAATGTTGCAATTTATATCAGATTATCAAGAGAAGATGGTGATAAGGAAGAAAGCGATAGCGTAGGAAATCAGAGAAAACTTTTAGCAGAGTATATTGCAAAAAAAGAAGATTTTATCTTGTATGACGTGTACGTTGATGATGGTTATTCGGGAACGAATTTCAACCGACCTAGTTTCCAGAGAATGATTGCGGATATTGAAGATGGAAAAGTTAATTGTGTTGTTGTAAAGGATTTATCAAGATTCGGGCGTGATTACATTGATACCGGAAGATACTTGGAGCGATATTTTCCAGAAATGGGAGTCCGTTTCATATCGGTAACAGACGGTATTGACAGTATGAAGCAGGCATATGATATGCTTCTCCCAATCAAGAATATTTTCAATGAACAGTATGCAAGAGATATTTCCAAAAAGATACAGGCAACAGTAAAGTCAAAACAAAAAGCCGGTGAGTTTATTGGAGCATTTACAAGCTATGGCTACAAAAAATCTCCTGTGGATAAAAATAAGCTGGTGATTGATGATTATGCGGCTGATGTTGTCCGCAGAATCTTTTCCTTATATATACAGGGGTATGGGAAACAGAAAATTGCTAAGCTGCTGAACGCAGAGGGTGTTCTTTGTCCGGCAGAATATAAAAAGGTCAATGGTGAGAATTACAAAAACTGTAACCGTCTGGAGAGTACAACGTACTGGTCGTATTCCACAATCAACAGTATTCTCCACAGAGAAATGTATGTGGGGAATATGGTGCAGGGAACAAAGCATCAGCGCATGAGAAGCAAGCAGAAGAAAATGCCAAAAGAAGAATGGATTGTTGTTGAAAATACCCATGAGCCGATTATAGATAAAGCAACATGGGAAAAGGCTCAAGCTCTTTTACAGAAAAGGACAAGGGAGCTGGATTTGGAAACGAATAAAAATATCTTCGCTGGTTTTGCGAAATGTGGCGACTGTGGCAGAGCAATGGCAAAAAATATGTGGAGACGTGCAGATGGAAGTAAAACATACAGTCTTTATTGTGGAACATATAAGAGAAACGGGAAACAGTATTGTACGCCCCACACACTTCCTATGGCGGTTTTGGAAGATATTGTGCTAGGTGATTTAAAAGCAATCGTTGACAACGTAGACAACTTAAAAGAGTTGGTACAATCGCAGAGCTTCACAGCTTCAAAAGTCAAAAGGATTGCAGATACGGAGCTTAGTAAAATCAAAGCAGAGTTGGAACGTGTGAAAAGACTAAAAAAATCCATATATGAAGATTACAGAGAAGAACTGATTTCCAAAGAAGAATTTCTTTCTTACCGAGAGGATTATCTAAAAAAAGAAGAACTTTACTCCAAACAGATTGAAGCACTGGAAGAAAAGAAGAATGACAATGTGACAGAAGATGTTTTTGAAACGCCTTGGCTTAAAAGGCTTTTGGAATTAAAAGACATTGAATCACTGGACAGAGATATTGTGGTGGAAATGATAAGTGAAATAAGAGTCTATGAAAACCGCAAAATCAAAATCACTTATAACTTCGGGAATGAACTGGAGCATTTATTTTCCAGCGTTTACAGTGTAGAATCGGAGGAAAAGGTTATCTAATCTCACACATTTCTAAATCCCCTAATCAGTCTGGGGGAAATACATATAGCATTTGCGCAATTAACACCCTGCACACGGTGGTTCTGACCCTGGAAAAGTGGGAATCAACAAGGCAGAAGAAAAGGATATTAATCTGAAAATAGCAAAAAAAGTAAAAAAGCTTTTGGAAAAGCAAGGCGTTAAAGTTGTAATGACGAGAGAAGAAGACACAATGCTTTCAAAGAATAGTAACGGAAGCCAGAAGGTACAGGATATGAAGGAACGGGTGAAGCTAATCAACAATACGGCGCCTGAATTTGCCGTCAGCATCCATCAGAACAGTTATCATGATGAAGCAATCCACGGCGCGCAGGTATTTTATTTTAAGCACTCGGCAGAAGGAGAACAGCTTGCCGCAGTCATGCAAAAGGCATTATTATCTATTGATAAAGAAAATAAGCGGCAGGCAAAGGCAGACGACACCTATTACCTTCTTAAAAGGACAGAAGTTCCGACAATTATCGTTGAATGTGGCTTCTTAAGTAATCATGAAGAAGCGGAAAAATTAGTCACTGACGAATACCAACAGGAAGTTGCAGAAGCAATCGTAAAGGGAATTGAAGCTTGTATGAAAGACTAGAGTGTAGTATAATATTTCCCATGAAAACCATAATCGAACAACTCAGTATAGGACAAATGAATAAAGCTACAATAAAAAAAGCCGGCGATATATTAAAAAGCGGCGGATTGGTTGCTTTCCCCACTGAGACCGTCTACGGTCTGGGGGCAGACGCACTGAACGAGGAGGCGGCGAAAAAAATTTACGCCGCAAAGGGCAGGCCATCTGACAATCCGTTGATTGTTCATGTGGCAGATATGGAAGCTCTTGCGATGATTGCGGAAACAATATCAGAGAAGGCGGCGATTATTGCAAAGGAATTCTGGCCAGGTCCTCTCACTATGATATTTAAAAAAACATCTGCGGTTCCAATGGGAACCACAGGCGGGCTTAATACCGTAGCTGTCCGGATGCCGAATCATCCGATTGCCAGAGAGATTATCAGGGCGGGCGGAGGCTATATTGCGGCGCCAAGCGCTAATACCTCTGGCCGTCCAAGTCCTACCAAAGCACAGCATGTAAAGGAGGATTTGGCGGGAAAGATTGATCTGCTTGTAGATGGAGGCACGGTGGATATCGGTGTGGAATCTACAATCCTGGACATGACCGTAGAACCTCCTATGATATTAAGGCCAGGCGCCATAACCAAAGAGATGCTGGAACGGCTCATTGGCGAGGTTGCTGTGGACAAGACCTTGATTGAGCCGGACAGTAAAAAAGCTCCAAAAGCGCCTGGAATGAAATACCGCCATTATGCCCCGAAGGCAGAATTGACCGTCCTGGAGGGAGAACTTTCTCAGGTGGTAAAAGAGATTAACCGACTGACAGAAGAAAAAACTGCGCAAGGGTTTAAAGTGGGAATCATCGCCACAGAGGAAACTGTCGAGAAATATTGCGCAGGCAATATTAAATGCATCGGTACTAGAGAGGATGGGACGACAGTAGCGGGAAACCTCTATGGAATCTTACGGGATTTTGACAATGACGGGACAGATTTGATTTTTAGTGAGGCATTTTCCACAGGCGGAATTGGAAGTGCAGTAATGAATCGTCTGCTGAAAGCAGCCGGACAACATGTGATTTATGTAGAAAAATAAAAATACAGGACTGTTATACTAAGCAGAAAAACTTAATGCAACAGTCCTGTTATTTGTTGCCAGAATCCTTGAAACTAAGTATAGCACTCTCCACTCCAACACGCAATATTAAATATACATTCTAACTTACTGAAAATTTGAAATATAATCTTCAACCTCCTTTGGCAAAACCAATTCCGGCTGATCTTTTATCCTCCATCCGAGTTCGCTTGTTCTTCTCTCCATATCCTCTAACTTGGCAGGAATCTCAAGAACCTTATCCACATAATCTTTTGCATTTTCCACATCATCTTTTTCACTGTAATATTCCACCGCCCGACTCAAAAGGCTCACATAATCTACATATTCATATATAGCATATGGATTGTTCTTTACCGCCATCTCCTTATACTGTATCATTCCTTCAAAATCATTCTCCATAGCGCAGGCAAGCGCCTTGGCGTCATAAGCAAGCGCCGCATTTTGATTTCTTTTCAAAATGCTGTCTGCAAGCGCCTCACCCTCCTCTTTAGTCTGTGCTTCTTGAAGAAGAACTAACTCTGCCTCAGTATAATACGGATAAAATTTCCTCGCAATCTCACACTCCCCCCTGTAAAAAGAAACAAGAGGAACCAAAAAATAGGCAGAAACCGCCATAGAAACCGCAGCAACAACATATACAGCTCTCTTAACCACCTCTTTCACCTGCCGTCTCTCTCCCCCGCCATACTCAAGAACCATAAAAAACAACAGGCAGATACTCAAAAACTGCATATCAAAATCGAACAAACTGTGGACTCCAATTAAAAGCAAAATCACCTTCGCTGTCAAATCTATTTTCCTGGAAAATAAATTCTTTATCAAAACTCCTGCCGCCAATATCGCCGGAATCCAGCCCACATCAAGTATAATCTGTAAAAAATCATTGTGGACATAAACAGTAGAATACACCCCCGTCTGAAGCTGCCCCTGGCTGTAATAATAACCCATATATCCATTTCCCATAGGATGTCGAAGTATCAGCCCAAAAGCGTCCCTCCAGTATAACAGACGCCCGATTAACGTACTGTTTTCCAATGAAATAGTAAGAAACCTCCCGAAATTCTGGAAATTTCCTGTCACAGCCCCGTAAATTCCTCCCCCAACCACAGAAGCCGTAAGAACTCCCAGATTCAGCAGACGGTATCCCCTATTTTTCCATGCTTCAATTACCATCACAAAAACCGTCATCACAAAAACGGAACGGCTTCCTGTCAGAAAAATTCCAAGCAGCAGCGCCGCCGTTCCCGCCGCTGTTTTGATTGAAAATTTAATCTTATTCTGTATGACCACAATACCTGCCAGGAAATAAAGCGCCATGGTATTAGAATACTGAAACGTCCCGCCAAACCTTCCTGCCATAAAGAAATGTTCTCTTACAGCCGAAACCCAATACAACAGAATTCCTATTGCTATGATAATGATTCCGGATACAGGAGCCGAGAATAAAAGCCTGCCCCTTTCTTCCTCTGTAAACTGCATTAAAATTAATACAAATAATACAATCGGCATAAATTTTAGAACACCCAGAAATGCCATACCACTGTCCACAGCCCATAAAACCGCTAATCCATGGCATACCACAAGAACAATCGCAAGAATAATGCCGCTGTTCCAAAAAAGGCAGATTTCCTTCCTTCTATGAGTAATCCAAAACAGGTATACTCCAAATCCAATGGTGGCAAGACAGCTTACAAACTCATAAAAGCCTCCAAACAATAATGCCACAACCGTGATGAAAATCTGCAAAATCAATATCTCATTTTTTTCCTGCGTCTTTTTCATAATCTCAAACTTCCCTAAAACGGACATCCCACAAAGTAAAAAGCATACAAGATATGATAAATTCCAATTCTTAGAAAATACCATATCTTGTATGTATTTTGGTGCGACAGCCCCAAATTATTTATTTAACTTCCGTCTTGTAACCACTCCTGTACAACTCAATGCTGCCAACGCGAGAAGCATATACAGCATAATAGAAGACGTATCTCCTGTTTTTGGCGCTTTTCTGCCTGTATCATTTACTCCGTTAGAAGTAGACGGTTTCTTTGAAGTATCTCCATTACCGCCGCCTGAAGCGCCTCCGCTTTCTCCCAGGTCAACAATCATATATGGACTAAAGCTGCTTGACATAAAGCTTACTGTTCCATTGCTATTAACCGCTGCTTTCATATCTTCTAATTTACCCTGCTGATTCTCATGGTAAACCATAAGATTTTTACCAAAGCCCTCCGGAATCGGCATGGTCACTCTGACCGCTTTAGCCAGGTCATGAAGCTCTTTCCCATCCTTAAAAAGTGAAATGTCATAGAACTTCACACCCTTCACATTTTTATGAAGCTTCTTTACCTTATCTTCAAGCTCTGCCTTCTGCTTATCGCTCATCTCAGCTTCCGTCTTTACTTTTAATTCGACTCCGTCCTCCGCGCCGCTTATTGTAATTCCCTTATCCGCCAGAGCAGTCCCCGTAATCTGATTCAGGGTACAGATTTCCGTTGCCTTAGAATCGGAAATATCCCATATACTTCCATCCTCACGTTGAGCGTTCACTTCCATGTTTGATTCAAATATATCTACAACAGAATACAGCACCGGAACTGCCAAGCCTGCTTCACCTATGACGTATAACACGTTATCCTCTGTCAATGCATAATCTCTGACTACTTTTTTTACTCCCTTAAGAGCCTGAACAAAACTTAGACCGCTATTAACATAATAGACTCCATCCTTTGTGATATATCCCCTGCTGCACAATTCTCTGACATTGTCTGCGATTTTTGGAAAACCTTCCTTCAAGTCATATAATGTGCCATTTTTGATAAAGCCGTAAACGGATAATTCACTGACTCCTTCGTCAATCGGTTTATCTTCCCATTCTGTACTGCCCAAAAGCCTTTTCCAAAGATTCCCCTTACTGTCCAATGCTACCTCATATCTGTTATCCCCTTCGCTGTATACATATGAAACAGAAGCGATTATATGGAATTTTTCTGCCTTTACAACTACCTTTTGATTGTCATCCAGTTCAACTCTTACCGTTGTTCCGTCTTTTTTGGAAATATAACCCTTGCTGTCTGCTGACTCTGCGTTATCACAGACAAATTGAGTGACAACATTCTCTCCGTCTACATAGCTTATGTAGCATTTATTATCCTCTGTAATATAGATTACTGCCGTCCTTCTAAATGGGTTGTCCACATATTTCACAATAAATCTTACCTTGTCTGCAATCTTAATCTGTGCAAACTCTGTATCATTTATCTTATGCTTTTTGATATTCCAAAGGGTACCGTTCTGGTCGAGTGCGTAATAGTCCTCCCCCAAACCTTCTGCCTGATTCTCTCTGTATACCCAGTAAGCAACGTATGTTTTCATCTGTTTGTCGCCAGACACATTCTTCGGAGGCTCTGTCTCCCAGTTCCAGATCTGCCCCTTATTCAGAACAGAAAGACTTCCCTTTTCTTCCGGTAACTGATCCTGGGATATCTTATCCTCATCTGCGATAGGGCCTTTCATTTCACTCTCTGTAACCGTCACTTTAAATGTCTTTTCAACATCTTCATACTTGGCGGTAATGACTGCCTCTCCGCATTTTTTCCCTGTTAAATCTTGTCCTTCAACTGAAACAATCCCTTCGTCAGAACTCTCAAACTTTACCGAAGCCGCATCAGCAAAGGGTGCTGAGCTTCCCAGAATTATTGCATATGTAAACCCTGCACTTCTTGTAAAGCCCTCCGGCATAGAAATATCCGCGTAAGAATATTTCTCAAATATCTGCTTCATTCCCTCCGGAGTATTTCCCATATAAGAAAATGAACACATCATATTAGAATAATTAAGAGCGCCCGTGAAATCTGTAATCTTATTATCCGACACATCTAATCTCTGTAACTCCCACAAAAATGCGCCTTCTAAAAATGATACGTCTGTAAGCTCGTTTCCTGCCAGAGACCACTTATTGAGACTTGTATCTTCAATTTCGCCCATATATTTCTCAACCCAATCAGATGTGATGCCGCATTTTTCCAGGGTAAGCTCTTTCAGATTAACAGCATATCCGATTCCTGTGATATCGATTCCACTCTTATCGCAGATGCTTAAAGACGTCAAATTCTCCATATCTGCTCTTTTGACACATCCATTCTCATCCGCTTCTATTCCATGCTCTTTAAGCACGGCTCTAAAAGCGGGGTCTGGTATTTCTACCATTTCCACGACATCTGCTTCTTTTGTCTCTATTGTCTGTTCATTCTCTGTTACTTTCTTTTCTTCTTCCTTCTTTAACTCTTTTAACTGGGCCTCCGTAAGAAGCTCAAATCCTTCTACCTTCTGCCCTCCCTTATCAGTTATTACCTCTTGCTGCCCGTCTTCCACTGGCAATGTTTCATTCTCTGGCTCATCCGCGCTGGCGACAGTAAAGCTAGACATAGCCAGCGTTCCTGCCAAAAGAAACGCCAATAGTTTTCTTCTTTTTCTCATGTTCTTTTCTTTTTCTCCCTTCCTTTGGGTATACTCTATATTAATATCACTCTTAGAATTTATCATTTTACAAAACCCTTATCAACATTGTAAAAATTAACATTTTATCTATTCTACACCTTCAACGCCTTAAAATACATAAACCGCAGTCTTGGATATCCCTCCTCCCTGAATACCCGATCCAACGTCCGGCAAGCCTTCTGAAACCACTCAATACAAGTCTTTTTGTCCTCCCTGCCGCATATTCCCTCATACATCTCAAAAATCCGGATTAAAAGCCAATCAAGCCTCTCCCCTCTGACCATGGTATGCTCATCATCCAAACCAAGATATCCGAAGAACCTAAGCTGCTCATTCAACTTCTCCAGAGTAAGGTCCGGCAGACCGAGAATCAGCAGATGCCGGATAAAAACTTTTCTTGGTATCTCACCAAGAAGCTTCATCTGACGGACAATCTCCGACTGATACCTGTAACTCGTAATATGCTTCCTCATAATATCCGGTTCAATCTTAGACAACGGCTCAACATAATGAAACGCATCCGTAAAATACAAATGTCTGAAAAACATCTCCGCCCTGCCTTCCGGAACATGGAGGTTCTCAAGCCTCTCCCTTGAAACATTCTTAATATAATTTTCAATAATCTCCTTCAAATACTCCTGCCTTTTTCGGCACTTCTCATTCTGCTGGCTCGCCGTTGTCGCATAAATATCCTCACTCCTGTCACAATATCCCCTCAGCATGAACAGAAGCTCATCCTCAGATAGCTCTAACGCGCCCCCGAACAATAGACATTGCTCTCTGCTGCCAGGTACATACTTTCCGGTTCGCCAGTAACGAATCTTCAGGAACTCCGTCGATTTTTCCGGCGCATGTCCATACATTTTTTCATACAGAAATCTATCTGTCTCCGTCTTATTTTTCAGTTGATATTTTTCCTGTATATGCTCATAATGCTTCTTCACCCATTGAAGCTCTGGCCTTTTCTCTTTTCCAAGCAAGATGCATTTCCTGGCAAGAGCCTCAACCTCATCCATCGTATATCTGCCGCCCATCCCATTTCCTCCATATCAAGCAAGTTCTCTCTTACTTTATTATTCGCTTGAGAAAGACAAAAAGGGACAAATTATTCAACGGTAAACGGAATCTCGAAGCTCTGATTCCATCGAAGATTAACCGTATCTGTTTTATCAAAATACATATTGGTACTTTCCGGAGCTGCCAGTTCCATATTTACTGTTAAGACATATTCCAATATCCCGTTCTCTGTATCATTTGAAATCATATCCATTATATATTCAAAACCAAAACGATCCACATCTGAGTCTGGTTCCTTCCCAGTATCCGGAGGATGACAATCCATTTCAAAAGCCAATCCATAAAAGCTGGTAACCGGACAGTTCTGGTAAATCGAATCGTATCCTACACGAATACGCCATTTTTTTACCATTGATAACGGAACATCCCCTGCTTCCTCCGTTTTCACATCTAAAGGTACACAATCCTGAATCCAAACGCTTCCTCCAGGGAAGGGATGTTTCCTATCATCCCACAAATTCTTTAACGGGTTAATTGGCATATTAATTTCATTCATTTTTGTCTGCATATAAATCCAGGGAATATTCAGCTTGTAACTGCCTGGCTTCACCTTACCAAAATTCCATTCAAAATAGGTTTCTTCCCCAAAGGGATGATATCTGATACACTCTCCTGCATATGTTGTACCCTCCTCCCCTGTTATGGTTATAAGATTTTCAGGACTAGAGCCGGCGGAATCTACAACGATTGCGGGAACAATCTGAAACTCATCCCCGTCATCTAATGGGTGAATGGCTATGATCAAGGAGCCGTCTTTAAATCGAGGTATTGCTAATATACCTCCAAATTCCCCTGTCTGATAGGGATATACTGTCACCTTTTCCTGCTCTACACGTGACAGATCAAAAGAAATACTGTCACCGCTTTCAAATGATATCAAAATATTCTCAATTCCCTGTTCCATATCCGGAAGTGAAACATTATCAAAGCAGCAGACAACTAACTTAGTACACGAATCTATATCTCTGGTTGATTTATATGTCCGATTCCATATAAACTGTTGAAATGAAATAGTTTCTACATTTATCCTGTCTAATAATTTCTGCCCCCCTGGCGTATCCTTTTTCAAAAAGAGCCTGATTGTTGCCGTAACCCTATGATTAATGTAATGAGCCTCCTCCAACGTCAGCCCATATTTTTCATTTTCCACAGTTGTTTTTTCTGACAAAGTATAAACCGGCTCTTTGGGGTCTACATTGACCCCATATCCTGGACTGACTGTGTATCCCTCCATAACAGCAGGCGCTTTATCCCCTGCTTCTATCTCTGCTTCTATCGACGAAGCTGTCGGAGACAAACTGAATAAATTTTCTTCAACTCCTTCTTCTTCCGCTAAAATTACATCTGGTTCCAGCTCTCTTTGTTCCTCTTTTGTGTCCCCTAGATGAAGCTCATGAACTTCATCAGTCCCTATATCCTCCTCAGCTTCTTCTTCCGGCTCGTCAGTTTTCTCCCATGTCCACGGCCAAGACCATGACCCAATTGGAGGTATAACTTCAAGATAACGCAGAACTCCGTATACACAAGCTGTAAGAAAAAATGCAAGCACAAAAACAAGCATCAAGCTCTGCCCCAGTTTCATCACACTTCTCTGATGGCGTTTCTTCACCGTCTCATAGGGCAGCTTAAGAGAATCTGCGATCTCTCGTACAGACATCCCGTCGTAATACTTCATTCTGATAATCTTAAGCTCGTTCGGTTTAAGCAGGCTCATAGCACGTTCCATATCTGTCCGCATCTCTGCATCCTCAATCTGCGACTCGTTCTCTGCCAATTCTTCAGCATCTATATCTGCCCGTCTATTTTTCTCCCTTTGTTCCTTCCTATAAAGGGAGACCGCCTTGTTTCGGGCAATCGCCGTCAGATAGGCAGCCAAAGAAGAATTTTTAGGATTAAAACGTTTTCTGTGAAAATAAAAATCTGAAAACGTATCGTTCACACATTCTTTGATATCCTCTGTATTCTTCACATAGCGAGAACTCACATGCCAGATTAATGCCGTGTATTTCTCCATTAAGAGCACTATTCCTCTCTGTGAATCCTTTTCCAGAATATCCAATATTCTCTCATCCGCCAATACCTTTGCTTCCATCTTTTGACTCCCTGCCTTAATGCTCTTTATTTCTATATCCAGTTAAAAATAACATAGTAGCCATAACTAATCAATATTGTTAATATTAACCAAAAAATACCTCTTGTAGCTTTATTTTTCCAAATCAAAGCTACAAGAGGTATCCTGTTCCGTATATTTACTTTTAATTTACGTACTTCTGGATCAGATTCCACACTTCCGGACTCTCCTGACCCAACGCCCATGCAGACGTTCCGGCCAGCTTGTACTCCTTCATAAGCTTAAGCTTTTCTTCAATGGACTGTTCGTCCTCCAACCAGATCTCATAGGTTGTATTCTCAACCGTCCATGTCGCATAATTCTGTTTAAGCTCATCATTCCAGGTCAATTCTGCGCCCGCTTCATCAATCTTTGCCCTAGAAGCCGCCATGCCAAATGCCTGGCTCTCCACCTTCATATCATACTGGGCTGCTTCTGTCCCCTGCTGCTCTGCCAATTCCTCGGCTGTCTTAGGCGTCTCCTCCCACAGTCTGGAGAAGAACGGAATCCCGTTGATTACCTTCTCTGCCGGAACCTCCTTTAGTGTTTCTTCGATTCCTTCTCTCACAAAATTATAAGAAGCAACAGGTCCCGCCACAGGCGACCCGCCATAATGCTCGTCATATCCCATGATAATGACATAATCTGCAACGATTCCCTGCTCTTTGCGGTTATACTGCATATTGTATCCCTTGGGAACATAGTTATCAATCGACAGCACAATACCGTTCTGCCTGCACCTTACCGACAATTCACGAATAAACTGGATATAGTGTTCCCCGCACTCGTCGGAAATCTTCTCAAAGTCTACGTTAATGCCATCTATACCGACTCTTAACGCCTCTGCCATCAACTGGTTAATCAGATTCTCCCTCTTTGACGTATAACGAAGCAGTTCATAAGACTCCTCATACGAGCTGATTCCTCCGTCAAAATCACGGATTGTCGCCCACACTTCTATATTAGCCTGATGAGCATAATTCACATAATCCGCCGACGCGATGGAATTCATGTTGCCGTCGGTATTCTCCACATGGAACCATGTGGGGGCAATGGTAGTCAGTCCCTTGCTGTCTGCAATCCTCTGAAGGACTACACTGTTCGCCTCATTGTTCGTCACGTTATGCCAGGCCATATTTATGGTATAGTCTTTCTTAATACTGGTAAACTCCTGCTCCTCGAATGCCCTGGAAATATTCTTCTTTTCTTCCTTTTTGAGAGCATTACTCTTAACGTATCCGATAAATCCGTCCTTTGTACGAACCTTCCTCCAGTCCCCTTCATTCTCTAATACGGTAACTTCATCCTTCTTCTTAATCTGTGTCAGGATTGGACTCTTAACGCCGCCCTGATAACGCACCTGGGTATTCTTCTTTACTGCCGCGACAGTCATATCTCCCCAATCACTGACGATCATCACACGGTTCGGTTCATTATACAATTCATACTCGATATTCGTATACTGCTGCACAAAATCCAACGCAATATAAGCTGTGCTTCCCTCTGTTTTCAGAATGACGTAGTCTTCGCTTTTCTTCTCCTTGGATACATTATAGTCCTTGCTTCCTACCTCCACAGTGACCATATCCTTCGGGAGAGTATATAGGAGAACATTCTCGTTAGGATCCCAGTAAAATCTGCTGTTAATATAGTCCCTTACAATCTCATACTGGACATAAGCCTTCCCATCCTCAATCATTCCATAAGGCTCTACAACCTGGTTATCCACAGTAATCGCTAACTGCCCTTCATTCTCAATCCCATAATATTTGCTTAAATCATATTCTTCCTTTGAAGGACTGTATTTTTTCCACAAAAATGCTGCTGCAACTATAACGACCACTAATATAACCAGAGCAGCAACCTTGATTCCAAGATTCCTCTTTCTTCTCCGCCTGGACTGCTGCTTTCTGGCGGCGGGCCTTCCATTTCCCTGCTTTCTGGGCTGCTGCCTTCTGATACCTTGTCCGTCCGGTCTTGGCCTTCCTGCTGGCTGCTCGTCCGGCTTCTGCCTTCCCATCGGCTGATTCTCCTGCCTCTGCCTTCCTGCTGGCTGCTCGTCCGGCTTCTGCCTTCTAAAGGACTGCTCATCTGGTTTCTGCCTTCCTACATTCTGTCCGTTGGCTTTCTGCCTTCCAAATGATTGATTCTCCGGTCTTGGCCTTCCAAATGGCTGGCTTTCCTGCCTCTGCCTTCCCAACGACTGTCTACGGAATTCTATATTTCTGCCACTTACTGACTCCTGCCCTTCGCTATTAGTTCTCCCTGCCTGTTCTTCTGCTGAAATACGGCTTCTTGTTCCATCTATATTCTTAGGTCTTATAACGCCTGTATTCCCTCTGCGGTCTGAAGTTGTGCGGCTTCTTCTGCCTCTTTCCTCCATGCTGCACCTCCTACTCGACCTTATTATAGCAAAACCCCAGGCGCACGTCATTACTTATTTCGACATTTTCTCTTTTTTTACGGGGTATTCACAAATTTCTCATTATCAGTTACTCTCAATATTGGTAAACCACAGCTCTTTAATATCTCCTTTTTCATTCAGTACATAATCTCTCATATAAGCAGTCTCCTCACGCACCACATGGGCCTGGACGATCTGCATGGGACTTGCCGGTATCCCGTCAATTCTCAAGTCCACCTGATTTTTCTCATATCCTGTCAATTCTTTGAACATCTTCTGTAAATCGACCTCATCCCCCACGTCTGACCTCCTTATACATGCCGGCTGATAACTACGGCTGAGATTGCATATAATGATAAAAGGAGATGCCGTGATACAATTCCTTTATATGCCACAGCTCAATATTAATATAGAAGATAGTTCCGACATTCTAATACATTGTTAATAGTTCATGTGAAAATTGCCTGAAACGGCTGTTTTCAGATTTTCCTCTGATCTGTCTCTGATAGATTCATAGATTCGTAGTATGTGAAATAAATTTATTTTAAGAAATTCTCCCTCCTCTGTTCTAAGAACGTAGTCATCAGGGAAAACTATCTTCTAATATTGTAATTATAATCGATAAAAACTCTTTACGCAAGCACTTTTTTAGTTTATACTTATTTTATTGAACATTCAAGGTTTTCTATGCTATACTACATTAGAAGGAAGTGATGAAATATGAAGATTGAAAAATTAAACGACAATCAGATCCGCTGCACCTTGACTCGTGCTGATCTTGCTGCCCGCCATCTTCAATTAAGCGAACTGGCCTATGGAACCGAGAAAGCTAAGTCACTTTTCCGCGATATGATGCAACAAGCCGCCTTTGAGTTTGGCTTTGAAGCTGAAGATTTACCTCTGATGATTGAGGCGATTCCTGCTTCTGCTGACTCCATCGTGTTGGTAATTACCAAGGTCGAAGACCCTGAGGAGTTGGATACCCGCTTTTCTAAGTTCGCCCCGTCACCCGGAAGCGAATGGGATTCTTCGAGGAAGGATGTCCTTAATAAATTAGAGGGGGCTGATACATTACTGGAATTACTTGATAAGGTGAAAGAAAAGTTCGGTAATTCCGTTGTAACAGAAGGAAAAGAAGATGCACCTGCGGAACCGTCTAAGAATGTTCTGCGCCTGTTCTCGTTCCCTACGATGAACAGCGTCTTGAAGGCAGTACACTTGCTTGGTTCCATTTACTCCGGCTCTAATACATTGTATAAAGATCCGGAGGAGGATGTCTACATTCTGGCTTTGACACAGTCAGAACATACGATTAATGACTTTAACCGTATCTGCAACATGTTGTCAGAATATGGTTCTATGGAAGTATCGTCGGGGGCTACTCTGGCATTTTTAGAAGAACATTGTGATATGATTGTTTCAGACGCAGTACAGACGCTTGCAGCAGTCTGATATACCTGCGTGCAGTCACCGGCAGTATTTTCTGCCACTAAGAAGGGACTGCCAAAGTCCAGATGCTATATATCTGAACTTTGGCAGTCCCTTCTATCTTTTTACGGTAACTGTCAGCGCCTCTTTACCAGATAAAATATTAGCCTGCTGCCTGAATCGTCGCATTGAGCTTTTCAACTAACAGATCCGGATCTATGCCATGTCCCATTGCACCTTCCTCGATGGATTCCATCTGTGAGTGCGGGCATCCGATACAACCCATTCCTGCTTCCATCAAAACCTCTACAATCTTAGGACACTTCTCATAATACTGCTCAAGAAGCTGACCAAAAGTCATGTCTTTAGAAACCTGTGCCATTCATAACGCCTCCTTTTTTCTTCAGTGTTTCCATTATAATCGCTTTTTATCATTGTGTAAACATTTTCGTGAAATTTCTTACTGAAATTTGACTTCTCAAATGTCAACCCATTTTTCCATTTTTTTCGACAAATTTCTAATTTTATCATATCTTCACAAAACATCCGTTCTTTTCTTTCCCCTGAGTAATCCCCCAAATCCGCCGCAATTAATGTGGAAAATGTGGATAAAATAAAAAAAACAGTGGTTTTTCCACCTTTTTTGGCTGTTCTATTGTGGAAAACTTGGAAAAACCAAATTTCCATTTTTTTACATATTTTTACATTTTTGAACAAATTGCATAGTTTGTCCTCTAAGATTCGACAAGATAAAAAGTTCGGAAAAATTTCCCCGAACTTTTTATCGTCTAAAATAATCTGTATACTTTAAATAAGTCTTCTTACTGTGACAATACTTGTGTAAGTGGCAGGTAATATTCCAATCCCCTGTGCGCTGTTAATTGCATTCACAATCTGGCCATTCCCCATATAGATTCCTACATGGCCGTCATAGAGAATAATGTCGCCTGGAATCGCCTGGTCGTAGCTTACCGGTGTCCCCACACTGACAAGATCCCTCGTGGTACGGGGTAGGCTGATTCCAAAATGAGCGAATACTGACTGAACAAATCCTGAACAATCCGCGCCGTTCGTCAGGCTTGTCCCACCCCACACATAAGGATTTCCGATAAACTGGCAGGCAAAGTCCACAATAGCCTGTCCGGTTCCGCCTTGTAAAGCCGCCTCCTCCTGTGCCCTTAATGCAGCTTCTTCGGCTTCCCTTGCAAGCCTTTCCTCCTCCTCTGCCTTAGACTCTGCATAAGTAAATGCATCCGTCGGATCCTCGGCTTCTGAGCTTTGTACCATCTCCTGTGCCTTCTGTTCCGCACTGTTTCCTACTATAATATATTCGGAACACACATAGCCAGTCACTTCGCCGGATTCAATCCTTGTCCACTCTCCCACAGGTCCAAGAATCTTCGCGGCATAATCGGGATACAACTTACCTACCCATTCACTTTCTCTTGTCGGTTCGCTTCTTATATAAAGAAACGTCTCGACATTGGCAAATGCCATATCTAAATACTCACCCTTTTGTGTAGGCACCAGATAATCTTCTACTTCAATTTCCTTGTCAGATGAATAGCAATTATTCAGTACCTCCTCAATTCCCATCTGCGGCATCACGTCATCGGTTGCTGTATCTGAAGCATACGCCGTAGCTGGAAATGCTGTTATAGCTCCTGCTGTGGTAACTAGGAACAATCCTTTTTTCAGAATAGAATCCATAAACTCCCTCCTTTATGTTTTCTTATCTTTCGTAAATATTACAGAATTGTTACATATGTTACGGTATTATTATATCATTTATATTTCCAGTGTCAACCCGATTTATTCATAAAACGTCCGTCATATTCTGCGTAAATACTGGGTATACTTACATTATATTCCAAAACAATTATTACGAATTGTTACATTTTTAAATTTTTCGTTGACAAATGCTAAATGCTGAATTATACTTAAATTCAATAACTATTATTATTATTGAAAGGAGAAATCAGATGGCAAATATGAAATACAGCAGACAACGTGCCGCTATCAAAGATTATCTGGAACATACTCTTGATCATCCTACCGCTGATACTGTATACTTACAGGTCAGGAAGGAATTTCCAAATATCAGCCTTGGCACAGTATACCGCAATCTAAACCTTCTTGCAGATATGGGTGAGGCCATCAAGATCTCTACTCCTGATGGAGGGGACCGCTTCGATGGACGGGTTGACCCTCATTATCATGTTGTGTGCCGTTCCTGTGGCAAGGTATATGACCTCTCAATGGATGAGCAGCATTCACAATCCATAACAGAATTTGCCAACCAGCTTTTTGAGGGAACCATTGACTCTCATACAACTTTGTTCTATGGAATTTGTAAGGAATGTGAAGATCAGTTAGAACAGTCTCAGGAGAATACTTCTAATTAACATAAAAATAATGATTGACATTTCTCAAGAACTATGGTAACTTAATATTAGTAATTATTACTGATATTAAAATATAATTTTAAATAAGAAAAGGAGAGATTTGCTATGAAAAAATTTGTTTGTACAGTATGTGGCTATGTTCATGAAGGAGATGCAGCGCCGGAGAAGTGTCCTCAGTGCGGCGTTGGCGCGGACAAGTTCAAAGAGCAGTCCGGCGAAAAGACATGGGCTGCTGAGCACGTTGTAGGCGTAGCTAAGGGTGTAAGCGAGGATATCGTTGCTGACTTAAGAGCTAACTTCGAGGGAGAATGCACAGAGGTTGGTATGTATCTTGCTATGGCCAGAGTTGCACACAGAGAAGGATATCCGGAGATTGGCTTATACTGGGAGAAGGCTGCTTACGAGGAAGCTGAGCATGCTGCTAAGTTTGCAGAGTTACTTGGAGAGGTTGTTACAGACAGCACCAAGAAGAACCTTGAGATGAGAGTTGACGCTGAGAACGGCGCAACGGCTGGTAAGTTTGATCTGGCTAAGAGAGCTAAGGCTGCTAATCTGGATGCTATTCATGATACTGTACACGAGATGGCTAGAGATGAGGCTAGACATGGGAAGGCATTTGAAGGACTTCTTAAGAGATACTTTGGCTAAGAAGAAGATTGCGTAAAATAAGGGTTTTTAAGAGGATGGACAAGTAGTTGTCTGTCCTCTTTTTTGCTTTAAAACAGGAAATTCCCTCTGTCTGGTTTGGGACAAGTTAGCTAGAAAAATTAGTGAATACAGCCAAACAGCTTATGCAGGAGATTTCCGTAATCAATTATACGAAGGTTGCATAGCTACATCAGATGCTAAGAGGAATGGGTATATAAATACTCACTCCTCTTTTTGAATTATATTCTCAGATGCTTATGCCATATTCTTTACATTTTTCTATTGAAACCTCTTGCCCCTGCTGTGCGGAAACTTTATACCAATGCTTAGCTTTTTCTAAATTAGCATCAACAAAAACGCCTTCTTCATAAAACCAGGCCAGGTTACTTTGTCCGTCCCTGTCTCCGTGATTAGCAGCTCGTTCTGTCCAATAAAACGCCTTTTCTAAGTCTTTGTCAACACCCAGACCTTCTAAGTAAAAATATCCAACCTGACACTCAGCTAAAGGATAGCCCTGCTCTGCAAGTGGTAAGTATCCGGCAAAACATCCATCATATCTTCTCCACCTCCTCCGGCGTAATCTCCCTCTGCTTTAACTTTAAGTACACAACCTCCCGAAACAGCGCATACACCACAGATACAATCGGGATAAATATCAACATTCCCACTACACCCATCAAACTGCCGCCGACGCTGACTGCTGCCAGCACCCAGATAGAAGGCAGCCCCACAGAATTACCCACAACATGAGGATAAATGAGATTCCCCTCAACCTGTTGCAGCACCAGGAACAATACAATAAAAATCATCGCCTTAAACGGATCCTCGATAAATATCATAAACACTCCGACAGCACATCCCACAAACGCCCCAAAAATCGGAATCAATGCGGTAAACGCAATCACAATTCCTATTAACAGCGCATACGGAAGCCTCAGCACAGCCATAGCCACCACAAACATACTTCCCAGAATCACAGCCTCCACACACTGTCCTGTCAAGAAGCTGGAAAATGTATTATACGTCAGCGACAGCACCTCCAAAGCCGCCTCTGCGCGCCCTCTCCTGACGAACGCAAAGAGCACCTTCTTCGCCTGAAGACTCAGCTTTTCCTTCTGAAGCAGAATATAGATTGCAAACACAAACGCAATAAAAAATGTAGTAATACCGCTTACAATACTCATTGCCGCTGTAATCGTAGAATCCAGGACACTACCGGCGCCGTTTTTGAAGAAATTAATTCCAGTCTCCATAATCTTATTCCAGTCAAATTCCAGACTTTCCACCCATTCCATAATCTCCTGGTTATTATGGAAGATATCCTCAGCCCACTCCTGCACCCTTGGAATAAATTCCTGGATGCTCGCACCCAGATTGGCAAATGTAGTGCCAAGCTGCGGTATGAGAACAAACATCACAATACCCACAATACCAATCACTCCAAAGATTACAATCAGCATACTGACCGGACGCGCCAGTTTCTGCATACGCTTTTTCCCCTTAATTTTATCCTCATTAAAAAGGTTACGCTGTACAAAATTCATCGGTACATTCAGCACGAAAGCAATCGCACCGCCAAGGACAAAGGGCAGTATAATGTGAAATACAAATGCCAGAGCCTTAACCACCACATCATATTTCCACAGACACGCCGTAATCAATGCCGTAAATACAATCAGTCCCCTTATCTTTCTTACCGTCTCGTTACTTAAATCCATATAAACCTCCTAGCCATATCATATGTCTATTAACCATGTTCTCCATAGATTATTTCCGACGCACCTTCACCCACTTCAATAACTGTATCACAGGCAGATTCAGAAACGCCAGGCCATACACTGTCAGTAATTGCCCCATATCAAGCGCAGCAACCTTGAATATCCCCTGAAGCCCCGTAATCATCAGAACACCTGTAATCAACACAGCGCCTATTAAAAATGCGCCTATTAAATAAATATTATTGCATACTGCCGCTGAAAATACAACCGGTCTGGGAGATTTGCAGTTAAAGCCATGCACAAGACGGCTGGCGCACAGCGTCCCAAATGCCATTGTACTTGCAAGCGCCGCCCCGCCGCTTCGATAGCCTATTAAAAACGCAATACTCGTCATCAGCCCGATACACAGCCCTTCCGTTCCGATACTGAACAGGTACTCCCTGGTCAGTATCGACTCCTTCACATCCCGCGGCTTCTGTCTCATAACCTCTGCCCTGTGAGGCTCAAGGCCAAGCGCAATCGCAGGCAGGCTGTCCGTCAGAAGGTTAATAAACAGCAGATGAACCGGCTCAAACGGCACAGGAAGCCCTGCAATCGAAGCAAACAACACCACCAGAATAGCGGCAAAATTACCGGAGAGCAGGAATTGAATGGAATTCTTAATATTCTGATAAATATTCCTTCCATTTTCCACAGCCTTAATAATCGTTGCAAAATTATCGTCCGTCAGCACCATAGACGCCGCATCCTTTGACACCTCGCTTCCTGTAATCCCCATAGCGACGCCAATGTCCGCCTGTTTAAGAGCCGGCGCATCATTGACTCCGTCGCCGGTCATTGCCACAATATTTCCCTTCTCCTGCCAGGCACGCACAATCCTAATCTTATGTTCAGGAGAAACTCTCGCATACACAGAGATTCCCTCCACAAAATCCTGAAGCTCAGAATCCGTCATATTTTCAATCACAGCGCCCTCGCAGGCTTCTGACTCATCCTCTAATATCCCTATTCTTTTCGCGATTGCCGCCGCCGTAATCTTGTGATCCCCAGTAATCATCACAGGCTTAATTCCTGCCTGTATACACCTGCTTACAGCCTCCTTCGATTCCTTTCGCGGCGGATCCATCATAGCAATCAGACCTAAGAAAGTCAGACTGCCTTCATCCTCCAGAAAAAGTGTCCTTTCCTCCTCCATTTCCTTATATGCAAACGCAAGTACCCTCAACCCATTTTTTGAAAACTCTAAATTCTGTCTCTCTATCCTCTCTCTGTCCTCCTCGGTAAAAACCCTTGCAGAATTCCCTTCTTTTACAAATGCCATTCGTTCAAGCAGCACATCCACAGCGCCCTTTACAATCATAACAGTCTGCCCGTCCATGCGATGCTCTGTTGACATCCTTTTTCTGTCACTGTCAAATGGAAGCTCAGACAATCTAGGATACTTCTCACGTACATCCATTATACCCACTCCAAGACGTTTTCCCAGATTAATCAAAGCCGTTTCCGTTGGATCCCCAATCTCCTGCCCCTGTTCATTGGAAGAATCATTACAAAGGATACTAAACAAAAGCAACAATTCCTGATTATGGGACTCCAAAGTAATATCCTCCGCCGATATTTTTTCGCCATCCACATAATACTCCTCCACAGTCATCTTATTCTGAGTCAGAGTTCCCGTCTTATCTGAACAGATAACCGATACACTCCCAAGCCCCTCCACAGCCTGTAATTTTCTTATAATCGCGTGTTCATTTGCCATTTTCTGCGTACCAAATGACAGCACAATCGTAACAATAGAACTTAATGCCTCAGGAATCGCCGCAACCGCAAGGGCAACTGCAAATAAAAATCCATCCACCACAGAACCGCCCCGAAGAATACTCATTACAAAAAGTATCCCGCAGAATGCCAGAATGATGATTGACAGCTTCTTTCCAAACTCATCCAGGCTCACTTGCAGAGGAGTCCGTTTTTCCGAGGCAGAATTCAATAGACCTGCAATCTTGCCTACCTCTGTATTCATACCAATATCCGTCACTTCATACGTTCCCCTTCCGTAAGTGACAAAGCTTCCGGAAAATACCCTGTTGGTCTGATCTCCCAGAGCAGCCCCCTCTGGCGGTTCCTCCAGAGATTTTAAGGCAGCCAGGCTCTCACCGGTCAGCGTACTCTCATCCACCTCCAGGCTCATACATGTAAGTAGCCTTCCGTCAGCCGGAATACAATCGCCTGCCTCAATCACAACCTCATCGCCAACCGTAACCTCACGGGAAGGAACCTGATTAAGCTTCCCGTCTCTGACCACCTTTGCTGAAGGCGCGGACAACTGCTTCAATCCATTTAAGGACTTCTCTGCCTTCACAGTCTGCACTGTCCCCAGAATAGAATTCATGGTAATCACAACCAGTATGACAATCGTACTCTCCACATCCCCCAAAAACCCTGAAACCAATGCCGCAATTATCAGGATTACTACAAGAAAATCCTTAAACTGTTCCAGAAATATCCGAAATATACTCTTTTTCTTACCTTCCGTCAGTTCATTGAAGCCAAATTCTTCCTGATTCTTTCTTGCCTGTTCACTCGTCAACATAGACATTTCCTCTCTTTCTCAATGTATTTGTCATAATAACTGATTCACGTTCCCGCATATAGAGCTTTCCTTCTCTTTTAGCATACCCATATTTCAGGTAATACAGGCATCAGGAATACAAAAAAGAGACCTCTATTGCATATGGAACTATGCAATAAAAGTCTCACTATTTCATTACGATACGGATGGTGCTTCATCATCGTACTGACGACATCGTAAACGCTTCAGATGATCCCGAATACGCAAGTTACTCCCTTTTATCTGATAATCAATATATACTAATTTCCAAATCTTGTCAACATCTGCCGGCTATTTTTGTTTCCTTTTCTTATATACAGCCAACAGGAATATTAAAGCTGCCGCTGCAAACACTCCCACTATTATGCCTATCTGACTATTTTCTCCCTCCGAATCCTCCTGTATTACATCTTCCCCTTCCATTTCCGTTGAATCCTCATTCTCACTGAGCTTCCACACCTGAGTGCCATAAAAGGGATTCGCTGTACCGACAAACAATCCTTCCTCTGTAATACCAAATGCCCTGCATCCATGGTTATACGGATCCCCAAATCCATCATCAGTAATCTTTGTAAAATGAATTCCATCCTCTGTCACATACAAATCAAATCCAAATGTTGCTTTATCTAAATACTCCCCACAGGTAACAGCGCTTTCCGGAATTCCCTGATAGTTACTGCACAGCTTCTCTACATATTCATCTACTTTATCCTTCCACTCCTGCGCTGCATTTTCGTCATTCATATACTCGTCAAGCGGAAGTAAAAAGCTGCTGGCATCATAAGTTCCCACATAAAGTTTTCCGTCATATTCCACCATCTTCCAGATATACTGATTTTCGTTACATCCAAATCCTGAACCCATTCCGGACAGACCTCCCTCTGGAAACATCTCGTCCTTATCTCCCACAACCAGCTCTATATCTTCATTTTCATCCATCCGGTAGAGATTAACCGGCTGCTCAAAATTTAGATTCATGAACGTAAAATCATTGTCAAACAACATCCTTTCTACCGCAATTTCTTCATCATTATATTCCCCGATATAGAGATATCCGTCAAATGTAATCAAATTTGCGGCCCCGCTGCGTGTGCGTTCTGGATCGATTCCGAAAGTGTATTTAGCCCCATCCTTCTCCTTGTCGCCTACCACACTCGTCCACTTCCAACTGCCGTCCTTTGCAACATCTCCCCTTACAAGTCCAAAAGACTGCATCGTATTCTCGTTTACAGCATTTTCCGGCTTACCGGTACAGATTGAAACATAAAGACTCTCTCCGTACTGAGTCATATCGAAAATAGAACCGCCATAGATACTATCGCAGTAATTATAAGCAGGATAATGGAATAACTCCTCATCTGTCGCAATAATCTTAAATGACTCCTGGTCAGTGGGATTTTCCGACTCACAGATTACTGCCCCATTCGTATTGATACAGCTTACTATGAGCTTATCCTTATATACACACATTCCCCGAATTCCAACTGACACTCCCTTCTGATAAGCCTCCATGTATTCTTCTAATGTCATGCCCGCATACACCTGCTTACATTCGTCTGTTTCCGGATCCACCTGATAGATGCAGGGAATCGTATTAACTGCGCCGCAAAAATATAACTTATCCTTGAATTCAACAGCATTTCTAAAAATCGTGTTCTGCCCCGTCGATTCCTTAGACATAAGAATCTTAACTTCTCCTGTTTTAACATTCAGCTTTAACAGGATTCCCAGTGCATCTACCCCGTCCTCCTCACCGGTATACATATTTCCGTGATAATAGGTATCCAGCGCCTCCTTCATGACTGTATCATCATAATTACGTCCCAGGCTCATTTTCATAAATTGAAGCGTAGACGTCCACGCGCCATAACAAGTACCTATGTACATATAATCCCCGTAGCCAATGGACCCCCAGGAATAATTCTGTCCCCGGTCACCTTGTCCATCCTCCAGATTAACCCCCATTGTTCCATTTCCTGTGTAATCCACAATGCCGTCCGCCGTCATCACATCCTTTTCAGGATGTGTGATTTTTTCTGCCTTATAACCTGTCCCAGAATCATAGACCACAGGCGCTTTCTCCTCCTCTGCAAATACATTCATTGTACAGACGAATGCCACACAAACAAAGAGCAACAGACTTCCCATACGTTTTACTGATTTTTTCATAAGCAAACTTCTCCCTTATTTATTCTCTAAATCAATTATATATTTCTTGCCAGAAAAGCGAACCTCTCTGGCAAGAACATCAAATTTCTGGCAAAAACAACATCCATATGATAAAATAGTAATACAACCTGACAGGAGGTAAGTTTGATTGAAAATTGCAATCGTTGATGATGAACCGATTTTTTTAGATAAAATGAAAGAAATCTGCCGTGACTTTTGTATGGTAAACCAATGTCAAACAGAAATTGTATCCTTTGTCAGCGGAGAAGATTTTCTCAGTGATTTTAAAAGAAATAAATTTTCTATTATTTTCATGGATATTTATATGAAAAAAATGGATGGAATCACAGCCGCATTAAAAATGCGAGAACAGGATAACAGTTGTCTCCTCATTTTCCTGACCTCCAGCACTGACTTTATGCCAGACGCTTTCTCCTGCCATGCCTTTGAATATATAGTCAAACCCATCTCTGAGGAGAGAGTGGCGAAGGTGTTGGAGGATGCCATGTCAATACTTCTTCCATATCCGAAGTATATGGAGATTAACAGTAACCGGAGAATCATTCCCGTCTTTTACCGAGACATTATTTCTGTTGTCACAGACGGACATTATTTAGACATTAGCCTTACTGACGAGTCCATCTTGAGAAGCCGTTTGACTATGTCCGAATTTATTTGCAAAACACATCACGACCCCCGCTTTATTTTAATCAACAAAGGCATCCTGATTAACGCTGACCATGTTCTGGATATTGAAAATAACTGTTGTCTCTTAGAAAATGGAAAACGCCTTCCTATTCGTGTACGCGGTCACGTAAAAATAAAACAACTTGTTAAAAATTATCGTTTTTACAAAAATTGGTAATCATTTTAATAATTTGTACGATATTATATATGAAAGTATACCCAAGGGCACACCGCAATACATGTCCCTATCGGGGCGGGTGGACTCCGTCCATTAAGGTATAACTTTATACCATTATGAAAGGAGGAATATAGATGAGCAGAATTTCCGCAATAAGCAGCACAACCCCTTATATATTTGGACATATTTCAAGTGGTAACAAGCTGATGTCTGCAGCGGACGGCGCCGCTGAACTGGCTATTGTCGAGAATGAAAAAGCTCAAGTGACGGGCTATAATACAGGCACAAAGAATCTGGGCGACGGAACGAACATGCTGAATACTTCTGATTCAGCACTGGGAAGTATCACCAGCCATCTGCAGAGAATGCGTGAATTAGGCTTACGTGCCAGCAATTCAACCCTGAATGGTACGAATCGGGCAGATATCCAGAAGGAAATCGATCAGTTGAAGCAGGGTATTGAGCATATTGCTACTCAGACCCGCTATAACGGGATGAATCTGTTAGATGGCAGTATGAGTAACGGCGTTCAACTTGTATCAGATGCCGGCGGTGGTTCCATTACCGTCAACCATGCTGCAAACTCTACATTACAGGCTCTTGGAATTGCGGACTTTGATGTTACGAAGGATTTTAACCTTCAGTCTATTGATGATGCCTTAACAAAGGTCACCAGCAACCGCAGTACATTTGGCGCGCAGTCCAATTCTCTTGATCATGCAATCGATTATAATGGATATGCGTCCACTAATCTGACTGCTGCTCAAAGCCGTATGGGGGATACTGACATTGCAAAGGCAATTCAGGAATTGACACATCAGCAGACCATGCAGAGTATTTCTATGATGCTTCAGAAGAAGAAAGCAGAACAGGAAGGTCAGAAGACTATGGGTCTTTTGTTTTAAGACATTTAGCGATTTCTAGAATTAAAAAATACAAGATATGGTGGAATCCATTTTATGGAAAACGCCATATCTTGTATTTTTCGTTTGACATAATCGTATTGCTTTAACTGAGCGTGCGGGGATTCGGACCCCGGACAACTTGATTAAAAGTCAAGTGCTCTGCCAACTGAGCTACACGCCCTCACTATTTTAGATATACAAAATGCCCAGAGCCGGAATCGAACCAGCGACACGAGGATTTTCAGTCCTCTGCTCTACCAACTGAGCTATCTGGGCGGATTGCGGGGGCAGGATTTGAACCTACGACCTTCGGGTTATGAGCCCGACGAGCTTCCAGACTGCTCCACCCCGCGATATTTCTTATACTATTATATACAATAAATACTGAAATATCAATATTTATTTTACTGGGCGGAGGTGGATTCGAACCACCGAAGCAAGTTGCAGCAGATTTACAGTCTGTCCCCTTTGGCCACTCGGGAATCCACCCATATCATTCTGACAAGTCAAAATGATATCACAAATACCGTTAAAAATCAAGCACTATTTCTTCAAAAATCATTGCGCTGTGGGGGCCGATTTCCACAGTCATTTTTCCATCCTCCACAGGATACTGCATTTTCCCCACATTATACCGTTCCGTATTTGACAGCATAATCCGTTCCATATAGGGTCCTGTTACCTCTGCTTCCCAGACAGGAATCTGTGCCTTCTGGGCAAATTTATCGCTGTTCACCAGTACTACGCCACGTTCCCTTTTATGGAACCGGCCATAGGCGATCAATCCCTTTTCCGCAAGTAATGGCTTAAAAGATCCAGTCCGAAACGCCAGGTTCCGCCTCCGGATACCTGTCAGATAGCAATGGAACTCTATCAGTTCATGATTTTCTTTCCCCCAGGGGAAAGTCCTTCTGTTATCCGGGTCTGTCCAGCCGCAGACACCGGCCTCATCTCCATAATAAATGGTCGGCGCTCCCGGCCAGGTCATCTGTATGATGGCGGCTGCACGAAAAATCCCAAAGTTGATCCCCTCTGATGCCGCCAGATCTCCCCTGTAATCCAGGCGCCCCACTGTCCGGTTAGTCCTTGTCAAGAAACGGGAGTGATCATGGTTAGAGAGCTCATTCATCGCTGCCAGAAGGGATGTAGTCTGCATTCTGCTCATATTGCTTAGCATGGCACACATAAATGCCTGGCTGTTTTGATACAGATGTTCGTCCATTCTGTCACTGTGTTTTTCCAGTCCTGTAAGGAACCAGGAAAGCGGCTCCATAAAGGCATCATAATTCATAACCGTATCCCACTGATCCCCTTCCAGCCAGGGAGATGCATCCCCGTAATGTTCGGCCAGTATCAGAGCATCCGGATTCGTTTCTTTCACCACACGGCGAAAATCTTTCCAGAAGCGGTGGTTCATCTCCGGTGAATGTCCCAGATCAGCAGCTACGTCAAGTCTCCACCCGTCAATGTTATACGGCGGAGACAACCATTTCTTAGCAATATCCAAAATATACTGATAAAGCTCACCGGAACCCTCATAGTTTAATTTGGGAAGTGTATTATGGTCCCACCATCCCTCGTAGGAATCATTATCAGGCCAGCCATTCTCGTCAGAAAACCAGAAAAAGTTCCGGTAAGGACTGCTGGCATCCGCATAAGCGCCGGGGGCATAGACACCAGCCTTTTCATATATTTTCTCGCGATCCAGCCACTTATTGAAGGAACCGCAATGGTTAAATACACCATCCAGAATCACCCGCATGCCCCGTTTATGGACCTCATCCATAAAACGTGCAAAGAATTCATCGCTGGCCTTCAAATTTACCTCATCAGCCGTCCGCACCGAATATTTTTCTGCATCTTTATTATCAATGGCATCCCTGTCCACAAGCCCATCCGCATCTTTTACAATAACCCCGTAATGGGGATCCACATGTTCATAATCCTGGCAGTCATATTTATGGTTGGAAGGCGACACAAACACCGGGCTTAAGTACAGCACTTCCACCTTCAGGCTTTGGAGATAATCCAGTTTATCTAAAATTCCCTGAAGATCGCCGCCGTAGAAGCGATCCACATCCAGAACCGAAAGTCCCTCTTCCCAGTCATCCACCTTCATCACAGGAAAGCCAATATATACGTATTCATCAGACACCACATCATTGGCGGGGTCTCCATTACAGAAACGGTCAATGAAAATCTGATACATGACCGCGCCCTTGGCCCATTCTGGCACATGAAAGCCTGGCGTGATGGTAAACATATACTGGCGGTCCATTTCGCCGGTCACTCCCAGCCGATTGTACCGGCAGATCTCATCACCCTTTTCCACCTGAAAGTAAAAACGGACAGCCGTTTCCTCAACGCTTATTGTGGTTTCATAATAATCAAATCGTCCCCGGCGTTCCGCCCATCTTAATCTCTTCTTCTCTTCTTTTCCATACAGGACCAGATACACCCGATCCACATCATTCCTTGCCGTTCGAAACCGCAGAGTCACCATATCTCCCGGATCCGGCTCGGCGGGTATTCTATAATCTATGGTCGCATCGCAAAACAGAGCCGCTCGTTCCATAAAAACAGCTCCTCCTCTCCAAAATGAACCTTTCGCATCAGAGCCAACATCAGAAAATATTACTATTCTATTATAACAGTTCAGCCTTGCATCTTCTTGCCCGCGTACCGCGGACAAGAAGCTTGTGGCGTCCGCCCTATGAAGATTTAAAGTGAAAAATGCTTATGAAAACAAGTTTTCAACGCTTTTTTCGCTCTAAATCTTCGCATGGCTGAACTGTTACATTCTATTATACAGGATATTCTTAGTATTTGCACGTTTTTTATTTTATATCATGCGTTATTATTTAAAGATGCGATAGTAACAGTCCAGCCTTGCATCTTCTTGCCCGCATACCGCGAATAAGAAGCTTGTGGCGTCTGCCTTATGACTGTCACATGCAATACTTTTTCAGGCAGAAAGAAAGCCGGCGGGGAATCGCTGGCTTTCTTTCGGAAAAGGTATTATGTCTCTTATGGGGTATAGCAAAAACTATATAATGTATTGGGGGGGTTACGAGTAGTAATATAGCATATGTTTCTGCATAAGTGTGCACAAACATTTATTTTTATGAAATTTTTTTTTGTATAATTTTACCCGGGTCCATTTTTTTTTGTGTATTTTTTATATTTCTTAAATAAAAACGGCGTTTGCCTGTGTTTCTTTTGTACAAACGCCGCAAAACTTTATTTTCTTAAACGAACAGGGCATCAAATTCCGTCTGCCCGATTTTCTCCTTTTCCAGGAGAATTGTACAGCATTTATGAAGCACATCCTCATGTGCAAGGATGATTTTTTTTGCTTCCTCATAGCATTCGTCGATGATTCTTTTGATTTCACTGTCAATGGCAGTAGCCACATCCTCACCATAACTTCTGGTATGAGCCAGGTCACGGCCAATGAACACCTCATCCTCATCGCTTCCGTAATGAATCATTCCCACACGCTCCGACATGCCATACTGGGTCACCATGGCCCTGGCAATAGCAGTGGCCTGTTTGATGTCCTGGGACGCTCCGGTAGTCACATCCTGGAAAATCAGCTCTTCTGCAATTCTTCCCCCCAGAGATACCATAATATTCTGGAGCATCTTTCCTTTAGTGTTGAACATCTCATCCTTTTCCGGCAGCGGCATGGTATATCCTGCCGCTCCTATTCCCGTGGGAATAATGGAAATGGTATGAACCGGTCCCACGTCGGGAAGCTCGTGGAATAAAATTGCGTGTCCCGCCTCATGATACGCCGTAATCCGTTTCTCTTTCTCAGAAATTACCTTACTCTTCTTCTCAGAGCCAATTCCCACTTTAATGAAGGCCCGCTCAATATCCTTCTGGGTAATGAACCGCCTGGATTCTCTGGCTGCCATGATAGCTCCTTCATTCAGAAGGTTTTCCAGGTCCGCTCCGGTAAATCCGGCCGTGGTCTGGGCAATACGCCTTAAATTCACGTCTTCGCCCAGAGGCTTTTCTTTGGCATGGACCTGTAAGATTTCCTCACGGCCCTTAATATCCGGCTTTCCAACTGCCACTTTCCGGTCAAAGCGGCCGGGGCGGAGAATCGCCGGGTCCAGAATATCCACGCGGTTAGTGGCGGCCATAACAATGATGCCCTCATTGACGCCAAAACCGTCCATCTCCACTAAAAGCTGATTTAAGGTCTGCTCCCGTTCATCATGTCCGCCGCCCATTCCGGTACCTCTCCGTCTTGCAACGGCGTCGATCTCATCAATAAAAACAATACAGGGCGCATTTTTCTTGGCATCTTCAAACAAATCTCTCACCCGGGATGCGCCGACGCCCACAAACATCTCCACGAAATCCGAACCAGAAATAGAGAAAAACGGAACACCTGCCTCCCCGGCCACAGCCTTGGCAAGCAGGGTCTTTCCGGTTCCCGGCGGGCCCACCAAAAGTACGCCCTTGGGAATTCTGGCTCCAACATCTGTATACTTTTTAGGATTTTTAAGAAAATCCACGATTTCTTCCAGATCTTCCTTTTCTTCCTCCAGGCCTGCCACCTTGGAAAAATTCACGGAATTTGTGGTGCTCATTCTGGCACGGCTTTTTCCGAATTCCATCATTTTGGCGTTACCCCCGCCGCCGCCCAGCCTGGCATTCATGTACATCATAATGAACATGATCACCACTGCTGAAAGGCCAATGGGGAGAATAATCGTGGTCAGGTAATCCGCCTGGCGAACATCATCCACCATGTAATCAATCCCGTGCTCCCGCAAAAGTTTCTGGGCCTCCACCACATCGGAGACAGAGATTTTCCTGTTTTCCCCGTTTTTCATGGAAATTTCCAGCATTCCCGTAGGAGTCTGTGGATTCTGTTTTACTTCTGCGGACTCGATGGCATCGTTTTCAATCGCCATCATAAATTCCTGATAGGTCATTTCTGCGCTGAACAGACCGCCCTGCTGGGTAAGTGTAGATGCAAAAACAATCAGCATCATCACCAGCAGGACCAGCCCAATTCCGCGAAACTGCTGATTCTGTTTCAACTGGCTGCCTCCTTATTGCTGCTCTACCACTCCGATATAGGGAAAATTTCTGTATTTCTGGTCATAATCCAGACCAAAGCCCACTACAAATTCGTCCGGAATGGTGAAGCAGGTATAATCTACCTTTACCTGCTTTTTTACACGACGTTCTGGCTTATCAAGTAAAGTACAGAGGCGGATGGATTCCGGATTCCTCTGTTTCAAAATCTCGATCAGATAGGCCAGGGTTCTGCCGGAGTCGATGATATCTTCCACAATCAGAACATTTTTCCCTGCGATGGACTCATCCAGATCTTTTACGATGCGGACAACACCGGAAGATTCGGTGCCACTTCCATAACTAGATACAGACATAAAATCCATGGACACCGGAACAGTCAGGTGCTTGGCTAACTCACAGGTAAAGAACACGCCGCCCTTTAAAATGCAGATCAGATGTACCTGCTTTCCTTCATAATCCCGGTTGATCTGTGCCGCAATCTCACGGATTCTTCTGTCAACTTTCTCTTCATCCAATAAAACACGAATTTTGTCAGCCATGGTCTTCTCCTTTGCATATTTTGACTTCTAATATTGTGCGGGTTGTATTCGTTATTTTATAATATTCGCTGATACGGTATCCGATCACCCAGAGAACATGGCTCCCTTCTGTAAGGAGCTTTATGGTTTCCCTGCGTTTCTCCGGGATTTTTTCGTCAATGAAAAATCGTTTCAGAAGCTTTCTTTTTCCTCCTGAAATCAGGAAATAGTCCCCGCTTTTCTTGTTCCTGACAGATAACATATCTTTAATTTTATCATAATCAAACCATTTCGTATACTGGTTTTTAGGAATTTCCAGGTCTTTTTCATAAGAAAATGTCCGCATGACTACCTTCATACGCTCTTCACCTGCATCTGAAATTTCCCCCAGCTTCCGTATTTCCAGAATTTCGTATCCTCTGTGGGCCCTTATCCCATATGGAAGCATGGCCTCGCACCCGCTCCCCGGGCCCCTGAGGTTACACACTGCCTCAATATGTTTCGATGAAATGTCCCTCTGGTTCCCTGATACCCTGGATATCATGGCTCTTACAAGGTATTCTTTAAGAATATCCGGCTGCCTGTCAAATACCTCCGTTCGTATGGAAAAAAGATTCCCCTCTGAAAAAAAGTTTTCCTCTGAAAGAATCTTTTCCGCCTGGTGGTAAAAATATTCATCGGCGCGGGATGCCAAAGAAGCTATATTTAAAATATGTTCTCCTGCCCTGTCATTGATATTTTCCTCAACCCATGGAAGGAGCTCATTCCGGATTCTGTTTCTGACATACCGGCACTCTCTGTTGGTGGAATCCTCGCACCAGGAAAGTCCCGCTTCCCTCAGATAGGCTTCTATTTCTTTTCTTGTAAGACATAAAAGCGGCCGGATAATGTTGTTCCGTACCGGGCGTATCCCTCCCAGGCCCCGAAGACCGCTTCCGCGGAATATATTTAAAAGCACCGTCTCCGCATTATCATTTTTATGGTGGGCCGTTGCTGTCTTTTCACAGAAAAACTGTCCGGCGGCCTGCTCCATATGAAAATACCGCAAATTCCTTCCGGCCTCCTCCTCAGAGATTCCCCTGTCTGCAGCGTACTTTGCCACATTTTCCCGTACCACAGAAAGTGGAATGGAAAGCTTTTGGCACAAAGCTCTCACATAATCCTCATCCCGGTCCGCCTCCTCTCCCCGGAGACCGTGATTCAGATGGAAGGCGGCCACATGGATTCCAAGCTCCTCTGACAGTTCTTTAAGAACCCAAAGAAGGCAGACGGAATCGGCGCCTCCTGACACTGCCGCCAGAACGCCCTCCCCTTCCTCTGCCATCCGGTGAGCTTTCATATATTCTTTTATCCGCATCCTCAGTATCTGTCTGTCCATTTTCTCATCTCCCGTAAATTCCCCCCACCAGCACAGTCATGTCATCCCTGGGCTCTCCTTCGAAGGACAGGGCGAAAGTCAGAATCATTTCTGCCGTTTCCTGGGGCCCCGCCGCCTGAAGTCCCCGTAAAAAGTCTTTAAAAGCCTCCTCCTTTTCTTCTCCGGGCATGGCATCTAAAACGCCATCACTGACCATGACAATTCTGTCGCCATCCCACAGTTTTTTCGACAAAAGCACCGGCTCCACAGGATTTAAAACCCCTGCCGGAACATGTTCCGATTCCAGTGTCTCCACAGAATCATGGCCCATAATAAAAGATGCCACAGCCCCCAGCTTCATAATCTCCGCTACACCGGAATACAGATCCACCAGACACAAATCCAGGGTAGCCGGACGCTCGTTCTGCCCGGTCAGCAAAACGACAGTGTTGACAAGCTTCAAAGCGGCTCTGGCTGAAAATCCTGTTCCCAAAAGCTGCTCCGTAAGCTCTATCACCTTCTCACTGTCAGAATTGGCTGCCTTTCCGCTTCCCATTCCATCAGAAAGGCTCATAATAGCCTGTCCCGGAATTCCGCTTTTAAAGGTATAGCTGTCCCCGGAAATCTCTTCGCCCTCTCTTGGTACTCTGGAGGAACCAAATAAGATTCTGTATTTTCCGTCCTCCACAAACCGAAAAGGAGCTGTGTTTCTGGTGATGATGATTTTTCCGTCCCGGGAAGGGCTCCAGACCCCTTTCATGGCCCGGCCGATGACTTCGGCCGCATCCCTGGCAGTCATACAGCGTCCATTGGTCGTTCTGGCGTTCATAAATACTTCTCGTCTTTGTTCCTCATACTGGAGCACCAGAAGGCTCTCCGCAGCAACCCGCCGTTTTCTGAGTGCCGCCCTCAGCTCGTCCTCCCAGGTCCTTGTCACATCCATGGCCCGCTCCATCTGGCCGGAAAATTCTTCTAAAATTCCGGCCAGTTCTTCAAACTGAACCATCACCGCATCCCGGCTCTCCAAAAAGCGGTTTTTCCAGGCAAGATTCATGGTAGCCCGTCCAAGATTTCTGTTTAATTGTCCGAGATAATCAGACTTTCTGCGGCACACTTCTAAAAATCGCCTGGGCATGTCCTCAAATTCCACCCGTCCCTTCTTTTCAAAGGTCCGTAACAAATAATACAAATAATAATTTTCCTCTTCTTCCCCCCGCCTGCATTCCCGTTTGATTCCACAGGTTTCGCACTCTCCGCAAACCATGGCAGAAGCCGCTTCAAGAGCTGCGATTCCGTCCTCTCTGGTAAGACCGTTCTCCTCCCTTGATCTCTCAAAGGTCTTTGCAACCCCCTCCAGGGACTGGGCCATATCTTTCAACCTTTTCGCCGTGTAAGCGTTCACATCCGCCATGTCCTTATGTACTGCCCACTTTCTTAACACAAAAAATCCCTCCTAACCTGCATACCATATTATAAACAGATCAGAAGGAAATATTTGTCAGATTTCTGGCTTCAGTCAGAAAAATCACATGACAATTTTTATGGAGATTCTTCCGCCTTAAACAAAATTTCGTCTTTTTTGACCAAACCCAGCTTTTCTTTTGCAACTTTTTCCACGTATTGTTTGGTCTGGACGTAAACCCTGTATTCCTCCAGCTGGGCCGCCCTTGCCTCTTCCTTTGCTTTTGCCTTCTCCAGTTCTGCCTCCCTTGCCTGGTATTCCAGATCCTTTTCCCGGAGAGAGGAGGCACCCACATTTACCACTACGGCCAGGCTCAGTACAACCATGGTAATACCAATCAGGGCCATCCGGTTTCCAAGACTGTTCCTGGAGCGCCTTCGGTTTCTTTTATTTCGGTTTTTTCCCATGCTTCCCTGCCTCCTTCCGTGCGATCATAGTCCTTCTTTTCATTGTAATCCATCTCCCCATGTTTTTCAAGACCGCAAATACACTTTGGCTCACAAGCCGGTCATAAAGAAACATCCCCAGAAACGTACTTACGATCACATATCCCCTCAGAATACCATCATTTTCATAAAACAAAAGGGAAAAAGTCATAACCGCACAGTAAATCCAATAAAAAAAGTCTTCCAGACCTGTCCACAGACTGCCATGGGGAATCAGAAGACGGAATAACCGTAAAAGATCATAGCTGATCATCAGGAGAATTCCCAAAACAAAACTCAGGGCAGCAAGTTCCGCTTCCTCCTGTATGTAAAGACTCAAGGGCAGCTCCTCCTTTCTGCCTTATTTAAACAGCCTGGAAAGAAAAGACTGTCCGGCCTTTCGGTAACTTTCATTGGAGGAATACACAAAGCTGTCTGTCTTCCCTTCAATATCAATCTCCCCTTTATCCAGTGTCAGCCTGCTCACATGGAGGTCCTTTCCCTTGATGGTCAAAAGTCCCATGTCCGTATCCAGTACAATGGTATTTTCATCAAAAGAAATCACATCCAGAATTCCTGTGAGATTTCCCTTGTCTCTGTTATGTAAAATAATTTTGTGGGACAGCCCGATTTTTTCTTCCATGAAAAAAACCTCCTGACATACTTTTTAATAAGTATATTAAGAGGTTTTCCAATATATTCGTATTAATTAATCAATTCGTAAATGCACAGACCTGCTGAACAGTTACTTTCATTCTATAAATACCGGTAAAGCTCTTTCACATCGTCTTTCCGGACTGTTTCCTGAACATCGAGAACTTCCACTTTTACAGACTTCATTCCGAACTGGATTTCAATGATGTCCCCCTGTTTTACTGCAAACGAAGCCCTGGCCGGTTTGCCATTAACTATCACGCGGCCGGCGTCACACGCCTCATTGGCTACTGTGCGGCGTTTAATCAGGCGGGATACTTTCAGAAATTTATCTAATCTCATGAATTAAGCGTTCACCTGATCTCTGAGAGCCTTTCCGGCTTTGAATCTTGGAGTCTTAGAAGCAGCGATGGGCATTTTTTCGCCTGTCTTCGGATTTCTTCCTTCTCTTGCTGCTCTCTCTGAAACCTCAAAAGTACCAAAGCCCACTAACTGGATTTTTTCTCCCTTTACTAATTCATCTGCAACAACATCCGTAAAAGCCTTAAGGGTCTTTTCTACATCTTTTCTGGAAAGCTCTGCTTTTTCAGCAACTGCTACGATTAATTCTGTCTTGTTCATTGATATTTCCTCCTAAAAATCAACTTGCAACCGCCTTCATTCTTCCGGCGGATTCATTGCGTTATACCCTTACATTTATATATGCTTCCGGCCTTTTTGTCAAGGTTTTTTCCCGTTTTACCCAGTTTTTTCCTTCCGGCTGTAAAATCAAAAAGATGGCGTTTTTTCGCCATCTTTCGCACAGCTTTCCTGATTAGCTTAATTCAATCTTCGCAGCCTCTTCCGGCTTAAATTCATTTTCCAGATCATAGATATTATGTCCTGTGGATTCACCAAGAACACGGCCTTCCAAAGAATAACAGCGGATAAAGCGCTTGTCCGAAACACTGGACCAGTGTTCCACATCCCATGTCAGGTAGCCCATGTCATCGCTTTTCTTCTCCTTTAAATATAAATCCACCTGTCTTCCGTCACGCATAATCTGAATCAGCTGCTTATAATCAGAAATTTCCACTTCTGTTTTTTTCACGGTATCAAAAATCTTCATAAAAATACTCCCTCCTGAACCTCTAAGTTCCCCAACAAATTCTGTCTATCGACATTATAGCATGTCTCTGACATGCTATGCTCCGCTGGATGCACACGATTCGCTAAGGAATTTGTCTGCCCCTCGGGCAGACGCGAATCGGCGCAGGTATAATGTCTATCGACATTATACCGTCTCCCATTCAGAAATGCAATATCATTTTTCCCGCTCCCGGCGCTTTATCTCTTCCCAAAGTTCCATTCCTTCCAGTCCCTCCGGCAGCTTCGGACCTCCGAACACCCTTGGATGACGTCTCACCATCTTTTGGCAAATACCGTCAATCACATCATCCACAGTGAAATTCCCTTTTTCCTTTTCGATTTCACTGTGAATCATAATCTGATATAGAACATCTCCCAGTTCCTCACACAGGTTCTCTGTATCCTGATTGTCAATGGCCTCCAGAACCTCCGCGCACTCCTCCACCAGATACTTTTTCATGGATTCATGGGTTTGGGCGCGGTCCCAGGGGCAACCGTCCTCAGATCGAAGCTTTCCCATAATATTCTTTAAATCATCAAATGTATACATAAGGTTCCTTTCTCGTTTTTCAGATATTCCACATGTATACACTATAAAGCAAGAGAGGAAAAAAATCAATTTTTAATCGCAAACAGATTGTTTCCTATTGGTGCTTCACACCTGCCATCCGAAGAAATTCCCGCATGGCAGACGTAATATACCGGCCTTTTTTGGCCGCAAAGGTTACATTTCTGTTTGCCAGAGGATCACCCAACTTATAATATATCAGCCGGTCATTTTCCCTCATGCATTCCACAATATCAGAACGGACAAACACGGCACCAACCCCATTCGAAGCGATATTTACCGAGGTAAGTACTTGATCGACACACATCACCGTTTTCTGGACAAACCCGGCATTCCTACAAAGAGTTAGTCCTCTCTGATACATATCATTACCCGGTTTCATCGTGATAAATGGAATCTCTTTGAATTCATTCAAAGGCACCGGCTCCACCGTCTCCCTGGCATATTTCCCGGAGATGACATCCTGATGAGACAGGCGGTATGGCTGGAGCTTTTTGTTTATCGGGTAGGAGACAGGCACTGCCATGACAAGCGTTTCTTTTTTATAGAAGAAGCGTTCCACCCCCGGATCATTTTCTTCCAGTGCTGTTTCAATTACCAGGTCGAGTGTTTCATCCTCCAGTCCCTCCCTCAGCTCCTTTACATTCCCCTCCAGAAGATCAATCTCCACATTGGAATACCGCTTCCGGAACCGCCCTATCAAATCAGGAAATACAAAAGAGCAGAAGAAGGAGGAACCGCCCAGAGAAAGGGAGCCGGCATTCAGCTCCCGTAAATCTTCAAAATAATTTTTTAAATTTCTCTGGATAAACAGGATTTCCTCCACACATTTTATATAATGGGCGCCCTCCTTTGTAACTGTCAAAGGAATCGTACTCCGATCAAAAATGGCGGCTCCCATCTCTCGCTCCGCTCTTCTTACCATATTGCTTAAGGCCGGCTGGCTGATATACATTTTTTTTGCTGCCTTTGAAAAACTTTTTTCCTGATAGACAGCATACACATATTTCATTTCATTCAGCAAATGGACTTCTCCACCTTTCTTCATTTTCTTTATTTCTATTATAGCAGAAAATCCGCCTCGGCCTCAGGCCGAAGCGGATCTCTTTTTAATATTTTTCAAAATATCGGCAGAATATTAGTTAATTGTCACCCAGGCAGACCATCTTGCCATTTTTAACAATCATAACCTCTTCGTCTGTGCCTTCGTCAAAAATAACTGTCGGGTTATACTGTACCATATCAATATGTACAGTAGAGCGGGCAGGCTGTCCATAATAAAATCCATTGCCCATAGCGATATGACAGGTTCCGCGAGCCTTCTTCTCCTCCTCAAAATCTCCATTGAACATGCAGGCTGGATTCAGTCCGATTCCAATCTCTGCAATGTTATCAGAATCCTTAATCTCTGCTATCTGGCGACGGATTTCCTTACAAATTTTGGCATCACCACCTACTACCTCCACGATACGTCCCTCTTCAATACGCAGTTCAATCGGAATAGATGGGCATCCATAATAACAAATCGGCCCATCAATAACCAGGGTTCCATGTGTAGAACCGATGACTGGTCCCAAAGATACCTCACCGTCAGACCAAGCCATGGCATCACCCGGATTTCTGGCGATTCCGCATTCAATAATCGGTTCCATCGGATTCATATCCATATATAAATCCGTTCCGGCCGGTGTCGTAATATGGGCCTTCTTATGACCGCGCCAGATAGCCTGCAGCTTCTCACCGTCTGCGTAAACAGCCTCGTAATCAGCCAGAGCGCCGCCGCGGGTAAAGTTGTCGATGTTTCTCAGACAGATGGAAACCTCACGCAGTTTTTTCTGATTGATCAGATCTTTTAAGTGATTATTATAAATTGCAGCGCCGGATGCTGTCGTCATACCTACAAATACATCGCAGGCATCCATACCTAGCTCCAGGGATTTCGGGAAGATAGTTGCCTTATCTTTACCGCGGATAGGCATCATATAAATTCCATACTCTGCTCCGCATTTTAAAGCGGCTGCTGCCATGGCATTGGCCATACGCATGTCAGTCTGCGGATCGATGACGATCAACACTTCTTCTCCCGGTTTTACTGCCATTAAATTGGACAGGATATAATCGGCACGTTCCACACATTCAATTACTCTGTTGTCTTCCATTGTTTTTCTCTCCTTTTTCCTTTTTCCTTTTTACTTTTATTTATTTAATTTCTTAAATACCTTAACTATTTGCAGCTTCGTTCTGTCTTTCGTCTCCGTTTACAGAAGCCCGGAACGCCGTGTTTCAAATCGCCCCGGAGCCTTAAGCAGCCGTCTCCATACCATCTTCCCGGTCAAATATCTCATGATTCAGCTCTCCTTCCATTTCAGAAATGCAGATGGCTGCCACCAGATCGCCTACTGAGTTGGTGGAAGTGTGAATCTGATCTACAATCCGATAAATTCCGGCTACCAGTGCATAGGCATCCAGAGGAAGTCCCATCTGGGTCATAAGGGTCAGACTGATAACCAGTCCGATCTGAGGGGTCGCCGCACAGCCGACGCTTAAAAAGGTAGCCTGTATCACCATCATAACCTGCTGCTGAAAGCTCAGCTCTATTCCGTAGAGCTGTGCTGCGAAAAGTACCACGATTCCGAAGTAGGCACAGGTCCCGTTCATCTGAGCCGTACATCCCAGGGGCAATACAAAGCTGGCAATATCTTTCGGAACCCCCATCTTCCTTGGAGCCACATCCATAGACACTGGAAGCGCTGCGGAGGAAGTACAGGTGCTGAACGCGATCATCCAGGGTTCAAATGCTTTTTTCCAAAAGCGGATGGGATTCACCCTTCCCACAACGGTTAAAAATATGCCATAGCCGATGGTACACATAATGATTCCAGCCAGATAATCGGTTGCGATAAATTTGAGCACCGGTCCAAAGATGGCCACTCCGTATCTTGCCAGAGCCACTGTCATTAAACTGAATACGCCATATGGAATGATCCCTAAAATCATATCAATGATTTTAAACATCGTCTGCGAACAGAGGGAAATCACATCCGTCAGGATCTTCGCCTCTTTTCCGATGCTGATGATAGCAAAACCTACAAATAAGGCAAATACAATAATCTGCATCATTTCTCCGCTGGACAGCGAAGCAAACGGGTTTGCCGGTATCAGTTCGAGTATCGTCTGATATATACCAGGAAGTTCTTTGACTTCTGTCACACTTTCCACTGTTCCCAGTGTAAGTCCCTTTCCCGGTTTAATAATATTTGCCAGAATCAGCCCGACTGTGGCGGAAATTGCTCCGGTTGCCAGGAACCATGCGATGGTTTTAACTCCAATACTTCGAAGCTTCTTGATGTCTCCCAATGAAAGAGCCGCATCAATGATACAGAAAAATACAAGCGGAACCACAATCATTCTAATCAGTTTGATAAACAAATCCCCGATGAACTGGAAGAAAGGGAGTATGTAGCCATTGATCCCCGGGTGATCCACGCCACCTAAGAAATTTAAAAGGTATCCGAATACAATACCTGCAAATAGCGCAATAAAAATTTTGACATACAGCGGTCTCTCTTTCTTTTTCCTCTGCTTTCCCAATTCTTGTTCTGCCATATAGAACCCCCTTCTTTGTATATCTGTCAGTGTTATTTCCCTCATGAGGTTTGTCTGTATTATACAAAAAGCAGACCTCCATTTGGAAATGTTATACTCTATTTGAAATATGCCATAATTTTTTTATAATATTTTCCTTAAAAAAACAGGCCAAACACGTTTCATGCCCTGGCCTGTTTTTTGTTCACCTGAATATTTACTCCGCCGTAACCGCGAGTTTCCTCTTAGCTCTCCATCTGTCTTCCCAAAAAACCGGCAGCCGTTGCCGCAAGACGAACCTCCGCTTCAGAGAACTTTGCTCTGGGCTCTCTGCTCATAATAACCACAGCTCCTATGGCATCTCCTTCACAAATAATCGGCACCACCACCTGGGCAGTGATCCCTTCCACGTCTTCGGAGGCCACTGGCGTATATGCCCGGTCATCTTTCCCGGCCTGCACTGTAATCCGCTCCTGAATCGCATGCTCAAGCTGCTTGCTGATGGGCTTTTGGAGCAGGTCTTTTTTAGCTCCTCCGGCCGCTGCAATCACCTGATCCCGGTCAGTGATGCAGACCATAAGTCCTGTGGACTGTGCCATGGCGTCTGCATACTGGGAAGCAAATGCGTTTAGCTCCATCATCGGTGAGTACTTTTTAAGAATGATTTCCCCCTCCCTGTCCGTAAAGATTTCCAGTGGGGTCCCTTCCCGGAGTCTTAAGGTTCTTCGGATCTCCTTCGGGATCACCACCCGGCCCAGGTCATCAATTCTCCTTACTATTCCAGTAGCTTTCATACAAAAATTCCTCCATTTTGCATTCTGTCATTTGATTGTCGGTTTGACTGTAAATGTAGTATTTGTCAAAAGGAGGAATTTATACTACAATAAAGGTACACAGACAGGAAACAAAATGAGGTATTATATGGAAAAAATTACAGTTTGGACCAAACAAAATGCAAATGTTCTCCGTGAATTGGAGAAAAACGGTCGCTATGTTGCAAAAAGAGAATATGTCTACAAGGATCTTGGGGAGCACGCCTATCTGGTGTTAGAGGCCTACGACTGGCTTGTAAAACACAGCCCGGCTGCCGCTATGCGGCCTGCGGATGCAGAGTATCCGGTCTGGGTTTCTCCCAAAAAGGAAGCCACTATGCTTCCCAGCGCCGGATGCGTCATTCTGGAACTCACCTTAGACCCATCCTTAATCACTATGATAAATATAATGAAATGGGGCTCTATTCTGGACTATTCTTATATTCCGTCTGATAAAGCTGATGCCGCCCGCCACCGGGCACTCCTGGAAGAATACCGGGTAAACGACTCCAAAGCCTATATGTCCCAGTTCTATCCGCAAATCAAAAGGGAGATTATCGAAAGCTGGGACCGCCTTTTTGACGACTCAGTAGACCCCGGAAACAGCGACTGTTATGGAAATATATGGGAGATTAAAAAAGAATGGGTTACGAATGTACTGAAATAACACTCTATTCCTCTCAGGCAGAGGTTGTCCTGGAGACTCTGAAAAGAGACGGAATCTGTTTTTCCAGAAGAGAATATGTCAGAAAAAAGTATGAAGAAAGCGCCCCCATTTTCACCGCCGCATACGACTGGTTTGTGAAAGAGGCTGCCCGGCATCTTCCGAAACCCGAAGGGGCAGAATATCCCTACTGGGCCTTTGGGGACCTGTACAGTGTAGACCAGTCCGCCGGAAACCAGACGGTAACGCTGCACCTTCCGGCAGACCAGGCCGTTTATTTTGATATGTATGACTGGAACAAAATTTTGTGCCTGAAATATCTTGGTGAAACTGAGGAGGACGAAAAGGCCTTTGGCCGGATGCTTTCCGATTACGGCATCCGAAAGGAAAGCGATGTGATTCTCACAGGCTTTTATCCAGATTTAAAATATCAGGTCATGGAGAGCTGGAAACGTCTGTTCCGGCATCATGAGGAAGTTCTCCTGGGGAACCGCAAAGAAGTCAGAAGCGTTCAGGCCGGATTATGGTGTCTGAAGAAGGAATGGCTTTAACCGTCCCTTCCGACAGTCTTAATACCTCATCTGCCAGGTAATATACTGCCCTTAAGTCATGAGAAACCAGAATGCAGGTCAGGTTAAGATCGCTTCTTAAGTCAGCAAACAGGTTTAAAATCTGAGCCTGCACCGATACATCCAGACTGCTTAAGGGTTCGTCCAGCAGCAAAAGCCCGGGCTTCGCTCCCAGGGCTCTTGCAATGCAGATCCTTTGAAGCTGTCCTCCGGAAAACTGCCTGGGATACTTTTTCATTTCCTCCGGAGCGATTCCCACCATTTTTAGAAGCCTTGCCGTCTCCTTTTGGCATTCTTTCCGGTTCATATGAAATAGGTTCTTAAGGGGTTCTGAAACGATCTGAAGTACATTTTGGTGATGATTGACCGCTTCTGAACTGTTTTGAAACACCATCTGGATTTTTCCCCTGACCGCCTTACTTCCCACGGGCTTTCCATGGTATAGCACCTGGCCAGAATCTGGCTTTTCAAGGCCTGAAAGAATCCGGCAAAGAGTGCTTTTCCCACAGCCGCTTTCCCCAACGAGCCCCAGGCATTTCCTCTGCTCCAACCGGAAGGAAATTCCTTTTAGCACCTCCTGCCGGTCCCTTCCCCGGCCTCCATAGGCCCGGGTCACATCATTCACTTCCAAAAGGATTTCGCCCATATTTCTCCTCCCACTGTCCGCAAAAGCAGCTGCACCGGCTAAAATGCCCGGGAGTTATTTCCCTGAGGTCCTGCTCTTTTTTACACACCTCTTTTGCAAGGGGGCATCTGGGGGCAAAGGGGCACCCTGGCCCCGGAATTTCCCCAAGTCGCGGCGGATATCCACTTATAGCCTTCAGCCGTTCTTTAGAAAAACCCGGTCTGGAACGCAGAAGGCCTCCTGTATATGGATGGAGAGGGTTCCCCAGAACAGCTTCCTTTTCTCCCCACTCCAGAATCTGCCCCGCATACATCACGTAGACCGTATCGGCCATCCTGGAAATCACATCCAGATCATGGGACACCAGAAGAATGGAAATCCCCTCCCGGTTCTGACAATCTGCGAAGATACGAAGCAGCTCCTTCTCTGTGGTCCGGTCCAGGGCCGTGGTAGGCTCATCAGCCAAAAGGACCCTTGGACTCAGACCTAAGACCAGAGCAAGCAAAACACGCTGAAGCTGCCCTCCGCTCAATTCAAAGGAGTATCGGTTCCATAAAGACTCCGGCTCACGAATTCCCATCCGTGCCAGACGCTTACAGGCATTTTTCCGTATACTATCCCATTCCCTTCTCGGATGTCCTTCCAGGAAGTGGGCCCCCATGGTCATCCGCGGGTCAAAGGCTGCCATGGGATTCTGGGCCACAAGAGCCAGCTTTTTCCCCCTGAAATGATCCATGGACCTGTCATCCTTTATGGGTATTTCCTCACCCTCCAGGGAAACAACCCCTGTCACAGACCATTTTTTCGGTTCCAGAAGTCCTAAAACCGCCTGACAGGTGAGAGATTTTCCGCAGCCGCTTTCCCCTATGACTCCCGTACAGCCATTCCTTTTTAAAGAAAGGGTCACACCCCTCACTGCCGGAACCAGTGTTTTCCCCGCTTTCATGGAAACTGACAGGTTTTCGATCTGTAAAAGTGTATCTCCCTTTTTCATGTTCGTTTCTCCTCCAGAATATCGCGGAGCTGGTCCCCCAGAATATTCACGCTGATCACCACTAAAAGAAGACAGATTCCCGGCCAGAACATCATACCTGGTTTGTCCATATAACTCCGCCCATCACTTATCATCATCCCCCATTCCGGCTCCGGCGGCAGGATTCCAAGTCCCAGAAAAGAATATCCAGAGACAGATAATAAGGCGCCCCCAAAATCAATGGAAAGTATGGAAAGCATCCGGGGAAAGATAGCCGGGAAAACATGATGAACCAAAATAGACCCCCATCCGCTTCCCGCCAGTCTGCCTGCCAGGATAGAAGTGCGGGAAAGCTCTTCCTTTGTGAGATTTCTGGCCATTCTGGCATACCATATCCACCTGGTAAGAAGCAGTGCAATGCAGACATTCCCGATTCCCACACCCAGAATACTCACAATGATGAGGACCAGGACCACACCGGGAAAAGCCCGCAGCACATCACTCCCCCTCATAATCAGACGATCTGCAATTCCTCCCAGAAAGCCAGATATCATGCCGGTTCCTGTACCGATTACAGCTGATACAGCCGTCACAGCCGCTGCACATCCCAGGGTATTTCTGCCGCCCCACAGCAGCCTGGCCAGAAGATCCCTCCCCAGGTAATCTGTTCCCAATGGATGTTCTCTGGACATTCCTGCAAATTTTATCAAGGGATTTACAAGATTGGGGTCACTGGGAGACAGCACCGGAGCCAGAAGGCAGACCCCCGCCAAAAATGCCAGGCACCCGATGCAACATGCCGCAGTAACTTTCCTCCCCATTTTCCTCATGTTCTGCCTCCCGCCCTGAGTTTCGGATTAAGTGCTGCACAGACCAGGTCACACAGCAGATTTGCTGTTACAAAAATCACTGATAAAAGAAGAATATATCCCTGTATCATGGGATAGTTCCGGGCGGCAACCGCATCCACGCACATTCTGCCAAGGCCAGGCCAGGCAAACACATTTTCCACAATCACAGAACCAGACAGGAGCCCTCCCAGATGAAGTCCCAGAGTAGTAAATACCGGAGTCATGGCATTCGGAATCACATGATGAACCAGCACAAACCTCTTAGAAACCCCCCTGGATCTGGCATAGAGTACAAAAGGGCTGCTTTGCACCTCCAGAATACTGTTCCGCAAAAGCTTTGTATAGGTGGCAATATAGGAACAGGCTAATGTCAGTGACGGGAGAATCAGATGTTTCCAGGTGGCTGCCCCCTGCACGGGAAGCAGCTTCCACCGCAGAGAAAACAGCGACACTGCCAGAAACCCCAGCCAGAATTTCGGCATGGCGGAGCCCAAAAACGTAAAGATTCGTATCACCATGTCAACGGCTCCTCCGGAATGTCCGGCGGAAAGGGTTCCCAGAATCATACTTAAAGCCAATACCCATCCAAGGGCTGTAAAGGCCAGAGCCCCCGTATACTGAAGATCTTCTGATAATTCCTCAGTCACCGGACGCCCGGTCTGATAGGAAAATCCAAGATCCCCTTTAAAAACCTGCATCATCCACTTCCCATACTGAACCGGAAGAGGAGCGTCCAGCCCCAGCTCTTTTTCCACCTCCCCTATGGCCTCCTCTGTCAAAGGAGCATTGATGGAATTTAAATAGGCCGTGGCCGCGTCCCCGGGCAAAAGACGCACCAGCACGAACGCGGCCACAGATACGAAGAATAATAAAACAAGCAGGCTGATCAACTGTCTGCCAATATGGCGAAGTGCAAAATTACTCCACATACATCCCGCCAATTCCCATTCCGCCATGGACGGATTCCAGGTCCAGCCCGGCAAGATCACTGTTATAAATCGCCAGAGTACTTATCACCGTAAGCGGAACGTAAACAGCTTCGTCATGGAAGCTCTGCATAATATAATTAAAATTTTCCTGAAGCATCTCAGGATCTTCCTGGGTCAGGCAGTCCAGCATGATATCGTCCAGTTCCGGCTTGCTTTTCATTCCTTTCTGGACAGTATTAAACTTATCCCCATCTGTGGCCATGGCGGCTAAGGTTGCATAGGGTTCATAGGAACCACCCCAGGAACTGTAAATCAATACGCCGAACTCTCCGGCGGCCCAGTTCTGACGATATATCTGACTGTCCTGAGGAACAATATTTAACTGAATTCCGACCTGCGCGTACTGGGACTGTAAAATCAGCGCAATGTCCCTGTCATTGGTCACAGAAGCATCATAGATCAGATCCAGCTCCAGACTTTTTCCATCCTTAGAACGCACCTGATTGTCCCCTTCATAGACCCATCCGGCCTCATCCAGAATCACATTGGCCTTATCCGGATCATAAGAATAGGGAGCGATTCCCACATTGGTATAGGGGATATCCGTGGAGAAATATGATGTCGCCGGCTTTTGAAGCCCTCCAAAAATCCCCTCGGAAATAGCCGTGTTGTCTGTGGCATATTCCAGCGCGAGGCGCACATTTACATCCCCGGTAATCTCTCCGCCCGTATTGATGTTCAGACTGGAGATACTGGTAGTAGGAGCTGCCTCTGTCTTAAAGCCCGCCGCTTCCATTTCCTTGTACATATCCGCAGTAATCTGGGTAGAGTCTGTCATCACATCAATTTCTCCTGCCTTCAAAGCAATCGCCGCCGTATTGACATCGGGAATTACCACTGCCTTCATATACCGGAAATTTGGCTTCTCACCCCAGTAGTTTTCATTTCGCTCAAAAAGTGCATACTGGTCCGCCACATACTCTTTTAATATCCACATACCGGTTCCGATGGGTTTTGTGATCCCGTTGTCATAAGGGTCACCCTCATCAGGGAAACCGTTTTCCCCCAGCATCACCAACGGACGACTGAAAGTAAAATCATTTAGCAGAGAGTTGCATGGGGCATTCAGCTTCAAAACCAGGGTCAGAGCATCCGGCGTTTCCACACTCTCCAGGGATGTCAGGGAATTTAAAAAGGAATAGCCCTCCGCATGGTTTGCCACAGCTTCGATGTTCTTTTTGGCAATCGCTGAATCAAAGTCGGTTCCATCGCTGAATTTTACACCTTCCCGAAGGTGGAAAGTATAAGTAAGCCCATCAGTAGAAATATCCCAGCTTTCTGCCAGCTCCGGCACCACTGTCCCTTTTTCCAGCGCCACCAGACTTTCATATATCCAGTCCTGGGCGGCCATCTGGCTTTTCATGGTATGAGGATTCAGATCCCCCACATCCCTGGCCATGCGGACAATCAGTGTATCCTTTTTCGCGGCTTCAGTTTCTTCCTGCACGGTTTCTTCAACCGGCTTTGATTCCTGTTCAGTCTGACTTTCCGTTTCCTGTACAGTCTCTTCGGCCGCCGGAGGCGTCTGTGTACTTTGCCCGCCGCATGCCGCCAGAGATAAACTCACGGCCGCCGCAAGCAAAACTGTAATTCGTTTTTTCATGTCCATATTCCTTCCTTTCCCTTCACTCAGGCATAAAATCTTTCTTATGGTACGAAAAAGGAGCCCGTTATGAGCCCCTTCGGTATGCGAAAAACATTATAAAGCCTGTTTGTGGAAATGTCCAGCTTTTTATGGACTATTCTTTCAGAAGGCCATCCATTTCCTTCCAGAGCGCATGGATCTTTTCTACGGATTCCAGCCGTTCTTTTTTCATAACCAATACCTGCTCCAGAGTATCCAACGCAGTATCAAAATCCTCTTCCTTTGCGGCAGCAGCCGCTTTCTGTCTTAATTCTTTTGCTGTGGATTCTTCCATGCTCTTACGGATGGCTGTAATCTGGCTTCGAAGTTCTCTGGCTTTTTTCCAGGTCTCCCTGTCAACTTTTAAGGTTCCTGTCTCCTTTTTTTCGAGACGCATGGATTTATAGGAAGCAGCAGCAGCCTTGTTGTCCTCCTGCAAAGCTTTCAGCTCCTCACCGACCGCTTTCAGTTCAGCGCGGACCGGAGCGGCCGCTTCCTTAAATTCCTTCCTTGTTTCAGCGGCCTGAGCCGGGATGGACATAAAGCACCCCAAAAGAACCGCCGCACATAAAATCCTGAATTTTTTCTTCATAATTCAAATTCTCCTTTCTGCTAAACAGCAATGAATTGTTACATTTTGATTATAGCTGCTTCCATATGGAGATTAACAGGGAATATATGCGGCAAAAATGAGGTAAACATTTACGAGCCTGTAATGACATGGTATGATGGTAAAAAGCAAAATACTCCTCGGAGGGGAAACCATGCAAAAACTAATTTATATCGCCGATGATGAGCACAGTATACGGCAGATGACGAAAACCTTTTTAGAAAGCGAAGGATATACAGTAGAGGCCTTTTCAAACGGAGCAGAGCTGCGCCAGGCAATTCAGAAGAAAACTCCCGATATGATTATTCTGGATGTTATGATGCCGGGAGAAGACGGCTTCAGCCTGTGTACAGCGTTCCGCCGGGAAAGCAATATTCCAATTATCATTGTTTCCGCAAAAGACAGCCCTTTGGACCGCGTTACAGGAATCACCCTGGGAAGCGATGACTATATCACAAAGCCTTTCCTTCCTCTGGAGCTGATTGCCCGTGTAAATGCACTGTTCCGGCGTGCGGCGCTGCAAAACCCCGCCAGTGAGAAAGAGCTTTCCAATCAGTATACATGCGGCAATTTAGAGCTTTACCGAATGGAGCGAAAGGTTCTGGTGGGAAAGGAAGAGTTTTCTGTGACGCCGGCAGAGTTTGAGTTTCTTCTATATTTGATAGAGCGTGAGGATATGGCTGTATCGAAGGAAGAGCTGACAGAATGTTTACAGGAATGTAAGTGGATGAAAGAGGAGCAAAGAATGTCAGACGATCTGGTCAAGCGGCTCAGGAAAAAATTAAAGACAAAAGGTGCCACAGCCAGAGTTGAAACTGTATGGGGCTATGGCTACCGGCTCACTGCAAAGAGTATCTAGGAGGGCCTCCATGGGACGATGCATGCAGACAAGAATCTTCTGGCCGGTTCTGAGCGTTATTCTGTTTCTGTCAGCAGGAGTATGGATCGCTTTTTCTGCCACCTCGGAACGGTATGCCGCTTATACCGCTGAAAAGTATACCTCTGAAATCATTAAAATGGTAGAAGAGGGGAAAAGAGCTGTCTACGAAACAGTTTCGGAGCCATTGACCAGAGAAGAGGAGCGGGAATATTCCAAAGAATTGCTGCAATATGTGAAAGCCCGCATGAAAACAGGGGAGCTCACCGGCAAGCTGTTCGTCTTTAGTTCAAAATTCAAACAGGTCTATCCTCAGGCGACGGAAGAAGAGACCATTCCTGAAGATCTCAGGCAGGCATGCGTGGATCTCCTGATAAGAAATAATGATGCTGAAAGCTTAAAGGAAACCTTTAATATTGATGGAAGCTGCTGGCATGTCCATGTTACAGCATTGAGCACGAAGCAAAATGTACGTTCAAAATATTTTGTGGCGCTGGCTCAAATGCCGAATATGTCCCTGATGTGGAGCTATATGGGAAAGCTTTTAGCCGGTATTACAGCGGTTGCCGTTTGTCTGGCTTCTGTCCTTGTGTGGCTTGCTGCCGGAAGCATATCACGCCCGCTAAAAAAGTTCTGCCAGCTGGTTCAATCTTCGGAATCTGGCAAAACTTTTCAAATTGAGGAGACATATTCCCTTTCTGAACTGGAGACTCTTAAAAAAACCTATAATCAGCTGGAAGCCGGAATCCGGCAAAGTCAGGAAGCGAAGGAGCGTTTTTTCCAAAATGTATCCCACGATTTAAGAACGCCGCTGGCTTCCATTATAGGCTACGCGCAGGGGATTCAGTGCGGCATAATGAAAGATCCGCCGACAGCTGCCGGGATCATCATGACGGAAAGCATACGCATGAAAAATCTGGTGGAAAGTATTCTGACGCTGACGAAAATGGATAATCAGGAGCTGCCGCTTCACCTGGTGGAAATCGATCTAGAGGAATTTCTCGAGGAGCGACTGGACGCACTGAAGGGAATGGCTGGAGAGTGTCAGCTCAGGCTGGAAACGGAAGCAGAAAATTTAACCATTTGCACGGATCCGGAACTTCTGAGCCGTATTGTCCAAAATGTAATTTCCAACTGCATCCGGTATGCAAAACAGCAGGTTCTTGTTCGTCTGGAATCAGAACGCACATGGGCCGTAATCCATGTGGAGGACGACGGCCCCGGGTTCATAGAAGAAGATCTTCCTCACGTATTTGAACGATTCTATCAGGGCAGGCGGGGCGGCTTCGGAATAGGCCTTTCTTTTGTATGGTCCGGAATGGATTATCTTGGTGGCAGGGTAGAAATCGGAAACCTGAAGCCGCCTTTGCACGGAGCCTTTTACCATCTGTATTTTCCTGTTGCATAAAGAATCCTGCGGGGCAGGATTCTTTATGTGGCGGAATCGCAACAGCGGCATCTTCCTTTCCTCCGCAGTGCGTTCCTGAACTATTACTAAAAACTGCCTCCTCTGTAATATGCTGTCAGCATAACAGGGGAGGCAGTTTTCATTTTTTACCAGGTTCTTGCGCCTAAATTCTTAAATTCACCGACGGTAGGAACGTGCGTATTCATTCCTCCATCAACTGTCATGCACTGGCCCGTTACATAGGAAGCCTCATCACTGGCCAGATACAGGCACAAATAGCCGATATCTTCCGGACGTCCATAACGTTCCACACAAATATTATTCAAGAAAATTTTCTTTACTGCGTCCGGAATGTGCGGTTCATTCTGCGGAGTTACAATCAAACCCGGTCTGACACAGTTACAGCGGATTCCCTGCTTCCCATACTGTAGCGCCACATGCTGGGTTAACATATCAACGCCGCTCTTTGCACATGCATAGGCAGTTGCCCCCAGATCTCCTCCCAGAGAAGCCATGGAACCGATATTCACGATACTGCCGCTATGATTTTTTGTCATATACGGAAGCACGGTTTTAATCATATAAAAGGTACCCCGGAGGTCTGTCTCAATAATATCATCAAACATCTTCATGCTGACTTCATCAACTTTTCCATCCGGTAAGCCCACATTGGAAGCATTATTGATCAGAATGTCAATCTTTCCGTATTTTTCTTCTGTCGCCTTAAACAGCTCTTCAATTGTGTCTTCCTTCGTTAAATCCACAAACTGATAGAATGCCTCTCCGCCGGCTTCCCGGATTTCACGAACAACTGCCTCCCCGTTTTCCTTTCTGCGTCCGCATACAACTACTTTTGCGCCTTCCTTCGCAAATAATTTTGCAGTACCCAGGCCAATACCACTGGTAGAGCCTGTAACAATCGCTGTTTTGTCCTGTAATCTCGGCATAATGTTGTAACTCCTTCCTGTTTCTTATTCTTCCTGCGCCGCTTCCAGCGTTGTAGTTTCATATTTATTGAGAATCACATTCTGAATCATATCGCGGGTGCTGGAATTAATCGGATGGGCGATATCGCGATATTCCCCGTCGGCGGCTTTCCTGCTTGGCATCGCAATGAACAGCCCTTTTTCCCCTTCAATTACCTTGATATCATGAATTACAAATTCATTATCCAGTGTAATGGAAACAATTGCCTTCATTTTTCCCTCTTTTTCAATCTTTCTCACACGTACATCTGTTACCTGCATAAATAACCTCCCCGATTCATACAGCCTTATTATGAATCTTTATAATGTATATCTCTCGTTCTTTTCGACAACAATTTTTATGTCGTCAGGCTGCCCGATATATGTGGTGTTGGCGCGGATGGTATCACGGCTTTCCACAATGCAATTCTCAATGACCGTATTGTCTCCAATGTAAACGTCATTCAGAATAATCGAGTTCTTAATCACACAGTTGTTCCCAATATAAACCTTTTTAAACAGTACGGAATTTTCAACGGTGCCATTTAAAATGCAGCCACTGGAAACAAGGCTGTTTTTGACAGCAGCTCCGGGATTATATTTAGCCGGAGGCAGATCATCCACCTTAGAATAAATGTCCGGATACTCTTTATAGAAGTAATTACGGACCTCCGGTTTTAAGAAATCCATATTTGTCTGGTAATAGGACTTCACAGAAGCAATATTACTCCAATAGGATTCCAGTTTATAGGCATAAATCCGTTTCAGATTTTTATATCGTACCAGTATATCCTGTACAAAATCATAGCGGTCTTCATTTGCACAGCGCTCAATCATCTCAATAAGCTGACGGCGGCGGATCACGTAAATACCGCAGGAAATAGTGGTGGAATCCGCAATCATGGGCTTTTCTTCAAATTCCAGAATTCTCCCGTCTGTGTTGGTCTTTACGATACCGAATCTGGTTACATCCACATCGGCCGGCATATCTTTACATACAATTGTGATATCCGCCTTTTTCTCAATATGGTACTCCAGCACCTTATTATAATCAAGTTTATAAACTCCGTCGCCGGCTGCGATTACCACATACGGTTCATGGCTTTTCTTCAAAAAGTCAAGGTTCTGGTAGAGGGCATCCGCGGTTCCCCGGTACCAGTCGCTGTGTTCCGCAGTGATGGTTGGGGTAAACACATACATGCCTCCCTGTTTTCTTCCGAAATCCCACCATTTGGAAGAACTTAAATGTTCATTCAAAGAGCGGGAATTATATTGCGTCAAAACCGCAACGCTCTGTATATGGGAGTTGCTCATATTGCTCAACGCAAAATCCACGCTCCGAAAGCTTCCTGCGATTGGCATTGCCGCAATGGCTCTTCTTCTGGAAAGCTCCCGCATACGCTTGCTGTTGCCGCCTGCTAAAACAATACCGATTGCTCTCATACGTTTCCACCTGCCTTTACTATGTAACCGCCGCTTTCGAGCCTGCCGTCCTGGTAGTCCTCTGCTGTTGTCACACCTGAAATTGCTGTATTCTTTCCGATTCTGACTCCCTCGGGAATCACAGAATGCTCACCCACTGTCACCAGATCAAACTGGTATACCTTCGGATCATATTTACTGGCAGCATACTCTCCGGCCCCCAGATGTGCTCCTTTTCCTACCTTAACATCCTCTGCCACAATGGCCTTTTCCACCACGGCACCCGCACCGATCACAGAATCCTGCATAATAATGGAATCTCTTACCACAGCGCCCGGCTCGATAATAACACCGGAACCGATTACAGAATTGGTCACCTCACCGTAAATCTCTGTACCCTCTCCGATGATGCACTTTCCTACCTTCGCATCGGCGGAGATGTACTGAGGCGGGATTCTGTCGCTTTTTGTGTAAATTTTCCAGTATTCCTCATAAAGATTGAACTCCGGAATAATATCAATTAATTCCATATTGGCTTCCCAGTAAGAACCAAGGGTTCCAACGTCTTTCCAATATCCATTATATTCATACGCAAATATACGACTTCCATCAGCATGACAGTAAGGGATAATATGTTTACCAAAATCGCACCCCGGCTCGTCCTTTAATTTCACCAGAGCTTCCTTTAACACCTTCCAGCTGAAGATATAAATGCCCATGGACGCCAGATTGCTTCTGGGCTGCGCCGGTTTCTCCTCAAATTCCGTAATCTTATTGGTATCATCCGTAATGAGAATACCAAACCGGCTTGCCTCCTCCATTGGAACCGGCATGGCCGCGATTGTTACATCCGCGTTATTGGCCTTGTGGTATTCAAGCATTACCTCATAGTCCATTTTGTAAATGTGATCACCAGAAAGAATCAGAACATATTCCGGATTGTAAGACTCCATATACTCCAGGTTCTGATAAATTGCATTGGCTGTTCCCGTATACCAGTCACTGCCTTTGCTTTTTTCGTAAGGCGGAAGAATTGTAACACCTCCCACATTCCGATCCAGATCCCACGGTATACCAATCCCTATATGCGCGTTCAAACGCAGCGGCTGGTATTGGGTCAGAACTCCAACGGTATCAACGCCAGAATTAATGCAGTTGCTGAGCGGGAAATCAATGATTCTGTATTTCCCGCCAAATGATACTGCCGGCTTTGCCACTTTCTGCGTCAAAACTCCGAGGCGGCTTCCCTGACCTCCTGCCAACAGCATTGCTATCATTTCTTTTTTAACCATGATATCACCTCTTGCTGCTCATTTTGTTCCATACACTGTTTACGTATAGTTGGTATCATTATTATAACATATTTTTTGGAAAATGTGAACAAATTTTTATCAGATTTAAGCCTGTTTTTGTGTATTTTCTGATATTTTACGCCTGATTTTGTCAAAAAAGCTTCCGCGATTCCACATCTTATATTTCTTTTTTCTATTTTCTTCCAATATTCCGCACCATTGCACAAAAAAATGCGCCCTGACACATTTGTGCCCTGGCGCATTTTTCTTTTCCTATTTTCCAAGAATATCATAGACGGTTCCGCAGAAGATTTTCACTGCATTGGGCAGCGCCTGCTCATCAAAATCAAAGCGGCGGTTGTGCCCCGGAGCCGACTCTTTTGTAAGAATCCGCATAAAAGTGGCCTGTCCTCCCTGCTCCTGGACACGGCGCATCATATAGGAAACATCCTCGCTTCCCCCGTTTCTGCTGCTCGTGGTTTCTGATACCGGAAGTTTCAGGTTCTCTTCACATACCCTTCTTACACGGTCCATAAGGGCCTGATCGCTTGTAAGAGAATAAGCAGATCCCATTACCTTCATTTCGCAGGTACAGCCATGCATTTTCGCTGCGCCCTCGATAATATTCTTCGCATACTCCTCCATGTACTGGTTGATCTCTGTGGTCTCTCCCCGAACCTCGATTTCCATCTTTGCAATATCTGCGATGACATTTCTCCCGCTTCCGGCTTCTACGGTACCCACATTGATACGGGACATTCCCGCCGAATTACGGGGAATCGCATAGAGATTTAAGATCGCCGTTCCCACTGCCAGCATAACATTTTTTCCCTTCTCCGGGGAACCGCCTGCATGGGCAGACACACCATGGAAATACACATCATATTTTGTTGTGGCGAGGGAGCCATGGCTTCCCGGGATTACCACCGCCGGATCGTCCTCCTTCTTATCTGATACATGAGAGCCGATCAGATAATCCACACCGTCCAGATGGCCATTCTCAACGATAGCTTTTGCTCCGCGTACCCCTTCCTCTGCCGGCTGGAAGATCAGCTTTATGGTTCCGTGAAGAGATTCCTTTATGGACATTAAAACCTTTGCCACACCGAGACCGATGGTTCCGTGTCCGTCATGACCGCAGGCATGCATAAAGCCCTCGTTTACAGAGGCAAATCCTTCACATGCCGGGCGGTGGGACGGATCCTTTTCCTCAAACACCCCAAGAGCGTCAATGTCAAAACGCATGGCGACCGTGGGGCCCTCGCCGCACCGTAAAATACCGATAACTCCGGTCATGCCTCCTTTTGTATATTTTACAAACTCCGGGTCTGCCCCCTGGGCAACAGCACGTGCATACTGCTCCTCCAGTTCTTCCTCAGAAGGTACACCCATTCTGGCATCTTTTTTACAAACCTGATCTCCCACCAGAACTTCATATCCCATTTCTGTCAGTTTTCTCGCAATGATGGAAGATGTACGCATCTCAAACCAGCCTTTTTCCGCATATTTGTGGAAATCCCGCCGCTGCGCCACAAGCTCGCCTTTCATTTCATCCGCCATTGCCGTAATCTTTCCATAGACATCCATACGTTTTCCCTCCATATTTGATTCATAGCTTTTCAGTACCTTCACCGTTACATACAAAAATCCAGCTAAAACCGGCTTTTGTTACTCCTGTTCTCTCACCCTCGGCAGCATACGCCCGCCGTAACCCACAGCGAATACATGGCCGTCCGCATCCTTAAACAGCTTCAGATACGCATCCTTTATGTAACCGCGGACAATGCCAAGACACTCCTGAACCATGACAAACGGTTTTTCCTGGCCGTCCACAAGAACAACTGCCCCGCCGTCTCTGTTCTGGATCTCAACTTCTGTTCCTTCCTTTGAAACATAGCGGCCGCATGCTTCTTTCCTGGTGGTTTCCGTCCACGGATTTTCTGTGTACACGCTCCTGTCCTCAATGGGATTCCTGCCATGATACATCCGCATGGCCGCATCTGCAATCACGGACACCGGAACATCTGACGTATTGCAGAGCACTACTACGCCTGCGCCTGCACCATAGGACCAGGAAAGGTTAGAAGAAACGCCCGTAAGGCTTCCTCCATGTTCCACAACTGTCAGATCATCCAGCATTTTTGTGGCCAGTCCATAGCAGTAAAAGCTCTCCGGCCGGTATTCGATCCTCGGCCTGCACATGGCCATGATTCCTTCCATAGAAAGAATCCGTGCTCCGTTTTGTCCTTTTCCATGGTTCAGATACATGGAAAGAATCTGTTTCATATCCGCAATCGTGGATTTCATGGAACCTGCCCCGCCCAGAGCAAAAGCGTTGTCATAATAATCCCTGGAAGCCTCCATGACGCCGTTTCTCTTTTTATACAGGACAGAAGCATTTTCATCCAGCCCCGGACGCCGGTAATCACATCCGCTCCGCTCCATCCCGAGAGGAGCCAGAATATTTTTCTTTACATAGTCCGCGAAAGACGGCTCGCCGCCAACGCGATGTACAATTTCAGAAAGAAGTCCGAAACCGTCGTTGCAATAGCTCATGTAATCGCCCGGGCGTCCAATCAGTCCGCTCTCCCTGGTCTGAGCATCCAGCTGCTCTGCCACTTTCTTTACGCCTGCCATTGCAAGCGCGTCACTGTATGCCAGATCTCCGTCTTTTTCCTCTGTAAGACCAAGCTCCCCGGCAATCTCCTTCACCACAGTCCTGTGTACCGGGAAAAATCCTGCACTGTGGCTTAAAAAGTGGCGAATCCTTATGGTGTCCTGATTCCTGTTTGTGAATTCAGGAATGTATTTGCTTACCGGGTCATCCAGGTCAAGAGCTCCCTTTTCACAGAGCTGCATAATTGATAATGCCACAAAAGACTTTGTTACAGATGCCAGGCCAAAAATCGTATTCTCGTCCATCGGAAGCTTCTTTTCGGCATCACGGTAACCAAAATACTTCTCATACTGTGTATTTCCGTCCGCATCGACAATCGCCACCGCAATTCCCGCAGCCTCGCTCTGCATTCTGATATGCTTTACCAGTTCTTCAAACAAGTACTGATTTGCCTTATCCATTCGGTTCATGTGAATTTCCCCCGCTTTTCTCTAAGATTTCCATCCTGCAGCCATATTCCTTTTATTATTGAATATAAATGCAGCCAACACCGTTCTCAATCTTAATTTCTGTTCCGTAAGGGGCAGACAGACCTGCAAGGTACTTCAGTACCTCCTCATCTCCCGTCATCACAGGAACTCCTTTCTGGGAGCGTACCCGTTCCATCCCCAGAGAGATCGGATAGAGTTCAATTTTCGTCACCTTTCCGTCCTCCATGGTCCAGCCTGCCATCACAGAGGTCCATATTTCCGGCAGTACTCCATATCCTGTGGTTCCGTTCTTACTGCGGTTGTCCATATAGGCGCCGACCTTCGTATCCAGAGGCATATGGCGGTTTAAGTATGCGTCATAGGGCTGCAGATCCACAGTTTCCGTCTCAAACAGGAAATTACCAAGACTGTAAAAGATCGGTTTTCCCTTATATATCTCGATTCCGCGCAGTTCATGGGGACCATGGCCGATCATTGCATCCGCACCGGCGTCAATGCAGCGTCTTCCGAAAGTTTCCAGAAACATTGCCGGCACCTTTGTGTTTTCTGTATCAGTCTCATGGGCATGAATGCTTACAAGGACCACATCAGCCTGTTTTTTCGCCTCCGCAATCTCTTTTTCAATACGGATCATGTCCGTCTCAAAAGGCCTGCTTTCAATCCAGTCCTTCTCGTCCAGGACAAACATGTACTTTCCAAAAGGAAGAGTTCCTTTTTCCGGAGGATTTTTATATCCGTTCTTTACAGAATTCTCCATCTCCGCATTAACCTTTGTCACCGCGGCCAACTCTTTCACCTTTTCAAAGTTTTCTTTGCATACATGGTAAATGGTCTCAAATCTCAGCGGGTTCAATCCCGGCCTTCCCTGCATATCTGCACTCTGTCCGCCGGCCATCCCGGATTCATGGAAGGACGCAGAAGCAGCAATCAGGGCAATTCTTGCATTTTTCACTTCCAGGTAGCAGGGTTTTGACGCATCCCCAAGATTCCTTCCCGTTCCGGCAAAGATCATATCTCTTTCCTTCAGATTGCGGATCGTTCCAAGAACACCGCCGTGGCTGTAATCGCAGGAATGGTTGTTGGCTGTATTATACAGATTAAAGCCGTAGGATTTCATATCATCCAGGGTCCTGGGGTCTGCCATTGCCCATGTACCGCCGGAAAAAGCGGCAGGATATCCCTCCTGCTCATGGAAGGTCATCTCCAGATTGGAAAATTTCACATCGTACTTCTGTATGCAGTCTCTGACTTCATCAAAACCTTCATAACCGCCCTCCGGAAAACGTCTGGTAATAAACGCATCACCGGTAGCAATAAAACTCGTTTTGCTCATTTTTTGTCCCCATTCTTCACTGTTTTTTATTTATGTTCAGGATCCACCACTGAAGGAAATTCCCCCGCAATTCCGGCTGCCATCATCAGCACCATGAAAGCCTGCTGGATTGCCTTATATGCCCCGTCAATGGGAAATTTCTCGTGAATACTGTGATTCATGATATTTTTTGAATTTTCATCCGGTGCATAAGCACGCCCCATGCAGATTGCCGGAATTCCTTTTGCCACTGCCACGTTTGCATTGGTGCATCCGCCTTTGTAGAAGACCGGCTCTACTCCGAGTGAGGTGAGGCCCAGATAAGCAGTCTCCACCAAAGGCGAATTTGCATCCTGTGTACCGCCGGGAACATCACATAAAAGTTTTTTATCCCATGTAATGGTATCTTTTCCCCAGCGCTCTGTCTCTTCCTGGCAGGCTTCCTCCACTGCGCGGAAGATATTGTCTCTCAATTTGGCAAGCTCCTCCTGGGAGTTGGAGCGGAAATTAAATTTAATTGTGGCCTTCGGAGCAATCGCATGGACTCCTGCGTCGTTACCGCCATGGAAATTGGATACGCAGAAACTGGTCTTAGGATCTGACGGAACTACAAAATCCGCGATTTTTCCCACGGCTCTGGCCGCTGCATGAATGGGCTGTGCCATTGCGCCAAAGCAGCCAAAAGCATGTCCGCCAATACCATAAAAATTAACTTCATAAGTCTCGCCGCCTGTGGCTTCATATACCAGGGCGCTCATATCATTATTATCCAGACTCAGGGAGATATCAATATCTGTATTATCCTTTAGAAAGTCCTTCATGCCGCCGAGTCCGCCCATGCCTTCTTCTCTTGTGGTACCTACAAAAACAATATCTCCTTCGGTCCTGATTCCTGTTTTGTTCAGCGCACGGATCATACAGAGCAGCATCGCCAAAGCTCTTGTGTCATCCCCGATTCCCGGGGCATATAAAAAGCCGTCTCGTTCTTCGACTCCCTGTACGGTTCCGAATGGGAAAACCGTATCCAGATGGCCCTCAATCAATACTTTGGGCCCTTTTCCGGTTCCCTTTCGGATTCCAACCACATTGCCGGCTCTGTCAATATGTACGTCCTCCAGTCCCAGCGCTTTAAACTTTTCCGCAAAAACTTTCGCGCGTGCCTCCTCCTGGCCTGTGGGCGCCTCAATGACAACCAGCTCTTTCTGTTCATCTATGGCATTGGGCTGGTCTTCCTCAATAAAGCGCAGAGCCTCCTTTACCGGTTCCAGGCTCATCATCTTCTCAAACTGCATTCTGGTCCGTTCTGATACCTGATACATAACTGTCCATCCCTCCCGTTTCTTCTATTATAATATGTCACTTACATGAATTCTTTCCAAAGATGGCATGATACAAAGTGGCCCGGAGATACCTCCAAAAGCTGCGGACATGATGCCCTGCACTGGTCACAGGTATGAATACACCGTTTTGCAAACCGGCACTCATTCGGCGGATCAATCGGGGAGCTGATCTCTCCCTTTAACAGAATCCGTTCCGGTCTTTCAATTCCAACCTCAGGAATGGGGATTGCGGAAAGAAGCGCTTTTGTATACGGATGAACCGGATGGTCAAAAAGCTCTTCCGTAGGTGCCTTCTCAATTAACTGTCCCAGATACATAACTGCAATTTCATCTGCAAAATGATTTACCACAGACAGGTCATGGGTAATGAAAATAAAGGTCAGACCCATCTGCTCCTTTAATTCCTGCAAAAGGTTTAAAATCTGTGCCTGGATTGACACGTCAAGAGCAGAAACCGGCTCATCGCAGACAATAAACTTTGGCTCCATAGCCAGAGCTCTCGCAATTCCAATTCGCTGTCTGCGTCCTCCGTCCAGCTCGTGGGGATAGGAATTCACAAGACGCTCCGCCAGTCCCACGGTTTTCATAAGCTCCCGTACTCTTGCGTCAATAGCCTTTTTGTCCTTTAATATTTTATTTTCAACAATGGGTTCTGCAATGGTCTGGCTGACAGTCTTTTTGGGATCCAGAGACGAAAAGGGATCCTGAAAGATAATCTGCATATCCCGGCGCATCTGGCGCATCTTCCCTCCGCTTAAGGAAGTAATATCCTGTCCCTCAAAGAACACTTTTCCGTCTGTGGGCTCCAAAAGCCTTAAAATTGCTCTTCCGGTGGTGGATTTCCCGCACCCGGATTCTCCTACAATCCCCAGTGTCTTGCCTTTTTCAATCGTAAAGCTGACATCATCCACCGCATGAAGAGTTCCGCGGGCTGTCTTAAAATATTTTTTAAGATTTCTTACTTCCAGAATTATTTCAGCCATTCTTTTTCCTCCTCTCGATGTGGAAATCCTTATTTTCATAAGCAAGGCAGGCAGCCTTATGGGTTCCGCCAAAGCTTGTCAGCTCCGGTCTGCGTTCCAGACAGGCATCCGTTGCATAATTGCACCTTGGGGCAAATGCACAGCCCTTCGGAAGATTGGTGGGGTCCGGCATAAGGCCATGAATCGGCTGGAGCTTGGACCTTCTGTTCTTAATATTGGGCAGGGAATTGAAAAGTCCCTCCGTATACGGATGCAGGGTATGATTAAATACCTCGTCCAGATTTCCCTCTTCAATGATTTTTCCCGCATACATCACTGCGACTCTGTCGCAGGTCTCAGCGACAATCCCCAGGTCATGGGTAATCATAATCATAGACGTATTTTTCTTTTCTTTCAGTTCCTTCATAAGATGAAGAATCTGTGCCTGAATCGTCACATCCAGAGCTGTTGTAGGTTCGTCAGCAATCAGCAACTGGGGACTGCAGGCCAGGGCAATGGCAATGATTACCCTCTGCTTCATTCCGCCGGAGAACTGATGGGGATATTCAATGGCACGCTCTCTGGGAATGCCTACTAATTCCAGCATGTCCTCTGCCTTTTTCCAGGCCTCATTCTTATTTAAGTTTTCATGGCGCTCCAAGCTCTCTGCAATCTGCTGTCCCACAGTAAATACAGGATTCAGGGAGGTCATCGGATCCTGGAAAATCATGGATACCATGCTTCCGCGAATATGCTCCAGCTCAGAAACAGACATATTCATGATATCCTGTCCACAGACCTCCAGCTTTTCGCATTCCATGACCCCTGGCGGAGAGTCAATCAGCCTTAAAATAGAAAGCGCCGTCGTTGTCTTTCCGGCTCCGGTCTCCCCCACCAGGCCCAGGGTCTCCCCTTTTTCCATATGCAGGCTGATATCGTTGACGGCTTCCACCGTCTCCTCCTCCAGCACAAATTTTACATTCAGGTTTTTGATCTCAAGGACCTTTTCTTTCTGTTCTGCCATGATGTGCCCTCCTATTTCTTAAGTTTCGGATCCAGGGAATCTCTGAGTCCGTCTCCCATCATATTAAGCGCCAGCACTGTAATCATGATGGCCAGACCCGGGAATAATGTCATATAGGAGTAATCCCTGATGTACTTTCTCCCTCCGGAAAGCAGGCTTCCCCATTCCGGCGCGGGTGCGGGAACTCCAAGGCCAAGGAAGCTTAAGCTGGATGCAGAAATAATCGCAGACGCCACACGGAGCGTCGCCTGGACGATAATGGGAGACAGGCAGTTGGGAAGAATGTGCTTAAAGATAATCTTCCTGTTGGTAAGTCCTATGGCCTTTGACGCCTCCACATACTCCTGATTTCTCACGGTCAGCACCGCCGCCCTGGTAATCCGGACAAACTGCGGTACACTGGTGATTCCGACAGCCAGCATCAGGTTCCAGATGCTCTGTCCAAGAACAGATACGATAACAATTGCCATTAACATATTGGGAACCGCACTTAAAATATCAGTGCTTCTCATAATGATCTCTTCGACAGCCCCGCCGAAGTATCCGGCAATGGCCCCCAGAGTAACGCCAATCACAAGGCCGATGGAAACTGCAACTAGGCCCACGGAACACGAAAACCTTGTACCATAAAGAATACGGAAAAAAATGTCACGGCCCAGTTCATCTGTTCCGAACCAGTGCTTTGCACTCGGCCACTGAAGCCGCTCTGCCACATTTTGTCCGATTACCTGGGTATCATAATCCAGAAATACGTCTGCAAATATTGCAATAAATACAATGACCAGTACGATTGCAGAGCCAATCATTGCACCTTTGTTTCTCCGGAACTGGTGCCACACCTCTGCTGCCTGGCTGCGAGCTTTTCTTGTTACTGCTGCTTCTGTTGTTTTAGCCATGTTTCCTCTTCCCCCTTTTCGTTATGTACTGTGCTTTTATACGGGGATCGACAACTGCGTAAAGCAGGTCAACTAAAAGCAGGACGATACTCAGTAAGATTGTCGTCATAATAATGCTGCCTGTTACCAGTGGAGTATCCCTCATATTCAGGGAATCAACAATCAGACGTCCCACTCCCGGCCATGCAAATACCGTCTCTGTGAGAACGCTTCCGCCGAGAACACCGGCCAGCTGAGTGCCGATGATGGTAATAATCGGGATCAGCGCATTTCTGAGAGCGTGGGACATAACAACGATCTTCTCCGGAATTCCCTTTGCCCTTGCTGTCCTCAGATATTCCTGTTTTAATACGTCCAGCATGGAGGAACGGGTTGTTCTTGTCAGCGTCGCCATCAATCCGGTTCCGATGGTAAGCGCCGGAAGGACAATAGAAGAAAGAGTCTCATCACCGCCGGAAGGGAACATATGAAGCTTCAGCGAAAAGGCAATGATTAACAGAAGTCCCAGCCAGAAATTTGGCATGGAAAGTCCGATCATGGCCAGCACCATGCTGATATTATCCTGCAAGGTTCCCTGCTTGGTGGCTGAATAAATTCCCAGGGGAACCGACAAAAGGACGGACACCAGAATAGAGGCAAAAGACAGTTTTATCGTAGCCGGAAGCTTTTCCATGTATGTATCAAACACATCTGTTTTTGATACATAGGAAACACCCATATCGCCACGGAGCATTCCGCTCATGTATTTGACATACCGGATTACCACTGGCTGATCTAATCCCAGTTCGTGACGAATCGCATCAAGATCTTCCGCTGTCGCTCCCTCCGGTGCCATCAGGTCAACAGCATCACCGGGAGCCATATCCATAATAAAGAATACAAGAAATGAGACACCGATAATGACCGGTATCATAAGAAATAGCCTTTTAATGATGTAACGATGCATAAATCAACCTCCAGTCATCTGCATCACAGGAATCTCCACAGGAGACGCCCTGTGATAAAAAGAAATGCCGCCCCAAAAAGGGGAGCTGACACATTTTCAGTGCCGCTCCCCCCTCCGCCAGGACGGCGTCTTATGTCATACCCATCCGGGCATACCGCAACGCATATTCCTCCGGAATGGACGCTGCGCGATAAGGTATCCCTTATTCAGCCGGAACAAAAATGTTGGAATAATCGTGGTGGCTGGTCGGATAAATGTCGATTCCTCCGGTACCTTTCTTTACACCAATAAAGCCGTCTGCAAAGTAAAGCGGAATGTACGGAACATGCTCATAAACATTTTCCTGAATCTGCTTATAGTATTCCTTTCTCTGTGTTTCATCCTGCTCACAAACAGCCTTGTCAAGAAGGTCCATTACCTCGCTGCTGTCATAATGTGCCTTATTTACTGCGGAACCTGGCTGTAAAATACGTCTTGCGTCGTCGCCAAAGATATTAAAGCCCATACCATAAATACAGGACTGATGTTCGCCGTTGGTGGTGGTTGTACTGATTCCTGCGGAGTCAAGCTCGACGATGTTCACTGTAAGCCCGATTTCCTTTAACTGGCTCTGCATAAGCTCGGCAATGGTTTTACGTTCTGCACCGCTGACAGAAATATCCAGAGTCGCACCTCCGCCGGGATAAGCTTTTGCAAGATATTCTTTTGCCTTTTCAGGGTCTCTTTCATAGCCGCCAAGGTCAACGTAACCGTACTCGCTCCAGCCCCAGAAAGAAGTGGCTTTTCTGCCATGACCTTCTGCTGCAACTGCAATGATGGTATCCAGGTCGATGGCATATGCAACTGCCTTTCTCAGATCTTCATTGTTGGCCGGCTCTTTCTGTGTATTAAATGCCATGTAAGTAAGAGAGCCGCCGTCATACTGAACCAGATCAAGGTTCGGATCATCTTCGATGGTGCCAAGTTCAATCGTTGCCGGTTCTGCACAGATATCAACTTCTCCGTTCTGTAAAGCAATCAGACGTGCAGAATCTTCCGGAATATAACGGAAAGTAAAGGTCTTGGCATTGGGAGCTCCCCTCCAGCTATCCTCAAAAGCAACTAACTTTGTGTAGTTACCAAACTCATACGAATCAACCATCCATGGGCCTGTACCTACTGCCGGTCCGTCCGTCGGATCATCCGTGACTGCCTTTTCGTTCTGAATACAGGAAGTGGGAAGAGTCATCATATAAGGCCAGTCCAGATTGGGGTCAACAAGAACCATCTTTACTGTAAGATCATCAACTGCTTCTACACTTTCCACTTTCAGGAACAGTCCATTACATGATGTGGTGCCTTCCATTCTGTTAAAAGTAAATACAACGTCAGATGCCTTAAAAGTCTCACCGTTGTGGAACTTAACACCGTCTCTTAACTTAAAGATATATGTTTTTCCTCCATCCTCTGTGGACCACTCGGTTGCCAGCTGCGGCTCAACCTCTCCGGTGGCATTGTTGAAATGCACCAGGGTATCATAAATCATACGCCACATATAGTTATGCTGGGTATTGCTGGCTTCCATCTGGTCGATGGTGGTGTGCTTGGATTTCATACCGATTACAATATCTTCCTTTAAGGCCATTCCTTCCGGCGGGGTCGCTGCATTGATCGTCCCATCCGCTGTCCCGGCTGCTCCGCCTTTCGTTTCAGCTGCTCCGCCTGCGGTCTCCTTTGCAGCCGCTGCTGTGCTTCCGGCTTCTGCCTGTGCAGTCGTCTGGCTCTGGCCACCGCCGCTGGAACATCCCGCCAGCGTGCCCGCCATCATTGCTGCGGCCATCAGGATGGCTGTCATACGGTACATTTTCTTTGTCATACTTGTTCCTCCTCGTTTGGTTTTTAATGCAATATAACAAAACTGCAAAAAGCGCCCCTTTTTAAGAGAGGTGTCTGCACACCCCGACCATTTTATGGTTCAGTTCTTAAAAAGAAGCGCTTTCTATTGGTTTTATTATAATCGCAAAACTCCCAAGTGTCCAATCATACTTACGAATATAATCCATTCGTGCCTCGAATATTTTCTCACCATCAGGAATAGATCGATAATTCTTTGACAGTAGAAAAATATTCCATCGTAAATTTAATAAATTCTTCCACTTCCGGCAATAATTTCAAATCTTTTGGGCGAATAAGGTATACACTTCTGCAAAAATCCGGTATATCAATGGGTTTTAGGCACACCTCATCCAGATCACTGGTTCCTTCAATCTGCTCTCTCCAGGAATACTGGGGCCAGACTGCGACACCGAGCCCCTCTTTCACCATTCGTTTCAGAATATAAAAATTTTCACATTCGAATGCCACCTGGGGAATAAATCCCATTTCCTTGAATTTCTTATCGGAAATCAGGCGGATACTGCCGCCCGCTTTCAGCTCAATAAAGTCCTCATTTCGAAGATCATCCAGCGTAACAATCTCTTTTTTTGCCAGCGGCGAATCCTTTTTGCATGCCAGAAGCAGTTTTTCATCCATGAGCTTTACAGAGTTGTTAAAAAAATTTTGCGGCAGCGTACTCCGGATACAGACATCCCAGCCAATAGCCTCTCTTCTTTCCATCACATTAAAAGAAATCTCCGGGCGCACTTCATGAAACTTCCGGATCAGCTCCGGAATCAGAAGTCCCGCCGAAAGGGCATTCAGTCTTATCCACTGCCGTGTTTTACCGATCTGCATCTCCCTGGGGATATCCTCTATTGCAGACAATATCGGCAGAACCTTTGCCTGAAGCAGGCGCCCCTCATGGGTCAGAGCGCAGTATTTCCCGTTCTTCTTCATAAGGTCAACGCCTATTTCCTGCTCCAGTGCCTTTATTGCTTTACTGATTGACGGCTGAGTCACATGCAGCTCCTGTGCTGCCATAGAAATATTCTCATATTTTGCCGCACGGGCAAAGTATCTTAACTGATAAAATTCCATTGCCGTCCTCCCATGCTGTCACGAAACAGACATGCCTGCTGATGCAGGTATCATTTCTTATAAAATTCCGGAATCTGCCTGTCGTGGTATTCCCTGATCTCTTTCCTGAATTCCGGATCAGACAAAATATCATACCCCGTCATTGCAAGCCCTTTGGCGCCCTTAAGGCATATCTCCTGTGCTTTGGGCGAAGCGGCGGCTTCTGCATATTCCACCGTATGGGCCTGTATGGAGGCATCATCCGTGATTGACAGATAATCATGAATTGCCGGAATCTTAATGGACACATTTCCGATATCAGAAGAACCATACTGCTTTTTAGGATCCGGCCATGTCATCTCAATCCCAAGCTCATGCATGTTATCCTTAAATGCCTGACAAATGGGCTTGCTGGGATATCTCTCTGCCGAAATATCGTCCCATGTGACCTCTCCTTTCGCGCCTGTAAGCCTTTCGGCATTGGCTACGCATGTTTTTATCAGCTGAATCAGGTCCTCAATCCGCTTCATGGTATCGGCACGAAGACAGAACGCACAGCTTGCAAAGGCCGGAATGATATTGGATGCGGTTCCTCCATCAGAAATAATGCCATTGATATTGTCCTGGGGGTCAAAGGTGGGTCTTGCCATGTCAATCTGGTTAAATACGCTGATAACAGCGCTCAGTGCATTAATTCCATTCTGTGGTGCAGAAGAATGGGCACCCTTTCCCCGGAAATTTACTTTAACGGTGCAGGCTGCACGGCCTCCGCGCCCCACCAGATTGGAACCTCCTCCCGAAGGATGCATCATCAGCGCATAATCCACATTATCAAACGCTCCATTTGCCAGAAGTTTTACCTTCCCTGCTCCTCCCTCTTCAGCCGGCGTTCCTATGATACAGATCCGTCCGGGAACAGAGTCCAGTAAAGAAGACAATCCCAGGAACGCTCCCACTGCACAGGTGGCAATCAGATTATGGCCACAGCCATGACCGATCCCGTTCAATGCATCATATTCCGCCAGAAATGCCACAGTTGGCCCATCACCATTTCCTTTTGCATCCGCACGGAAGGATGTGGGAAGGCCGCCATACCCTTTTTCCACAGAGAAACCATGCTTTTCCAATGTCTCACTGATGAACTCCACTGCTTTGAACTCTTCGAAGCCCAGTTCCGGATTGTCGTGTATGTTCTTCGAGAGCTTCAGAAGATCTTCTCTTGCGGCCTCCACAGTTTCTACTATTTTCTGTTTCTTGTTGTCCATATTATTGTCTCCTTTCTTTTCATCCTTTATTACATGTTACCATATGGTTTTTCAATTTACCAATAAATCGCCGCTGCATATCTATAATAATTGCGAATAGTATGTATTCGAAAGTCAGAAAGCGGGCGGCAGGGAGTAAATCCTCTGCCGCCCGATTATGAGGGAGGGTTATTTATCTGTTTTCTTTACCCGCCCGCGGTAAAATCCTGCCGCGGAACCGGACTCCAAACACCTCTTTCGCATCATTTTCCATCAAAAGCAGATCGTCTGTAACTAGCGGAGCTGATGTTTCCAGAATTCCAGGGAATATCATACGGCAGGGAACCGGCTGTCCCCCCGCTTCCATATAAATTCCCTCGTCCTTCGCCGTAAGCCGCACCCGCACACCTTCACCGGATTCATAAAGTCCCTCTGCCTTCTTTTGCAGCTCCCTGCTCCATGGGACAACCGGGAGGAAGGATTCCTCCTCAAGTTCCATCCCGGTTATCCACCGAAATGCCATATCTGCCACATGGGAAGCGGGAATCCCGGTGGTATTGCAGAATACCAGTACGCCCAGACGCAGCCTTGGCTCCCATGCCATATAATTAGAGATTCCCGTAAGGCTCCCCCCGTGCCCCCAGATCGTCAGGCCGCCGATTCTTTTCCGGGCCAGACCGTATCCGTACCACTGTCCGTAATGATATTCCTGCCTGGGCATGCACATTTTAAGAAGCTTTCCTCTTCCCACAAGCACATCTCCTGAGGGAGTCCGGCCCTCCCCCATATACATGCGGACATATTTTTTCATATCGCGGACCGTTGATTTGACCGCGCCGCCGCCCATCAGCACAAAAGCATTGTCATAGAAGTCCCGGTCATGCTCCCGCACTCCGTTCCGATGGATATAGAGCTCCGTCCCGTTCTCATCCCTGGACGGCCGTATGAATTCGCAGAAGCTCCGCTCCATTCCCATGGGCTCAAAAATATGTTTTTTTATGTACTCACCATAAGAGGCTTCGCCGCCCAAACGGCGGATGATTTCCGACAGGATTCCATAGCAGTCGTTGGAATAGCTCATATACTGCCCCGGTTCGCAAAGCCGTACCTTCTGACTGTTGAGCCTCTGGCACACCAGATTAAGTCCCCGGTCCGCCAGCTCCTTGTCATACCCCAGTTCTCTGTTTCCGCCGTCATAAATTCCCAGCTCTTCTGCCACGTCCTTCACCGGTATACGCTTTAGCGGAAAATATCCGGCGCTGTGGGTCAGAAGATGCGAAATCGTTACCCGCGGATCTTCAAATTCAGGAATATAGGTATGAACCGCATCCTCTGTGGATAAAAGTCCTTTTTCCTCCATCTGCATGATGGCGAGGGCCGTAAACGATTTGCTGACAGAGGCCATTCCAAAGATGGTGTCCTCGTTGAGCGGAAGCTTTTGGTCTGCATCCCGGTATCCAAAAAAATTCTCATAGAGTGTGGATTCACTGTCGAATACAGATACCGCCATCCCCGCCGCATCATAGCTTTCCATGATTTTTTCCACAAAAGCCTCAAATTTTCTTCTGTTCTCCATAGGCTGTTACTTCTCCTCACTCATTCCATTGATTCTCTTCACATGATGGCAGGCCGCAAAGTGTCCCGGAACAATTTCCTCCATGACGGGGCTTTTTTTCCGACAGACTGCCGTACAGTACTCACACCTGGGCGCAAACCGGCAGCCCGGCCTGGGATTTACCGGGGAGGAAATCTCGCCCTTTAAGAGAATTCTTTCATTCTGTCTGTCTATGTCAGGAATGGCAATGGCTGCCAGAAGCGCCTTTGTGTAAGGGTGGTACTGATGTTCAAACAGGGCGTCGCCGCTGCTGTATTCCACTACTTTTCCAAGATACATCACCAAAATATCATCGGAGATATGTTTTACAACAGAAAGGTTATGGGTGATAAATACATAGGTCAGTCCAAGTTCCTCCTGAAGATCCTGCATCAGATTTAAAATCTGTGCCTGAATGGAAACGTCCAGGGCAGATACCGGCTCGTCACAGACAATAAATTTCGGATTCATGGCCAGGGCTCTGGCCACGCCAATCCTCTGTCTCCTCCCGCCGTCCAGCTCATGGGGATAGGATCCCGCCAGACTCGGCGCAAGCCCCACCGTATTCATTAATTCCGCCACCCGTCTTAACATCTGCTTTTTATCGCTGTACGCCCTGTAAATCTCCAGCGGTTCCTGGATGATTTCACTGACACACATACGGGGATTCAGGGAGGAAAACGGGTCCTGGAAAATGATCTGCATATTCCTCCGCAGTTCTTTCAGCTGGGATTTCGTTACATTCGTGATATCCTGGCCTTCAAAATATATCTTTCCGTCTGTGCTGTCCAGAAGGTGAAGAACAGTCCTTCCCAAAGTTGATTTTCCGCAGCCTGATTCTCCAACCACTCCGAGAGTTTTTCCTTTTTCAATGGAAAAGCTCACATCGTCCACAGCATGTAAAAGTCCCGCCGGGGTTTTAAAATATTTCTTCAAATGCTCCACTCTGAGAATTTCAGCCATGGCTCTCTGCCTCCTTCTGCACCCGCAGACATTTTACAAAATGTCCCGGGCTGACTTCCAGGGTTTCCGGGTGACAGGTTTCACATTCCGGCAGTTTTTTTCCGCATCTCGGCGCAAAATAGCATCCCTTCGGCAGATTGGCCGGATCCGGCATCAGGCCCGGTATCGGAATCAGCCGGGTATCCTTTTTATCCACATCCGGGATGGAGCGGAACAGGCCGATGGTATAAGGATGCCTGGTTTCTTTATAAATATCCCTGAGAGACCCGTATTCTACAATCTCCCCGGCATACATGATTGCCACATGATCGCATTCCCCGGCCACTACACCGAGATCATGGGTAATCAGAATCATAGAAGTATTTAACTCCTTTTTAAGCTTTGCCATCAGTTCCAGCACCTGAGCCTGTATGGTTACATCCAGAGCCGTTGTGGGTTCATCGGCAATCAGAAGCTCCGGGTTGCAGGCCAGAGCAATGGCAATTACCACCCGCTGCTTCATTCCTCCGGAAAACTGATGGGGGTAGTCTCCATACCGGGAGGCAGGGATGCCAACCAGTTCCAACATCTGTTTTGCCTTTTCTTTAATCTCCTGGCGGCTTTTCTTTTCATTATGCAGCTTAATTACTTCTGCAATCTGGTCTCCTACCGTAACCACCGGATTCAGGGAAGTCATGGGGTCCTGGAAAATCATGGAGATTTTTCCACCGCGGATTTTTCTCATGTCTTTCTCACTCTTTTTCAAAAGGTCTTCTCCCTCGAAAAGAACTTCTCCGCTTTTAATTTTCCCATGGGGCCCCGGAACCAGCTTCATTATGCTTAATGCTGTGGTGGTCTTTCCGGCGCCGGTTTCTCCCACAAGGCCGATGGTCTCCCCCTTGTTAATATGAAAGGACACATGATTGACGGCTTTTACTGTTCCTCTGTCACTTTTAAATTCCACGTTCAGGTCCCGTATATCCAGAAATTTTTCCATATTTGTCCTCCTCCTGCCTGTGCATTATTTAAGCTTCGGATCAAGGGCATCTCTCAGACCGTCTCCAAACAGGTTAAGGGAGAGAATCGTCGTCATGATCGCCAGACCAGGGAACATTACCACAAACCAGTAATCGCGTACATACTGTCTGCCTGCCGAAAGCATGCTGCCCCACTCCGCGGTGGGCGCCTGCACACCAAGTCCGATAAAACTTAAGGAAGCTGCGTTGATGATGGAACCGGCCACACCCAGAGTAACTTGTACAATAATGGGTGCCAGGCAGTTGGGGAATATATGTTTCAATATGATTCTGGCATCACTGGCCCCAATGGCATGGGCGGCCTCGATAAATTCCTGATCTTTAACGGTCAGAATGGAAGCACGCACCGTTCTGGCGTATCTTGGAATTGCCCCAATGCTGATGGCTAACATCATGTTGAACAGGCCGCTCCCCAGAGCCGCTGCAATGGCAATGGCTAAGAGAAGACTGGGAATCGCCTGAAGGATATCACAAAACCGCATAATAATATTGTCGGTTTTGCTTCCATAATATCCGGCAAAGGCGCCAAGAATGGTTCCTGCGATGGCTCCCATTCCCGTGGCAACAAAACCAATCAGCAGGGAAATCCTGGCTCCGTACAAAATACGGCTGTAAATGCACCGGCCCAGATTATCTGTGCCAAAAGGAAATTCCCGACAGGGGGCCATAAACCGCCGCATCACGTCCTGGTCATCATACCCATAAGGGGCCAGCTGCTCGGCAAAAACGCCTCCCAGAATCAGAATCACCAGGATCACCAGGCCTGCGATGGCAACTTTATTTTTTCTCAGCCTGTCCCATGCCTGCACGAACTGGCTCTGTTTTTTGTACATGGAGATATCTTCCACCGCATTCGGATTGTTTTTCATTGTTTCTTCCGCCATGATTATACCTCCTCTTCCAGATCTTCTTCGTCCTCTTCCTGCTCCTCTTCTGCCGCCTTCGTATTTTTCTTTGCGCCTTTATACTGGGATTTGATTCTGGGGTCCACAAACGCATAGAGAAGATCCACTCCAAGATTTACGAAACTGAACACTACTGCAAGAATCAGAACACCGCCCTGGACCACAGGATAATTCCTGCTCTTGATGGAATCCACCATCAGCTTGCCGATTCCCGGAATAGAAAAGATCGTTTCTGTAAGGATAGAACCGCCCAACAGCATTCCAAACTGGAGACCCACCGCCGTGATGACGGGAATCAGCGCATTTTTCAGGGCATGAAAATAAATGACGATGCTTTCCTTCTGCCCTTTGGAACGGGCGGTTCTTATGTAGTCCTGCCGTATCACCTCCAGCATGCTGGACCTGGTCATACGCATTATGACCGCCGCCGAGCTGGTTCCCAGTGTCAGGGCCGGAAGTATCATATATTCCACCGATGAATAGCCTGAGGACGGAAGCAAACCAAGCTGAACAGAAAACACCAGAATCAGGAGAATTCCCATCCAGAATGCAGGCATGGAGTTTCCAAGAAGAGATAACACCGTAGCCACATGGTCAAAAATGGAATACTGCCTGGTGGCGGCGATGATTCCGCAGGGCACTCCGATGAGAAGCGCCACCAGGACGCCCGAGGAAGCCAGGCGGAGCGTCACCGGGAACCGTTCCATGACCTCTGTAAATACCGGTTCTCTTGTTGTATAAGAAATCCCCAGATCACCATAGAGAACAATGTCTTTCATGTATGTAAAATATCTTTCCCAAAAGCCGTTATTTAACCCGAGGCTTTCCCGCAGTGCTTCCACCTCCTGGGCCTCCGCCATTTCGCCCAGAATCATCTTGGCCGGATCACCCGGAGAAATGTACATCAGGAGAAATACCACAAAGGATACGCCTAACAGCACCGGAATCATCATCAGAAGCCGCTTCAACGTGTATTTCAGCATTCAATTTCACCCCTTATCCAAATCAGAGTACTCAGTCAAACATATGGGGAAACCGTTCGGCTTCCCTGCCAGTATCAGTTTCCCCATACAGTGGTTATCTGTTTCTGCCGTTTTTTCTACTGCCACTCATACGTCCATGGTTCAAAATTATATGGTGTATATTCGATAGGTTTTAATGCCTTGGAGTAAGCATTTGTATTAACCCCCTGCCAGTAATAGGTTGCCGGGCAATAGTCTACCAGCTCCTTCTGCAGATCCACATAAATCTGTTCTCTCTTGGCACCATCCAGCTCTTTTCTTCCCTCTTCCAGAAGTTCGTCCACCTTCGGATTATCGGTGTGTGAATAGTTGGAAGCTCCGATCATAGAAGAATGGTACAGACCGTAAAGGGTATTATCCGGATCGCCGTTGCTGACCCATCCGAAGAAGCACACATCATATTCGCCAGAGTTGACAGCTTCATAATAAGCTGCATATTCCAGTGTGGTAACGCTCGCTTTTACTCCGATCTTCGCCCAGGAATTCTGCACTACCTGCGCCGCATCAATTCTTGCCTGATTCTCGTTGGTAAAAATCCGGATTTCAAATCCGTCCGGATATCCGGCTTCTGTCAGCAGAGCCTTTGCCGCATCCAGGTCAAATCCCGCCACGTCCAGGTCTTCCGTTGCATACTGTGTGGTGGACACCATAGGGCCAACGCCCGTCTTTCCAAGACCGTTGTAAGCGGCAATCTGGATGGCTTCCTTATCCACTGCCATTCCCAGAGCTTTTCTGACTCTCACATCATCGAGAGGCGCCTTCTGGGTATTATAACAGACATACTGAATAGTAAAGTTCGGCCCCATCAGAAGCTCTAAATTCTCATCACCTTCCACACGTTCAATATCTGTCGCAGAAACGTCATAAGAGAAATGTGCTCCGCCTGTCTCCAATTCAATTGTTCTGTTGGCATTTTCCGTAATGGTCTTCCATACCATGTTTTTAATTTTTGCCGGTTCACCCCAGTATTCATCGTTTCTCACAAAAGTAACGCTTTCTCCGTTGACACAGTCCACATATTTATAAGGTCCTGTACCAATGGGATTTTTGGAAATTTCAGCCGTATCGGCATCTGCGTAAAGCCCGGACGGAAGAATGGAAAGTCCTGCCTGTGAAAATGCAGAATACGCGGATGCGTTAGGATACTTATATCCCACCTTGATGGTATTTTCATCCACAACAGTAAGATCATCTGTGTTGAGGAATGCCGCTTTGGATGATACATGGGAAGAATTTGCAGCACGGATCAGGGACCATTTCACATCATCTGCAGTCAGCGGATCTCCATTATGGAATTTTACTCCTTTTCTAAGATGGAATACAATGTGCGTATCGTCCTCATATTCCCAGGATTCTGCCAGCACGCCCACATAACTTCCATCCGGTGCAATCTTCATCAGAGTCTCAAAAATCATTCCGGCCGGCCGGGATGAGAATACATCACTCTGGCTCTGAATATCAAGGGTCTGAGGATAGGCGCCATGGGCGATTACCAGTGTCTTTGTTTCATTCAGGTCATCGGATGCCGCCGGGGTCGGTGTATCTGCTGCCGCCGTCGTGCCCGCTGCCTGTTTTTCCCCACCCGTTGTCGGAAGGGGGCTTTCCTTTTTCATACACCCGGATAAGGTGCTCACCATAAGGGCTGCTGTCAATAGACATACTGTCAGTTTTTTCATACTTTACTCCTTTCCTCGCCTTTCTCAGCTTGTATCAGGCGTCTACCGCCATTTTCCAACGGAAAATCTGGGCATCCACAGCTTCAATCAGTTTGGCCATCTCTGCCCTCTGGCGGTTGCATTGCCGCCTGAAGTCCGTTTGGTACATTAAATAAGTTTCCGGGGTGGTGTTTTCCCGGGTTACTCCCTTCATCATTTTAAAGATATGCAGATCGGAATATCCGCCATAAGCCGGGTCGTGATAATAAGGGCTTCCATATGTATAATGCAGTCTCACCATTCCGCCGGAGATTTTCTTTATGATCTCATCGGTATCCTGAATTCCATATTTTTCGATGGCATTTTCCAGTTTTACCACCGCTCCCTTTAACTCCTCTAATTTTTCCAGTACTCCCCGGAGGCTGAAATCCTCGCTGTACTCAGCCTGAAAATCCTTCAGTTTCTTTTCCGTATATTCTGCAAACCGCAGCATATCCACCGGCAGTTTCTCTGACTGGAGAATCTCCCACACAATCTTTAAGTTTATTCTCGCATCCCTTAAAAGAAACTCCTCATCCACCTTATCCAGGGTATCCGCAACGGAATGCCACCACGGAGCATAGCTGGATGCCCACTGGGCGTATTCCCCATCTTCCTTTGAGGCAAATCTGGAAAGCATGCTGATGGGAACTCCCACGCCGCTGAAAGATTCATCCCCCGCTCTTGTCAGTCCGGCAGTAAGTACCGGACGAACGCCGGAAAATTCTTCAATAATGCTCTCCGGAAGCCCTTCCTTTTCCATCAGGGATGTGCCTCTGGAAACCAGTTCATCATTTTTGCCGCCGATCAGATCCAGATTGATATGGGCTACACAATTTTTGTCCAAATCTTCCCAATGGGTATCCACATACCAGGAAGAGCCTGCATAGCGTCCATCGGAATGCCCGGACCAGAAAGCCACCTTTACGCTGCGCTTCAATTCATCTTTATGCCGGAACAACACCCGGGCGCATTCCAATGTAGCAGCATTGGAGGTGGCATTGTCTGTAATTCCCTCATACCAGGAATCGTAATGGCCGGAAATCAGCACATACTTCTCGCTTTTTCCCGGAATGGTCGCCACCGGCATGGAGGTTTTTATCACCCGGTCGTCCATTTTAACTGTAAGCATTGCCTCTGTTTTCTTCTCTTTACATAAGGCCTTTAATTCCAGTCCCGACTCATGATTGACTTCCACATAGGGAATTCGGCAGAATCGGTAAAAATCATGAATCGTAGGATTTCCCCAGACGGTGCCTATGGTCATATGATGAAGCCATTCTTCTGTCTGCGGCCATATGATAATCATTCCCAGAGCGCCTGCTTCGTGAGCCGTTCTGGCAAAATCTCCGGAACGGTCGTTGGTCAAAATAATTTTTCCTTTAAACTCCTTAAGCCGCTTGATATTTTCCTTTTCTGACAGCGAAGTCTTCTCACTTGCCGCATCGTAATAAAGCTCTGCTTTCAGCCCGTCGGCTTCTCCGCTGTAAACTGCCGCCAGAGCCTCATACTCTTTTTCTCCCACTGTTACCTTTGCGCTGACCGGAAGACTCCTGTAACAGTCATACGTAAGGATTTCGCAAGGTATCTGATACCGTTCCAGATACGATTTAATATACCGTACAGACTCTTCACCGTCCTCAGAGCCACTGTACCGGTGAAGCCTGCTGAAGTGTTGGAGTGTTTCTTTCATGAGTTCCAGGCTGATCTCTTCAGCGGCCTGTGTACCCTTATTCTTGTATTCCATGGCCATCCCTCCGTTTCTGTTTTCTAAACCATATCATAGTTTTTGATACGTGTCAATTATATTTGCCGAAATTTTTTGTAATTTTGAATATTTTTTCTGTATTCCGTATTTCCTCAACTTTAAATTTCGTATTTTTTTGATGAGAGCCCTAAAAATTCGAGTTTTTCAGCTTTGCATATTCCCTTTTCTATGGTTTATGTTATAATAGTTTTAATATTAAGTTTTCTGCTTTCAAGATTGATTAATACGTATCAATGTCTTATAATGTTAAAAAATGGAAATTGGGGGATTTTTCATGTCTACAATGAACGATATTGCCAAGTTGGCCGGAGTATCCCAGGGGACCGTATCCAATGTGCTCAACAACCGGGGAAATGTCTCCGCAAAAAAAATCAAGCTTGTTCAGGAAGCAGCCCGGCAGGTTGGCTATATTATGAACGCTCCTGCTCACCAGCTGAGAAGTTCCTCCATGTTGTCAAAAACCATCGGCATCATTCTTCCCAATATCACCGATGCAAAATATGCCGCCCTTTATACGTCCCTTCAGTATTTCTGGCAAAACCGGGAATACCAGGTCTCCTTATGGCTTACCAATGATACGCCGTATTATGAAAAGGCGGCTATTTCCGCCGCCACTGCCGCCAGAGTCAGCGGAATTCTCACGGTCACCTGCCTCCCCGACTCCGCCGACAGCTATAAGACCATCCGCCAATATGGCGGAACAGTTGTTTACATGGAAAGGGAAATGGAAAATACATTTCCCTATATTGGCTATGATTATTATCAGGCGGGCAGGGAAATGGCCGAAAGGGCTCTGGAGAAGGGCTTCCGGTCTGCCGCTCTGGTCCTGGGACTCAGTTTTTTTTCCTGTGAATCCCAGTTTGAAAAAGGCTTTGGCGACTGCCTGTCCTCCCGCCATATTTCTGATTTTAAATGGCAGACCCATAATACATACTTGTCGGATGCCTTCCAGACGACTTTCCGTCTCTATGAGAACAGTACTTATCCGGACTGTATTATTGTATCCGGAAAAAGTTTAAGTGATAAGATTTCTCAGGCCTTCTCCTCTGTCAGCTCCGTTTCCCCGCCGCTGCTCCTTACGATTACCAGCGACAGCCGGGAGGCCCGCTGTAACGACTCCTGTTATTGCATGGATTATTCCGTCCTGGCCTATGAAGCCGGAAAACTTCTTCTGGCTTCCCTGGAGCATTCCAAAAATGTTCCTGAAAAAACGCTGCTGGATGCATCCGGCTTTATACGCAGAAAACAGATTCCTTATATAGCAAAAAAGAAAATCTCCCTCAATGTCCTGCTGGTCCAGGGGCAGCCTGCCACTGCCATCATGCAGATGACCCCACATTTCTCTGAGCAGACAGGCCTGGACATTAACTATGTGACGCTCCCCTTAGGCGAACTGACCTCCGTTTTATCTCAGATGAACGGAAACCACTTTTTCGATGTGATCCGAACCAATATCACTACCACACCACAGTTTCCCGCCGGAGCTTTGGAACCGATTTCCGATGGCCTGTTCCGGGAGCTTACAAAAACCATGTATCCGGAAGTAGTAAAGGGATTTTCTTATTGCCACGGTCAGGCAGTCGCTGTCCCATTTGATATCAGCACCTATTTCTATGCTTACCGAAAGGACATCTTTACCGATCCGGTGATTATGCGGACCTATCTGGAAAAATATGGAGAAGAACTGGAACTTCCGGACACTTTTGAGCGCTTTAACCGGGTAGCCGCCTACTTTTGTAAAAAGGAAAATCCAGATTCCCCCGTCCCTTACGGCACCACAGGTCCCGCCAATGACATGGCTCTTGTTTTCTCCCATTTTCAGTTTATTTACCGGAATCTCGGGGGACGGCTGGCAGATGAGAACGGAGCCTTTGTTTTTGACAGAGAGCTTGCCCTGCAAGCCATCCGGCTTCAAATGGAGCTTATGCCCCATTCCCTGTCTCTCCAGAGCAGCCGCCGCGATTTCAACGTGACCAACTTCATTGAAGAAAAAACAGCCCTGGAAATTGTGTCCACCTCATACGCTTCAAGGCTTTTAAACCTGCGTCACCGTTCTATCAACGGTCTTCTGGGTTTTTCCCATCTTCCGGCCAATACAGGAACTTTCGGAGGCGGAGCCCTGGCAATTCCTCACGGCTGTAAGGAGCCCCATGCAGCAGAAAGATATATTGAATGGGCCTCCGGTTTTGACCAGGCTTACATATTCACCCTCCTTGGCGGCGCAACCCCGCATAAATCCATTTACAAAGAGCATGATATTCTGGAACTGTACCCGTGGTTCGGCCTCATGGACCAGGCCATTGAAACATCCTCTCCCTTAAGTGAGCTGGATATTTTTGATCGCTACCATCTGGAGCGGTTCATGGGCTTTACTCTAAGCAATATTTACTGCGGCGTTATCCCCCTGGACAGTTGTCTGAATGTACTGGAACAAGGAATCGCCTCCTATTTACTGGATAAATAACCCTCTTACCCCCTTGAATCTCCGGCCAAAATACGATATACTGACATAAACTGCCTTTATTTCCAAAAAGGCAAACAGAAGGAGAAAAACAATGCAGCTGACAACAGTAAAAGAGCTTTTTAATGAGCGTGAAAAATATCTGAACACAGAAGTCCGTGTAGGCGGCTGGATCCGCAGCATCCGTGATTCCAAAGCTTTCGGCTTCATCGTACTTAATGATGGAACCTGTTTTGATACCCTCCAGATCGTGTACCATGATACTATGGAGAATTTTGCAGAAATTTCCAAACTAAATGTAGGTGCCGCAATCATCGTAAAGGGAACCCTGGTGGCAACTCCGGAAGCAAAACAGCCCTTTGAGATCCAGGCTGAGGAGGTTATTGTGGAAGGAACCTCAAACGCCGACTATCCGCTTCAGAAAAAGCGCCATACCTTCGAATACCTGCGGACCATTTCCCATCTGCGTCCCAGGACCAACACCTTCCAGGCTGTATTCCGGGTTCGCTCCCTGATCGCCTACGCGATCCATCAGTACTTTCAGGAGCAGGGCTTTGTTTACGTGCACACTCCGTTAATTACAGGAAGCGACTGTGAGGGTGCAGGAGAGATGTTCCAGGTGACAACTATGGACCTGAACAACATCCCGAAAAACGCGGACGGCTCCGTGGATTTCGCTCAGGATTTCTTTGGAAAACCCACAAACCTGACTGTAAGCGGCCAGTTAAATGGCGAAACTTATGCAATGGCATTCCGTAATATTTATACCTTTGGCCCTACCTTCCGCGCCGAAAATTCCAATACCACCCGCCACGCTGCCGAGTTCTGGATGATTGAGCCGGAAATGGCATTCGCCGATTTAAATGACAATATGGCCGTTGCCGAGGGAATGTTAAAGCATGTAATCCGTTATGTTCTGGAAAATGCTCCTGCGGAGATGAATTTCTTCAACCAGTTTGTGGACAAGGGACTTTTAGACCGCTTAAACCACGTATTAAATTCCGAGTTTGGCCATGTGACCTACACGGAGGCCATTAAACTCCTGGAGGAGCACAACGATGAATTTGACTATAAGGTATTCTGGGGCTGCGATCTTCAGACTGAGCATGAGCGGTATCTGACGGAGCAGATCTTCAAAAAGCCAGTATTTGTGACAGACTATCCGAAGGAAATCAAAGCTTTCTATATGAAACAGAATGAAGATGGAAAGACTGTTGCCGCCATGGACTGTCTGGTTCCGGGAATCGGCGAGATTATCGGCGGCAGCCAGAGAGAGGACAGCTATGATAAGCTGGTAGCCCGTATGGATGAACTTGGCCTTAAAAAAGAAGATTACGGCTTTTACCTTGATCTCCGCAAATACGGCTCTGTCCGCCATTCCGGTTTCGGTCTGGGCTTTGAACGCTGTGTGATGTATCTGACCGGCATGGGCAACATCCGCGACGTTATTCCGTTCCCGCGTACCGTAAATAACTGCGAACTATAATTGCACCGGCCTTTTGGGCCGTCCAGAGGGAGCGCACAGACCGGCTGATGCGCTCCTTTGAAATTGGAGGATTACCCATGAAATTTATCCATACCGCCGATATCCACTGGGGAATGGTCCCTGACAGTGACCGTTCCTGGGGTAAAAAACGGGAACAGGCCATACGGCTTACCTTTCAGTCCATTGTCGAAGAAGCCAGGGAAATCCACGCAGATCTTCTTCTCATTGCGGGCGATCTGTTCCACCGTCAGCCCCTGGCCAGGGATTTAAAGGAGGTCAATTATCTTTTTTCCACAATTCCCGGCACACGGGTAGTCATCATTGCAGGAAACCATGACAGAATCCGTAAAAGCTCCGCCCTTTTAAGTTTTACCTGGTGCCCCAACGTCACTTTTCTCATGGGGGAAGAGCTGGATTCTGTTTATTTTGAAGATCTGAATACTGAAATTTACGGTTACAGCTATTACACGCCGGAAATTACCGAGGACAAAACCACCCGTTTTTCCATTTCCGACAGCAAGCGCATAAAAATTCTTCTGCTTCACGGCGGCGATGCCAAACATCAGCCCTTTGATAAAAACGCCCTGGCCGCATTCCCATTTTCCTATATTGCCCTGGGACATATCCATAAACCTGCTGTCCTTTTGGAAAACCGGATGGCCTTTCCGGGATCTCCGGAGCCTCTGGACATGACAGAGACAGGTCCCCACGGTTTTTTTATGGGGGAAATCGACGATCTGACAGGGCGGGTAACTTCCCTGGAATTTAAAGCCGTGTCCCAGGCCCAGTACATTCCGTTAGTTGTCAATGTTACGCCTGCAACTACCAACGCAGAGCTTTCCCAGCTCATTGCTGATGAAATCCGTAAGCGCGGCGCAGCAAATATTTACCGTTTCCGTATCCGCGGTATGCGGGATCCTGATACAGAATTCGATCTGGATTTTCTGGCAGGTCAGTGGAACATTGTGGAAATTCTGGATGAATCGGAGCCTCAGTACGATTTTCACAGACTCTTTGCTGAACATCCCAGCGATATGATCGGCTTTTATATTCAGGCTTTAATGAAGGATGATATGAATTCTCTGGAAAAAAAGGCGTTATATTATGGAATCCACGCCCTGCTCATGACAAAAGACGAAAGGAGCTGAATGCCCCATGAAATTACTGGAACTACACATTGACGGCTTCGGAAAATTTCACGACCGCACCATCTCCTTTGAAGATGGAATCAATATCATTTACGGGAAAAATGAAGCCGGAAAGTCCACGCTGCACACCTTTATCCGCGGAATGCTCTTCGGAATCGAAAGAGGCCGCGGACGGGCCGCCAGAAATGATCTTTATTCCAGGTATGAGCCCTGGGAAAACAGCGGGACCTATGAAGGCTGGCTCCGGCTGGAATCAGGAGGCGCCGTTTACCGCCTGGAACGGAAATTCCGTAAAGACAGCAAAGCCATAAAAATCATCAACGAAACCCGTGGCATGGAGGAGGAGCCCACAAAGGCTTTCCTTGATCAGATTCTCTGTGGTCTGAATGAGACAACTTACAATAATACCATCAGTATCGGTCAGTTAAAAAGTGCCACTGAGGAGGGAATGGTGGGCGAGTTAAAAAATTATATCGCCAACATGAACACCACCGGAAATATCTCTTTAAATATTTCTAAGGCCACTGCCTTTTTGCGAAATCAGAGGCGCAGCCTGGAAGCCAACCTGATTCCCGATGCCTCCAGAGAATATACCACACTGCTGGCGGAAATCCGCAATGTGGATGCCGAAATTTCTTCTCCGCAGTACGAAAACCAGCTCGCCTCCTACCAGGCCATGCGGTCTCAGGTAAAGGGCCTCATCGAGAACACCCAGACCCAAAAGACGGCCCTGGATGAAAAGATCAAAAAAGGCAGGCAGGTTCTTTCTGATTATCAGTTCACCGATCAGGCTTCTATAACCGCCTATACAGAAAACTGTCTCCATCTGTATGAAAGCTACCAAAGTGCAGATGCAGAGTGCCGGAAGAAGTCACGGAAGGTGCTTACCGGACTCTCCTTTTTTCTGTCAGCCTGCGGTCTTTGTGCCGCCGGATATATGGGAATCACGGATCCCGGCCGTTTTCTTCTCCTCATGATTTTAACCGGGGGAGCCGCCCTCATCTGTCTGATTGCCGGATTCACCTTCACCGGACAGGACAGGAAGTGTAAAAAAGCCATGGCGCAAACCAGTGCACAGCTTTTGGAAATTTTAAAAAAGCATCTGGGCGATGCATCCATTTCTGAGGAAGCCATGACGGCCTTCAGGGCAAGAATGGAGGAATTTTCCAGTCTTTCTGATATGGTGGTAAAGTCAGAAGAAGCTATGCGGAAATATATGGAAGATATCAATTCTCTTCAGGAAAAGCAGAATACATGCAGTGAAATGATTGAGAAACAGCAAAGAACCCAGTGGGAACTGGAAAAAAAGCTGGAGCATTTAAATAACTGTAAAAACCAGGCCGCCGCACTGAAACGGACGCTGGCAGAAAACGACCGGATCCGGGAAGAGGTAGCCGCCATCGAACTGGCTCAGGAAACCATGACCGATCTTTCTTCCTCCATACGCGACTCCTTTGGCCTGTATCTGAATAAAGAGGCTTCCCGGCTGGTAACCGGAATCACCGGCGGCCTTTATAACAGTATGAGCATTGACGAAAATCTCAACGTATTTTTAAATACTAAAACGAAACTGGTTCCCCTGGAAAACGTCAGCAGCGGAACCATGGACCAGGTATATCTGGCCCTTCGTCTGGCTGCGGCAAAGCTTTTTCAAAACAATGGCGAGCCGCTCCCGCTGATCTTCGATGACAGCTTTACTCAGTATGACGATGACAGACTCCGCACCGCCTTAAAATGGCTTTCAGAATCCTATGGCGGCCAGATGATCGTCTTTACCTGTCACCGCAGGGAAGCGCAGATGCTCAGGGCACACCAGATACCATTTCATCTGATTGAGATGTAGGGCAATCGGCCATCCACGTTGGGATTTCATTTCCACTCCAGACGATGCAGATGCCCTTCCATAGTCATTTTCTCGAAACCGTTTTGTCTTAAGGCCTCGTAAAGAATAATGGCAACGGAATTAGACAGATTCAAAGAACGGATGTCTCCCCACATGGGAATCCGCACGCAGGTGTCCGGATGGTCCGCCAAAATCTCTTCAGGGATTCCCCGGCTCTCCGGACCAAACATCAGAAAACAGTCCGGCTCATACTGCACATCTGTATATACCGTCCGCGCCTTTGTGGTAGCCATGTAAATCCTGGCCTTCGGATTCCGTTCCAGAAAGTCACCAAAATCGCTGTATACTGTCACATCCAGCTTATCCCAATAATCCAGGCCGGCCCGCACCAGGTGCTTCTCACTGAGTTTGAACCCGAGGGGCTCAATCAGATGAAGCTTCGTGTTGGTTGCCACACAGGTGCGGCCGATATTTCCTGTATTCGCCGGCATTTCCGGCTCAAAAAGTACGATGTTCATAAAAACGTCTCTTTATTCCTTCCCATCCAGGCGTTTTACAAAACGCTCTATGCGCTCCAGCGCCCGCTTTAAATCTTCCAGTGAATAGGCGTAGGAAAGTCTCAGGTAACCCTCCCCGCAGTCCCCAAAAGCAGTCCCCGGAACCACTGCCACCTTTTCCTCCTCCAGAAGCTTCAGGGCAAATTTTTCGGAGGTCATGTGAAACCGTTTGATGTTGGGGAACACATAGAACGCCCCCTGGGGCTCATAACAGTCAAACCCCATATCCCGCAGTGTTTTCACAAGATATTTCCTTCTCTGGTCATAAGCCTCCCGCATATTCTCCACATCAGGATCACCGTTTCTTAAAGCTTCCACGGCCGCATACTGGCTGGTTGTGGGCGCACATAAAATGGCAAACTGGTGAATCTTTAACATCTGCTGTAAAATAATTTCCGGCGCACAGGCATATCCCAGACGCCATCCGGTCATAGCATAGGATTTGGAAAAGCCGTTGATCAGTACGGTTCTCTCCTTCATTCCCGGAAATGCCGCGATGGTGCAGTGATCTCCGGAATACGTGAGCTCTGCATAAATTTCATCGGAAATAACAAACAGGTCATATTCTTTCACAACCTTTGCAATTTCTGCCAGATCCTTCGGTTCCATGATGGAGCCGGTGGGATTGTTGGGGAACGGAAGGATCAGCACCTTGGTTTTCGGTGTAATCTTTTCCAGCAGCTTCTCCTTTGTGAGACGGAATCGATCTTTCTCTTCCAGCTCAATCACCACCGGAACTCCCCCGGCCAGAATGGTACAGGGGGTATAGGAGACATAGCTGGGCTGGGGAATCAACACCTCATCCCCGGGATTTAGCATAGCTCTTAAAGCAATATCAATGGCCTCACTGCCGCCCACAGTCACCAAAACCTCAGTGCTGTAATCATAAGACACATCAAACCGGCGCTTTAAATAGCGGCAGATTTCCATTTTCAGCTCTTTTAATCCGGTGTTGGATGTGTAGAAGGTACGCCCCTTTTCCAGGGAATAAATGCCCTCGTCCCTGATATGCCACGGCGTGTCAAAATCCGGCTCACCTACACCCAGGGAAATTGCGTCCTTCATTTCACTTACGATGTCAAAAAATTTCCGGATTCCGGACGGAGGAATTGTAACAATTGTGTCAGATAACGGGTTTCTCACGGAGTAATCAGCATCCTTTCGTCTTCAGGTTTTTCACACATAACAGTTCCATGGTCTTTGTACTTTTTTAATATAAAGTGTGTCGCAGTACTTAAGACATAATTCATGGTAGCCAGCTTTTCTGATACGAACCGGGCCACTTCACGCATGGTTTTCCCTTCCAGAATGACTGTAAAGTCATAAGCACCGGACATCAGATACATGGAGTTTACCTCGCTGTACTGATAAATGCGTTCCGCCAGCTTTTCAAAGCCCATACCCCGCTGAGGAGTTACCTTAACCTCAATGAGGGCGGTTACTTTTTCATCGCTGGTCTTATCCCAGTTTATCATCGTATGATAACCGCAGATAATATTTTCTTTTTCCATATCCGCGATCTCATTGGCCACCGCAGCCTCGCTTTCACCCAGAAGGGCCGCCAGGTCCGCCAGATCAATTCTGCTGTTCTTTTCGATAATCGCCAGTATTTTTTCCCGCATGATAATCCTCCTCGTCAATGATTTTGTATACTTCGTCCGGCCGGGGCCGCTCCAAATATCCGGTCCCGCCGATGCCTGTCATCCTTCTTGTAATTCCCTTTTCCACTTTTCCGATCACTGCTGCCCGAATCCCTTTCTCTTCCAGGCCCAAAACCATGTCCTGTCCGTGATCCGCTGCAATGAGAACGCATTCGCCGCACCAGAGCCGATACGGGTTTAAGTCAAAAAGTTCACACGCCTCTATAATTTCCTGGCTCACCGGTATTTTAAGGAGGGAAAATGAAATTCCCTGCTCATAGGCCCCGGATAAACGCCAGAGGGCCGCTAAAACGCCGCCCTCTTCTATGTATTCCCATTCTGTTGCTCCAAGCTCCATAAGAGCCTCAGGAGTCAGACAGATTTCTTCATCCGCTGCCGCTTCAAACCGTTTTATAAATGCCGGATGGAATCGGGAATTCAAATAATTTTCTTTTTTCTCCAGAATGGCCCTGGCTCCGGTCTTTCCAATTACCCCGGCTACCACCAGATCCTGTCCCGGAACAAAGCTTTGCCTGCCATTGGGCTCTCTGTCTATTTTTCTCATCATAGTTCTCTTACCGGTTACTCTCCTCCCGGACCCTCCGTGAGAGGTGCGGGATCCGAAGCCTCTGCCGGAGCAGACGCCGGCGCCTCAGGTACCTGTTTGGGCTCTTCAGCGGGAGCAGGCATTCCCGGACCATACTCGTAGCCGGGGCCCAGGGGCTGTGTTTCTGTCGGCACAGGCTCTGTGGGAGCAGCCGTTGTTTCCGGAGGCGGTGTCGGTTCAGGTGTGGCCGGGGTTTCCTCCACCGGTGCCACAGCAGGAGCTGCCGGACCCACCCGGTAAATGGCCTTGGACGCATTATATGTGTCTGCATTGAGAAGCGTCCGCTCTTTCAGTTCCCCGTCCACATATACGCATTTATATAGCTGGGACTTGAGGCCAGTATGGCTGGACTGAACTTTAACTCTCTGTCCTGGCATTAAGGAATTATCCACCTGCTCAACAGGTTCGCCCGGATCAATTCTCTGAAGCGTCTGGGACTCAAATTTTAACGTCCGGTTGGCCGGTCGCGTTTCTTTTCCATAAATCGTAAAGGTCAGCGTTTTTCCTGACGTATACCCCTCCACATAAATGGGCGTGTCATAGGGGTTGGATATTTTAAGATCCTTATAGGTCCCCGCAATGGCAGCATCCATGGATGGCTTTACATAGGCGATGGTCATGGAGTGATTCTGTCTCTGTACAATATCCAGCTCCGCAAGCAGCGATGCGTTATAAAGAGTAGTGGAAATCTGGCACACACCTCCGCCGATACTGTCAACAGATCTTCCGTTTTCATAGGCTGTGGCTGTGCGGTATCCGTTCTCCACTGTAAACGGCTGCATACATTCATAGCCGGAAAGGACCTGACCAGGCATTAAAACATGTCCGTTTATTTTTGAAGCTCCCACCGCCAGGTTCGTGGAACGGGAGGCGCCGCTGCTGCTGAAATCGGTGGAAAATGTTCCCAGTACGTCTTTGATGGTGGAAAGGTCCTCAGCAGTTATTTCCGGCTCCTTTTCAGTTACCGTAGCCGCAATGGCAATTCCATCCGTTCCCGCTCCATTTAAGGCTTCATTCAGAGAATTTTTTGTAGCCTCAATATCCACAGCGGTTCCCACCACTTCCGGCGTGATAATAAATTCCCCGTCCTGTTTTGTAATTACGGCATTCTGAGGTTCTGTTACAACCGCTCCGCATTTCTCATTGACGAAAGCAGAAATTTTTTCCTGATCCACATCCATATCCAAGTCAATATTTACAGGATTAACCTCTAAATCCTTTTTCTTCATATAACGTCTGATCAGGTTTCCCTTAATCTCCGTACCTCTTAATGCATCATCCACCGCATCTTTATTTCCCCAGCTAAGCCCCAGTTCCTCCGCGTTGGCTGAAACCTGAGTTCCGTTTACCTCGAGAGTGATGGTCTGGTTCAGCTTTTCCGCCACATATCCGGCCACCTTTTCTTCCGCCTCTTTCTCGGTCAGCCCCTCCAGATTCAGGCTCCCCACAAAGACTCCGCCCGGAATGGGCTCTTCTGCGTGTGCGGAAAACGGTGCCATAAAAACCAGGCCGGCTGCCATGGCTGCCGCCACACCTGCACTCCACACATATTGTTTCATAATTTTCTCCTTTTAATACATATCTAAATAACGGATAATAAAGATCCTAAAACCATCGGAAGCACCATTGCCAAAACAACGATCACGATGACTACGGTTGAAAAAATTTTTCTCGTCTTCTTATCATTTAAATTAAGCAAAGTATTCACCTCTTTTATTTCATTTTATCTCGATTTCAGGAAATTATCCCTGCTCCTGTCCCTCTCGTCCTTTCGGAATTCGCCCATGATTCAAAATAATTTTGTCGATCATTCTCGAAATTTCGTTTCCGGACATATGATCAATCTGGACAGTCACGTTTATTCTATGATATTTTACTAAATCCTGCAAGTGTTGTTTTTGCCTTTTTGAAGCAGGTTTTTCCTTTTTTGCCTTATATTGCAAAGATTTTGTTTCGAAGAGTTCCTTTTTTTCTTTCCCAAAGCGCTTTTTCATCTCTGTATAGAGAAGATGGGCCGCCATGGCATCCGACAAAGCCCGGTGAGCGGTATCCGGATGGATGCCAAAATATACACAGGCCGCTCCCAGATTTTTCTTTTCTCCTGCCGGCATCACCATCCGGCAGATCTTCAGGGTGTCGATTCCCTCTTTTTCAAACTCCAGCTTCTGGTTCACAGCCGCCTGCTTCAGAAACCCATAGTCAAAAATGACCTGATGCCCCAGAACCGGAAATCCCTCACAAAACCGGATTACCTCCGGCATGACGATTTCAATCCCCGGCGCATCCTTCACCATCTCATCATCAATTCCCGTGAGCCTTACTATCTCTTCCGGAATTTTCCTGTGTGGATTGATTAAAGTATGGAACGTGTCTGTAACCTGCCCGTCCACTACTTTTACCATGGCAATTTCTGTAATTTTTTCTTTTTTCGCCCCGATTCCTGTGGTTTCCAGATCCACAGCCACATAGGAATCTGTCATATTCTGCCACCAGCCTTTCCTTTCAGAGCCTTCAGGGTTTTCTCAGCTTCCGGACAATATTCCCCGGGAAAGCATTCGCCGCATCCGGGACTTCTGGCAGGAACCCAGCCGTTCCAGAATTTTTGCCACCCTCTCGTCTCTGGCCTTCCTGGTCTCCTTCTTCCCCATTCTTTCCTCTTTCTGTATATGAAAACCGCATGGCCGCTGCATTTTTATCCAGGGGATCACGGTTTTTATAATCAAATAAAATAAAACTTCCGTCCTCCATAGCCTCCAGATGGGCCATCTTGCTGGTCTGCCTGCTGTCATAGCCCTCATAGCCCAAAAGCCAGCGGGGTTGTTCCTCCTCCAGTATGAAAAACTCCCGGATGTGTCTCTTAAAGGGTGTCTGGTCCATGGCAAAGGAAGGACGGCTTTTGGCGTTCTCACGAAGATACAGATCAATCATCAGGCTGTCCCGAAACATGGACAGCTTTTTCTCCTCTCCGGCAAACCGGTTCTTCATAAACTCATACAGAATTTCATATCTCGCAATCCGGCTGTGGCTTGGCCCCAACAGCCCACGGGTCTCATAATAGTCTGCCAGAGAAAGAAACATGACTGACGGGGCAGAAAATTCCTGTTCCAAAAGCGTTATAGTTCGCTTAAACTGCCCGCTGTTATAATAGGTTTCCACCATTTCTTCCATAAGCTTAAGACGGATGACCTCCTCAAAAGAAAGCCACCTGGTGGACAATACCTCATAAGGCGGGATCGCCCGGTAATGCAGGCCGTAGTCTTTGGCCCGTTCGGCCATATATGAGCCCTTTAAGACCTTTAAAAAGCCAAGCTGGAGCTGATCCGGCTTCATACGGTACACATCATCAAAAGACCTTAAAAAGGAATCGAACCCCTCATGGGGCAGGCCTGCAATTAAATCCAGATGCTGATGGGTATTCCTGTATCCATGGACTATGGCCACAGCGGTCTTTAAGCGTTCCAGATTCATCTTCCGTCTGATTTCAGCTATGGTGGCCGGATTGGTGGACTGGACGCCTATTTCAAGCTGAATCAGCCCGGGACGCATGCGGGCTATGGTCTCAAGCTCCTCTTCATCAAAAAGGTCCGCGGATACTTCAAAATGGAAATTGGTGACACCGTTGTCATGCTCTATGATATGACGCCAGATTTCGAGGGTATGGTCCCGTCTGCAATTAAAGGTTCGGTCCACAAACTTTACCTGAGGAACTTTATGGGCCAGGAAAAAATCCAGTTCCTGCTTCACAAGGGAAAGACTCCTGAACCGGACGGATTTATCAATGGATGACAGGCAGTAGCTGCAGGAAAAGGGACAGCCGCGGCTGCTTTCATAGTAGACAATCCTGTTTTCAAAATCAGCCATATCTTTATAAGGAAAGGGAATTTCGTCCATGGAAAGGAATCTTTGGGGCATAGTTTCCCGGATATCCCCGGCCCGAAACGTAATCCCCGCCACACAGGAAAGAAGCTGTCCGGTCTTAGAAGTCCATCCGTCTCCGGTCAGATAGGCTTTCACCACTTCTGTGAAGATAAGCTCCCCTTCGCCGCACATGACGCCGCGAATATCCGCCTCCCTTAGAAGGAGCTCTCTGGCATCATAAGACACCTCCGGACCCCCCATCCAGATTTCCAGTTCCGGCAGCACCTTATGGAGATCCCTCACCAGTTCCAGTACATAAGAAATGTTCCAGATATAGCAGGAAAAACCGATAAAATCCGGCTTTCTTCTGTAAATATCCCGTAAAACCTGATCCATATGATGATTAATGGTGTATTCTCCAATCTCGATATCCGCTCCGGGCACATGCTCATTGGCAAAGGCCCGCAGACTGTACACTGCCAGGTTGGAATGAATGTATTTCGCGTTTATGGCTGCCAGTAAAAATTTCATGCTGTGACTCCGCTACACATAGTATTCAATCTTTCTTCCGGTGGAATGATACTGATAATACCGCACTCCCGCCGCATTTAACATCCGCTTGGATGCCCTGGTGGTGGGGGAATCGGCATACTTATCGCTTTCATACACAATCGTCTTGATTCCTGCCTGGATAATAGCCTTGGCACATTCGTTACAGGGGAACAGGGTCACGTAAAGCTTGCTGCCTTCCAGACTGCCGCCCCGATAGTTTAAAATAGCGTTCAACTCGCTGTGGGTCACATAATAATATTTTTCATCATAGGGATCATTTTCTTCCTTGCCCCACGGAAATTCATCGTCCGAACATCCCTTCGGAAATCCGTTATAGCCCATGGACAAAATCTTATTGTCCTCGCTCACAATGCAGGCGCCCACCTGCGTACTGGGATCCTTGGAACGCATGGCCGACAGTTTCGCAACTCCCATAAAATATTCATCCCATGTGATGTATCCATTTCTCTTTGCTGACATATTTCTCCTCCTCACTTATGTTCTTAGAGTACTCTCTCAAAGTACTCTCTTACTCATAGGAACCCCCTTTTCATTTATGGCAGTGCCACAAAAGTTTACACCTTTACAATATGATAACCGGCCGCCTTGCAGAGACGGTTCATGATAGCCTGCCCAAGGCTGTCTCTGGAAAAACTTTCTGAAAAAATGCAGTCCACCCGCCGTTCATCAAACTCACGGAGGACGGCAAACAAGTTATGGGCCACGGTCTCCTCATGTTCCCGGCTTCCGATGATTTCCAAAAACCCCTCCGGATAATATTCCTGGCTTTCTTTTGTACAGATGATTCCCACACGCTTCCCGGCCTTTTTTGCCTTCCCGGCTTCCCGGTTGATGTACTCCACTACCCGCTCCATGTCTCCTTCCACCAAAACCATATCCGCTTTCGGAGCATAATGGCGGTATTTCATTCCCGGCGCCTTAGGCTTTACGTCAGCACTCACAGGCCCCAGAATTGCCGGATCCACTTCCACCTTTCCAAGAATCTCACAAAGCATTTCCATTGTAACGGCTCCGGGCCTTAAGAGCGTCGGCACCGGACCAGACACATCCACAATGGTAGATTCCACACCAATTCCCACTTCTCCGCCGTCAATGATCATTTCAATCTTTCCATCCATGTCTTCAATCACATGCTCCGCCTTTGTAGGGCTCGGCCGCCCGGATGTATTGGCGCTGGGCGCTGCCACCGGAACCCCGGCAAGCTTAATGAGCCGGTTTGCTACCGGATCTGACGGCATCCGCACAGCTACGGTATCAAGACCTCCGGTCGTTCCATAGGGCACCACAGATTTTTTCGGGAAAATCATGGTCAGAGGCCCCGGCCAGAATTTTTCCGCCAGTTTTCTCCCGGCCTCCGGAATCTCTTCCACAAGACCCGGCAGTTCTTCTATACAGGAGATATGAGCAATCAACGGGTTATCCGACGGACGGCCCTTGGCCGCATAGATTTTCTTAGCAGCAGCCTCGTCCAGAGCGTTGGCCCCGAGCCCGTACACTGTCTCCGTCGGAAAGGCCACCAGGCCGCCGTCTCTCAGGATTTCGGCCGCCTCCAATAGCTCCTCATCACAAACCTGATTTTTATTGGTAATTTTAATTATCTTCGTTTTCATATTTGTTTCCATTTATTCCGTCAGTTTCTTTTATTGCATGATGAGCACCAGAGGCCGAATCTAACCCGCTGGTGCTCATTCTTTTTAATTTTTTAGGTAACAGTTCAGCCTTACGAAGATTCCGTGTAAAAAAGCGTTGAAAACTTGTTTTCATAAACGTTTTTTACACGGAATCTTCATAAGGCGGACGCCACAATCTTCTTGTCCGCGGTACGCGGGCAAGAAGATGCAAGGCTGAACTGTTACTTATTTAGTTTAGCACAACCGAAAATTACTTGCAATCCTTATTGTGTGGTCTTTATTTCGTTCTTTGTTTCGTTTTCGCTGCCGGTTTTTCTACTGGTCCTTCCACCGTCTGATTTCCTTGAGCCCAGCCACAATGGACTCTACAAAACTGTCATAAATCTGGTTGCCTTTTTCAGCTGTGGCCCCTTTGGGGTCACCACCGATTCCGATGGGTTTTCCATCCTCCGTCACCCACTCCTCAGACACCCATCCGATGGTAATGGGACCGTAAACAGTAAAGGTCTTGTTTCCCATGAATTTCTTTGGAATTCCGGCCTCAGAGGTCTCAAGCTTCACAAGCTCCGGCCGCTCCGCTAAGACCATTGCCGTCTCCATCTCGCCGCCGTGGAAGTCCCATACATTCCCCGGCGTCACCGTATCCTTCACTGCCCGGTTTCCGAAAAATGCGCCGCAGTTAATGATAAACACAGCCAGGCCCAGCTCGCTTCTAAGCTCCCGGCTTAAAACCTGAATAATGGGAGAATTACCGCCATGGCAGTTTAACATGGCAATTTTTCGAAACCCGTGATGGTACAGCCCTTTGCAGATATCGTAAAGCATATGATAGAACGTATCCGGCTTTAAGGTAATGGAACCGCAGAAATTAATGTGTTCTGTGCTGAGTCCCACCGGAATGGGCGGAAAAATAAGCATGGGATAATCAGGGATCTCCTTATCCAGGGTCTCCTTGATTCTTCTGGCCGTCGCCTCGGAAATGATCTCATCGGTTCCCAGAGGACACTGATTTCCGTGCTGCTCCAGGGCGCCAATGGGAATCATCACCACAGTCTCCTCCTTGTCGACAGCCTCCATTTCCAGTCTTGTCAGTTCTCTGTAATACTGTACCATACCCTGCTCCTGCCTTTCACTTTGATAACTACTTTGTTACCGTTCTGGCTCCCGGTACGGAAGCACCGGAATGAAGAATCACGCTGACGCGCTTATACACAAGTACCGTGATGAAAGCGTTTAAACTGCACTTTAGCAGGTTAAACGGAATGATGGCAAACAGAGCAAAAGTATAAATATCCTTAATCGCCGGGTTGATTGCGGTTCCCATGGCAATAATACTTTCCACATTTCCGAACATCAGCCTTGCATAGGTGGGAATCGTCAGGAAACAGTTTACAAACACAGCAGCCACGATCGCGCAGAGGATGGAAAGGCCAAGGCCGCGGATTGCGTTTTTTCTGGTTTTACTTTTCTGGTAGAGGATAGACGCCGGGAGAACAAAGGCACAGCCGCCGATAAAGTTACCAAGATCGCCCACATACATAGTTGTAGTTCCCTGGGTGATAATTTTCAGAATATTTTTCACCAGCTCCATTAAAACAGCCGGAACCGGACCCAGCGCAAATGCTCCGATCAAAATCGGAGTTTCTGCAAAATCCAGCTTATAGAACGGCGGCGCAAAGGGAACGGAGATTTGAAACCCTTCCAATACAGCCGCGAGAGCGCCGAACATACCGATTAACACAACATTCCTTACATTTAAGACTTTGTTTTGGTTCATTTTTGTTTCCTCCTTTAGATTCATGTCCTTCTCGCTGTACATAACACACAGAGGAATTGCTGCCCGGGAAATTCTTTGTCCCCCCATCCGGCCGGTCTCAGGGAAACAAAAAGCCCCGGACCAATATAAAAAAGTCCGAGGCTGATACTCCTGTCACACAATTTCTTCTCTCATCCAGACTATACTGTCGGTTTTGGAATTTCACCAAATCAGCTGCAAAAAGCAGGTCGCGGACTTTAACCGCCGGTGGGGAATTACACCCCGCCCCGAAGAACAATTTTTAATTTTGTAGCAATTATAACCCATTATAACCCGTCATTCAAGTACATTTTCAGGGGATTTTGCATAATATTTTTGTGGATTTTCTACAAAAATATTCATGTCCCATTATATCTCTGCACCAAATTGGTGTATGAATTTTGCCACCGATTGTACTTTTCAAACTCCCTCCTTGCCCGTTCCAGGTAAGATTAATCGTTACAAATGCCAATCAGCCTCCTCCTTTACAAAAAACCGCTGGAAGATTCCAACGGTTTCATCAATGAGATTATTCTTTTTCCGGTGGCGGATCACCAAATAAAATACGCAGATAATCCCGCCTCCCATATAAAACACGATCAATATAGACATCGTTTCCAATGGCCCGATAAAAAGCCATATAATTTCCGGAAAGCAGGAAGCGATAGTCACTTTCGATATCTGCCACCGACGAGAGCGGGGCTCCCATTTCTGCAAACTCTTCCAACTTCTGGACCGTATCCAAAATACCAGTTACTACATTTTCAGCAGAAATCGGATTACACAACTCCATCACGATGTATTCCCAAATACCATCCAAATCATGGAGCGCCTCCGGGGAATAGTGAATCTTATTCTTCATTTTTTCTGTTATTAAAATGTGCTCTCACATCATCAGCCGAAAGCCATCCCTTCTCCTCCCCTGATTTTTTTCCTTTGGACAGTTCGTTCACAAGCTTTAAGGTTGCTCTCGTCTTTTCATAATCCTGAATATCAATAATCGCATAGCGTCCGCGCCCATTCTTTGTCAAAAAAACCGGTGCTCCCACAGACACGTCCCGGAGTACATCAGAATAATTTCTCAAATCGGATATTGGCTTAATGTTTGGCATGATTCCCACTCCTTTCCTGCCTTTATTATATCCGTTTATGCTGTAAAATACAACATCAAATTTTACAGCTATCCAGTATTCTCCCAAAATGCTTTTCGCCACAGTTCAGATAGCCTGAACTGTTACCTCTTATTTTACCGCAAGCAGCCGTAAAATATTATCTGCCGTATACGCGAGATTTTCCTCACTGTGATATCTGCTGACAGAAAAGTCCTGCGGAAGTCTGTTGATCGGGAATACAGCAGTCACTCCCATCTCATAGGCCTTTTCAATTTCACTGTCATCGGCTCCGCCAACTATGGCAATTACGCGTTTTTTCTGCTTCTTTGCCCGTTCTGCGATTCCGATCACCACCTTGCCCCGCAAGCTCTGGGAATCCAATTTCCCCTCCCCGGTGAAAATATAGTCCGCATCCTCTATCATCTGGTCAAACCGTACCGTGTCTAGTACCGTTTGGATTCCCATCTGAAGTCTGGAGCCAAAGAATGCGATCATTCCAGCTCCCATGGCTCCGGCCGCTCCGGTGCCGGGTGTTTTACTGATATCGTTTCCTGTGGTTTTGGCAATAACCCCTGCCAGGTTTTTTATGCCCACATCCAGCGCCAGGACCATATCCGGGCCGGCTCCCTTCTGCGGTCCGAAGATATGGGATGCACCTGTCGGACCGTACATGGGATTGTCGATATCGCACATGGTAACAATTTCAATTCCGTTTAAGGCCGGATTTTTTCCGCTGAGATCAATTTGGGCAATATTTTTTGTAGTTCCGCCTGTGGGAATAAATTCCTCTCCGGCTTCATTATAGAACTTTACGCCCACTGCCGCAGCCGCACCGCAGCCGCCGTCATTGGTACTGGAACCGCCCAGACCCACAATAATCTTTTTCACGCCGGTTCCGGCAGCCGCAAGAATCAACTGTCCCACGCCATAGGTTGTAGTAAGACTCGGGTCCTTTCTGTCCTCCACCAGAGGAAGACCGGCACAGGAAGCCATCTCGATCACTGCGGTTTCCCCATTATCAATCAGTCCAAAGCAGGACTCCATGTCCTCAAAATACGGATTTTTTACAATGACTGTTTTCTTTTCACCACCCACTGCGGTAATAAATGCATCCACAGAGCCCTCTCCGCCGTCTGCAACAGGAACGGAAATGGTCTCGCTTCCCGGGAAATATTTTTTCACTTTCTCATCAAGAATTCCACAAATCTGCCTGGAACTTAGGGTTCCTTTAAAGGAATCAGGAATCAGTATAAATTTCATATTTTTTCCCCCTTCTTTATTCTCTTACAATCACGGATACACCGTCCGGGATTACGGTTACGGTATAGTCCTCTTTCTTTACGATTTCCTTAGCCTTTTCCATGGCCTCTCCCATACTATGGGCCGGAATCATATGTAAATCCTCCACCAGCTGATCGTCGCAGGCGGAAATAAAGATCACCGTTGCCTTTAAAAGCAGCCTGGCAAAAATCTGAGACTGCCACTGGTCGATGATGGTCTCCTCCGGTTTTCTGTCCAGGAAAGTCTTCATCATGCGGCTCAAGTCCTTTTCATCCCGGAAGGTCTCATGGAAATATTTTCCGCCGTGTCCGTCAGATGCCTCGGAGATCATAATAATCACGCCGCCCTCTTTTACGGTCGCTTCCGCGGCTGTCATTCCCTTTACAGACTGGTAAATATTCTGGTCAAGCGGATAACCGCCGTTGGTAGAAATTACAATGTCTGCCGGAACCGCATTCACCCGGCATTTGGAGGCAAGGAATTCTCTTCCGACTCTGTGGGCCAGATCGCAGTCACCTGCAACAGCAAAGATCGGGTCATGGTTTGCGTCAATAACCACATTGATAATGAAATCCAGCCTGGCTGCCCTTGCCGCATAGAGCATATCGTTGTGAATCGGATTTCCCTCGATGACTCCGGTTCTCGCATGAGGGTCCGCAATAAAGGCGGAATTGTGGTTATACATAACGGTCTCACGGCTTGCCACTCCCGGAAGGACGCTCTTTCTTCCGCCGGAGAAGCCAGCGAAGAAGTGGGGCTCAATGAAGCCCTCAGCCACCAGAAGGTCTGCCTCAACAGCCAGGCGGTTCACAATCAGGTTTCCGCCGGAGGGGAGCTTGCCAAGGGATACCATATTGTCCTTATCATCGCAGTCATGAACGACAATGGTCTCATTTTTCATGATTTCCGGCCCGAATTTTGCCTCCAGCTCCTCCCATGTGGTCTCCCTGTGAAGTCCTGTGGAAATCAGAATGGTGATTTCTGCATCCGGGTTGCCCTTTCGGATTTCCTTCAGCAGAAGCGGCATAATAATATGGCTGGGAACCGGTCTTGTGTGGTCAGAGGAGATCACAACGATTTTCTTTTTTCCTGTTGCCATGTCACAGAGTCTCGGACTTCTAATCGGGTGTTCTAAAGCATCCAAAACCAGCTCTGCCCCACTTTTCGGTGCCTGATAACTGTGAAGCTCTGATAACAGAACTCCGGCAAGATGACTGTCTTCAATTTCCGCTTTCAGCGTTTCTCTGCCGTAAGGCAATAAAAATTCTTTCATTATGCATCCTCCTTCATTACTTCTTTGGCGTATCCTTTACCATCAGATATCACTTGTTCACGCACTCGCCCTCATATGTTTTATTTTGAAACGTATATTCATTCTCTTTCTATCAGATTTTACACAAGTTTTCCTTGTTTTTCAAGGATATTATGGTATAATACGTTTAAATATGAAACATAAAGAGGTTTTTATGAAAGAGAAAGTCAGAATACTGGGAATCGCCCCCTACGCGGGGCTGGTAGAATTAATGAAGCAATATGCCCGACAGCGGCCAGACGTGGAACTGCATGCCGTATTGGGAAATATGGAAGACGGGGTTTTAGCCGCCAGGGAACAGTTTATGGATTATGATATCATTATTTCCAGAGCCAATACTGCCAGTATGATTTCCAGGGCACTTCCCACGCCGGTGGTGGATATCGGAATCGGCTTCTATGACGTACTCCGCTGCATTAAGATGGCGGAAAGCACAAAGACCAAATTTGCCGTCATGGGATTTCATTCCCTGACCACAATCGCCCGGACCATCGGCAGCCTTTTAAAAACCCCCATTGATATTTTTCCCATCAGTACTCCCGAGGAGGCTAACCTTTTGCTGCACCGTATCAAGGATCTGGGGTATGAAACCGTTCTTTGCGATACGGTTTCCTTTGTTCAGGCCAATCTGGTGGGAATCACTCCGATTCTTTTGACCTCCAGTATAGAAAGTCTCCGGGCAGCCGTAGATCAGGCGGTCCATACCTACGAGATGAACCGTGCGCTGCATCAGTCCCTCAATATGTTCCGGAACATAATCAAAAACGACTCCAGCCAATATCTGATTCTGGATGAAAAGGAAGTTATTCTCTTCTCCTCCCTCCGGAACGAACGTGCCGCCTCCATCTGCACCCGTCTGAAAAAGGAGCTGCCTGTATGTATTGAGGAAAAGAAGCGTTCTTTCTTTATCAATGCAGAAAATGTCATGTACTCGGTTCATTCCTCCCTTGTAGAAGATGCCCCCGTTCCTTATGTTGTGTTTTCCGTCACCGGTTCCGGCATCCCGCTTTCCTACTCCAAATATGGTATTTCTATTCTGAATCGGCAGGAAGCAGATGACAGCTACCAGAAAAGCCTGTACAGCAAAACGGAACTGGCGCGCAAATTCTTTTCGAACATCGAGAATATGGACACCAAAAAAGCGCCTTTGATGATTGTAGGGGAGGTGGGAACCGGGAAGGACCATGCGGCCCATATCTATTACGCCCGAAGCCAGTACAGCAGCAATCCCCTTTATGTAATCAACTGTGCCGTTCTCAGTGAGAAAAGCTGGAATTTTATCATTGACAATTACAATTCCCCCCTCACGGACAACGATAATACAATTTACATTGCCAACATCGACTGCCTTCCTCAGAGTAAACAGAAAAAACTTTTAACCGTTATTCTGGATACCAATCTCCATACCCGCAATTGCCTGATCCTTTCCTGCACAATGCGGGCCGGGCAGAATGTTCCCCATGTGGCCATGGAATATATGAATGCCCTGGGCTGCGTCCTGCTCTCCATAAAGCCTCTGCGGGAACAGCGGGCGGACATTACCGCTTCTGCCGGTCTTTACATCGACACCCTGAATCAGGCGTTCGGAAAGCAGGTGGTGGGAATTGATGATGATGCTTTAAAGCTTTTGGAAAATTATGATTTTCCATGCAACCGCACCCAATTTAAACGGATTTTAAAGGAAGCGGTCCTGAGCACAGCCACTCCCTATATTTCCGCTGATACCATCCGTTTCCTTCTGGACCAGGAAGCCAGCCTGATTCCCTCCTTTGCTCCCCTCTCTTCTTCTGAACCAGAGAAACCGGAAACAGACTTTGCTCTTGATCTGAATCAATCTCTGGATTCCATGAACCGGGATATTATCCAATATATCTTAAAGGGCTGCAAAGGCAATCAAACTGCCGCGGCAAAAAAGCTTGGAATCAGCCGTACCACCATGTGGCGGTATTTTAACCGCCAGTAACAGTCCGGAAGCTGTCTGTTACATCCGCCGGGCATCTCTTTATGGCCCTTGAAACTGGTACTTGCGTTTAAATACCCTCAGGTCTTATAATGAACTCAGGGCGCAGGCTTCTGTCCGCCCTATATCATGAAAAAGAACAGGAGTGACTACATAATGGAAAAATCAAAGGTATATTTTACCGATTTCCGTACCATCGCATTTGGAGATGGTCTTCCCACCAAACTCCAGAAGCTCTGCAAAACCGCAGGCATCGGCTCCATCGACATGGATGGAAAATTTGTTGCCATCAAACTGCACTTCGGTGAGCTTGGAAACATCAGCTACCTGCGCCCCAATTACGCAAGAGCCATTGTGGATCTTGTGAAATCCATGGGCGGAAAACCATTTCTGACTGACTGTAATACCATGTATCCCGGCAGCCGAAAAAATGCTCTGGAGCATCTGGAATGTGCATGGCAAAACGGCTTCACCCCTCTGACCGTGGGATGTCCCATTCTGATCGGCGATGGTCTTAAGGGAACTGATGATGTGGCAGTTCCTGTTTCCGGCGGCGAATATGTAAAAGAAGCCAAAATCGGCCGCGCAGTGATGGACGCCGATGTTTTCATCAGCCTTACCCACTTTAAGGGGCATGAAATGACAGGCTTTGGCGGCGCCATTAAAAACATCGGCATGGGCTGCGGTTCCCGTGCGGGAAAAACCGAACAGCACAGCGGCGGAAAACCCCATATTATTGATGAAAACTGTCGCGGATGCCACAAATGTCAGAAGGAATGTGCCAACGGCGGACTTGTCTTCGATGCGGAACGAAAGAAAATGACCGTCAACAAAGACTCCTGCGTTGGCTGCGGACGCTGCCTGGGCGCATGTAACTTTGATGCCATCGCATTTGATAACGAAAATGCCAACGAAATTCTCAATTACAAAATGGCCGAATATACAAAGGCCGTTGTGGACGGACGCCCCAGCTTCCATATCTCCCTGATTGTGGACGTGTCTCCCAACTGTGACTGCCACTGTGAGAATGATGCACCGATTCTTCCCAATATCGGAATGTTTGCATCCTTTGACCCGCTGGCCCTGGATCAGGCCTGTGTGGACGCCTGTCTTGCGGAAGCTCCCCTTCCTCACAGCCAGCTTTCCGACCATCTGGCCGACCCGCACTTCCATGACCACCACGACCATTTCACCAACTCCTCACCGGAGTCCGAATGGCGCTCCTGTCTGGACCATGCCGCAAAAATCGGCCTTGGAAACCGGGAGTATGAGCTAATTAAAATGTAGCTGGTAAAGATTCTGTAAAAAAATGGCTGATGTCGGGAATGTTTTCCTGGCATCAGCCGTTTTTTATTGGATGAAATGTGTACTAATTCTCTTTTCGTATTGCGGAAAATCCACCCCGGCTGTCCTTCCGGCTTCCATGTTCTTCAAAAGCCAGGCCATATTCCGGGCCAGAGTCCGCATGGTCTGAAGTCCTTCTTTGTCTTTTTTCACATCGTCCGGTGTAAATCCGTGTACCTGGTTCCAGTACTGGGATCCGACAATATGCATATTGCTGATGCCAAAGTACTTATTCAGACGGTCAAAGGCTGCACTGGCTCCGCCGCGTCTGCAGGAGACCACCGAGGCTGCCAGCTTGCCCGCCATACGGCCCTTGCTGCAGTAAAACAAACGGTCCAAAAATGCACAGAGCTGTCCCGACGGCCCGGCATAATACACTGGAGAACCCACCACAATGCCGTCATATTCATCCAGCTTTTCCAGCACCTCATTTACCTTATCATCAAACACGCACCTTCCGCTTACGGAACATTTCCCGCAGGCAATGCAGCCTGCCATGGGTTTCTTCCCAAAATAAAGAATTTCCCAATCAATGCCATCCCCGGCAAGCGTATCTGCAATTTCCTTAAGGGCAGTGTATGTACATCCATATTCATTGGGGCTCCCGTTAATCAGTAAAACCTTACTCATATCTTTTCTACCTCCATGATTTTTATTCTATAATCCCAATCCCGACAATCACATCTGTTTGATCCGGGCACACTGGCATGGCAAAGCTGTTTCCGCTTTTTTGTGACATCCGGTAATGGCAGCAATCTTTTTGCTTATACATTTGTGCTCCTTTTATGGGATTGGCCCTTCCCATATCTTTTATTAGAATCATAGCAAGAATATATTTAAAATCAAGTACGCACTTTTAAGTGTGGTACTTACATCAAGGTGTAATACTTACTTGAAGGATAGTGTAATATGAAGATGCACCGCATTTCACAGGAAGGCCCGGAAGCCACCGGGAAGATTTTGTATGTTCAATTTTTTCTTGTCCTTTCCCTGCCGATATGTTATACTGTTTTCAAAGCATATATTTCTTACGTTCCGGCTGAAAAAGCCGTCTGTATCTTCTTAATATCATTTCAGAAAATCTATGCTTTTCCAAATCATCATTATGAAAAGCAGGAGATTTTCCTTTCTCCTGCAAAAAGGAGGACAAACGAAATTCCTGTACCGTATTTTATTGTTTTCTATAATGGAAGCGGTGGAACACACAGTGAATGAATGCATCCGGGAGGGCATCCTGGCGGATTTTCTCTCGAAGAACCGGGCGGAGGCGATTGTAGAAGAACTGGAAGAAGATATTTCTGTAATCGAAACGATGATCCAGGAGTTGAAAACAGAACCACAAGATCCGAAAAATTGACGCAAAATATATAGAAATCAGGAAAAAATCCGGTAGTGTCTGGATTTTTTCCTGATTTTTAGCGTACTTGAAACAGGTGCTTCCATATCTTTCATCCCGGTGCAGGTATGAATAGGGATGTTCCTGTTGGAGCCGTTTTACCCCAGCCTGATATAACCGATGCCATTTCTGATCTCAATTTTTGTCCCATAGGGTTTGGACAATTCGGCCAGATATGCCAGCACATTTTCATCTCCGGTCATCACCGGTACACCTTTCTGGGAACGTGCCCGTTCCATTCCTAGGGAAATCGGATAAAGCTTAATCTCTTTTACCTCTCCTTCCTCCATTTCCCAGCCGGCCATTACAGAAAACCATATCTCAGGGAGGGTTCCGTATCCGGCAGTCCCGTTTTTACTTCTGTCGTCCATATAAGCTCCAACCTTTGTATCCAATGGCATGTGCCGGTTAAGGTATGCATCATAAGGCTGCAGGTCCACAGTTTCCGTCTCAAACACGAAATTCCCCAGGCTGTAAAAAATCGGTTTCCCTTTGTATATCTCAATTCCCCGCAGCTCGTGCGGTCCGTGCCCGATAACTGCGTCCGCACCTGTATCCAGGCACTCCCTCGCAAAGCGTTCTAAAAACATAGCCGGAACTTTCGTGTTTCCGGTATCTGTTTCATGGGCATGAATACTCACAAGAACAATATCCGCCTGCCTTCTGGCCTCCTCGATCTCCTTCGCAATCCGGAGCATGTCTGTTTCAACCGGTTTGCTCTCAATCCAGTCCTGTTCATCCAGAACAAACGTATATTTCCCGAACGGCATCGGCCAAACCCTCTCCGGTTCCCCCAAAGAGCATATCCCTGTCTTTTAAGTTCCGGATCGTAGCCAGTACGCCTCCGTGGTTGTAATCGAACGACTTTTTATGTCACAGTCACAACTTTCTTCCTCTGTCCGCGCACTGGAACAGGAACTGGGAGCTGATATTTTCATCCGTTCCAACAAAGGAGTTACCCTCACCCCTTTTGGAGAGGAATTTCTGCCGTATATTTCATCAATTCTTCTGCAAATTCAGCAAATCAAACAGCTTGGACAAAACGTTCCTCACAATGCAAGGCTGTCCATCGCAAACAGCGGCTTCCGGTTCATCAGTGAAATCATTGCCAGGACGGATGCTTACTATATCACGGCGACACCGATGCGGGCTTACCAGAAGACCCCATACTACCCAAATACCAGAATACTGTCTCTGGCGGTAACAGAATACTCTGCACAACTCGGCTGGATTAAAAGTAAATCCACAATTTTATCTGACATCGGTCATGATTTTATTCAGCTCCTAAATGAATACTTTTGATTTTTACTATATTCGTTATCACAATTTAAGTATAACTATCACTGGAATAACACAAAAAGGACCACATACCCAAAAGTGAGCGTATGTGGTCCTTTTTAATATTTTTGTGTCAGAACGGGGCCTCTGATTCTCCCGTTCCATACTAACTGTCCGTGTTCTTCTTCACAGAACCAGGCAGCCTCTGGTAAACCCTGCTTATTTTAATTTTGCCCCATCCTTAAATGCGTTTCCAACCTTCTCTCCCAACTTCCAGTAAACGCTGTTCACCGGATCAAACACGATGGGCTCCAGTTTCATGGGATCAATCTTTCCATCCTCATCCAAAATCCTTTCGTCTGCACAGACATTGACAATCTCACCAACCATCCGGCATGACTCTGCATCATAGCTCACCAGCTTACACTCTAAGGTCATGGGAAGCTCATCAATCATCGGAGCATCCACAAATTCTGCTTTCGTTGTATGGAACCCGGCCTTCTCCAGTTTATCCGGGACCTCATTGCCAGACACAATACCAACGTAATCACACTCCACCACATGAGCAGCATCCGCCATACTGACCGTAAAGGCCTTCCTGGCCAGGATGTTTTTCACGGTTTTGTGTCCCGGGCTTAAACACATGGAAATCTCCGTACTCTCACTGATTCCGCCCCAGGCGGCATTCATGGCATCAGGAACTCCGTCTTCTCCATAAGCGGCGATAATAAACACCGGCTGCGGGTATGTATACGGTTTTGCTCCAAAATTCTTTTTCATGTTACTTGCCTCCATTCTTTGTTTTTAGATGAAACCTGTTTCCAGATTTGTCTTTTTTATCATACGATAAGCTGATCCCTATAATTCCCAAAAGAATTACTGCCGTCCCGGCCGCCTGCAATGGCTTAAAAGTCTCATGAAGCAGGAAAACTCCGGAAAGAATCGCAACCACAGTACTTAAAGTGCAGGTAGACGCATAAACCGCAAAAGGCAGGTTTGCAGACGCGTACGTCATGGACAGGAACGCAATTACACAAGAGGCGATTCCCATATAGAGCACAGACACTGCAAACTCCGGACAGAAAAGCCCCTCAAAATACGCCGGGAGCACACCGGCCGACGCACTTTTTCCAACGGAAATCATATTGAACAGAAGAGCTCCCATTCCTGTGGTCACATAAATAATCTCGAATGATGTGAATACCGCCGATGCACGCCGCACCAAAACACGGTTTATAGCCACCGCAAGGTTCGTTCCAAAAATCAGGAGCAGCCCCGTGGCTGTCATACCTGTGCTGCCCGGCTCCACCATATTGGCAACAAACACCCCTGCCACACAAACCAGAACAAACATCAGCTGCCGCCTTGTGGGATATTCCTTGTTAATTAAGGCCGAGAACACCAGCATCACAATGGGCAGCATACTGTTATACATGGCGATCTGCGAAGTTGGAGCATAGGATGTGGATGTGGTCTCCAAAATCTGGCTGATGGCGGGATTAAACAGGCCGCAAAGAAAAATAAGTCCGATAAATCCTTTCCTGTAATTCACTTTCTTAATTCCCAGAAGCAAAATTACCGTCATCACCAAAAACCCGACCGTAAACCGGAAAGACAAAAATTTCACTGTATCCTGATCCACTACGGCCATTCCCATTTTAATAAAAAAGAATGCCAGTCCAAAAATCACCTGTGCCAGTACATTGGCCAATAATGGAATATACTTCTTCATTTGTTTCTACCTCATTTTAAACTTTAGTCTGGCAACATTATATTATGTCCGCATAGCTGCCATGGTGCCATTATACCACCAGATATAAAAAATAAAAAGAGGGAGCATCATTCCCTGTTCAAATACTCTAAAATTCCCATATGAATTGTCCATGCCATCCGATCCTGATAATCCTCTTCCTGAAGAAGAAGCGCCTCCTTCCGATTACTTAAAAACCCGCATTCCACAATTACAATAGGACATTTCACGTGAAGCAGAAGATAATAATTTCCATTGGCCTTTGCCAGTCTCCTGTTTTCGTCTCCCAGCACGTAAGTAAATCTCTTCTGCAGAATTTCCGCAAGTTTTTTCCCCTTTTCCGAGGACTTATAGTAAAATACCTGACCGCCAGACACCCCTTCCTCATGGTAACTGTTCTGATGGATGCTTACCACAAGATCGGCATTATTCTCCCTGATAATATCGCACCTTTTTTTCATATCTGCCATTTTTTTTCTGGAATCGCCTTCCCCGTAAAGCCCCATGTCCGATTCCCTGGTCATCACCACATCCATATCTGATTGTTCCAAATACCATTTAAGCTTTGTTGCAATCTGTAAATTAATATCCTTTTCCAGACTGCCGTCCACACCAACCTTTCCCGGATCATTTCCTCCGTGACCAGCGTCAATTACTATCACCGGCCGTTCCTTTTGGCTTTTGGTCGTTGCTGACACCACCTGCACACTGCCATATCTGGCCGCCAGAAACACCATAATCAAAAGGACCAGCCCGCAGACCTCCTCCAGCACCAGTTTTCTCATCCGTCCCACCTCGGACCATATTTATAGAAAATATATCCCGGCAGAAAAGCAAAAAGAACCTTTCCTGCAATTTTTCCGGAAAGGTTCCTGTCGTTTGTATTAATCCCACGTGATGGAGTCCCAGACCACAGCATCCTCGAGCCCCAGCTTCCAGCAGGCCACGCCTGCCAGATCCTCTTCCTTTATGGCCTTCATCTTTAGAGCCAGGGAGTCTTCTTCCTCCATCCAGAGATATTTGACTCCATCTTCTATGGAAAGTTCCCCATAGAACTGCCCCAGCTCCTGCTGCCAGTAAAGCTCCACATTATTATCCTCCACCCATTGTCTGGCTTCCGCAATTCCGATAGCTGAGGATTTCACCCCTTCATCTGTTTCCGTCCACACTCTGGTATAGAAAGGAACCCCTGTTATTATTTTTTCCTTCGGAACCTGCTCCAGAGTCCTTGTAATCCCGCCCTGTACATACGGGAGTGAAGCAACAGAGCCTGGCTCGCCGCCTGCATAATGCTCATCATATCCCATAATAATTACATAGTCAGTTACGATTCCCTGTTCCTTTCTGTCGTAAAACCCATTGTATCCTGCAGGCACATAATTATCAACGGAAAGAATAATTCCCTTCTGCCGGCAGGGAATGGACAGCTCTCTTAGAAATTCAATGTAATGTACTCCGGCCTCCGGTTTCAGACTTTCAAAATCCATGTTAAGACCATCCAGATCGTATTTCTCCACATCGTCCATCAGGCTGTTAATTAATTTCCTTCTTGTACTTGTGGAAGCCAGAAGCACCTCCGACTGGACATCCTGGCTGAAATTATCAAGAAGAGCCCAGACTTTTAAGCCCTTTGCGTGGGCCTTGTCCACATAATCCCTGCTGGCCAGGGATTTATAGTTTCCCTCATTATCCGTCAGGGAAAACCAGGTAGGTGAGATGACATTAAGGCCTCTGGTTTTTTCCACCACCGCATCCAGAGTTTTATTGCCCTCCATACTGGTCACCTGATGCCAGCCCAGAACAATCTTTTCCTCCATTTTCGTACTTTTATATTCCGGCTCTGCAAAAGAACCGCGGAAATCCTTATCATTAAACTCTGCAATCACTTTATTCTCAATATATCCCATATGGCCATCCATGGTCTGGATCCTTGTCCAGCTTTCCATGGTATCCAAAACCACAACTTCCATATCCTTCAGGACCTCTGTCACAATCGGGCTCTTAATTCCCCCCTTTTGGCGGACCTTTCCGTTTTTATTGATCCGGGCCGTTTTCCGTTTCCCCCATTGGGTAACATATACACGCTTTATTTCATCCCCATCAAAAGCCTGGATTTGAATATCAGTGTAATTGGCAATCAGCCCCAGGGGCAGATAGACATCATCCTCTTCCAATAGAAGAAGGGGCGCTCCATTGGAGCCTCTTGTTTCTGCATCCGCATAGACGATCTGATCCGGCAGTGCATATACCAGTAAATTTTCTGTACTGTCCCAATAAAACCTCTTATTTATATTTGCGTTGATCCACGACAGCGGCAGATAGGTCTGTCCGTTTTTATAAATTCCCTTTATTTCCTGAATCTCATAATTATAAATAATTGCCGTCTCGTTCCCGCTGACCCCATAAATTTCACCCAGATCCGCCGGCTCCTTGGATGGCGTATATTTCTGAACAATTTTAAAACCGAAAAAGCCAAGAATAATCACAAAAATCATTCCAATAGCCATAAATAAAGGTATTAATTTTTTCATTAGCTTATCTCTCTTCTCCCGAACAACCGGCACACAGATGAACCATTACTACATGAATGCCGAAATTGGTATTTTCTGGACTAATTATAACACATATCCCTTTTAACGTCTGTTAATTTTTTGTAACAAATTCCCACCCAGGCCACTTAAGAATTCCGTTGGCAGAACAGTATCTTCTGCAGCAATCCCTCCCTTTATATTTTGAGCACTCCCGGAAACTCCCCTACACCCATCTTTGCGGCTGAGTTTCCGAGAGTACTCTTTTATTTCCTCCTGCTCTTCTCCTTTCTCTGCATTTTCTCTATCCGGACATCCTCTTCACTTGCATATACCTTGTCAAAGCGGATCTCCTTCAGTCCTCCTGCGTCTGCCTGCACATAATCGCCCATATAAAACATTCCGTCCTCCCGTATCTCAAACAATCTTTCCCAGTCCTTCGGATTTGAGATTTGTCCGTCTATGTAGATCGGAATTCCTTTTTCTCTGTACCGTTTCAAACCATCCAGATATTGTTTTCTCTCATTTTTTTCCTCATTCATATGCCTTCTCCTAATTCACAAGCCGGCAAAGAGCCCTCAAGGAGAAATGTGACATATGAAACCCCTGCCGGCCTGCTTATTTAACTTCTACAATTCCGGAAACAGCTCCCGAAAAAATATCCCGCACTCCTTTGTGACAGAGAACGCATCCGCTGAAAACGGAATCCGCTCAGTAAAAACTCCAAAGCGCCCCATAAATTCTTTTCTGGTTTCCTCGCTTCCAAAGACCGCAAGGTATTGCCAGCTTCTTTTCTTCCCCCGGTCGTTTTTCATCACAAACTCCCGGAAGCAGTCCTGCTGCCACTCACTGAAGGAGGCTACCAGAAACTGTTTTTCACAGCGCAGAAATTCTTCATATCCGCCATCCTCCAGGTTACCGAAATCTATCAGGATATCTTCATACTTACGGCTCAGTGCTTCCTTCATTTCCTCTGCTCCTGCACATTTGTAATAATCTGCGTCCAGAACATGGTAAGGCTTATGTCCCCTCACCACTCCGGTGCAGATCTTTTCGATTCTGCCCAGATCACCGGATGAATTCCATTCCAGAAGTGAAGCTCTCCTTCTGAGAAACCCGGCCAGATAATTTAAAAGCATGATGGAAAAGTGAGTACAGCCCACACTGTGTCCGATGCCTGCAACCCCTATCAGCCTGGTTTTCGCTTCCAGAATTTCATCCCCCGTTTTTTTCCTTCCCATTCCTTTTTTCCTCCTGTCCCTGCTTTAAGAATTTCCCCAAAACAGGTATCTGCACTTTTATCTTCCTTAAACGGATTAGCAAAAAACGGAAGGTACAGACAGGGGAATGCACATAACTCCCCTGGCAGCTTCAAACGGATGTCCTTTGACATATGGTTAAACAGAAGAAGCACACGACCACAGGCTTTAAAATACTTTGCAGCCTGTAAAGTACTGTCAGCTTCCCACCATTTCCCGCCGCAGACCAGCACATACAGGTCGGCCTCCGGCGGCAATGTCCCCTCTTTCCAGGAAACTCCCGTATCTTTTACAACAGCCGGGAAGTACCGACAGGGAAGTTTTACTGAGCGGCCATAAAACGGACGGACATGCAGCGAGTCCATATGGTAAATTCCGGTGTCATCCGCCTCCATATTTCTGCTTCTGGCCATCGTCCGTACCGCATCCGTCTCCCACTCCTCCTGGTATAGGGCCGGATACCCGTTCCGGGTCAGAAAATTTGATATGCCAAGAGCAGCATGGGTCGTACCAATTCCATGCTTTGCCCCGGCAAAAACAAAATTCAGAGATTCCATTGCCAGTTCTCCTGAACTTTCGGTTTTTAATTCACATAACGCCTGCCCTACTGCTCCTGCATTGGGATATCGTTCCTCTTTTCTTTCCGCCATGCATCCCCGGATAATCCGGTTCAGCTCCCGGTTTTCTCCGGATTCTGTCATGTTGCCTTGTTTTCCCGGAGTTTTTCCTCTGCTCATAAAGAAAAGAAGGGCACCAATGGCATACACGTCAGTCCGGCAGTCCAGGCTTTCGTTCCCGTATTGCTCCGGCGCGGCAAAGCCTGCTGTTCCATAGCGTTCACCAAAAGCAGTAATATCCTCTGCATATTGCGCGTGGTCAAAGTCGATCAAACGTATTATTCCATCACAGACCAACAGATTTTTAGGCTGTAAGTCAAGGTACAAAATGGGGTTTTCTGATGTATTCATGAAATGAATGAGACGACAGACCTGAATTCCAAGATCCACTGTCGTTTTCATTGATAAGCTGCCCAGGCGTTTCACCAGGGCATATAAAGATTCGCCTTCCAGATATTCTTCTACAAGATAGCTATTTTTCAGATCTTCTTCCACGTCATAAACAAGAGGGATTCCCGGGTGACGGAGTGTTTTCAGGAACAGCGCTTCCCTTTTAAAGGTATCATAATCGGCCATAGTCTTGGGCACAATCTTCATTGCCCGATATTCTTCAAGCTCCATATGATATACCAGGTACACAGTTCCGGAACGGCCCGACCCCAGTTTCCTGCACAGACGATATTTACCAAACAGAACGTGTTCTGTAATATCCACACCTCCTTTCGGCAATACAATCTCTGGGTTCTATTTTAATACAGAATCTGACCTTTTACAACATAATTTTTCCATCTATTAAATTTTTAATAAATTTTCCACATAGCATTGCCAAACCCGAATACTATATAGTATATTATAGACGTAAAAATGTACCTTTTGGACTTACCATACAGACAGGAAGTGAGCCGATGAAAATAGAACGTATCAACGACAATCAAATTCGATGTACCTTAAGTAATTTTGACTTAAGTGTTCGTAATCTTAATTTAAGTGAATTGGCCTATGGAAGTGAAAAAGCCAGAAATCTGTTTCGTGAAATGATTCAGCGTGCATCAAGTGAAGTGGGATTTGAAGCAGAAGATATCCCCCTGATGGTGGAAGCCATACCGTTAGCAAATGAAAGTGTCATGTTAATCATTACAAAGATCGACGATCCGGAAGAATTGGATACCAGATTCTCCAAATTCTCCCAGGTGGAGGAAGACGACGAAAATCCCTGGGGCCCCCTGGCCAGTGAGCTTTTGGAGGGCGCCGAAGACCTGATGGCTCTTTTGGGAAATACAGAAAAGCGGGAAAAGACCGAAGCTGCCCCCCAAGAGACCCTCTCTGATCCGGAAACTAAAAAGGAGAGGTCCTGTGTAAGAATCTATCAGTTTCCCTCCCTGGATATGGTATGTGCTGCCGCAAGGGAAACCGGCAGCATATTTAACGGCACCAGTGTCCTCTATAAAAATCCTAAAAACAGTTTTTTCTATCTGGTTCTGAAAAAAGAAAACTGTGATGAACTTTCCTTCAGCCGTACCTGCAATATATTGTCCGAGTACGGAAAAAGACTCAATCAGGAGTCCGGCACTGAAGGTTACTATGCAGAGCACTTTGAATTAATTGTAAAGAAAGATGCCCTGTCCTCTCTTTCCAGGCTTTAATCGGGCAGAGGAGGCTTTTCCCTGCCCCGGCACCAGGGCAGACTGGGAAAGCAGCACATATCTTTCTGCTCCGGGTGCAATAAAAAGGGCGGCCAGAACAGCCGCCCCTTTTTGATATTCTTTCATGAATTATGCATTTTTCTTCTCAAAATACTCATTGAGAATATTTACAAGCTGGTCGCAGCTAATTCCATGAACCATGCATGCCTCTTCCAGAGATTCCATCTGAGAAGACGGGCACCCAACACAATGCATTCCCGCCCCCATAAGAAGCTGTGCCGTATCGATATCTGAGCGGAGAAGTTCTCCAATAAGCGTATCCTTTGTTACCTGCATGAGCGGTTCCTCCTTTTATTACTTTTGTACTGATATATTGTGAGTATAATACTTTTTCTTATGCTTGGCAAGGCTGTTTTTTCTTTCACTTCCATTTAAATCCCCTGGAATGTAACAGTTCAGCCTTGCATCTTCTTGCCCGCATACCGCGGACAAGAAACTTGCGGCATCTGTTACTGAATTCTCTTGTTTTCCCCTGGAATAAAGTGACAAAAAGGGACTGGTATGGTATAATGTCGTAAGACATTATACCTGTGCATCTGATTTCTGCGTTCACCGCAGAAAGTCAGGCACTGGAATCCGCCGGAGGCACCATGTCCGATTGCGGACATGGTATAATGTCGTAAGACATTATACCAGCGCCGATTCGCGTCTGTCCGAAGGGCAGACAAATGCTTAAGCGAATCGTGTGCATCCAGCGGAGCATAGCATGTCGGAGACATGGTATAATGTCGTAAGACATTATACCTGTGCATCCCGCGGAGCATGGCATGTTGAAAACATGGTGTATGCCAAAAGTATTTATAGGAGGGTTATTATTATGAATCGTTATGGAATCTCTGTTGAATTAAAAAATGTCCCGGAATTGGATCCGGAGTTTACTCCTCTTTTAAAATTTAACCGTGCTTTTCTGGAAAACGCCACAAAGCCGGTTTCTGTTGCAGTAGAGAGAGCCGACGGCCAGATGGCCACCTGCCACACAAAGCTTCATGAAAATCCTGAAATGGCGGCTGCAAACCACTACTATATTGACAGACTTGTTAAGACCATGCTCTGGCTTCAGGGCGGCTTCCGTGTTTATGTAAATGATAAAGACACCTATAATTACCTTTCCGGCGTTTACTGCAAAGGCGGCGCACGGGAATTCGACTGGGATTTCATGTCCCATATCTATGAGCATGCCTTTGAGGTTGTCTTAACAGACAATATTCCGGAGACCAAGGATGCTCCTATTGCCATGGGCGGCCATCTGGAAGGATGCCGTATCGGTTTTGACGCAGGCGGATCCGACCGCAAAGTATCTGCTGTGATTGATGGTGAAACTGTCTTTTCTGAGGAGGTCGTATGGTTCCCGAAGACAACTGCCGATCCTGACTATCATTATGACGGAATCGTTGCAGCATTCAAATCTGCCGCTTCCCATATGCCAAGAGTAGATGCTGTGGGAATCTCCTCCGCAGGAATTTTCATAAACAACCGCACCATGAACGCTTCCCTCTTCTTAAAGGTTCCGGAAGACCTTTACGAGGCAAAGGTAAAAGATATCTATATCCGTGCCGTAAAAGATACCTTTGGTGATATTCCATATGCAGTTGCCAATGATGGGGATGTATCTGCTCTGGCCGGTACAATGAGTATTAAGGACAACAATGTACTGGGTATCGCAATGGGCACCAGTGAAGCCGTAGGTTATGTGGATGAAGAAGGCCGCATTACAGGCTGGCTCAACGAGCTGGCGTTTGTTCCGGTCGATGCCAACCCCGATGCCATGATTGATGAATGGGCCGGTGACATCGGCTGCGGCGTGAAATATTTCTCTCAGGATGGTGTGATCAAGCTTGCTCCCCGTGCAGGAATTGAACTGGACGAATCTGCATCTCCGGCAGAAAAGCTGAAAGCCGTTCAGAAGTTAATGGCAGAGGATGATCCCCGCGCTGCAAAGGTATATGAGTCCATCGGCTGTTACCTTGGCCATACCCTTGCCTATTATTATCAGACTTATGGCTTCCGCTATGTACTGCTTCTGGGCCGTGTAATGAGCGGAAAAGGCGGAGATTTATTAATTGAGACCTGTAAGCATGTTCTTGATGATGAGTATCCGGAAATTGCCGGCAAGTTCGAATTAAGGCTTCCTGATGAGTATTTCCGCCGTGTCGGGCAGTCCATGGCCGTTGCCAGCTTACCGAAACTCAATTAGTGTAACAATGCATACGTTGACGGGTCTGCAAACAGCAGGCCCGTTCTTTTTAAGGAGGTATCGTTTTGGATCTTAAGCTCTCCTGCTTCTTTGATGTTCTTGTGGCAGGCTCCGGCATCGCCGGGCTGTCGGCCGCACGTGAAGCCGCCGCTTCAGGCTGTCGGACCGCAATTTTGTCTGAAACCCGCCTTTTCTCCGGTTCCAGCTTTTACCCCGGAACATGGGGGTTCGGTCTCGTGGGCCCGGAAGACGAAAATGACACGGAAGATATGATCGCCACTGTCAATAAGGTGGGATGCCAAATGGCGGATCCTGATCTGGTACGCACTTTTGTATCTGGAATCAACCCCGCAATTTCTCATCTGGAATCCATGGGCTGTCATCCTAAAAAAGCTGCCAGAAGCTCTGAACGGGAATACATTCCCTGCTTTGACCATAAACACAGGAACTGGAATGGTCTGGAGGCAGACAGCCTGCGTCATACCTTTTCAAAACAACTGGAAGAACAAAATGTTACCATACTGGAACATTGTACTGTGCTGGAATTAGTAAAAGAAGAAGGTCACCTATGTGGCGCCATTGTTTCCTGCAAAAACGAGCTTCAATATATCGGCTGTCATGCTCTGATTCTCGCCACAGGCGGATACGGAAGCCTGTTTTGCAGCCACCTGTGTACCGATGATGTATGCGGCCTCGGTCATTTTCTTGCATTAAAAGCCGGATGCCGTCTGGTCAATATGGAATTTATGCAGATGATGCCAGGCTATCTGTATCCGGCCAGGAATACTATTTTCAACGAAAAGACATTCCGTTTTGCGGCGTTTTGTACCTCCGGACATGCTCCCCTTTTCAGTGCCGATGAAGAAGCCCTGCTGGATTTGCGGTCCACCTATGGCCCCTTCACTTCACGGCTTCCTTCCCATGTAATCGATCTGAAACTGTATCAGGCTTCCCTGGAAGATGAAAATGGCGTTGAAGTTTCCTACGCAGAGGCAGCGAAAAATAATCCGCCGGAATTTATAAAAATATATTTTGACTGGCTGTCCTCTGAAAAGCATGTCAGTGTGAATGATACCATCCACATTGGAATGTTTTCCCATGCTGCCAACGGCGGAATCCTTATTGATGCCGACGGCTTTACCGGTGTCAGCGGGCTCTATGCATGCGGAGAGGCCACCGGAGGAATGCATGGGGCTGACCGCCTTGGAGGGCTTTCCACAGCAAACGGGCTTGTATTTGGCCAGAGGGCCGGCCGCGCCGCCGCCGCTTTTGCCTCACAGGCCGCCGTTTCAAATTCAAAATATGCTGCGCCTGCCTTCCTCTGCCGTGAAATTGCAGACCGGGCTGCCGTGCGTTCCAAACTTCAAAAATATATGTACAGGAACGCCATGGTCATCCGAAATGAATGCGGCCTTCAGGATACGAAGATCAAACTGGAACAGATGCTTTCCGACATCCATTGGTCTCCATCCGCTAATATTGCCGCTATCACGGATTCTCTGATCCTGGAGGGACAGCTTATGACCGCTGTCTGCATTTTAAAGGCTGCCCTTCTCCGCAGAGAAAGCCGGGGCTCCCATTACAGAAGTGATTTTCCATCTGAAAATCCGGAAATGGCATTTCCCATAGAAATCTCGTTGGAACACGGAATTACAGCCGCATTTAAAAATACGTAGCCATTCAGCATTGGGAAGACCGGGGCAAAAAACGCTTATGAAACCTGTCTTCATAAGCGTTTTTGTCTGAATTTTCATAAAACTAAACTGCTGTGAAATTATGTAACCGTTCAGCCTTGCATCTTCTTGCCCGCGTACCGCGGACAAGAAGCCTGCGGCGCCCGCCTTATGAAGATTCCGGGTAAAAAGCGCTTATGAAAACGAGTTTTCAACGCTTTTTTTACCCGAAATCTTCGCAAGGCTGAACTGTTATGAAATTATTACATACTCTCACAGTGGTGGTCACTTCCACACCCATGTTCTCCACAGGAATGTCCTTCTCCATGATGCCCATGGTGATTACACTGAATATCCGGATTAAACTCCAGCTCATCTCTCAGCAAATCTTCCACGGCCTGATCGGCCTCACCGGAAACACCTCCATATAATTTAATTCCGGCTGCTGCAAGCGCTGCCTGGGCGCCGCCGCCAATACCGCCGCAAATCAGGGCATCAACTTTCAGCGCATTCAAAACGCCTGCAAGTGCCCCATGTCCGCTTCCGTTTGTATCAATGATTTCCGAAGAAATAATTTTTCCATCCGAAACATCAAAGATTTTAAACTGCTCCGTATGTCCAAAATGCTGAAATACCTGTCCATTTTCATAAGTAACCGCAATTCTCATAATATAATCTCCTTTACTTTTTTCATATTGTTTATAATATTGATGTTTAAAACATCTGTCATTCCTGCACCCTTCACTGTTCCCGTCACAAAGCCAGAAATCTCCGCCTTCAATTTTCAGAGGACGCCCTTCCACAACTGCATCCGCAATTTTCTTTCTGGCACTTTCGTACACACGCTGCACAGTCGTACGTGCCACCTGCATAAATTCACTGCATTCTGACTGCGATAATTTTTCTTTATCAATTAAACGGATACATTCATATTCATCCACTGTGAGAATTACTGATGATTTATTGTCGCCCCCCTGCGTCGGAATAAATTCCAGCGTTTGAGGGAAATGACATACCTTTCTGCATTTAACCGGCCTTGGCATGGACAAATCCTCCTGTCAGCTTTTCCCTATTATAGAATAGTTTAGGGCATATGTCAAATAGATAATTGACATATGCCCTAAATAATCCAAGGTTGATATATTCTATACCGTCACTTTTTCAAAATCTGAAGCCGGATGCTTGCAGATAGGGCAGATGAAATCCGCCGGGAGCTCCTCTCCCTCATAGACATACCCGCAAATGGTACAGCGCCATGCAGTTTTTCCTTTTCCTGCATTCTGCTCTGGTTTTGGTTTGATGGAAGACTGATAGTAGCCATAAGTAGCAGATGGTTCTTCTGCCAATACTTCCATATCATCCACGGCGGCAATAAACAGAGTATGGCTTCCCAGATCAATCGCCTGCTCCACAGTGGCGCTGATATAGGCATTGGTTCCCTCTGTAATATAGAAAAGGCCATTGGCGCTTCGTTCACAGCCAGAGTATCCTTCAAACTTATTCACATTTCTTCCGGACTGGAAGCCAAAATGTTTGAAAGTATCAAAGCTTGCCTTTTCACTTAAAATTGAAATATTGAATTTTCCGCTTTCTTTCACCAAATCATGTGTGAAATTATCTTTATTGACCGCAATGCTGATTCTGTTGGGAGTGGAAGTCACCTGTCCCGCCGTATTAATAATGCAGCCACTGTCCTTTTCACCCACGCGGGATGTAAGAACAAACAGTCCATATGTCAGATTATACATTGCCTTTTTATTCATTCTGCTATATCTCCTTCTTATTCCTTCTCAGCCAGGCAAAATTTCACAAAATTTTCTGCCTTTCTGCGGTAACAATTCAGATTCTCTCTGAACTGTTGCCTTTTGCGATCCGGGGAAACGCTGATTAAAGCGTTTCCTTAGTAATTCTCCGCATGAACCTCAAAGTAACTCCGGGGATGATTGCAGGTGGGGCATACCTCCGGCGCTTTTGTGCCAACTACAATATGGCCGCAGTTACGGCATTCCCAAACCTTCACTTCACTCTTTTCAAAAACGGTTGCTGTTTCCACATTTTTTAACAATGCACGGTATCTCTCTTCATGATGTCGTTCAATTTCAGCAACCAGGCGGAATTTTGCTGCCAGCTCCGGGAATCCCTCTGCTTCTGCGGTCTTTGCAAAACCTTCATACATATCTGTCCACTCGTAGTTTTCCCCTGCGGCAGCGGCTTCCAGATTTTCAGCCGTATTTCCGATTCCTTTCAATTCCTTGAACCACATTTTCGCATGCTCTTTTTCATTATCAGCAGTCTTTAAAAACAGAGCGGAAATCTGCTCATAACCTTCCTTCTTTGCGACAGAAGCAAAATATGTATATTTATTTCTTGCTTCCGACTCTCCTGAAAAGGCGGCCTGTAAATTTTTCTCCGTCTGTGTTCCTGCATACATGTTTTTTTCGTTTTTCATATTTTACTTTCCCTTTCTTTTATAAATTGTATCAGTTCAGCCTTGCATCTCCTGCCTGCGTCAGCAGACATTTTTATTTACTCAGAATCTTCGCAAGGCTGAACTGTTACTGTAAATTATATTTATTTCTGCACTCAGGACAGATATAGTAAACCTTTAAATCATAATAAAGAAATTCGTCTCCCATCTGTTCCCGAAGGGATTCTGTCAAATCCCTGAATTTTGTATCAGCCAGTTTCCCGCAGCGCTTGCATACTAGGTGATCATGTTTTTCTGCCCGGTCATATCGGTCCGATGCCCCTTCCACAGGCACCTTGCGAATCAGCTCCGCTTCCATAAGCCTGCTCAAATTGTTATACACTGTCGCAAGAACCACCTTGGGATGAATTTCCCTCAATTTGTGAAAAATCTGTTCCGCAGTCAAATGTTCGTGGGAATTATTGATGATGGAAAATACTTCTTTTTCATATTTTGTCATAATAAAACCTTCTTGTCCGTCATGCCCTTTTAGAATTTATCTAATTTTATTATATCAGTTCTAAAAAATTTGTCAATACAATTTTCCAAATCCTTCATATTCAGAGTAACAGTTCAGCCATGCAAAGATTTAGAGCGAAAAAAGCGTTGAAAACTTGTTTTCATAAGCATTTTTCACTCTAA